>ERZ857480.66343-NODE-102664-length-353702-cov-16.9982_pt1 | contig 353702 bp, 332 predicted proteins | sample MGYA00519767_ERZ857480 | MGnify/ENA primary metagenome ERZ857480 (study PRJEB31778, sample SAMEA3449210) | human gut metagenome | biome: human gut; feature: human-associated habitat; material: faeces | place: United Kingdom | collected 2010/2012 ...
CTGACCTGCGGATATCATACCATATATACGAACATGTGTTCGTATATATGGTATGCCAATTTCGCTAGGGCGATCTGGTACCCCATGACGCGAGGGAGGCGGCCCGAAGGCCGCCTCCCTGGTGGAGCTGTGTCGCTTGCATGCCGCTAGCTAGCTCGCGCTACATCGCCTGGAAGGCTCCGTTTGCGGCAGGATCGGACGCCTGGCGAGCGCTGTAGCGCCTGCTGCCGTCCATGATGTCGCCCTCGAAGTCGTCCATGTCGCGCACGTCGTGACGGCGACGGTAGAGCACCGCGAGACCGTAGACGATGGTGACCAGCGCGCCGAAGATCATCAGCCAATGCGTCCAGCAGTGGATGTCTTCGAAGGCGACCAGCGCGTTGGCGTCATCGTCGATGGCCTCGGGGGCGGTGATGGCTGCGAGCGGGTTGAGCCCGTCACCGATAGCCTCGACGGCACCCGCGACGCCCTCCGTCACGGCGGCGACAACCGGCGGAGCGACAACTGCGGCAATCGGGCCCTCGGGACCAGGCGTGGGCTCCGGGGTAGGCGTGGGAGTCGGAGTGGGCGTGGGCTCCTCGGGATTGACGGGCGGGTTGGGCTCATCGGGGCCAGGGCCGGGCGTGGGGCCGGGCGTCGGCTCTTCGGGATTGGTCGGCTCGGTCGGAGTAGCCGCGTAGGTGATTACGAAGTCGGTGTTCTCGGTAAGCTGCATGTCGGTAACCGGAACATTGGGAGTCCAGGTGCCCTCGGGACCAAAGCCCGCATTGGGGGCAGTGCCGGGGATCTGGTTAGCGGCCAGGACGGCGGTACCGTCGACGGCATGCTTGCCATCAGCATCGAACTTGTCGAGGACGACGCGCGGGATGCCGTTAATCGTGCCATTGACGGCTGCGTAGCTCACGACGATCTGGTATTTGTCGGCCACGCCATCGGAGTAGTCGATATTGCCGGAGTTGGCGGGGTCGGGATCATTGCCAATCTCATCGAGGTCGTAATAGACACTCACGACGTTTTGGCCCGGGTCGCCGGCGACGACTACGGAGTTGTTGTTGTCAACGCGGTCGAGCACGTAGTTGTGGCCCTCGAAGGTCGTGGCCTGAGCCGCGTCAACGACAATCGTCTGGTCGACACCGACATTCGCATCGACGGCGGAGCCAAGCACGCCATCATAGTAGTAGGCGACGAAGCCGTTGCCCCAGTTGGCGATGAAAGTCGCGCCGGGCTTCTCGATTTCGACACCGAGGGGATCCTGCGCGGTCCAGACAGGATCGCCAGCATAGCCCGCGGCGGCGGCCGTCGTGGGAACGTCGGCCTCGGTCAGCTTGTGGGTGCCGTCGATCGCGTTGTTGCCGGCGGCATCCTTGAGGGTGACGACGTAATCGAACTGCGTCTTACCGTTGACCGTGCCGCCGACACCGGCGAAGGTCACGATGGTCTGGTACTTGTCGGCGATACCATCGGAGTAGTCAGTGTTACCGGGGTTGCTGGGGTCGTTGCCCAGAACATCCTCGTCCCAGGTGGCGGTGTAGGTAATGTTGCCCTTGACCGTGGGAGCAATTTCCTTGTCCCAGCCGGCGAAGACGTAACCCGCACGCTTCAGGCTGTTCACATCATCTTTGAAGGCGGGAGTTGCCTCATCGAAGAGAAGATTGCCAGCAACCTGACTGGTGAAGACCGAGCCATTAGCACCATCGGCATACGTCACCGTATAGGCAGCGGGATAGGTGTAGGTGTACTCGTCGAGCACGGTCGAGCGCGTCACATCACCCGTGGGAACGACGGCGTGCCAGCTCTCGGCGCGATAGCCGCTGAAGTAGCCGGCAGCGGGCTTATTACCAACGGCGGGAGCGGCAGGCATCGCGGCGGTTGCGGCGGCGTCGGTGGACAGCTCGCCGTCCTTGTAGAAGGTGAGCACGTGAACGGTGTTGGCGTTCGTATCGTCGTTCCAGTTGCCGTTGGCGACCTTGAAGGTCACGCGCTTCTGGTAGATGTCGGGAATACCGTCAGGACCTTCCTTCTCAGGGTTGTCCTTATCGATCTTGTCTTCGTACCACTTGGCGGTATAGGTGGCATTGCCGCTCACCTTGTCAGCAACTGCCGGATTCCAGCCTGCGAAGACGTAGCCGTAGCGAGTGGGGTCGGCGATGGTCGGAGTGGCGGTGTCCTTGAGGAGCTTGTCAAAGACCTGGTCGGCAAAGACCTCTTCGCTCTCGACACCATCGGTGTAGGTCACCGTGTAGAGCTCTGCCCACTGGGCGGTGTAGGTGGCGTTACCGGTCACGGTATCGGCAACCTCGGGATCCCAGCCGGTGAAGAGGTAGCCCTCACGGGTGGGGGTTCCACCAAAGTCAGGCGTCGGATCATCGCAGTAGGCCGTAATTACCTTATCGGCGAACAGCTCCTCGTCCGAGACACCGTCGGTATACGTCACCGTGTAGGACAGGGGATCATAGTAGAGGTTAAGCACCTCCGCAGCCGTAACTCCATCGCCCTTCACGACTTCGGCCCTGACATGCTCAGGATTGTAGCCGTCCCTGTCCAGGGCAAACGAGATGGTCGCGGGCTTATCGGCAATGTTAGTGTCGACCTTCACGCCGTTATCAATTGCGTAGCCCTCATTGGCCGAAACCTTGTTGCCCGCGATGGTCACATAGTCACCCCAGACGGGCGAGGAGGTGCCGTTTGGTTTCTTGGCGGTGATGTTGACGGTATCGAGCACCGCGCCGGTCCTGTTATTGATGTACTTCACCGCAAGCGCCTGCTCGGAAGGAAGTGCCTTGACCTTGACGGCAACGAGACAGACATTTCGCTTCTTGCCCCATGCAGACTCCCAGGGAATAGTAAAGTTATTCGGATCATCAGCAACAACGCCGTTTACCTGCGAGAAGTTATCAGGCGCCGTGTAGCTGAATGCCTGACCTCTTACGGGGTTACCGTCAAGAGGCATGATGTGAACTTCTCCGATTTCCCAGTAATTTGCAATGGAGAGGCTATTGTTAAGCCTGTCAACATTGGGGCTGTAATAGTAAGTGCGGAGCTGATAATCAAGCTTCGCGCCGTTGGAATCATAGAGCTGATAGATGGCACAGGCGGGATTGTTCATCCATGTAGGGAGTTCCTCCTTTTGCCACTTTCCGTCTTTGAGGGTGTACCTCCAGTTTTGCAGCCATTCGGTTTCAGTATAAGGCCAGTCTTTACTGTTTAGAACAACATCGCTGGCTCCGCTATCGAGATTCTGGTTGTAGTGATAGTAAAAGGTGAGCGTCTTGTCGCTCATATCACTCCAGCCGCCTTCTGCGGTCTTATATTCCCACCGTGTTTGCAGTTGGTTAAATCTAACGGATTCGACACTTGGCGTCTTGCCGTACTTATTATCTGCTGAATCAACGGTTTGAGGATCAACGAGGGCTTCAGCATGATGGAAAGTGTATATAGCCCCGTCCGAGGTGTAGCTCGGGGAAGCCAATAGTTTGGGGTTCATCCCCTCCTCACTTCCGAGTGCTTTTTGAACTTCAGTTGAGAAGGCCACAGACCCAAGCGAGGTGTTGGTGCACCAAGAATACGCGGTTATCGTCTTCTCGCCGTCGGGGAGCTGCCAAACCGGAGCCTCAGGCTCGGCGGCCGGGGTGATGAGGGTCTCGTCCACGACAGGCTCGGTAGCCTCTATCTCGATGGGGCCGGTCAGGCCTGCCTTGCAGTCCTTGGCATGAACCTCACCCGTGCAATCGCATTTTGCGTCCACGTCTGCCTTGTCAGTCGCATCCGCGTCAGCACCCTGGGTATCGAGGACCGTGTCGACGACGTCGGTCGACACATCCTTCTTCGACTCGTCTTCGATGTCGTCGATGGAGAGCTTGTCGTTTGCGGCCGAGATTGCAGCGGCCTCGTCTTCGGCCTGCTTCGTGGACTTCTCGGCCTCGAGTGCTGCCATTTCCTCGCTCGTTGCCCCAGTGGAGGCTCCGGAAATAGCGCCCGCTATGGGAATGATGGTGAGAGTCGACACCGCAAACACGATCGCGATGAACGTGCTGAGACATTTGCCCCACATCGTGTCTTTTGGTTCCTTGAATTTCTTTTGATGTTTCATGTGCTCCACCAGCCTTTCCCAGCCTACTCACTTACGGCGAAGCCACTATATAGAAAAGAATGACTGGGTAAAAATCGGCAGATTGGACGATTTCATGCTCTGACCGTGCGTTTTATTAAAAATGTAGGCCCCTGAACAGGAAGAATTTAAGAGATTTACCGTGTCATGTTGAAAGAGACACCTAAAAACTGACCCTCTTATGTCGTAGTTTTGACATGGTAACGCCATGCTATTAGAATAAACGTGCCGTGTGTCGAAAGCGGCGCCTGGACATGGAAAAACAAACCGGTACCAGTTGTTACTGCGGAGGCTGCTATGGATGCCGAGGCGATTACCGTAAGGGTTCCCCAATGGGACGCAGGTTCCCTGGAGATTGTCTGTGGTGTGGCGAATGCTGGCGGCGGCTATGTCCTCGTCCCCACCTCTCGAAAGGACTATTCATCAGGCCTACGCCGTACGCGGCGCAAGTTCGAGGCCATTCCCGACGCCATCGAAACGGAGCTGGGCTTGTCGTGCCCCATCGTTCCCGTAATGGACGGTGGAGAATTCTTTCTGGAGATAGAGGTTCCCGCGGCAACAGAGCCCCTGAGCTTACGAGGGACGTACTGGCTCTATTCGGATGGACAGAACAAGCGCCAAACCTATGAAGCGATTTTCCGCACCTGGCAGGATGAGGCAACCACGCCGTGGGAGCTCAAGACCCTCCCCTATGTCGATCATGATGACTTGTCCGGCGAAGAGCTCGTTGCCATAGCCGGCATCCCGTTATCGAACATCGACAAGGCGAGCGGAAATCTGACAGATACCGTCAAAAGCCGCCTCGACCACTTAGGACTCACGCATCCGCGCACATCGAAGCTCAACAACGCCGGGGCATTGCTGCTGTGCACCAATCCCGCACGCTTCGTACCGGGCGCTACGGTACATATCGCGTCTTTCGAGGATGATGGCTCGTCAACTGGCCTCGAAGACGAGATAATCGGCCCCCTCTCCCAGCAAATTGACGGTACCGTACGGAAAATCATGAACAAGTACTTGCCATCCATCTCGAAGGCCAAGGCGTTTGCGCAAAGCTCGCCACCCGAGACGGCAATTCGTGCCGCGGTGACAAACGCCCTGCTCCACAAGGATTACGGCAGCGGCGTCCCCGTCCGTGTCACGGTCTCGTCCCAGCAGCTCGTGATACAGAACGTGGGCGCACTTCCGGAAGGGTGGAGCGAAGAGACTCTCGTTCATGGTCACGCGCCTCACTTTCGCAATCCAGTGCTTGCGACGACCGCACGCTTGCTGGAAATATCGCTAGGATGGGGCGAGGGCATCGAGACGATGCGCGAAGGTTGCATCCAATCAGGAGCCGAGCTGCCACGCTTCGAGCTGTCGCCCGGACACACGGCGGTGGTGTTTCCGCTGCCTGCGACGAAGCGCGGGGTATCTGCCGTGCGATCAAAGACGACAAACCCCTCTAAGGAGGGAAAGCGCTCGCAGGGAAGAGCCGGGATGCAAACAACTACTGATGGCTCGCGTCACGTCACATTTGCCGAGCGCTCCCTGGCGGCTGCTCACAAGCTCGACATGACCCAGACCGACGAGTACGTGCTCCAGGTGCTCACCACCAACGGACGCGCGACGGCGGCGCGTATCGCGCAAGTGCTCGGGGTAAGCGAGCGCACGGTGCGCAGGTCATTCAAGAAGCTGCGGGAGTATGGCTTCATCGAGCGCATTGGCTCCGACAAGGCCGGTTACTGGAGCGTGAACGAGTGATGGCGACTGGAAAGCGAGTGGGTTACATACCTCACTGGTAGATTTACATAACCTTGACTGGCAGAATTACATGACAGGTGCGTGCAAATAAAAACGGGGCCATGTGGCCCCGGATTGCGTTGGTGGAGGTAAGGGGGCTCGAACCCCTGGCCTCAGGCTTGCAAAGCCCGCGCTCTCCCAGCTGAGCTATACCCCCGTTTTCGAGACATGCGTCTCAAAACCAGACAAAAGCGCCCCGGCGACATTTGTCTGGTGCGAATTTGCCCTAGTATCAATAAACGCCCCGGCGGCGACTCGGCCCACGCCGGGGCGTTTATTACCAAGAATGGTGGGCCTTACAAGATTCGAACTTGTGACCTCACGATTATCAGTCGTGCGCTCTAGCCAACTGAGCTAAAGGCCCGCGCAAATACGCGAGCATGTATACTGCCACAATCATAGTGCCTTGTGAAGCGATTTACCCAGAAAGTTCCCTCGTATCCGCGAAAGCGCCCCGCAAACGACACGAGCGGCCCCGAAGGACCGCTCGCCGATGAGACCAGACAATTGCCGCCGGGGCGCTTTTGTCTGGTCTCCTATCGTCCTTTAGTCGGTGGTGTCGATCTCGTCTTCCTCGATGTCATCTTCCACGTCGGCGGGGACCTCGGTCTTCATCTGGCCGGAGATCTCCTCGGTCAGAAGCTCGGTCTGGCCCTCGATGATCTCCTTCTTCTTTTTCTTGCCGGCAGCCACGCGCGCCACCGCCACAACGCGGTCATCGGCAGAGACGTTCATGACCTTGACGCCCTGGGTCGCGCGCGAGAGCAGGGCGATGTCGCTCGCCTTCACGCGGATCACGACGCCCTCCTCGGACACGATCATCATCTCGTGCTTCTCGTTGATGATCTTCATGGCGGCGATCATGCCCTTCTTGTCGGTCATCTTGATCGTCGACATGCCGCCACCACCGCGGTGGTGCTCGGTGTACTCGGTGACCTTCGTGCGCTTGCCGTAGCCGCGCTCTGTGATGACGAACAGGTCGCTGTCATCGGGCGCGATCTCCATGCCGAGCACGCGATCGCCGCCCTTGACGTCGATGCGGATTCCGTGGACGCCTGTCGTATCGCGGCCCATCGGGCGCGCTTCGGACTCGTCGAAGCGGATGGCCTTGCCGGCACTGCTCACCATCATGACCTTCATGCCCGGTGCCACGCGACGCACGGCGATGAGCTCGTCGGCGTCGCGCAAGTTGATGGCGATGAGGCCGTTGGAGCGCACGTTCTTGTATGCGTCGAAAGCCGTCTTCTTGATCATGCCGTGCGCGGTCGCGAACAGCAGGTACTCGTCGGCCGGGAAGTCGCGGGTGTTGATGACGGTCGCGACCTTCTCGTCGTCCTCGATGGGAAGCAGATTGACGACGGGCGTGCCCTTGGCCTGGCGGCTGCCAAGCGGAATCTGGTGCACCTTCTGACGATAGACCTTGCCCTTGTTGGTGAAGAAGAGCATGTAGTCGTGCGTCGAGGCGATGAAGAGCTGCTCGACGAAGTCGTTTTCCTTGAGCTTCACGCCGCTCATGCCCTTGCCGCCGCGCTTCTGCTGGCGGTACGTGGCAACCGGCAGGCGCTTGATGTAGCCGCTGCGCGTGATGGTGACGACCATGTCCTCGTCGGCGATGAGGTCCTCGATGTCGAGGTCGCGGGCCTCGTCGGCGATTTCGGTGCGGCGCTTGTCGGCGTAGCGGCGCTTGATCTCGAGCATCTCGTCGCGGATGATCTCCTTGACGAGGTTCTCGTCGTCCAAAACGCGCTTGTAGTAGGCGATCTTCTCGCGCAGCTCGGCGAGCTCGTTCTCGATCTTCTCGCGCTCGAGGCCGGTCAGGCGACGCAGGCGCATCTCGAGGATGTGGTTGGCCTGCACCTCGGAGAGCCCGAAGCGCTCGATCAGCTTGCTGCGTGCCTCGGCGTCGTCGCGCGAGGAGCGGATGATGGAGATGACCTCGTCGATGTTGTCGAGGGCGATGACGAGGCCCTCGAGGATGTGAGCACGCTCCTCGGCCTTGCGCAGCTCGTAGCGCGTGCGGCGCTGGATGACGTCGATCTGGTGGTCGATGTAGTTGTAGAGCATGTCCTTGAGACCCAGGACATGCGGCACGCCATTGACGAGGGCGAGGTTGTTGATGCCGAAGCCCGTCTGAAGCTGTGTGTGCTTGTAGAGCTTGTTGAGCACGACCTGCGGCTCCTCGCCACGCTTGAGGTCGATGACGATGCGCATGCCCTTGCGGTCGGACTCGTCGTTGAGACCGGAGATCTCCGTGACCGTCTTCTGCTTGACCAGGTCGGCGATCTTCTCGATGAGCTTGGCCTTGTTGACCTGGTAGGGGATCTCGGTCACGACGATGCGGTTGCGACCCGAGGTGCTCTTCTCGACGTGCGCCTTGGCGCGAATCGTGATGGAGCCGCGGCCGGTCTCGTAGGCCTCGCGGATGCCGCTGCGACCCATGATGGTCGCGCCGGTCGGGAAGTCCGGGCCGGGGATGATCTGCAGCAGCTCGTCGAGCGAGATGTCCGGGTTCTCCATGATGGCGATGGTCGCGTCGATGGCCTCGGCGAGGTTATGCGGCGGGATGTTCGTCGCCATGCCGACGGCGATACCGGCGGAGCCGTTGACGAGCAGGTTGGGGAAGCGCGCGGGGAGCACCTTGGGCTCCTGCATCGACTCGTCGTAGTTGGGCTGCCAGTCGACCGTCTCCTTCTCGAGGTCGGCGAGCAGCTCCATGGCCGGCTTGTTGAGGCGCGCCTCGGTGTAGCGCATGGCTGCGGCGGAGTCGCCGTCGATGGAACCGAAATTGCCGTGGCCGTCGATGAGCGGAACGCGCATGGAGAAGTCCTGCGCGAGGCGCACGAGCGTGTCGTAGATGGCGGCATCGCCGTGCGGGTGATACTTACCCATGCAGTCACCGACGGGGCGTGCCGACTTGACGTGCGGCTTGTTCGGCGTGATGCCGCTCTCGTTCATCGCATAGAGGATGCGGCGATGGACGGGCTTGAGGCCATCGCGCACGTCGGGCAGTGCGCGGGCCACGATGACGGACATCGAGTACTCGAGGAACGAGGTGCGCATCTCGCGAGCGAAGTCGGTCTCGGAAACCTTGCCGACGTTGATGTCGAGCGTACCGATGCCGTGGTTGATCTTGGCCTCGAGGCTTTCCTCGACAGTCTCGCCGTTCCCCTCGACGTCTTCGACCGTAGCCTCTACGACCTCAGTGAACTCGTCGTCGCCCATGAGGGATTCCTGGTTATCGTTGTTGAAGGTATCGTCTGCCATTGTTCATCCCTCCTTAGATGTCGAGGAAGCGCTCGTCGATGTCGGCCGCATGCTCGGTGATGAAGTTGCGGCGGCATTCGACGTCGTTTCCCATGAGCTCGTTGACGACGCGGTCGACCTCGGTCATATCGGAAATCTCGACCTGGCGCAGCGTGCGGCGCTCGGGGTCCATCGTGGTTTCCCAGAGCTGCTCGGGGTCCATCTCGCCCAGGCCCTTGTAGCGCTGCACGTCGTATTTCTCGGGATTGTCGAGGTTGTTCATGCACTCCTTGAGCGCCTCGTCGTTGTAGAGGTACTGGATGACCTTGCCCGTGCGCGAGTTCTTCTTCTTGAGGCCGTAGAGCGGCGGGCACGCGATGTAGATGTAGCCACGCTTGATGAGCTCGGGCATGAAGCGGAAGAAGAAGGTGAGCAACAGGATGGCGATGTGCGCGCCGTCGACGTCGGCATCGGTCATGATGATGATGCGGTGGTAGCGCGCCTTGTCGGCATCGAAGCTCTCGCCGTATCCCGTGCCGATGGCCGTGATGAGCGAGTTGATGGTGTCGGACGACAGGGCACGGTGCTCCTGCACGCGCTCGACGTTGAGGATCTTGCCGCGCAGGGGCAGGATGGCCTGGTAGCTGCGCTCACGCGCCTGCTTGGCCGAGCCGCCTGCGGAGTCACCCTCGACGATGTAGAGCTCGGTGAGCGCTGGGTCGCGCACGGAGCAATCGGCGAGCTTGCCGGGAAGTCCGGCGCCTTCGAGAGCGCCCTTGCGGCGCGTGAGGTCACGGGCCTTGCGGGCGGCGGCGCGGGCCTTGCCAGCCTGGATGGCCTTCTGGACGATGAGCTTCGCCGGTTTGGGGTTCTCGTCGAGATACTCGGCCAGACCCTTGTTGACGGCGCCGATGACCAGGCCGCGTACCTCGGGGTTGCCGAGCTTGGCCTTGGTCTGGCCCTCGAACTGCGGCTCGTGCAGGCGCACAGAGATGACGGCGGAAAGACCCTCGCGGCAGTCTTCGCCGGAGAGGTTCTCGTCCTTTTCCTTGAGCAGGTTCTTCTTGCGCGCGTACTCGTTGATGGTCTTGGTCAGCGCAGTACGGAAGCCCTCGAGGTGCGTGCCACCATCGGTCGTGTCGATGTTGTTGGCAAACGAGCGCACGTTCTCGGAGTAGGTCTCGGTCCACTGCATCGAGATCTCGACCTCGCCGGCCTCGCTTTCGGCCTCGAAGTACACGGGTTTCTCGTTGATGATGGCCTTGCCCTCGTTCATGTACCCGACGAAGTCGATAATGCCACCCTTGTACTGGAAGACCTCGGTTTGCGGCTCTTCGCCACGGTCGTCGCAGAAGACGATCTTGAGGCCCTTGTTGAGGAAGGCCGTCTGGCGGAAGTGGATGCGCAGCGTCTCGTAATCGAACTCGACGGTCTGGAAGATCTCCGGATCGGGCCAGAAGGTGATGGTCGTGCCGGTCTTCTCGGTCTTGCCGACCTCGATGATCTTCTGGACGGTCTTGCCGCGCGAAAACTCCATCTCCCAGATGGCGCCGTCGCGCTTGACCTGCGCGATGACCTTGGAAGACAGGGCGTTGACGACGGAAACGCCGACGCCATGCAGGCCGCCGGACACCTTGTAGCCGCTGCCGCCGAACTTGCCGCCGGCGTTGAGGATGGTGAGGACGACTTCGAGCGTCGACATGTTCTTGCGCTTGGGATGCTCCTCGACGGGAATGCCGCGCCCGTCGTCGACGACGGTGCACGAGCCATCCTTGTTGAGGGTCACGTCGATCTGGGTGCAGAATCCTGCAAGCGCCTCATCGACGGAATTATCGACGACCTCGTAGACGAGGTGGTGCAGGCCCTTGGGACCCGTCGAACCGATGTACATGCCAGGGCGCTTGCGGACGTGTTCCAAACCCTCGAGGATCTGGATGTCTTGTGCGCCATAGCTGGTTTCCTGCTCAGCCATCATTCTCCTAACACTCAGGAAGCGCACCATACGGCACGCTTCCACCATTGCATCGAATGCTTGGCACATTCTAGTGCATTTATCGGGCGATTTGAGCTTAAAACACAATATTTTGTGTTTTAAGGCGTTTTTGGCTCTATGTGTGGGGGTACCACCACTTGAATGCTTACGAGGGCTTAAATCGCCTCATTTTCACGATAATGAGACAAACGCTCAGTCTCGTTGTCTCATTTTCACGCGCCGAGGCGCTCGATACCCTTCTGCCATTCGAGGTTGGCCTTGGCGGCAGCGTAGGCGATATCGCGCAGCTGGTCGTTCTCGATGTGCGCGACGGCCTCCTCGAGGTTCGCGATCTCGTCGTCGTCGAGCTCGACGGGTTGGGCCTTGCGGTATCCCTCCTCCTCGGCCTCGAGAAGTTGAAGGGTCGTGAGCCTACGCTCGCGGGCAACGTATTGCTCCTTCGAGACCTTGAAGGTGAGCTTTTCGACTTGCTCGGCCTTGCGCATGACGTTTGCGTCGGCATCCTTGTTGAGCTCGATGTTGAGGTTGAGTCGCAGCAGCTCTGATTGCATGTTGAGCTCGGTCGCCCAAATCGAGCTGTCGACGTAGATGATGACTTCGCTTGCGGCGGTGTTGGGAACGATGAAGACGGCGGTGACATGCTCGGCGATGCGCTTGTCGACGGACAGGTTCCAGGCGCGTTTCACGCGCGCCGTCGCGGAGAGGTCCGGATTATCGCGTTGAAGGGAGCTCACGACTCCCCGTATCTCGGCTCCAACATCGTAGCCCGTCATCACACACCCCCGTGCCATGTTCATTATTCGTTCAGGTGCACTCCCATACTATACCGCAATCATACGGACGGAGTTGGGCAAGACAGGGGCCGCCGGGCCAGACAAAAGTCGCCGGGGCAGAATTGTCTGGTTTGCTATATGGGACAGCTGTACTCGTAGCGCGTGCCCTCGATAGGCACGCGCACGACCGTGGCGTGTGCGAGAACGTCGGCAGAGAAGTAGTCGAGGTTCGTCGTGGTGATGAAGGTCTGGGCGTTCTTCTCGATGAACGCCGTGAGGGCGTCGCGGTGCTTCTCGTCGAGTTCGGACATGACGTCATCGAGGAGGAGGACCGGCTCGGTTCCCATGATGTCGTTGACGAGCTCGACGGAGGCGAGTTTCATGACAAGCACGATGGTGCGTTGCTGCCCCTGGGAAGCGAAGGTGCGTGCATTCTTCTCGTTGATGAAGAACGCCATCTCGTCCTTATGGGGGCCGATGAGGGATATGCCACGGCGCAGCTCCGCATCGGCAAGGGTGCGTGATTGCTCGAGGAGCTTTGTCTGAAGCTCCTCGAGGGTCGCCCGGGACGAATCCTTCCCCTCTTCGTACTGCACCATATCCCCCACTTGGCGACCATCCGCGTCAATACGCTCCCATGACGGTATATAGCGAGCGCCGAGACGCTCGCCTGGGACGACATCGGCATAGATGGAGCTCATGCGGTCGAAGAGGCGGTCGAAGAGGCGCCAGCGTGCAAGGCAGAGACGCGCCCCGTGCACGGCGAGGCTCTCATCCCACGAATCGAAGAGCGATCCCTCGTGTATGCCTTCCTTGATAAGGAGGTTTCGCTGCTTGAGCGTCTGCTGGTAATCCGTCCTGAGAGACGAGTAGTTCTTCGAAAGCTGCACGGCAAGTGCGTCGATGGCATCGCGTCGGCGTCCGGAGGATGCCTTGATGAGCTGCAGGTCATCGGGAATGAACAGAACACATGGCAAGAGCCCCCGCATGGAGGATGGTGACTTCTTCTTTCCGTTGCTCTCGTAGACGCGCTCGTTGTCGGTGACCGTCATGCGCTGCTCGATATGGCGCTTTTCCTCCTCGAGGCGAATGAGGGCATACCCCTGATCGCAACCCCATGAGACAGTCTCCGACCACGAGGGCTTCCTGAAGGACGTGCCGGCGGTCAACAGTTGGATCGACTCGATGATGTTGGTCTTGCCGACGGCGTTCGGGCCGACGATGACGACGAGATTGCCGAGGTCATCGAGGGATAGACGGTCATATCCTCGGAGGTTGTCGAGAACTATGCTTCTTATCTTGAGCGCCATCGAGCTCTTTTGCGCCGGTTGCTAGTTGAGGCGAACGGGCATGGCCAGGTACAGGAAGTCGTCCTTGTCGACGTTCTTCAGAATGCCGGGCTTGAGCGAGGATTGCAGCTCAATGAGCACATCGCCTTTGATCATGTTGAGACCATCGAGGATGTACTGGTGGTTGAAGGCAATCTCCATGCTCGGCCCGTCGACCTCGGCAGAGATGACCTCGGATGCGCCGCCGACATCTGCGGTGTTAGCCGAGATGGTGACGTTCTGGCTCTCGGCCGAAAACTGGAACCTGATGGGTGTGTGCGATTGCGCGAGAATCGCGACGCGCTTGATCGAGGTGATGAGCGCCTGGGTGTCCATCTGGATGGAGACCTCGTGATCGGCGGGGATGAGCTGTTTGTAGTTGGGGTAGGTGCCCTCGATCTTGCGGCTCACGAAGATCGTCTCTCCGAAGGTGATGATGACCTGGTTCTCGGAGAAGCCGATGGAGATCGAGTCGCTCGAGAGCGCGAGACGGCACACCTCGTCGAAGGTCTTGCCAGGAATGATGGCGGAGAAGTCGTTGACGTCGGAGTTGGGAACGGGAATCTCGGCGACGGCGAGGCGGTAGGAATCGGTCGCGGCAAGCGTCACGACCCCATCTTTAACGGCGAAGAAGATGCCGGTGAGGATGATGCGGGACTCGTCACGAGAGACGGCCTTGCCCACGCAGCGCACCGCATCTGCAAGCTCGGAGGGCGACAGGACGATGGTGGTCGACGGGTCGACCTGCGGGAAGTACGGGAAGTCCGCGGGGTTGAGCGAGGAAAGCGTAAACGAGGACTCCAGACAGGTGATGTGCGTCTGCTCGTCTTGTGCGTTGACCTCGATGGATGCATCCGGAAGGCTCTTGACGATGTCGGCGAGAAGCTTGCCGGGGATGACGCATCGGCCCGGCTCCTCGATGTTCGCGTTGGTGGCGTGCTTGATCGAGATTTCGAGGTCGGTCGTCTGGAAGACGAGTTTGCCCTGGTCAGTCGTCTCGAGCAGGATACCCGAGAGGATGGGGAGCGTCGATCGTGAGGACATTCCCTTTGAGACGGTATTGATGGCGTTGAGAAGGTCGTCCTTCGAGATTCTGAATTTCACGTTTGCTCTCCCTATTATTAATAGTTTTTATTTATATATATCTAGTAATCATAATAAAACAGGTGAATTAGTGGAAAACTTCTCTTCTACCAGTTCACGCCGCTTTTTTGATTGACGTTCCTTGTCGAAAACACAATCGGTTATCAACGGATATTTTAGCGGGTAATACTTGTTAAGAGCCCCTCAACCTTCTTTTAACGGGTTTTCTACCTTGTTTTCCACGTTAGCAGTGCTCCTTGATGAGCAGATTGAGTTGCTCGAGCTGGTCGAAGAGCTGCCTGTTGTCCTTCTGGTCGCGTTCTATCTTGTTGACGCTGTGCATGACAGTCGTGTGATCGCGACCACCAAACTTCTTTCCGATGGATTCGAGGGATTCCTCGGTCATGTATCGCGAGAGGTAGATCGCGATATGGCGCGGGGTGGTAATGCCCTTCGACCGCTTTGAGGAGATCATGTCCTCATGCGAGATGTTGAAGAAGCGCTCGACCTCGCTTTGGATGAGCGCGATGTCGATCTGCTTGTCCTGGAGGGTCGGGAAGAAGTCCTGCAGCAGTTCCTGTGCCTCCTCGACGCTGATGCTGTCCTTCTTGAGCAGGGTCATGTTGCTGACAAGGCGCGTGATCGCACCCTCCATCTCCCTGATGTTTGACGTCGCGACTTCCGCAAGGTACGACAGGACGTTGTCGGGGATGTTCCCGTAGAAGCTCGTGTGCTGGTTCACGCGCGAGAGGTAGTTCTTGAGGATGGCCAGGCGCGTCTCGTAATCAGGTGGTTTGATGTCGGCGAGCAGACCCGAGATGAAGCGAGAGCGCATGCGATCGTCCATGTCGATGTCCTTCGGCGCGCGATCTGCCGAGAGGACGATCTGCTTGTTCCTGTTGGTCATCTCGTTGAAGATGTTGAAGAGCTGGTTGATGGTCTCGTCCTTGCCCTCGAGATATTGCACGTCATCGACGAGGAGGATGTCCACCTGGTGATACTTGCTGTTGAAGCTTCCCCATTGGTTGCGCTGGGTTGCCTCGACGTAGTCGTTGAGGAACTTGTTTGCCGATACGTAGCGTGTCGCCATGCGGGGGAAGTTCTGTATGGCGTAGTTCGCGATCGCCACGAGGAGATGTGTCTTTCCCAAGCCGGAGTTTCCGTAGATGAACAGCGGGTTATAGGCGATACCGGGCTGCTCGGCCACGGCAAGTGCCGCGCCACGGGCGAACTCGTTCGACTTGCCGACGACGAAGGTATCGAACGTGCACTTCGAGAACAGGGCCTCGTCGCCACTTGTGGGCGATGAGGCATATTCGCCGCCCAATCGCTCGGCCTCCTCGGCGCCCGCCATGTTGGGCGAGGGCATCTGGTTGGAGAGGCTCGACGGGTCGACAAATTGGTTCATCCACTCGGGCTCTGCAGTCTGCGCCGTCTCTACCGGCGCAGACTGGGGGACTTGCGTGCTCGTCGCAGGTTGCTGGGGCGCGTCCTTCGGCGTGTTGACGCCCAGGCCGACGGTGAAGGGCTTGCCCGTGACCAGGAGCAGCTTCTCCTGCATCTCGTCGAGGTAGTTCTTGCGCACCCAGGATTCGACGGGCGTGCTCTCCGCAATGAGGACGAACTGATCCCCGAAGACCCCTACGGGGGTCAGGAGGTTGAGGAAGACGGTCTTTGGGTCCTCCTCGTCTATATCCTCGAGAAGGAGGGCGAGCGTCTTGTTCCAGATTTCGTCTTTGTCCATCTCAAAAGCCTATCTGCTCAGGAATGTCAGGCCCTGGTTGGTTAACATTCTCTTCTTTCCACCCTCTGTCTTCTTCAGAAGACCCATGTCTTCGAGCTTGTTAAGCGCACGATGTCCCGTGGAGAGACTGATGCCGAGGTTTTGCTCGACTTCCGTTGGTCCTATGAGCCCCATCTCCTGGGCCAGGACAAGGATATTGTATTCGCGTTCGGTCAGTTCCTGCTCCGCGTTTTTGTTCTGCTGTGGCATCTCGCGGTAGACGACGGGGGCAGCCTGGGGAGTGTTTTGGTCGATTTGGATGGTAACGACCGTTCCCTCCTTGATGTTGTCCTCGATGATGAGGCGGCCGTTCGAAAAGCGCAGGTAGTCCTTGACCGTCGGAAGGCCGGATCCGACGCCGCGAATGTATTTGCGCATCTCGGTCGTCGCGGAGGTGAAGCCGGGGAGTTGGGCGCGCTGCTTGTCTGCAATACCCGGTCCCTGATCTGTGAACTTGATGGTGTTTCCGTTGTCGAGAATCGAGATGCAGGGGTCCTTGAACTGTGCGTGGATGAAGTTTTCGCACACTTCCTTGATAACGGTATAGGGAATGGAACTTCCCTTCTGCTGCGCGAGCTCGTAGGTCTTGGCAGCGATTTCCTCGATGTACTGGGCGATGTCAGTGGGCTCTATATCGAAGATACGCGGTGCCGCGAGAAGGTCATCGTATATCGCGATGCGCGTTGGCGTGAGTTCAGGGACGCCCTCTTCTTGATTCCCCATGTCTAGCTGTTCCTTTTCATCTGATATGGAAACTTCAAGTTATCCACAATCTAAAACACAATTGACAAGGGTTCAGAGTAGCAAATAACCCCACGAAACCAAATCTTTGCCATAAGAAATGGAAAAGTTTTCACACAGTTTATCAGGTGATTTCATAGTTATCCACATTATTTTCCACCCATGTTGATAAATCAGGGAAAACTTGAAAAAGTAACTGGGGAAAATGACAGGAAAAATGATGTCAAGTTGAAAAACGCAGGACAGTGAAAAAGAATCAGTTAGTTTTACACGTACAAATGTTCCTTAATGTGGAAAACCTTTTTCTCATTGAGGAAAGAAAAAGGTGGTTGTGAAAAAGTGTTTCATGGGAAAGAGAAAAACAAGAAAAAAGGCTGGAAAGCTGGGGAAAACACGCGAAATATGAACAGAATGGGTGAAGTTTTCCACATTTTTAACAAAGACAAGCATAGGGATTGTGAATAACCAGGGGAATACCCAAAGTTCCTGCTCATGGCGATTTATATTGATTAGATTAGCATCGAAAAAATTTCTTGACTCGCATTTCCGCTGCATATTACAATTCTGAAGCTTATCAATAAGTACAAGGGGAGTTTCCCTTTAGGAGGAATTGAAATGAAGCGTACCTATCAGCCTAACAAGCGCAAGCGCGCGAAGTGCCACGGTTTTCGTTCTCGTATGGCCACGCGCGGTGGTCGTAACGTTCTCAAGGCACGTCGTGCCAAGGGACGCAAGTGCCTGACGGTCTAGACCGTAATCCTGTCAGCTTCTTTTCCGAGGACTGACCGCCTATGAAGGGCACCATCAAGAGCAAAGAGGACGTAGAGCGTCTCTTCTCACAGGGGAGGCGCTCTACTTCGTCTTCGATGACAATCATCATGTGCAAGAGCGATGTGTCCGATCTTGGTAGATGTGCCTTCATTGCCGGAAAGAAGCTTGGCTGTGCTCCCTTGAGAAGTCGCTGCAAGCGCGTCATGCGCGAGGTGGCAAGGGAGCTCGGAGCGCCGTGGAAAGGCTATGACGTTGTCTTTCTCGCGCGAAAGGGCGTGGCTCGCGAGGGACACGAGGAAGTGGTCAAGCAGGCACGACGAAGCCTCGTCAAGTTAGGAGTCATCAATGAGTGCTCCTAAGGCCCTGAGAGCCGTATGCTCGGTTCCCAAGCGAGTTGCGATGGCCCTGGTAGGTTTTTACCGGAAATATATATCTCCGATGTTTCCTCCTTCCTGCCGGTACGTGCCTAGTTGCTCCGAATACGCTATGATTGCACTTCAGCGCTACGGCTTTATCAAAGGGTCATGGATGGCGATTAAGAGAATTTGTCGCTGTCACCCTTGGCATCCGGGTGGATATGATCCGGTACCATGATTTGATTACTATCCGTTGAGAGGCTCTTATTTATGTGGGATGGAATTCTTAATGGCTGTGCAGCCGCACTCTACGAGCTTGCCAAGCTCGTGGGTGACTGGGGTCTTGCGATTATCATCGTAACCCTCATCATTCGTCTGCTCCTCTTCCCTATCCAGAGAAAGCAGCTCAAATCCAGCTTCCAAATGCAACAGGTACAGCCAAGAATGCAGGAGATTCAATCGCTGTATGCTGGTGACCAGGTCAAGATTCAGCAGGAGATGCAAAAGCTCTACCAGGAGACGGGTTTCAATCCCCTCGCCGGTTGCTTGCCGATGCTCATCCAGATGCCCATCTTCATCATCCTGTTCCAGGTCCTGCGTGACAAGATCGGCCAGTATGCCGGCGGAGACCTCTCCGTCAGCTTCTACAATATTCTGCCGAACCTAACTCAAACGGTACCTGATGCTTTTAATCAGGATATTGTCTACGCGATTCCGTACATCGTTATGATGGTCCTGTTCATCGGCTTGTCCGTTACGCCCATGATTCTGCAGATGAAGCAGAACCCGCAGAACAAGAATCAGATGGTCATGATGATGGGCATCATGGGTATCATGTTTACCTGGATGGCCTTCATCTCCCCCGCTGGTGTCATGTTGTATTGGGCCCTTTCCTCGGGATTCGCTCTCGTGCAGCAGCTCGTCACCCAGCGTGTCCTCAAGAAAGAGGCTGCCGAGAAGGAAGAGATCGCAAGGCCCGTTAAGGTCAATGTAGAGCGCCGCGAGAAGAAGAAGCGCCCCACGAAGAAGCATTAAAGTGGAGGAATCACCATGAGTGAGGAATTCGAGAACGAGGAAGGCTTCGAGGTCGAAGAGGAAGTCGACGTCATCGATGATGTTGATGACGAGGCGGCCGAGGAAACCGAGGAGAGAAGTGAGGAAGACCTGGACGCGGTAGCAGATACCGCAATAGAGGTCCTTCGCACGATTCTTGCTCATTTTGACGCCGATGGCGCCGAAATCAACGAGTATGAAGGCGATGATCAGGAGATTATCCTCGATGTTGTCGGTGGTGACCTTGCCATCCTGATTGGCAGGAGGGGGCACACGCTCGAGGCTATCCAGACGCTCGTCTCCAACATCACCAATCGCAAGCTTGGCTATAGGTATCCCGTCACGATTGACGTCGAGAGCTACAAGCACAGGCAGCGCCAGAAGATCGAGTCTCTCGCCTATTCTGCCGCCTCCCGTGCTGACCGCCAGGATAGGGAAGTGAGCCTGCGCCCCATGAACCCGTACGAGAGGCGCCTTGTTCACATGGCCCTCCGCGATGACGAGCGCGTCGAGACGTATTCCGTTGGCGAAGAGCCCAACAGGCATGTTGTCGTAGCTCCGGCATGATCTTTGAAACGCTAGATACCGACAAGCAAGAGAAGATACAGGCGTATCTCGAATTAGTCATAGAAAAGAATAAAGAACTCAATCTGACGAGGATTGATACCAAGGAAAAGGGAATGCTTCTTCATATAGAGGATTCCCTTTCTTGTCTTGATGAGTTCTGTAGCATGGATGGCGAATTTCTCGACATCGGCACAGGTGGCGGCTTCCCCGGTGTACCCCTTGCCATTGCCTCAAATCGAACAGGTGTTCTGATTGATTCCGTGCAGAAAAAGGCGCGGGCCGTTCAGGAAATGATCGAGGAGCTGGGTCTGGACAATCAGATTCAGGCACAGGGAATGCGGAGCGAAGATCTTGCCCTTGAGACAGGGGAAAGATTTACTACCGTTGTTGCCCGCGCTGTTTCATCCCTTCCCGTAGTCATGGAACTTGCCACTCCCCTTCTCGTTCCGGGTGGAGAGTTAATAGCCCTCCGTGGCAAGGAAGATGAGGTTGACATAGAGGAGATCAACAAGGTTTCCGAAAAGCTTGGTCTCGAGTTGGTTTCAAAAAGACACATATATATTAGTGAGACCTATGAGAGAACAATCTATGTTTTCAAAAAGGTGTCACAGGCAATGATTAAACTTCCTCGCAGAAATGGAATGGCACAGAAGCGACCTCTTTGCTGAACATCATCAGGAATGTTTCACGTGAAACATTTTGCTTGAAGCCAAACAGATTGTTTCACGTGAAACAAAAGAAAGTGGTGTATATTGTGGCAAGGTCAGTTTCCTTTAAGTGCTAAGAGAAGGAACTTGGAAAGGAACGACGTGGAATTCAAAGAAGCAAAAAGAAAAGACGCATCGAAGGACCCTTTGATTCTCGCAGTAATCAACCAAAAGGGTGGTGTCGGTAAGTCTACGACAGCCGTAAACCTTGGTGCAGCGCTGGGAGAGAAGAAGTACAAGGTGCTCCTCGTCGATCTGGATGCCCAGGGAAACGCAACGACAGGTGTTGGCTACGATAAGACCAAATGCGAAATCAGCACGTATAACTGCCTTGTTGATGATGACGTTAAGACAGAGGATGCCATTAGCAAGACAGATACCAATAATATGTGGTTGCTTCCCGCAACGATTGATCTTGCAGGTGCTGAGACAAAGCTCGTGGACGAGATTGCACGTGAGTTTCGCTTGAGCGATGCGCTGAAGGACGTGAAGGATGACTTCGACTTCATCCTTATAGACTGTCCTCCGTCGTTGGGTCTTCTCACCGTGAATGCTCTTGCGGCTGCAGACCAACTCATCATTCCCATTCAGTGTGAGTTCTATGCACTTGAAGGTTTGTCAAAAATCATCGATTCAATGAATATGGTCAAAAAACGCATTAATCCGAACCTTGATGTGTTTGGTGTAGTCATTACGATGTATGACAAACGCACAACTCTCTCCAAGGATGTTGCAAACGAAGTGGAGAACGTATTCGGCGACAAGGTCTTCAAGACGCGCATTCCCAGAACCGTCCGTATATCGGAAGCGCCGAGTTATGGTGAGCCGATTACCGAATACGAGCCCAATGGAAAGGGCGCGGAAGCATATAGAGACTTGGCCAAAGAGGTCATTAAACGCTACAAGAAGCTAAGTTGAGACGGAGGAGCTCATGGCTACAAAAAAAGGTGGACTTGGTAAGGGATTAAGCGCTCTCATTGCAGATGCGTCAATGGAATCCGGAAGTGGAACAAGCCAGGAAGAGCTTGAGATAGCGCTTATTGAACCCAATCCCGATCAACCCCGTAAGGTATTTGACGAGGAAGAACTCGCAAACCTCACAGATTCGATTCGCAAAGAGGGTCTTCTCCAAGCGATTATCGTTCGTCCTAAAGACGGCAAATATCAAATCGTCGCAGGTGAGAGGCGTTGGCAGGCAAGCAAGATTGCCGGTCTCGAGTCTGTTCCCGTGCGCATCGTCGAGATGGATGACGAGCAGGCATTGCGAATTGCCCTTGTCGAGAATCTCCAGCGTTCCGACCTGAACGCAATCGAAGAGGCACGTGGATACAAGGACCTGATGGCACGAGGAGATCTCACGCAGGCGGAACTTGCCGCAGCTGTTTCGAAGTCACGCTCCACCGTTGCAAACTCCCTGCGTCTTCTCGATTTGCCGCAGCAGGTGCAGGATTATGTGTACGATGGTGCTCTTACCGCAGGTCACGCACGAGCAATCCTCTCGATTCCCGAAGAAGACAAGCGCACCAACCTCGCCGACAAGATCATCGCCGAGCACCTGACGGTGCGTGAAGCAGAGAACATCGCGCGTCTCGTTGCTTCTGGTTCGACCGAGCGCGCAAAGCGCGCACCAATGCCGCGCAGCTATAAGCTCGTCGCGAAGGAACTGCGACGCGAGCTTGATACGCAAGTGCGCATCAAGTCCTCGCGCGGCAAGAACAAGATCGAAATTGAGTTCAAGGACGAGGACGATCTCCAGAGGATCTTCAACCTGATTCGCTAAACCAGGCTACATATCATTTTTCCATGCGTTGACGGAGCTGACCACAGGCTCCGTCAATGTCTTTTCCGCGAGACTTTCTGATGGAGTTCTCGATACCATGGGCGCTGAGCTCGCGTGATACGTATGCGGTCCTATCCGAGGGGGCCAGCATGCCATCAGCCTCCTGACCTGGGGTTATGGGGTTCAGTGGAATCAAATTGACGTGACAGAGCATGCCCTTGCAGAAGTCGATGAGGGCAGCGACGTGCCCTTCGTCATCGTTGACATCCTTGATGAGCGCATACTCAAAGGAGGGGCGCCGCTTGGTGATCTCTCCATATTCTTTCATCACGCCGCGAAGCTCTTCGAGAGAGATACCCGATACGCCAGGCATGAGCGCATCACGTGTTTCCTGGATAGCCGCATGGAGCGAGATGGCGAGCGTGAACTGCTCGGGCTCGTGCGAGAAGCGCCGGATGCCCTCAAGCAACCCGCAAGTCGAAACGGTGATGTGCCGTGCGCCTATGCCAAGCCCCACCTTCGCGTTCATGCGACGCAATGCTTCGAGCACGGCATCGTAGTTGAGGAATGGCTCGCCCTGACCCATGCACACGACGTTTGTGACGCGCATGCCAAAGTCCTCGGATACGAGCTTGACCTGATCGTACATCTCGCCACTCGTGAGGTTGCAGGTAAACCCCGCGCGGCCCGTCGCGCAGAAGGTACAGTCCATGGGACACCCCGCCTGCGAGGAGAAGCAAACCGTCAGACGCCCATCATCGGTAGAGGGGATGCCCACGGTCTCGACATGTGCCCCGCTGGGAAGCTCGAAGAGGTACTTGCGCGTGCCATCCTCGGATACCTGTCGGGTGACAAGAGTGAGCGATCCGATGAAGAAGCGTTCGTCGAGCTGTTCCCGTAACGCCTTGGGTATATTATCCATTTTTGAGATAATAGAGCAGTCGCGAAGGTATAGCCACTCCTCGATTTGCCTGACGCGAAAACGCGGCTGGCCGAGCTCCTCGATAAGAGACTCGAGCTCGACGTGGCTCAGCGATTTGATGTCGCGCTTCTCTTTCATGAAAACCTCGTCTAGACGCAGTGACAGCCCTTACGATACCATTTTGCTCGACATATCGCCCGATGCTCCATGAGAGGCCAACCATGATTATCACCAAGCCGTGCGAACCCGCAGTGACCAAGGTCGTTTTGCTCAAAGGAGGCAAGAGCGGCGAACGTGAGATTTCCCTCAAGTCCGGAGCGGCCTGTGCTGAGGCGCTGCGCGGAGAAGGATTCGAGGTCGTCGAGATCGATCCCGCCGACGACAACGCGCTGCAGCAGATAGCCGACGAGAAACCCTCCGTCGTGTTCCTCGCGCTACACGGCAAGTATGGCGAAGATGGCTGTATCCAGGGCTTTTGCGAGCTTTTGGGGGTGCCCTACACGGGCTCCGGCGTGCTGGCGAGCGCCCTGGCGATGGACAAGGAGCGCGCCAAGGTCATCTACAAGGCGGCTGGCCTCAACACCGCGCCGTGGGTCGTCATCCATCCCGAGGACAAGCGCGATGCCGCCTCCATCATCGACGAGCTGGGCGAAAAGGTCGTCGTGAAGGCCGTACACCAGGGTTCGTCGCTCGGCGTCTACATCGTCGAAGGCGCCCTCGAGCTCGAAGAGGCCATCGCGGACGCGTTCACCTTCGACGATACGGTCATCGTCGAGAAGTACATCAAGGGGACCGAGACGACGGTTGCCGTGCTTGGCAACAACGAGCCCGAGGCGCTTCCCGTCATCGAGATTGTCCCGCAGGGCGAAAGCACCACCTACGACTTCACGGCGAAGTACGCCACCGGTGGCTCCAAGCACATCATTCCCGCGCGTCTCGACGATCGCGTGACGGCAGCATGCCAGGAGATGGCGCTGCGCGCCCATGCGGCGCTTGGATGCCGCGGCGTGTCGCGCACGGACATCTTCGTCGACGAGGAAGGCGAGTGCTGGGCAATCGAGACAAACACGCTGCCTGGCATGACCGCAACCTCGCTGCTGCCCGATACGGCGGGGACGGTCGGCATATCCTTCGGCGCGCTGTGTCGCATGCTCGTGGAACTTGCCCTCGAAGAGCACGCGTGAGTTTGCTATACTAGCAAACCGCGCCGTTTGGGCGCGCCTAAGCACATGCGGAGGGATGTCCGAGTGGCTTAAGGAGCACGATTGGAAATCGTGTGTGCCGTTTAGAGCGGTACCTAGGGTTCAAATCCCTATCCCTCCGCCAGCATGAATTGAAAGGGGCCGCAATCGCGGCCCCTTTTTTTGCGTGTCTACACGTTTCCCAGCAGCACGTCGTTGAGGTGGCGGGAAGCGACCTCGTGGGCCTCCACGAGCGTGGGAAGGGACGTTGCCGGACGGTCTGCGTAACGATATTGCGGGAAGAAGCGGGTGAGGTGCAGCGGCATGTCCTCGTCGATGCTCGCGAGCCACGAGGCCTCTTCGTCGAGCAGCTCCATGTCATCGTTGACACCGGGGATGAGCAACGTCGTCACCTCGACATGCGCATCCTCTTGCGCCTGCTCGATCGTGTTCTTGACCGTCTCGAGCTTGCCGCCGGTGATATCGTAGACATCTTGCGAGAAGCCCTTGAGGTCGATGTTGAACGCATCGATGTAGGGGAGGAGCTGAGCGAGCTTGTCGGGCGCGATGAGGCCGTTCGTGACGACGACGTTGTCGAGGCCGGCTTCGTGGATGGCCCGCGCGCACTCGAGCACCTCGCGCCAGCGCATGAGCGGCTCGTTGTAGGTGTAGGCAAGGCCGATGTTTCCCTCGCCTACAAGCGCCTGCGCTTCGCGTACGAGCTCGTCTGCGCTCATCTCGCGCGTAGGTACGGATGACGGGTCATCCGGCTGGGCAATCGTGTGGTTTTGGCACCAGGGGCAGCGCATCGTGCAGCCCAGGCTGCCGACCGACAGGATCATCGAGCCGGGCTTATAGCGGGCAAGGGGCTTCTTCTCGATGGGATCAAAGCCAAGCGACGTGACCTTCATGATGCTCCTTACATGCGATGCGCTTTATTGCTGGTACCGCCCGATAATGAGACAAAAGTGCCCCGGCGATTTTTGTCTCATTTGTGGCGGACGACTTCGAAGCGCTGCAGCGTGGTGCCGGGCTCGCCGGGCGCGATACCGGCTTTGCGGCAGGCGATATCGACTTGCTCTTCGACCGTGTCGACACCATCGAGCATGGGCAGCAGTAGACCGCGACGCACGCCGTTGGTGACGATGACGCCATAGCGCTGCGGGTCGAGCTCGTCGGTCGAGGCTATGTCTTGTGCCTCTCCCAGCACGTCGACGCTGATCTCGAGCTGGTCGAGCTCCGCCTCGCGTACGGGGTCGAAGCGCGGATCCTCGCTGCATGCCGAGATGCCGTTGCGGATGATCTCGTCGGCGATGCAGGGCGTGACGGGGCCGATGGTGCCGATGCAACCACGCAGGCGACCGTACTCGTGTAGGGACACGAAGACGCCTGCCCGTTGCGTGAGCATGTCATCGGGCAGACCGCTGGGGCGCTCAAGCGGCGTATGCTCGCGTACGAAATGCTCGACGCTCGCACGGGCAAGCGCGACGTACTCGTCCTCACTCGCACGCGCTTCCTGGACGCGCTCCCGCTGCTCGTCTTCGTAACGCTCGCCAAAGCGACGCGTGTCATCTTCGCCCGTCACGACGAAGGATGCGACGGCGTAACCCACGCCGAAGGGGCCCTCGTACGAGAGCAGGCGCGTATCCACGCTCTTGCCGTCTAGGGCGCCGGCCATGATCTGAAACGAGCGCAGGCCACACTCGGCGGCCTTGTCGCTGAAGTTCTCGTCGAAGCCCAGGATGCGCATGAAATCGCCCTGCGCCATCGCCTCGGTGATCTGCTCGTCGAAGACGGGGCCTTCGGGCGCGAAGCCGTAGGGGCCGTCGTGGGTGAGCTTGTGCGAGAGGTCGCCGCTCGCGATGAGCACGGCGCGGCGCCCGAGCTTCTCGACCGCTTGTGCGATGAGCTGGCCGAGGTGATAGTGCTCTACGGGGCCATAGCCCGACAGGCCGATGCGCACGACCTCGTAATCGCGGTAGAACTTGTCCACGAAGTAGAGCGGGATGTAGGTCGCGTGGTCGATGGACGGATCACGTTCGCCCTCGGTGCCAGCGGGAAAGCCCTCGGTAGCGGCAAGCGACGTGATGCAATCGGCGAGCTCGACGTCGTAGGTGCAGGTGAGATCCGTGTCGAACGCGTCGAAACGGCGCATGTCGCCGCGGGCCGACGTGCCCGGCGAGATGTGGAAGTAGTCGCGATACGCCGTCGCATGCGGCGAGGTCACGATGATGGTCTGGGGCTTGAGCTCGGCTATCTGACGGGCCACCTCGTCATACGAATCGATGGTCGCCTGGATGAGCTGCTCCTTGCCACGGCCGACGGCCGGGATTATGAGCGGGGGATGCGGGACGATGAATGCTGCCTGGAGTGCCATGGGTACCTCCTCGCGCGTGTTGTGATGCGATTATCCTAGCACGCAAACAGAGAGGCATCGACAAAGCGTGAACGAGGAGTTACTTCTGATCCTCGTCCTCTTCCTCGGTGTCCGGGGCCTGGGCGCTCTCTTTGGCCTCGGAATCCTTCTTGTAATGCAAGTCATCCTCGACCTTCTCGACGAACTTGGGACGCTTGCGACCCTTCTTGGGCTTGGGAAGCTGGAAGAGGGCGCCGTCTTCCGTCGCGATCTTCTTGCCGGTGATGAGCTCGAAGTACGCGATGAAGATGCCCTGCAGCGCACCGACGACGGGAATCGACAGCAGCATGCCGGGGATGCCACCCAGGGCGCTGCCCACGAGAATCGCGATGAGGATGAGGGCGGGGTAGACGTTGACCGAGCTCTTCATGAGCTTGGGCGAGATGATGTTGCCGACGACGTTGTTGATGACCATGTTGACCACGATCGAGATGATGCAGACGAGCGGCGAGACGAAGAGCGCGATGATCGCGACGATGGCGCACGAGACCATGGGGCCGATGTAGGGCACGAAGTACAGGATGCCGCACAGGAAGCCCAAGACCACGGAGTAGGGGATGCCGAGGATGAAGAAGCACAGCCAGCTCACGACGCCCGTGATGAGCGCGCAGAGCAGCGTCGACTTGGCCCAGCCATAGACCGCGTTGCCAAACGCCTGGGACACGACGTCGATGTCGTTCTGGTACTTGTCATCGACGAGACCGCGCACCTCGCGCGTGAGGACGGGGAGGTCGAGCAAGATCCAGAAGGAGCAGATGAACGAGATGAAGGTGATGAGGATGACGTTGCCCGCGCTCACAATGCCACCCATGACGCCGTTTGCCAGGCCGCTGGCCAATGCGCCGGCTTGCTGGCGGATGAAGGAGGCGGCCTGCGTGAGCAGGGCGTTGATGCTCTCGCCGTCGAGGAACTGCGCCGAGGAGCTCGCCTTGGTGACGAAGTCCTGGATTTGGGCGAGGTAGCCGGGGAGTTGCTGCGTGAACGAGGTGAGCTGCGCGACGACAGCCGGGACGAGCACCATGATGCACGCGACGATGACGGCGATGATGAGCAAGAAGGCGATCGTCGTGCCGCCCCATCGTGGGATGCCATGACGCTGGAGCCGGTTGACGAAGCCATGCAGCAAGAAGACGAGCAGCGCGGTCACGATGACGACGGCGACGGCCTGCCAGATGATGCCGGCGACATAGAGCAGAATGCCGATGATGATGCAGATGCCGACTATCGCCCACGCGCGAAACGCCCGCAAGCGCCATTTTGCCTCGACGGTTTCCTTTGGCTTGACGTTGTCTTGCGGCTTTTCCATCTTGGCTTCTAACTGCGAGAAAGATCTGGCGGAGGAGGAGGGATTCGAACCCTCGTACCCGGGGTTACCGGGTAAACGGTTTTCGAGACCGCCGCATTCAACCACTCTGCCACCCCTCCGCTGGGGTCCCGTGTGGGTGCGGGGGTGATTATAACGCAAGACTTCGTGAGCTGCCCGGAAATTGCAAGGTTGGCTCTCATCGCACCAAAAAGTATACTTTCGTTGAATGGAAACGATAGAGGCGCCCGCATCGCGGCGTTCGCACAAGGAGAAGCAATGACAGACCAGGAAAACCTCGAGATGGACGACATTCTCGAGCGCATCACCTTCTACTGCCTCGACACGGCCCAGGCAAAGCTCGAGGCTGGCGAGGAGCTCACGCCGTTTACGGTCATCGTCGATGGTGACCAGATGTTCGAGGAGACCTTCCCCGGCGACGACGTGGTGAGCTGCCGTCAGGCCGCGGAGTCCAACGTCAAGTCCTCGAGCGCGTTCTCGACGCATTACGCGTTTTGCTACGACGGCTTCCTCATGACCGACGACGGCCAGCTCGATGCCATCATCGTCGAGTGCGCCACGACCGAGATGGAGAAGGCCTACGTCATCGCCCGCCTCTACAGGCAGGATGGCGATGCGCTCGTCGTCGACGAGACCCCCGCCTACGTGGACGACGTTGACACCTTCTACGACCTCGCGGCCGTGCGCGCGGCCAAGGCCCGCGCCGAGGTGCTCGCCAAGGAAGGCGACGAGATGGAAGAGATCCAGCAGCGCATCCAGGACCTGCTGGGTGGTAGCGGTTCCAAGAAGTAGCCCGGTACGACGGATGGCGCATGCGTAGATGAAGACGATCAACACATACATGGACCGTGCGTGGAACGACCTTGCCACCGACGATGATTGGTGGAAGGCAACGCTCGTTCTCGGCTTCATGAACTGCGTGCCCATCATCGGCCAAATCATCATGTTCGGCTACCTGTTCGACTGGGCGAAGGAGGCCGCCTGGGGCATGCACACGCCGCTGTCGCGCAAGCTGGGCGATCTGGGGCGTTGCGCCCGGTACGGCTTTCTCGCGTGCTGGGTCATGCTCATCTGGATCGCGCCCGTCGTCATCGTCGGCCTCTTGTTGGGCCTCATTCCGGCCGTCGGCCCCATACTGCGCTTTCTCGTCGAGCTGTTCGCGGTCTTCGTGGCCGCCCTCGCGGCAGCAGGGGCGTTTCGCAGCATCATCTACGAGCGCGTCATGCCGGGTCTGCAGATCAGGCGCGTCTTCAGGATGTTTCGCCGTGACCCGGGTGGGTTCGGCCAGTCTTTCTGCGTCATCTTGCTGGTGATTCCGCTGCTCGCGGCGGCGCTCTTCATCGTGCTGCTGCCGACGCTTCCCTTCATCGACGTCATCGTGTCGATGGCCTCGGCCAAGGTGCTCGGCACCGACCTCGTGCCGCTGGCGTTGTGGGGCGTGGTCACCATCGTGGTCTCGCTCATCGTGTGGATTGCCGGCGCAATCGTGAGCGCGTTCATCTCTGCGCTCTACATGCGCTCCCTGGGCTATTGGATGGAGCAGTTCAAGCCCGACACCTGGCGCTCGCCATCCGCGCCGATGCCCTTCGAGATCGAGATGGCTGCCGAGAAGGCGGCCAAGCGCGAGGCGAAGAAGGCGGCGAAGGTCGCCAAGAAGAAGCATGCGAAGCCCGAGGCCCCGGCAGAGGAGCCGGCCGAGAACGCCGAGCAGCAGGCCGAAACGCAAGCCGAAGTCGCCGAGCGCATCGAGGCGACGGATGCGGGTGACGAGCCCGAGGCTCCCGACCAGGACGAAGCCGCCGAGGGCGAACCTGTGGCAAAAGACGCCGCCGAGCAGGAGCAGCAATGACAATCGACATCGATTGGGCCGCTGCCTGGAGAGACGAGCAGAAGCGCAGGAACAGCCCCGACGACGCGGCGAGCTGGAACGAGCGGGCGAAGGGCTACGCGAAGGTGTCCGGCACGAGCTCGTATGCGACGACATTCCTCGAGCGTGCGGGAATCGAGCCGGGCGAGACCGTTCTCGACATGGGATGCGGCTCGGGCACGCTCTCGATACCGCTTGCGCAAGCAGGCCACGAGGTCTATGCGTGCGATTTCGCGCAGGCCATGCTCGACGTGCTCATGGAGCGGGCGTTTTACGACGGCGTCGCCGAGCACATACACCCCATGCTGGTGGCCTGGGACGATGACTGGGAGCGTGCGGGCGTGCCCGTGTGCGACGTGGCGCTTGCCTCGCGTTCGATCGCGACGGACGACATGCAGGCCTCCCTCGTCAAGCTCGACGCGTATGCACGTCGCCGCGTGTGCATCACGCTCACGACCGGGCTGTCGCCGCGCATTGACCCCACGCTACTCGAGGCGATTGGCCGCGAACAGCCGCGCTACCCCGACTGCGTCTTCGCCTTCAACATCCTGTGGGGCCTCGGCATACGCCCCGACCTCTCCTACATCGACAGCTCGCGCGAAAGCCGCTTCGAAAGCTTCGATGCCGCCATCGACAAGAACGCCCAGCTCATGAACGCGACTCCCGAGGAGCGCGGGAAGCTTGTGGCGTTCGCGCGGGAACACCTGCACGAGAGGTGCGGTGCGGATGGTGTGGCGTATTGGGAGTTCGACCACCAGCGCGTCACCCCCTGGGCCTTCCTCGCCTGGGACAAGTAGCGCCCCGGCGACTTTCGTCTGGCTGCGCAGGTAGGGGGTCTGGCGCATCAATTCCGTTTGCCAATCGGCGGTTTTGTGTCATAATGACCAAACCGTTTTGTCCCCATCGTCTAGCGGTTAGGACGTCGGCCCTTCAAGCCGAAGATCGCGGGTTCGAATCCCGCTGGGGGCGCCATCGCATCTTCGGGTCCGCCATGCTGTTGAGCGGGCCCTTTTTGTTTTCGAATGCGGGAAGAGGGCATCATGGAGCACATCATCACGAAAGCCAATGTCGACGAGGCGGCAGCGTTCGTGCGCGGGCGCGTGTCCGTCGACGAGGGTGCGCTCGCCCTCGTGCTCGGTAGCGGCCTGGGCGAGCTCGTCGGTGCCATCGAGGGCGCGACCTGCATCGACTACAACGAGGTCCCGCACATGGTGCCGTCAACGGCGCCGCTTCACGCCGGGCGCTTCGTCATCGGCACCTTGGGCGATCGCCAGGTCATCTGCATGCAGGGGCGCTTGCACGCCTACGAGGGCAACTCGGCGCAGCAGATCGCGTTCCCGATCTGCCTCATGCACGCGTTGGGCGCCACGGAGCTCGTGGTCACGAACGCCGCGGGCGGCATCAACGCCGATTTCGGCGTGGGCGACCTCATGCTCATCGAGGACCACATCAACCTGCTGGGCGCCAATCCCCTGGCCGCACCTGACGAGCACGAGCTGTTCCCGCGCTTCTTCGATATGACCGAGGCGTACTCGCCTGAGCTACGCAAACGTGCACAGGAAGCCGCGGATTCCCATGGCATCGAGTTGAAAAGCGGCGTGTACATCGCGACGATAGGGCCGTCGTTCGAGACGCCCGCCGAGATCCGGGCGTTTCGCACGCTGGGCGCCGATGCCGTGGGCATGTCAACGGTGTTCGAGGTGATCGCCGCACGCGCGATGGGCATGGAGGTGCTCGGTATCTCGATGATCTCGAACCCCGCTGCGGGCGTGTGCGATGAGCCGCTGAGCATGGATGACGTGAACATCGCCGCCCGCGAGGCCGCGCACAAGGTCGAGCAGCTCCTCCTTGCGTACATCGGATAATCGCTCCGACCGGGCAAATGAGACAACGAGACTGAGCGTTTGTCTCATTTTGGGAACGGGACGGCTACGCGCCGTCCAAGTTTCTTGTGGAGGGTCGGGCGAACGGTTATGGTTACTGCGGTAAGTTGTCTATAATGAAGGCAAGCCTTTCGAAGGGAGGTGCGCAATGGTACTGGTAAACGTCGAATCGCTGGTCATCGGCCTCCTTCCCATGCCCTCCGTCATCACCCTGCGTGTTGCAGAGCATCGCGAAGACATCGCCGAAGACCTCGTCCTTCCCATCTGGATCGGCACGATGGAGGCAACGGCCATTGCCGCCGCACTCGAGGGCAACGCGACCGAGCGTCCCATCACGCACGCCCTCGCCATCGATCTGGTCGGCTCGCTTGGCGGCACCATCAGCCGCGTCGTCATCGACCGCGTCGAGGGCACGACCTTCTACGCCACCATCTACCTGCGCTGCGCAAACGGCATGTTCACGCGCGTCGACGCACGCCCGAGCGACGCCATCGCCCTGGCCGCCCGCGCCAATGCGCCGCTCTTCGTCGAGGAAGACGTCATGCAATCCGCCGCATGCCCGCGTGCGCTCACGCCGGGGCAAGACGAGCAGATCGAGCTCGAGGAGTTCGACAAGTTCATCGAGCACATCAAGCCCGAGGACTTCGTCACGCACAACGGCGGCAAGGATTAGCCTTGGCCCTATACGCTGCCGGGATCTTGCGTCTCCACCAGCCGTGCTATTTCACTAATACTTAGAGTTCTGACGTCTGGCGTCGGCATCGCACGCAGGAACGACCTCGCGTAATTCTTCGTTTGCAGGCGCGCGTCCGCGAGCACGAGCCAGCCGCTATCGGTCGAGTTTCGGATGAGGCGACCGGCCGCCTGCTTGAGGTCCATCACCGCCTCGGGCAGCGAGTAGCGCCCCCAGGCCGCACGGCCATCGCGCACCTGCCGCTCGCATGCGATGGGGTCATCGGGGCGGCTGAAGGGCAGGCGTGCGATGATGACGCAGCGTAGGGTATCGCCCGGGGCGTCAAAGCCCTCCCAGAACGACTTGAGCGCGAACATCGAGAGGTTCCTGTCGGATAGGAAGCGGTCGCGAAGCGATTTCGTGCTCGTGCCGCGCGTCTGCGCGATGAGCTCTATGCCCTCGTCCGCAAGGCGCGGCTTGAGCTCGCGATACAGCGCCTCCATCTCGAGACGGTTGGTGAACAGCGTGAGCACCGACCCGCCCATCGCGACGTGCGTCTCGTAGAGCAGGCGCGCGAAGGCATCGCGATAACCGGGGGCGTTGGGCTCTGGCATGTCGTTTGGCAGCAGAATGGTCATGTTGCGCTCGTAGTCGTAGCCGGAGGCGAAGATGCTCGTGCGCACCGGCTTGTCGACGACGCGGTCGAGGCCGGTCGCGCGCAGGAAGTGCGCGAAGGGTTCGCGCTCGGCGGTTGCGATGGTGGCCGAGGTGAAGACGAGGCTGCGCGTCTGCGGGTAGAGGTCTGCGGCGAGCGACTCTCCAATGTCGAGGCGCATCGCCTCGAGCATCTGGTTGGGGCGACGTGGGTTGCGGTCGAGCTGCAACGACGTGACGTAGCGATCATCCGTGCCGTCGAGGATGAGCCTGAGCGCATCGACGGCGTTCCTGATGTCGCCCGTGATGCCGGAGAGCTCGGCGAGCTGGTTGGCGAACTCGCCCTCGAACTGCTCGAGCATGGAGACGAGGTCCGCGAGGCGCCCGTTGAGACCCCAGAGCGCATCCGCGAGCTTGGTGCCCGGCTCGAGCAGGTCACGCCAGGCGTGTCCCTCGCGCAACTCCGCGCTGATCCAGATGGTGACGATGTTGTAGCTACCGCTATCACGAGAATCGGGTGCGGAAAGCCCGGTGAGCCCCGTGAAAAACTCGGCAGCTACCAGCTGAATTTGCCCGACGCGATTCTCGATGTCGGCCGTGACGCCATAGAGCATGACGCCGCCCTCGAGCTTGTCGGCCTGCTTGCGCACGCGCGCCGTGATGCCGCTCTTGGGGTTGACGATGCGGCCGAGCTCGAGTTCGAGCTCGCGCGAGGTGATGGAGCTGGAAAGCTGACGACGCGCCTCGCCCTCGACCCCGTGCGCCTCGTCGATGACCCAGTGCCTGATGGGCGGCAGGATGCCGTTGTCGGCCTGCATGTCGCGAAACAGCAGCGCGTGATTGGTGATGACTATATCGGCGCTGGTGGCGGCGCGGCGCGCACCGTGCAAGAAGCAGCGGCGCGGGAAGTACGGGCAGCGCTTCTTGAGGCAATCGTTGGCGTTTGCCTGGATGTCGGCACGTGGGAGGCGCACCCAGCTTATGTTGAGGGCGTCCAGATCGCCCTGGCTCGTCTGGGCCGTGAAGCTCAGGAGCGTGGCGGTCATGTTGATGACGTTGCACTCGTCGTCCTGGTGCGAACGCACCGCATGCTCGAGCTTGCGCAGGCACAGGTAGTGGTCATAGCCCTTGAGCGCGACGTAGGAGAGGTCGCCGCCAAGCGCGTCGCGCAGGCGGGGCAGCTCGTGATAGACGAGCTGGTCCATGAGGGCGTTGGTCTTTGTCGCGACACCCATCGTGACCTTGTTCTCACGCGCGCCAAAGGCGATGGGCACGAGGTAGGCCATCGACTTGCCGACGCCCGTTCCGGCCTCGATGACGCGGATGTCGCCTTCGCGCAGGCAGGCGGCGACCTCCTGCGCCATGGCGAGCTGCTCGGGGCGCTCCTCGTAGCCGGGATACATCGCCCCCAATGTGCCAGTCGGGGAGAAGGCCCCGTCGATTCGCGCCTCGTCGCAGAACGAGAGCGGCACCTCGTCGGCATCGGGACGTGGTGGCAGGGCGCTTGCCTGCGTGCGCTCGGTGCGATTGCGGCGTAGCGAGAAGTCGACGCCGGGATGTTCGAGCGCGGCCTGCGCGAAGTAGGGGCGCAGGGGCCAGTCGGTCTTGGGCGAGAGGCCCGCGATGGCGGCCGCGAGGCCGGGGGTCATGGCCTGGATGCCCGCAAGCAGTATGCGCCACAGGGCGCCGAGGCAGATGGTGTCGTCCATCGCGCGATGCGACGGCGCGTGCAGGCCAAACGCGGCGGAGAGGTCGACGAGGCGGTGTGACTTGAGCCGCGGTAGCACGATTTGCGAGAGCGCGAGCGTGTCGACCCACTCGCCGGGAAGGGCGCCTGGCTCGGCCTGGCGCATGACGAAGTCGCGGTCGAAGCCGGCATTGTGCGCAACGAGATTGCGGTTGCCGGCGAACTCCGCCAGCGCGGCGACTGCCTCGCGCGGGCTTGGAGCATCCGTGACATCGGCCTGCGTGATGCCCGTGAGCTCGGTTATCTCCTCCGGAACGGCATGTCCCGGATCGACGAACGTGTGAAACTCGTCTACGAACTCGTTTCCCCGCATGCGGATGGCGGCAATCTCGAGCAGCGAGCAGCTCGACGGGTTGAGGCCCGTCGTCTCGGTGTCGAGCACGACGACCTCGTCTTCGACCAGACCGAACTGCAGGTCGCGTGCATGCTCGGGAAGTTGCCGGTACATACGCGCGACATCGGCGTCTGTTCCCGCGATGAGGAATTCGTCGAGCTGTATTTCGCGTGAAACGTCCATGCGCAAAGCCTATCATGTTGCAGTGACATCTCGCGTGCTCAAATCGGTATACTTGCGAGCAGTCGACTGGAGGACGAGCATGTCTGAATCCGAAATCTACTACGCGACGTACTGTCGTCTCGAAGAGGCGAGTGGCGACTCCTGCGTTGTCGTGAACCCCAACGCCACCACCATCGCCGCTGAGCTCACGCTGACCAAGGAGATTCACGTGACCCATAGGGGCAAGGAAGTGCCACGCGTGCTTCTGAGCTGCGGCAAGGAGGCGATGGGCTTCTTGCCCGACAAGGTCTTCAAGCAGGTGGACAAGCTCCTCGAAGAGGGCTGGACTTGCCGCGCCTTCGTTTCCGCCGTCATCTTCGACAAGCCCCACGAGACATATTGGATAGAGGTCGCGCTCATCTGCTACCGCTCCGAAGACGCCGCCATCTTCGAGCCCTTCGTCGATGCCATCACCAAGCGCATGGCCCAGGGCGACCATCCCGCGATCGCGCTTTCCGCCAAGGAGCTCGATCACGTCGTCGAGAGCGGTGGGCAGTGGGCCGAGGTCAAATCGCAGCAGCTTCCCAAGCTCGAGAAGGGCATGGCGTACTACAAGACCAAGCGCATGTTCACCGAGAACCTCGCGTACGCCGCCGCCGCGGGCAACAAGGGCTGTTACGTGGGCCTCTTCGTCGTCCTCTTCCTCATCATCTTCTGCATCGTCAGCTTCTTCATCCTTCGATAACGAGGTGCATCGTGCTTACCGAACGCGTCCTAACCCAGGCCATGCGCATGATGAATGGCCATTACCTGAACCTCAAGCCGCTTGACGAGAGCCAATGGACCCTGCCTGCACCCAAGCCGGGTAAGCGGTACATGCTCTACATGCACATCCCCTTCTGCGAGCGCCTCTGCCCGTACTGCTCCTTCAACAGGTTCCCGTTCGAGGAGGGAAAGGCGCATAAGTACTTCGCGAACCTGCGAGCCGAGATGGACATGGTCGCCCGCCTTGGCTACGACTTCGATGCGTTGTATGTGGGCGGAGGCACGCCGACGATCCTCATCGACGAGCTCGTCGAGACCATAAACAAAGCCCGCGACATGTTTTCAATCGTTGATGTGTCGAGTGAGACGAACCCCAACCACTTGCTCCCGGAGTACATCGAAAAGCTCGATGGAGTCGTCCAGCGCCTGTCTGTCGGAGTCCAGAGCTTCAATGACGACTTGCTTAAACAAATGGACAGATATGAAAAATATGGCAGTGCGGAGCAAATCCTCAACAGGATCATCGATGTAGCCGATGCAAATGTGTTCAAATCGCTCAACGTCGATATGATCTTCAACTTCCCCGCTCAGGACGAGGAGATGCTCATAAACGACATCGCTGCGATACTCGAATCGCACACGAATCAGGCTACGTTCTACCCTCTCATGGCCTCTCCGGCTGTGGAAAAGTCGCTCGCCGCGACCGTCGGCAAAGTTGATTATGTGCGCGAACGTGAGTTTTATGAGCTCATTTGCAGCGGATTGACGGGAGGGGACGATCCGGCATTCACGTTTGGTGACGCGTGGACGTTCAACGACGCGAAGAGCTCCATGATTGACGAATACATCATCGATTACGAGGAGTACCCCGCCTTGGGAAGCGGCGGCATGAGCTTCCTCGACAGCAAGCTCTTCGTGAACACGTTTAGCGTGAGGGAATACGACGAGCGCATCGAGAGCGGGCACATGTCCGTTGCGCGCATGACGGAGTTCAGCAAGCGCGACCACATGCGCTACCGCTTCATGATGCAGCTCTTCGGGCTGAGGCTCGACAAGAAGGAGTGGGAGCGCGACTTTGGATGCAGCGTGGCCGCCGGATTGCCCGCCGAGTACTCGTTCTTCAAGATGAGCGGCGCGATCGACATCGACGACGATGAGCAGATCACGCTCACGCCGAAGGGTCGTTACATGATGGTGGCGATGATGAGGCAGTTCTTCATCGGAGTGAACGGCGTGCGCGATGACGCCCGTGCGGCGCTACCGTGTGACGAGCGCGACCTTCTCTTCGGGGCCGGCGTACCCGTCAAATAGCCACTCCATCATATGCACAATCGTGCATAACTACTGCGTAAGCAGCCTATTCGCGTACGAATCACAGGCCTCGACGAGAGCCTGCGGCTCAAGCGGCAGCGCGTCTCCCATGAGCGCGACAATGTGCTTTGGCAGCCACGTGCTTCCCGTCCACGGCACGCTCACGATGCGCGAACCGTCCTCGCCCGAATCCGCGACGCGCAACCCGCGCCAGGCAGGAAGGGGGCAATTCGCGGCAAGGCGAATGCGCGCCCGGGCGCCAGCATCCAATCCGATGGAGGGACGCGGGGCATCCGCGCGGGGCGAGAAGGTCTCCTCGAGAGGGCGTGCTTCGACAACGCGGTCGACCCTGAAGGAGCGCCAGCCATCCGAGGTGCGGCAGTGGGCCTGGAGATAGCGATGGCCGTCTTCCGAGAAGATGCGTAGGGGCTCGACGCATCTCTTGAGGGGAGCCTCGTCGTCCGTTCCGCGATATGCGATCTCGAGCAGGTGATGCTCGAGATCTTCGCAGGCCGCCGCAAGCGTTTGGGTGACATCGGGCGCTGCAGGTTCCGTCACGACTCGCAGGCGCGGCCTGGGAGAGCTGGCATCGCCCAAGATTCCCTTCGTTTGCAGCAGGGCTCCCACGAGCTCGTCGTCGGCGGAGAAGCCCGCGGCCGTGAGCGCGTCAACGAGCGCATCGGCTTCGGGGACGGTGAGGCGCAGCAGGCGTTGCGTGCCATGAGTCTGGAGCACCGCGTACGAATCATGCAGGTCGAGGCGTATCGAGGCCGCATCGTAGGCGAAGACGAGAAGCTCGAGTGCGTCATATACGCTTTGCTCATCAACGCCTAGCAGCGTTGCCAGTTGCGGAATCGAGACGATCTTTTCGCGCTCGAGCTGGGCCATGATGGCGAGGAGAAGCTGCCTATCCTTCATGGCGCACCTCCCCTGACACAGCGCGCATGTAGCGCTCGAGACCCGCGACAAGCACGGCGCGCGCGGCCGCGGGCTCGATGATCTCGATTCCCGGACCGTTCTCGATGCACCACTGCGCGAGGGCACGCGTGTCACGGCAACTCACCGTCCAGACGAGGCGATCGTCCTCCCAGACAAGTTGCCCCTGCCCCATCATGAGCTGCTGGGCGTTTTGGGCCGCGGCGCCATCAAGCACGATGCGCGCTGTGAGCTGCTCGTCGCCAAACTGGAAGGGCAGTCCGTAATAGCTGCTCGCGTCGAAGGGGCGTTCCTCGAAGTCGGGCGTCTTGGGATTGGCGCCGTTGACGCGCAGCTTGCTCATGCGGTCGAGCCGGAACAGGCGATCGGAGCCCGCGTCCGGGTCGAACGCCGCGACGTAGCAGGCGCCGCGCAAGAAGAAGCATCCCGCAGGTTCGACCGTGCGCTCGGACTGTGCCCCGGCGCTGTTCGTGTAGGAAAAGCTCAAGCGCTTGCGCGTCGTGATGGCCCTCTTCACCTTCGCGAACCCCTGCGGCTCGTATGCCCGTGCCGCCTGCGATTCGCCTTCGGCGAGCTGGGGGAGCATGTCGGGAATCTCGAGCTCGTCACCGAGCTTGACGAGCACCATGCGCAGCTCCTCCTTGAACGGATACTCCTTGTCCTCGAGCAGGGCACCGCACAGCAGTCGCAGGAGGCTGACCTGAGGCTTCGTGAGGTTGAGCGGCGCCGCGAGCGTCTTGCCGGCATCGAGCGCGTAGCGCTGCCGGTCATCGATGACGAGGAAGACGCCGCTATCTTGCAGCGTCTTCTTGTCGCGCTCGAAGCGCCTGCGCATGGAATCCTCGCTGCCGGCTTGCGCGCCGTATTCGTAGGGAAGCGCGCGGCGTATGGTGGCAAGGTCAACCGGGCCGTTTTCCCGGATGAAGAGCATGAGCTTGACGATGCGCTCTGCTTCGCTGATGTGCGTCATAAGGTAGCTCGCCTCGGGTCGTCGTTTGCCTGTCGCGTTCGTCGGCAGGCCGAGAAGCGCGTCTCCCCACATAATATCGCGCTCATGCGAAGCGATGCTATAATTGCCAGAACTGATTGATCCTCGAAAGGTACTAATCGCATGAATAACGAACCAATGTACAACGCGTTCATCAACAATCGAGAGCAAGCAGATAACCGCTCGTCAAATTCCAGGGGCAGGCGCAGGAACAAGCGCATCAAAGAGGATGACCTTCCCGAGTTCGATTACGACCTCGAAGAGCCGGGCGAGGGCGGCTTCACGCCGGGCCCCGTCGTCGGCGTCGACAGGACGATCGGGGGCTATCCGGAGTTCCTTCGCCAAGATGTCGAAGAAGAGTCCTCCGATGCATGCGATGGTCCCATCACGCGTGAGCCCTTCGAGTTCGAGGACGGGTGCGTGAGCCTGCCTCCCCCCGACGTCTTCAATTCATATCCCCCCGAGGTCCAGCGCAAGATCATGGAGTGGACCGATCGCGACATCCGCGCGCGCCGCGATGACGAGTCCCGTCGTCAGGACGCCATCCTCCGCGCGAACATCGCGCGCGAGAAGACGAAGATGGGCGTGCCGGTTGCCATCGTCATCCTGTCCATCATCTGCGCTGCCATCACGGGCCTGTATACGCGGGACGCGGCTTTCGTGATCGCCTTTCTGACGGTGGCGGTTGTGGTCATCGTTGTCATCTTCGTGAGTCGTCTCACGCGAGGCAAGCTCGGTCATTCACAATCCCAGCACCCAAAGGTGTAGCTGCCAATAGACGACTTTTCGGAGCCCCGTTCAGGGGCTCTTTCTTTGGGAGCCTTTTCGGTGACGGCCAGCATCGCCTCCAGATAGGCGATTGCATGCCACATGTCCCGAAAGATTTGGTACTCTGTCGAATACAAAATCTATTAACCTTCCGAGAGGATAATGAAATGAGCCAGGATATGATCAGCGTCGAAGAGGCACAGCGCAGGACGATAGAGCTTGCGAGCGATGCGCGCTTCAGGACGCATGTCGAGGAAGTCGACCTCTTCGCCGCCGTCGGACGCGTGGCAGCCGCCGATCTCACGAGCGACATCGACGTCGCGCCCTTCGACAACACCGCGATGGACGGCTTCGCCGTCGTCTCGTCCTCGCTTGATGACGCGAGCGAGGATGCCCCCGTCGAGCTCGAGATCGTCGACTGGGTAGGCGCAGGCGTCGTGAGCGAGGTCGCCCTCAAGCCGGGCGAGGCGATTCGCATCATGACAGGCGGCATCATGCCCGAGGGCGCCGATGCCGTGGTCAAGATCGAGGACACGACCTTCACCGGCGACGGTGGCGTGGGCGAGCGCGTGCGCATGTGCGCTCCCGTGACCAAGACGAACGTCCGCAAGGCAGGCGAGGAGGCCAAGGCGGGTGACGTCGTCGTCCGCAAGGGCGAGGTGATTCGCGCCGCGACCGTGGGCCTGCTCGCAAGCACCGGCAACACTTCCATCCCCGTGTACGCGCGACCCAAGGTCGGCGTCATCAGCATCGGCACCGAGCTCGTCGCCCCTCCCGCCAAGCCCGAGCCGGGCAAGATCCGCGACGCCAACGCATACGTGCTGGGAGCCTACGCCCTCGAGCTCGGCTGCGAAGTCGAGCTATACCCGATCGTCGAGGATGACGAGACTGCTATTCGCGCGCTATTCGAGAAGGCCATCGCCGAGTGCGATTTCGTCGTCTCGAGTGGTGGCGCGAGCAACGGCGACTTCGACTACGCCATCGAGACGGTGCGCGAGCTCGGCGAGGTCGTCTTCGATTGCGTGAGCCTGAGGCCTGGCAAGGCGCAGGCCTTCGGATGCGTGGGCAATACGCTCGTCGAGGTGCTTTCGGGCAACCCGGCCGCCGCCGCCGTGGGCTTCCAGCTCTTCGGGCGCCCGGCGTTGCGCGCCGTGCAGGGCTTCGCGGATCTCGAGCGTCCCGTGAGCGACGCCGTCTTGGCGCAGCCCACACGCAAGAAGGAGGCACGCGCCTTCTTCCAGAGGGGCCATCTCGAGATTGGCGAGGATGGCCAGCTGCTTGCCTGCCAGGAGGAGAAGCAGTCCTCCGCGCTGCTATCGGAGATGAACCGCAGTACCGTTCTCATCGAGCTTCCGCAGGGCACGGGCACCTTCGAGGCCGGTACCCCCGTCAAGTGCCTGCACCTGGATATCGACGAGGGAACCGTCATCTAGATGGACGGGGTGGACCAGACAAAAGCGCCCCGGCGACGATTGTCTGGTCTGACCAAACTGTCTCATTTTGGGTGACTTTATGAGCGGCGAGAACCTCGAGGCGAAATACCAGGACCTTATCGAGCGCCTTCGGGCGCTCGATAGCGTTGCCGTCGCCTTCTCGGGCGGCGTCGACTCCGCATTGCTGCTGTATGCCGCGCGCGAAGCGCTCGGCAATCGCGCCATCGCCATCACGACGCAATCCCGCCTCTTTCCGCAGCGCGAGCTCGACGAGGCCATCGCCTTCTGCCGCGAGCGCGACATCCCGCAGGTTATCGTGCCCACGCATGAGCTCGAGGACGAAGGGTTTCGCCGCAACCCGCCCGAGCGCTGCTATCTGTGCAAGCGGGGGCTCTTGCAAGCCATCATCGATACGGCGGATGAGCGTGGCATCGAAACCGTCGTCGAAGGGTCGAACGTCGACGACGAGGGCGACTATCGCCCCGGTTCCCAGGCGATAGCCGAGCTCGGCGTGCTCAGTCCGCTCAAGGAGACGGGCCTCACGAAGCGTGATATACGCGAGCTATCGCATGAGAAGGGGCTTCCCACCTGGGAAAAGCCGTCGTTTGCGTGCCTTGCCACGCGTTTCGCGTTTGGCACCCGCCTGAGCGAAGAGCGCCTTGCCCTGATAGACGAAGCGGAGCAGTTCCTCCTCGACCAGGGCTTTCATCAGGTGCGCGTGCGCTATCACGGATCTACGGCACGCATCGAGGTGAGGGCAGACGAGGTTGAGTGTCTCGTTTTGCCCGAGAATCGGCAGGCGGCAGAGCACAAACTCGGGGAGATCGGCTTCGAACATGTGACGATTGATCCCGAGGGATATCGCACAGGTAACATGAACGTGGCAAGCGGAGGGGTGTAGGCGGTTTCCACCACGCAATGCCCTATACTTGCGATTAGAGCCATTATTTTGCAAAAGGAGAATTCATGAGCGAGTCACGTGCCGGATGGTACCCCGATCCTTCGGGAGACCCGTCGAAGCTTCGTTACTGGGACGGTACCCAGTGGACCGACGATTACGCGGATAGCCCCTCGTGCGCCCAGGCTTCGGCAGAGCAAACCGACCCCGCTACCGAGGAGGTCGTGTATCAGGCGCAGATCATCGATGATGGCCAGGCCACGTACGGCATGAGCTCACAGGATTCCACGCTTCGCCTCATCGCCTTCATCTTCTGCCTCATCTCGACTGTCACGGCCGGCTGGATGCTCGTTCCGCTCGCATGGATGGTTCCCATGACCGTGATCACCTGGGGAATCTACAAGGGCAAGAAGAGGAATACGGTGGCATTCGGCGTCTGCACGCTCATCTTCGTGAGCCTCGTGGGCGGCATCCTGTTGCTCGTCTCCAAGAAAGACGACTAGCACCCGCTTTTCCTGCGTAACAAAATGGGGACAGACCCCGCATCCCGCCCGTACTCTATTCAGTTCGGCATATAGTGTGCACGTACGCTACAGAGTAGCCATCAGACTCGCGCTCATGACGCCGCGCGGGGTAGAGAGCGGAAGTGGGTTTACCTCATGAAGACCAGCAAGATCAAGAAGGCGGACGGCAAGACCATCCTCGAGGTCACCGCCACGGCCGATGACGTCAACAAGGCATTCGCGCTTGCGGAATTCGACTTTGCCAACTCGATGGGCATAAATCCCGAGCCTGGCAAGACGATCGCGCAAATGGCCGAGGAGAAGATGGGCATCAAGAACCTCGATTCCATCATCGAGGCCAACGCCATCGAGGCACTCGCTCCCTTCGCGATCGACCAAAGCGGCATTGCCCCCGCGTTTCCGCCGCATCCCACTCCGAGCACGGCAATCAAGCGCAACCAGGAGTTCAGCTTCACGATGGAGGTGACCCCCAAGCCCGACTACGAGCTCACCTCGTATGATCCGGTCGAGATCACCCTTCCCAAGTTCACCATCAACGAGGCCGAGGTCGACGCGCAGATCCAACAGCTTGCCGAGCGCAACACCACCTACACGGCCGCCGATCCCAAGCCTCTCGAGAAGGGCGATGCATGCCTCGTATCCATTAAGTGCTACGAGGATGGCAAAGAACTCACCGGTCTCACCACCGACGGTCGCACCTACGTCGCGGGTCAGGGCTACATGCCCGCCGACTTCGATGCGCATATCTACGGCATGGAGCCGGGCGAGACGCGCAAGTTCGTCTTCGAAGGCCCGAGCGTCGACGAGGACTACAACGAGTTCGCGCAGAAGTTCGACTGCGAGGTCATGCTCAAGGAGATCCAGAAGCCCGTCGTTCCCACGATTGACGACGAGTGGCTTTCCACCAACCTTCCCATGTACAAGAGCCTCGATGACCTGCGCGACGAAATTCGCAAGAGCATCGAGCACCGCGATTCCGAGCAATACGAGAGCTACAAACGTCAGATGGTCGCAAGCGTCCTGGGCTCGCGCTTCGAGGGAAGCATCGCCGACGAGGTGTACGAGAACGCACGCGACAACCTCATGAAGAACATCCGCATGGGTCTCAAGCAGCAGGGTATGAGCTGGGAAGACTACGTGCAGCAAAACGGCGGCGAGCAGCAGATGAACATGATGCTCATGCTTCAGACGCGCGAGATGGTCGTGCAAGGCTACGCGCTCGACGCGATCTTCCGCCACGAGAACCTCGGCCTTTCCGAGGATGACATTGACGAGGCGTGCCACATGATGGCGCCTGGCGCTAATCCCAAGCAGGTTCGCCAGCAGATCGAGAACGAGGGCAAGAACTTCGTGCTACGCGAGTCCGCCGAGCGCCTCAAGGCGAACAAGTGGGCTGCCGATCATGCGAAGGTGACGATTCAGGAGCCGACGCAAGCAGACTGATTACGCAAACAGGGCGACCTCGTTCGACGAGACCGCCCTGTTCTTGTGAGTATCATCCTCGCGTGTTGCCGATATCTTTCTAGCTTGGCATACCTGTATCCCGGTTGGGGTCAATGTTGCCGTAACCCTCTTCGGTTCTCATATCGGGATCGGTATCGACTTCGTTCTCGGCCTCGGTGTCAACGACGTCGATGTCCTCGGTGCCGTAGCCTTCCTCGGTTCTGATGTCGGGATCCTCTTCAAAGATGACCATGTCGAACTCCATTTCTTCGAAAGTGTTCTTTTGCGAGATGCGCACTATCCACCTCTAGGATTATTGTATCCACCAAATAGCGCGTAACCGGCGCAAATGCATAGATTGTGCAGATTTCAGTACGCAGGTACGAGATTCTTGAGTGCGAGTATGAGCATAAAGAGGGCGCCGAAGGGACCGTAAGGCAAAAGGGGTCTTCTTCGGCGCCTTTGTGTGTGGCAGAGGACTCGAGGGGGGAATGGGGGCCTAGTCGCTCACGTCGAGCAGCTTTACCCAGTAGACGATGTCCTTGCCTGCGAGGGGATGGTTGAAGTCGATGGTGGCGACCTGGTTTTCCACGCTCACCACCTTTGCCGGAATGGGCTCGATGTTACGTGGCGAAGTCCATCCGATGTATTCGCCAACGGGTAGGTTTTCGCCGTTGGGCACCTTGTAGGTGGGGAAGTGCTGCACGGCGCTCTCGTCGTATTCGCCGTAGGCGTCTGCCGCCGCGAGTTCGACCGTGCGTTCCTCGCCCGGCTCCATTTCGAGCAGGACGTCTTCCAGGGCCTTCATGACCTGACGTCTGCCAAGGATTATCTCGTGCGGGGTGCCCTCGCAGTCGTCAAAGACCTCACCGTCGGGAAAGCTGCCGCGATACAGGAAGCGCGCGGTTTGTCCCTTTTGCGCCATATGGCCGCTCCTTTCGTTGAGCATTGGCAAGACCGGGACAAATGACGTGTCCATTTGTCCCGGTCTTGCTCTGCGGTTTCGAGCGGTTGCGCCTAGTGCCAGCGCTGTGAGGTGAGGAAGAATCCCTCGACGGGCTTGATCTCGCTATCGTCGTCAACGAGGTCGGCGGCGAGCTCTTCTGCGTTGTTGCAGATTGCGCTCACGGGAGCCTCGATCTCATCGACCTCTACGCTCTCTTCGGTAATCTTCTCGTCAGCCATGGTTCCTCTCCTCTTCATTGAATGCAAGGCTGCCGGACTCCTGCGAACGCCGTCTCATAACCCATGGGAAGGCGCCGCGTATGAAATTCCGGCGTCCATCAGATGGTAGTTCCCCGCTCATCGCCTGCCTATCGTATGAAAGGTATGAGATTGGATACAAGCTATCAAACTCCCCGCTCGATAGCTCGCCGCGCAACGAGACGATAGGGTTTGCTCCAATGGCAGAAGAAGGGAAGGAACCCCGTGGCTCAGGACAACGCAAAATCTACTGGTACCATTATGAAAGAAGGGACACCGCAGGACGGACGCAGGTATCAGAATCCCGTGCTTGTGGGAATCGTGCTGCTCATATCGGGCATTTCGGTGGCGATGATCCAGTACAAGGTCCCCACCATCATGACAAATCTCATGGGGCTGTTTTCGATGGATGCGTCAACGGCCTCCTGGCTCATGTCGATCTTCACGCTCGTGAGCATCTTCGTTGCGTTGCCGGCTGGCGCGCTCGCTCAGCGCTTCGGGGCCAAGCGCATGTTGATCATCGCATGCGGCATCGCCATCGCGGGTTCCCTCATCGGTCTCGCGTCCGATACGAGTCCCATGCTCATCGCATCGCGTGCCGTCGAGGGTGCGGCCCTCACCATCCTCACGACGTGCGGCCCCATCATCGTTCAGCAGAACGTGAGCCCGGACAAGGTGGGAACGTCTATGGGCATATGGGGCATATGGGGCTGCCTGGGGTCAACCGTCGCGGCGGTGCTCACCCCGACCGTCTTCGGCATGTGGGGCTTCGACGGCCTATGGATTGCATTTGCCGTCGTCACGGCAGTGGCTGCCGTGCTCGTGCTCGTCTTCATCCGCAAGTCGGCGCAGATGCCCGTTGCCGTGGAGGCGCAAGACGCGGTGACGCAGCCTGCTCGGAAACCACGTTATCGTGACATCTTCTCCAAGGACATGTTCCTGTTCTTCGGGGCGTTCGTCGTCTACAACATCTGCATGCTCGCTATCCTGGCGTTCGTGCCGACCATTCTGCAGATGCAGGGTTTCGACGCGACGCTGTCCGGCATCATAAGCACGGCTCCCATGTTGCTTTCGATCATATCCTCGCCGCTGTTCGGCGTGATTTCGGACAAGATCGGCCGCAACAAGCCGCTGCTCATCATCGCCATGTTCGTCATGGGCCCATGCACGTTCCTGCTCTATACCCAGACGGGGCCGTTGCTCTGGGTCGGTGTCATCGCGATGGGGTTACTCGGCATGGGCGGCATTGGCCAGTACCTTTCGGGTTTCACCAAATTGCTGCCGAGTCCCGAACTCGCGTCCGTGGGAATGGGCGTCCTTGTCACCTTCCAAGGAGTTGGCCAGTTCCTCGGCACCTTCTTCGTGCAGATGCTGCTCGGTCCGCAGTTGACCGAGTGGTGGTTTGCCGGAATCGCGCTCATGATCCTGGGCTTTGCGGGTACCGCCCTTATCGCCATCTGCAAGCTCCGCTAGGGGCGTGTGGCCGGCCTCATACGCTGCCGCCCCCACTTTGGCCTGCGTGTTCGTTGCGTGTATCATGTGCGTCATACTTTTTGTACGATGGTTTCGCCTTTTTGCAGACGATATATTGGCATTGGGGGTTGGGCCTGTGCCCGCGTGTCATTCGCGTCTTGCCGTCCTTTGGTAGGAGAATTCGCGGTAGCCCGCGTGGGTAGCGCCCGCAACCGCAGATGCTCTAGATTCAGATGCTTTCCTCGGGGGAGGGGGCTCTCGCAACGCGCAACGCGCGCTGCGCGAAGCAAGGGGGCGTATCATGAACGAGGCACAATCGGACGCCGACGGTGACATCCAGGCCAATCGCAAGCCCATCGGTGGAAACGAGGCCGATTTCGAGGCGGTGCTGATTGACGGCATCCTTGGATTCAGCCTGTCGATCGGCAATGCCATACTGCTGCTCGTCGGTTCCATATCCCATGCGCAATCCATCTTCCAAGCGGCGACCATGCTCGTCGCGTCGGCAGTCGTCGCGGCGCTGTTCTTCAAGATCGTCCAGCTCAAGACGGATGTCATCTCGGCGAATCTGCCACGCGTGGTCTACGTATGCGGGCACGCGCTCTGCTTCCTGGTCTCGGTCATAGGCATGTTTCTGGGTATCGATTACGTCACGGCCATCGCCGCGGCACTCGGTCTCGCCGACACCCTCATACTCTACGGGCGCTTTCTGGCTGCCCTTGCCCGAAAGGCCCTCATGCTCGTCGTGGACACGGCCTTTCTATACCCCGGCGTCTTGATGATGATTATCGTCAACGTTCCCGCTCCCTACGACACAATCGTGCTCTCGGTCATGGTGCTCGTCACGATCGTCGTCGCATTGCTCTTCGTCCGACGCCACTACGATTTCGGTGAGCTCATAAGTGCCGCGGATTCAAAGGCCCGTAGCATCAAGGTCAAGGGAAACGTTCACACGCTCTTTCTCGTCGGCTTCATGATCGCCGCGTTTCTGTTCTTCAACCCGCTGCCCTTCGGCATCGAGATGTCGAACGTGGCGCTCGGCCTCGCCTTTGCCATCGCGGGTCTGCTTTCCCTGATCATGCGACAGGTAAACGAACGCGGTTCGAAGGACGCGCTCAGAAAGAGCATGGCGCTCGCCTCCGTGGTGCTGCTCTTGCCGCTCGTGCTCGTTCCCGATGAGGTGAAGCTCGTGCTTCTCGCGTGTTATAGCTGCTTTGTCATCTTGGAGACGTTGACCATCCTCGATGCGATCGTTGAGACCGTGCGCTTCAACCTCATCGCCGCCATGTGGCTCATCGGCAAGGAGTGTTCGGTGTTCTTCGCGGGCATGGGTGTGGGAGGACTGCTCTTCTCTCTGTTTCCATTCCTGGCGCAGCTGGTCGGTGACGTCGACGCGACGCTCATGCTTTGCATCGTGGTCGCGGTAATCTGCGCGTGGATGCAGATAAACGTCAACTATCAGATCTATCCTTTCGAGCCCATCATCGAAGAACCGGTTGATGACGAGGTGACTGCGCACATCGAACGCACGGGACGTCGCAAGGCCCAATGGCATCAGAAGATCGATGCGGTGTGCGAGCAGTATCATCTCTCGCCGCGCGAGCGCGAGATTCTTCCCATCTTGCTCAGGGGACGCGACGCCAAGTACATCATGGACACCTTTTACATCTCGCAGTCAACTGCGAAGACGCACATATATAACATCTATCGCAAGTTCGGCATCCACTCCCGTCAAGAGCTGCTCGACTTTGTCGAGGACATCGAGTTCATCGATTTCGGCGTTTCCGATGAGCCCGTGGAGCGGGACGAGACGGACCAGGAGAAGAGCTGAGCTCGTCCCCAGACCCTTCTGACAGAGGGGTCGAAACACCTCATACTTCAGGTTCGATGCTTTGACCGGGAGCTTTCCGAACCTCTCACAGAATTTCCACATTTGCGGCCAATTCTCGCCCGGAAATAAACCCAGGACAATTTTACCCACGGAGACGTGCGCCCACACGCACGCATTCGACTCCGGGTTGTGCGGCTCGGAGCGACCGATGTCCCAAAGGGGTGTCGGTTGGGGAGGGAATGTGGTAATCGATAGAAGAGGAGGAGTTATGTCTGATCAATCACTTGATAAGTCCAAGTGCATAGACGGCAGCTATGGGTGGGTAGTCGTGCTGTTCACCATGTTGGTGGGCTTCGTTCCGGGCTCCAACATGGCCAAGGCGATTTCGCTCGCACCAATTGTCTGCATGAACTTCCAGATCAACGAGGCAACCTTCGGTCTGATCGTCGCGTCTTTCTACATCATGGGCTTCATCATGGCGTTCCCCACCACGGGCTTGGTTAACAAGCTCGGCATGAAGGGGTCCGTCGCCATCGCCGTCGGCTGCGGCATTATCGGCTCCATCATGGGCGCCATGGCCGGTACCAACCTCACGGTCTTCGTCGTTAGCCGCGTTATCGAGGGTGCGTCGTTCGGCATCATGGGCGTCGTTGGCGCATCGTCAATCGGCCCGTGGTTCTCGCCCAAGAAGCGCTCGCTTCCGCTGTCCATCTGGTCCATGTGGGTTGCCGTCTGCATGTGCGTCTGCCCGATTCTCTTCGGCTGGCTCAACGAGTCCATGGGCGTCGACATGGCGGGCATCTGGTGGGGTACCGCGGTCTACGACCTCGTCGTCGGCATCCTGTTCATCCTGTTCTATCGCAGGCCGCTCGACCTCGACAAGGTCGAGAACGAGGAGGATCCCACGGGTACCAAGAAGGCGAGCATCAGCCGCGCTCTGAAGAGCCCGATGCTGTGGGCGCTCGCCCTCATCTTCCTGTTCGACGAGGCCGCGTTCATGGCAATCAACGGCTTCATCGTCCAGTACCTTACGACGCAGCTCGATGCGTCACTCGTTCTGGCAAACGCCATCTTCTCGTTGTTCGGCTTGATGGGTGCTCTCACGCCGCCCATTTCCGGCTGGATTACCCAGAAGTGGAACAACCATCGCTGGGTCCTGCTCGTCGGCCTGTTCGTCGCGGTCATCTACACCGCCCTGGTCTTCCAGCTTAAAGACCCGATGCTCTACTATCCGCTGTCCATCCTTGCCGGTATCGTCGGCGGCGCCGTGCCCTCCATCCTGTGGCAGTTCACGCCCAACACGGTCGAGGATGCCGATATCCCCGCGGCTAACGCCTTCATGGCGTTCACGCAGAACATCGGCATGACCATCGGCGCGCTCATCATCGGCAACGCGATCGTCATGTGGGGTTGGAGCATGGGCTCCCTCATCGGCATGGTGCCCCTGTACATCATCTGCCTCATCATCTACTTCGCCTTTGGCGTCCAGAAGAAGCTCAAGCTCTAGTTTGCTTCGCGTGCGATGGGGTGCGCCGCTTGGGGCGGCCACCCCATTCGCGCGTTCTTTGTCCTTTGTGTAACTGGAACGGAATCCGAGATCGTTCATGTAAATCACCCGCTCACGGCCTTGTCTATAACCGACATCAGCCGTGGAGTACGAGGGGATTTCGCAGGGGGGACCATGATTTCCGCACCCATGTACGATTCTCAACTTGCGTCTCGGAACCGTAATTTTTGCATGTGCCGTGTTCCCTCGACGGCAATTGCAAATTCGAGCTGGGAACGTGTCCTGGCTCACTGGACCGCCTTCCTCGCACAACGGCACGGGATTGTCCCGAGCCGCGGAAGGCATCCCGCCTCTTTTGAAAGGAGAGACGTGTATGTGTTTCAGACCCGCAAGCTTTGAGTCCGAAGGTGACAACCCCTATTTCGTTCCCGGAGATCCCGAGGATGCCGCAGCCCCTGGCGCCCCCGGTGCCCCCGGAGCCCCCGGCGCACCCGGAGCTCCCGCGGCACCTGGTGCCCCCGCCGCACCCGGAGCTCCCGCGGCACCGGGCGCACCCGCCGCGCCGGGCCAGCCGTCTTAGTCGAGATGTCTCGTCGGGCACGTTCCGATGCAGGCGTCCCCCCCGGTCGGTGAAAGCCGACTTGGGACACGAAGTGACAAGACAGGTTGAGAGAGAAGAGGAAAGGAAAGAGCATGAAGATTTTCAAAGGTCAGGGCACTGCCGATCTTGGCAAGCCGTGGCGCTTCGAAGAAGACGGCCTCACCGTCACCCGTGGTTGCGCATGGTCTCCTCCGGGATGTCATCCGACCGGATGCGGTATCAAGACCTACGTGAACTCCAACGGCGAGCTCGTGCGCGTCGAGGGCGATGAGAATCATCCCATCACCAACGGCCGCCTCTGCGTCCGCTGCCTGACCATACGCGATTACGTCTACAATCCCGATCGCGTCCTGTATCCCATGAAGCGCGCTCGCGAGGACCGCGGCAAGAACAAGTGGGAGCGCATCACCTGGGACGAGGCGTATGACACCATCGCCGAGAAGGTAAAGTACTTCAAGGACAAGTATGGTGCCGAATCCATCCTGGTCATGGGCGGTACCGGTCGCGAGGGTGGCCCCATGCTTCCCGCATACGCGCACGCATGCCTGGGTACCCCCAACGCGTGCTATACGCAGTCCGGCTATTCCTGCTACATTCCGCGTGTCGCGGGCACGACCTACGTCATGGGCGCGACCTATCCCGAGATGGACTACGCCGGCGGTCTGCCCGGCCGCTATGACGACCCGATGTTCAAGCTTCCCGAGCTCATCGTGTTCTGGGGCAAGGAGCCCCTTCCGTCCAACGGCGACGGCCTGTTCGGTCACGCCGCCATCGACATGATGCGCCGCGGCTCCAAGCTCATGAGCATCGACCCGCGCGTCAACTGGGTCTCCACGCGTGCCGACTGGCACCTGCGCCTGCGTCCCGGCACCGACGCGGCCCTGGGCATGGCGATGCTCAACGTCATCATCGAGGAGGACCTCTACGACCACGACTTCGTCGACAAGTGGTGCTACGGCTTCGAGCAGCTCGCCGAGCGCGTCAAGGAGATGCCCGCCGAGAAGGCCGCCGAGATCTGCGACCTCGACGCGAACCAGATTCGCGAGGCCGCCCGCGTCTACGCCGCGGCCAAGCCCGCGCAGATCGCGTGGGGCCTGGCCATCGACCAGAAGTCCAATGGCGTCCAGGCCGGCCACTGCATCATGGCCCTCGAGGCCATCACCGGCAACATCGACGTTCCCGGCGGCCAGCTCATCGGTGATGTCAACGACGGACTCGAGCTCGGCTTTGGCTGGAACAACCTCGGCCCCGAGCTTCAGAGCAAGATCCTGGGCATCAAGGAGTACCCGGCCTATGTCGGCCTTGTTCTCAACGCGCAGTGCGACATGGTCCTCGACGCGCTCGAGGCGGGCGACGACGCCAAGTACTATCCGTTCAAGATGGGCGTCTTCGAGGACACCAACTTCCTGGCCGGCACCTGTGCCGCCCAGCCCAAGCGCTGGCACGACGCCATGGTCAAGAACCTCGAGTGGTGCTTCGGCATCGACGTGTGGATGACCCCGACGATTCAGGCCACCTGCGAGATCTTCCTGCCGCTGTCGTCGACCGTGGAGCATGATACCGTCGTGTACACGCACTACGGCGCATCGCCGATCATGGCCGGTGCCGTCAACAAGTCCATCACGGTGGGTGACTGCAAGGGCGATTGCGAGATCTTCTACGAGCTCGGCCTGCGCTGCATGCCCATCAACTTCGAGAAGTACAAGGACTACTACGACTTCCTGGCCGATTACCGCCTTGCCTACAAGAAGTCCTTCGAGGAGCTGCGCGAGGAGGTCGTCCACCAGAAGACCGAGATGTGCGGCTACTACAAGTACGAGTCCGGTCGCCTGCGTCCCGACGGCATGCCCGGCTTCAACACCCCGACCGGCCGCGTCGAGCTCTACTCGACGATGTTCCGCCAGTTCGGCGAGGATCCTTTGCCGTACTACGAGGAGCCGCAGCTCTCGCCGGTGTCCACGCCCGAGAAGATGGAGGAGTATCCCTTCGTCCTCACGACGGGTGCCCGTACCTATTGCTACTTCCACTCGGAGGGCAAGCAGATCCCGTACCTGCGCGAGATGAATCCCGACCCCCTGATCGAGATCAACCCCGAGGACGCGCTCAAGCATGGCATCGCCGATGGCCAGTGGGTCGAGGTTGCAAGCCCGTTTGGCAAATGCGTCTTGAAGGCCAAGGTTTCCCAGATCGTCAAGCCGGGTGTCGTGCATGCGCAGCATGGTTTCTGGTTCCCCGAGAAGGATCCCGAGGAGCCCAGCCTGTACGAGGTATGGCGTTCCAACATCAACGAGCTCATCCCTCACTTCATGGTCGGAAAGCTCGGATTCGGCGCGCCGTTCAAGTGCCTGATCTGCAGCGTGAAACCGGTGTCGGAGAACTATGACACCGACATGATGGAGGTTTGGGACCACTTCGGAAAGTTGGTGATCTAGATGACAGCCTACGGACTGCTTATCGATTACGAGTTTTGCACGGGCTGCCAGTCTTGCGAGGTCGCGTGCAAGGAGATTCATAACATCCCCGTGGGGCAGTGGGGCATTCGCGTTCTCGACGATGGCCCCTGGGAGTGCTCGGACGGCAAGTTCAACTGGAACAAGATTCCGACCCCGACCCGCCTATGCGACCTGTGCGTGGAGCGTACGGAAAAGGGCCAGCAGCCCTTCTGCGTGCATCATTGCCTGGCCGGCGTCATGCAGTGGGGCACGGTCGAGGACCTTGCAAAGGAGCTCGAGGAGAAGCCGAACCAGGTGCTTTTCGTACCCAAGCCCTACCAGTATTAGCAAGCCCGTCGCGTGACGAGAGGTGCATGCGGGAGAGCAAGCGACCCCGCGTGCACCCCACGCGACAAGAGGCGAGCGAGAACAGGACGCCTTCATGGACCAGCGGGAACTCGAAGTTCAAACCGAGGACAAGTGCGACAACTACGCCATGCTGTCGCGCCTGTTTCGAAGCGAGGTCGACAAGGAGCTCCTTGCCGACCTGATCGAAAGCCCCGTCGCCGAGCCGACGGGTAACGAGCTCTTCGACTCGGGCTACGCGCGCGTACGCGCATATCTGGACGCGATTGACGATCTCGATCGATTCAAGTCGGCGCTCGCCATTGACTACTGCCTGGCATTTCTGGGCTATGGCGTCGACCCCGACAAGGCGGACGAGGCGGGTAGCAATGCCGCCTACCCATACGAGTCGATCTACCGTACCGGAAGCAAATCGCTGGGCGGGGATCACTGCGCCGAAGTGTCCGATGCGTTCCGCGCATGCATGTTCGCGCCCACGAGAGATCGCCTCATCGCGGACGACCACATCGCGTGCGAGCTCGAGTTCATGCAGTACCTGGCCAATAGCGAGCTTACCGCCCTGCGCGCGGGCGAGCTGGCGGCCGCCGCCGGGACGCGGAAAAAGGAACTCGAGTTTCTGGAGGGCCATCTGCTTGCGTGGATCGGCTCCTTCGGGGAAGCAGTCGCGAAGTTCGCCGAGACGGATTTCTACACCGGCCTGCTCGCCATGACGCAGGGTTGGCTCGAGCTCGATGCCGAGTACCTGCGCGAGGTCTGTGCGACGGAGAGGGAGGGGGCACGATGACGCAGGATCACGGGCCAGATGGCCGCAACTGGAACAAGAGCGAGGTCGAGTATGACCTTGGCGTTGCCGGCCCCGGTCAGAGCATCGTCATCACCATCACCCGCTCCGTCGGGGTCAAGATCATGGACCACGAGAATTACGAGCTCTACAAGGCGGATGAGGACTGCAGGGCCTTTTCGGGCCAGCTGACCTCATCACCGTATCGATTCAAGGTGCCCCGCGAAGCGCGCTGGCACGTGATCATCAATCCGCACACGTACTCGGGAACCGCCGAGTTCAACGTGAAGCTCATCGATGACGCGGTGCTTGGCGCCTGATCGCGCGGATACGCACGTTTGGTTATGACGGTCCGGCACAGACAAGAGCCGGGTCGTGAAAGAAGGAGAAGGAGAGTGAAGCAATGGAGTTAAGTGATTACAAGGCAGCTCCAGTCGTGAAGCTGGATTCCCTTGCCGACGTCAACGACATCGGCAAGCCCTGGCGCTACGAGGATGGCGATTACACCGTCACCCGCACCTGCCCGTGGTCGCCTCCGGGATGCCATCCCGTCGGCTGCGGTCTCAAGCTCTACGTCAACGAGGACGGCAGGCTCGAGCACGTCGAGGGCGACGAGAACCATCCCGTCACCCAGGGTCGTCTGTGCCCGAGGTGCATCACGCTGAAGGACTACGTCTACAGCCCCGCCCGCATCCTCACCCCGATGAAGCGCGATCGCTCCCAGCGTGGCAACGCGGATGCCTGGGAAGAGTGCTCCTGGGACGAGGCCTTTGCCATCATCAAGGAGAACTACGAGCGCATCGTCGACCAGTACGGCCCCGAGTCCATCATCGGCATGTCCGGCACCGGCCGCGAGGGTGGCACCATGTCGCTGTATCCCACGATGGTGTTCGGCACGCCCAACTACTGCTACATGCAGTCTGGCTATGCCTGCTACACTCCGCGTCTCGCGGCTGCCGCCTACATCACGGGTTCCACCTATTCCGAGTGGGATTACGCGGGTGCGCTGCCCGACCGCTGGGATGACGAGCGCTACACGCTGACCGAGGTTCTGGTCATGTGGGGCAAAGCTCCGCTCGAGTCCAACCCGGACGGCTTCTTCGGCCATGCGGTCGTCGACGCCATGCGCCGCGGCACGCGTCTCATCCAGATCGACCCGCGTGTCAACTGGCTGTCCGCCCGCGCCGACATCTTCATCCAGCTGCGCGCCGGCACGGATACGGCCCTGGCCATGGCGATGCTCGACATCATCATCAAGGAGGACCTCTACGATCACGAGTTCGTCGAGTACTGGTGCTACGGCTTCGAGCAGCTCGCCGAGCGCGTCGCCACGATGCCCCCCGAGAAGGCCGCCGAGATCTGCCAGGTTCCCGTCGAGAAGATCTACGCCGCCGCACGCATGTACGCGAAGGCCAAGCCGGCCGCCATCATGTGGGGTCTTGCCGTCGACCAGAAGACCGACGGCATGCAGAACAGCCAGTGCATCATCGCGCTGCAGGCCATCACCGGCAACTTCGACCGTCCGGGTGGCCAGCTCGTTCCTGGTGCCGATGCCGGTCACAACGAGCTCGGCTTTGGCTACAAGGAATGCATCCCCGATGAGCTCTTCCAGAAGATGATCGGTATGGACCAGTACCCCGCGTACTGCAACATGATCCTCAACTCGCAGGTTGACCTCATGCTCGAGGCCCTCGAGACCGACAAGCCCTATCCCATCCGCATGGGCTTCTACATGGCCTCCAACCCGCTGTCGAACACCTCGATGGAGCCCAAGCGCTGGCATGACGCCCTGTGCAAGTCCCTCGAGTTCTGCATCGGCATCGATTTGTTCATGAACGCCTCCATCCAGGCGACCTGCGATATCTTCCTGCCCATCGCCACCATCGCCGAGCGCGAGGGCACCGTCTTCACGCACTATGCGCCCTGCACGGTTACCGCTGGCTTTATGCACAAGGCCGTCGATTGCGGTGGCCTGCCCTCCGACATGGAGCTCGCCTATCGCCTGGGCAAGTACCTGCATCCGGAGCGCTTCTCCAAGTGGGCCAACGAGCACGAGCTCGTCGAGGCCTTCCGTCTGGGTGTCGAGAACCACGGCGAGACCTTCGACGAGGTTTCTAAGTGCGTCGTCGCCCAGGTGCCCATCGAGTACTACAAGTACGAGAAGGGCCTGCTGCGTCAGGACGGCCAGGTTGGCTTTGCCACCCCGACCGGTCGCGTCGAGCTTTGGTCGACCGCGTACAACCAGTTTGGCGAGGATCCGCTGCCGTACTACATCGAGCCGGAGTTCAGCCCGGTCAGCAAGCCGGAGCTCATGGACGAGTATCCCCTCATCCTCACGACCGGCGCGCGCACCACGGCGTTCTTCCACTCCGAGAACCGTCAGATTCCCTACACGCGCGAGCTCAATCCCGATCCGCTGCTCGAGATCAATCCCAAGACGGCGCAGGAGAAGGGCATCGCCGATGGTCAGTGGGTGCGTGTCTGGAACATGTTCGGCGAGGCCGTCATGAAGGCCAAGGTCTCCGAGGCCGTGGACGAGAAGACCGTTCATGGTCAGCACGGCTGGTGGTTCCCCGAAGAGGATGGCAGCGAACCGAACCTCTACGGCACCTTCCGCTCGCAGATTAACAACCTGTGCCCCAACGGCCGCATGGGCAAGCTGGGATTCGGCGCTCCCAACAAGTGCCTGATCTGCAATGTCGAGCCCGTGAGCGAGTCGTATGACACCGACATGAATCTCATCTGGGAAAAATTCGGAAAGCTGGTGTAAATATGGCAACCTACGGACTTCTTATCGATTACGAGTACTGCACGAACTGCGGTTCGTGCCAGGTCTCCTGCAAGGAAGAGCATGGTTACCCGGTAGGCAAGACGGGCATCGCCGTCCATGCCGATGGCCCGTGGTACATCGATGACGACAACATCAACTTCAACTACTTCCCCCTGCCGACGGATCTGTGCGACCTGTGCAAGGATCGCACCGCGCGTGGCCGCGAGCCCATCTGCGTGCATCACTGCCTCGCCAACATCCTCTACTACGGCACGGTCGAGGAGCTGTCGAAGAAGCTTGAGGAAAAGCCCAAGCAGATGCTCATCGTTCCGCAGTTCATGCCGCGCGAGGCCAAGGGCGAGTTCGTCCATCAGGAGAACGCGACCGACGCGCACAAGGCAGCGGCCATGGAGGTCACCGGCACTGGTGCCTCGACGTTTGGCGCGCACCGTGCGGACGCCAAGGTCGGCGAGTACGAGGAGGACGCCGTCTAGGACGGATTCCGATTCGTGACATTTTCACAGTCTCCACGGGGGCGTCTCGCATGGTCGGGTCGCCCCCTTGGGGGAGATGGAAGACAAATGCCGCCGGGCCGGTTTTGTCTCATTGGCTTGGAAGGGGGATGCATGGAAGAGACCGGATCAGAAGAGAACCGCACGGGTATGCTGGCCTACATCCGCTATGAGGGGGGCATACTCGGCGAACGCCACGTGGACAAGCACCTGGACGAGCCGTTGCCCGTCCGCATCGGGGCGGGCCGCGTGGTCAAGGGCATTGACGATGCCCTGCACAAGATGCAGGTTGGCGAAAGCGCCACGCTCATCATTCCCCCCGAAGAGGGGTACGGCGATGCCGACCCCAAGCAGGTCAAGTGGTATCCGCGTTCGATCATCCCGCATGGTTACGAAATCAAGAAGGACACGATGATCATGTGGGAAAGCGCCGATGGCCTCGCCAAGCGTCCCGCCATGGTGGTGGACGCGACCGAAGACACGGTGAAGATTGACATGAACCATCCCTATGCGGGCAAGACGCTCGAATACTGGGTCGAGCTCGTCGACCTCCAGTAGGGAGCGGATGCAATGTGCTATCCGTGCACGAACTGCGGGCGCTGCGGAAAGTTCGATCCCAGCAGCCCTCTGTATACCCCTCCGCCGAGCATTCCGTGCCTGAAGTGCGGCGGCATCGTCGACGCCACGACGGGCATATGCGAGCAGTGCGGAGACCAGGCGTTCACGCCCACGGGCGGCATGATGGCCAGCGCAAATAGCCTGCGTCCTGATGCCGTCGACGGCGATGACGCCGAGCACCCCCTGGGGGTGCGCGAGGAGAATCCGATCGAAGGAGGGATTGCCTCATGAAGCTGTTCAAAGGCCAGGGAACTGCCGATCTTGGTAAGCCGTGGCGCTTCGAGGAAGACGGCCTCACCGTCACCCGCGGTTGCGCGTGGTCTCCTCCGGGATGCCACCCCGTTGGCTGCGGCATCAAGACCTACGTGAACTCCAACGGCGAGTTGGTCAGGATCGAAGGAGACGAGAACCATCCCGTCACGGGAGGCCGTCTGTGCGTTCGTTGCCTGACCATGCGCGATTACGTCTACAATCCCGATCGCGTGCTCTACCCGATGAAGCGCGCCCGCGAGGACCGCGGCAAGAACAAGTGGGAGCGCATCACCTGGGACGAGGCCTTCGACACCATTGCCGAGAAGGTCGCGTATTACAAGGAAAACTACGGGGCGGAGTCCATCCTCATGCAAGGCGGCACGGGCCGCGAGGGTGGCCCCATGCTCCCCGCGTACGCACAGGCCGCATTGGGAACGCCTAATGCCTCCCAACCGCTCAGCGGCTACTCGTGCTATATTCCGCGCGTCGCGGGCACGACCTACGTCACAGGCGTCGCCTATCCCGAGATGGACTACGCTGGCGGCCTGCCCGGCCGCTATGACGATCCCGCCTTCAAGCTTCCCGAGCTCATCGTATTCTGGGGCAAGGACCCACTGCCCACGAACGGTGACGGGCTATTCGGTCACGCCGCCATCGACATGATGCGCCGCGGCTCCAAGCTCATGAGCATCGACCCGCGCGTCAACTGGGTGGCGACCCGCGCCGACTGGCACCTGCGCCTGCGCCCCGGTACGGATACCGCCTTGGGCATGGCGATGCTCAACGTCATCATCGAGGAGGACCTCTACGACCACGACTTCGTCGAGCGCTGGTGCTACGGCTTCGAGCAGCTCGCCGAGCGTGTCAAGGAGATGCCAGCCGAGAAGGCCGCCGAGATCACCGGTGTGGATGCCGGCCTCATCACCGAGGCCGCCCGCGTCTACGCCGCAGCCAAGCCCGCGCAGATCGCGTGGGGCCTGGCCATCGACATGAAGTCGAACGGCATGCAAGCCGGGCACTGCATCCTCGCGCTCGAGGCCATCACCGGCAACCTCGACGTTCCCGGCGGCCAGCTCGTAGGTGACGTCAACGACGGACTCGAGCTCGGCTTTGGCTGGAAAGAGCTCGGTCCCGAGCTGCAGGAGAAGATACTCGGCCTCAAGCGCTACCCGGCCATGGTCAGCTTCGTGCTCAACGCGCATTGCGACATGGTTCTCGACGCGCTCGAGACCGGTGAGCCCTATGCCTTCAAGATGGCGGGTTTCGAGGATTGCAACGGTCTGGCCGGCACGGATTGTGCCCAACCGCAGCGCTGGCACGATGCGTACCAGAACCTCGAGTGGTGCTTCGGTATCGACGTGTGGCTCACGCCCACCATCCAGGCGACATGCGAGCTGTTCTTGCCGCTTTCTTCGACGGTCGAGCACGACAGCGTGGTCTATAGCCATTACGGCGCCTCGCCCATCACCATGGGCGCTGTCAACAAGTCCATCACGGTGGGCGAGGGCAAAGGCGATGCCGAGATCATGTACGAGATCGGCCGTCGGTGCATGCCCATCAACTTCGGACGCTTCGCGAATTTCTACGAGTTTCTCGAGTATTACCGCCTCAACGGCAAAACCACCTTCGAGGAGCTGCGCGAGGAAGTCGTCCACCAGAAGACCGAGACGCTATCCTATCGCAAATACGAGACGGGCAAGCTGCGTCCCGACGGCATGCCCGGCTTCAACACCCCGACCGGCCGCGTCGAGCTCTACTCGACGATGTTCCGCCAGTTCGGGGTCGATCCGTTGCCGTACTACGAGGAACCTCAGCTCTCGCCGGTATCCACGCCCGAGAAGATGGAGGAGTACCCGTTCGTGCTCACCACGGGCGCCCGTACCTACTGCTACTTCCACTCGGAGGGCAAGCAGATCCCGTACCTGCGAGAGATCAATCCGGACCCGCTCATCGAGATCAATCCGCAGGACGCCCTCGAGCACGGCATCGCCGATGGCCAGTGGGTGCGCGTGAGCAACCCCTTTGGTTCATGCGTGCTCAAGGCCAAGGTCACCCAGACGGTATATCCGGGGCTGGTCATGGCCCAGCACGGCTTCTGGTTCCCCGAGGAGGACGGCGAGGAGCCTCATCTCTACGACGTATGGCGTTCCAACATCAACCTGCTCATGCCCCATTTCTACGTGGGCGAGCTCGGCTTCGGCGCGCCGTACAAGTGCCTGATCTGCAAGGTCGAGCCCATCGAGGAGAGCCACGACACCGACATGCAGGCGATTTGGAATCGCTACAGCCAGCTCGCCACACCGGAGTAGGGGAGGGGAGGATTCTGGGAGATTGCCATTTTGGCCGGGGCGGTCACGCATCGCGAGACATCCTCGTCCAGGCAGAGAGAGAAGCACGACAAGAGAGGAAAGGAAGGAAACGTGACTACAACAGCCAAGATCGATAGCGGTATCGAAAACTTCAAGAACGACCTGGGCAAGCCGTGGCGTTACGAGGAAGACGGATATACCGTCACCCGTGCGTGCGCCTGGTCGGCTCCGGGTTGCCATCCCGTCGGATGCGGCGTCAAGCTCTACGTGAACAAGGACGGCATTCTCGAGAAGGTCGAGGGTGACGAGAACCAGCCCATCACGCAGGGTCGCCTCTGCATGCGTTGCCTGACCCTCACCGACTTCACCTATCATCCGGACCGCGTCATCTATCCCATGAAGCGCGCCAAGGAGGATCGCGGCAAGGACAAGTGGGAGCGCATCACCTGGGACGAGGCCTATGACATCATCGAGGAGAACATCCAGGGTCTTAAGGAGAAGTACGGTCCCGAGTCCATCGTCGTCTTCGGTGGTACCGGCCGCGAGGGTGGTCCCATGTGCGGTCCCTACGGCGCTGCAATGATCGGCACGCCCAACGCCTGCTACACCCAGTCCGGCTATGCCTGCTACATCCCGCGTGTCGCCGCTGGTACGTACGTCGCGGGCGTGACCTATCCCGAGATGGACTACGCCGGCGGCCTGCCCGGTCGCTACGACGACCCGATGTACAAGATTCCCGAGGTCATGATCACCTGGGGCAAGGAGCCGCTTCCCTCCAACGGCGATGGCTTCTTCGGGCATTCCGTCATCGACGTCATGAAGCGCGGCAGCAAGCTCATCTCGATTGACCCGCGTTCCAACTGGCTGTCTACGCGTGCGGTTTATCATCTGCAGCTTCGCCCCGGTACGGATACCGCCCTGGGCATGGCGATGCTCAACATCATCATTTCCGAGGACCTCTACGATCACGAGTTCGTCGACAAGTACTGCTACGGTTTCGAGCAGCTTGCCGAGCGCGTGAAGACCATGACCCCCGAAATGGCCGCAGAGATCTGCGACCTGGATGTCGAGGACATCTACGGCGCGACGCGCATGTACGCGAATGCCGAAAACGCCGCAATTTTGTGGGGCCTCGCCACTGACCAGAAGGCAAACGGCACCCAATCCGGTCACACCATCATCGCGCTCGAGGCCATCACCGGCAATCTCGACGTTCCCGGCGGCCAGTTGCTCGGTGACGTGAGCGATTCACTCGGAGACCTCGGCTTTGGCTGGAAGGAGCTCGGCCCCGAGCTGCAGAACAAGATCATTGGCTTGTACGAGTATCCCGCCTATGTCGGTATGGTGCTCAACTCTCATGCCGACCTCACGCTCGAGGCGATGGAGACGGGCGAGCCGTACGAGATTCACGGTGGCTTCATCGCATCGACCAACCTGCTTGCCGGAACCTGCGCCGCCCAACCCAAGCGCTGGCATGACGCCATGGTCAAGCTCGACTTCGTCTTCGCGGCCGACTGCTGGATCACCCCGACCGTCCAGTGCTGCGCCGACGTCATCCTGCCGCTCGCAACGTACGCCGAGCGCCAGTCCATGGTCGGCACGCATTACGGAGCGTCGCCCAATATGCTCGGTGCCGTCGTCGATGCCGTCAAGGTTGGCGAGACCAAGGGCGACCTCGAGATTCAATACGAGCTCGGTTGCCGCCTCAATCCTGGCACCTACGAGCGCTTCAAGGATTTCGAGGACTTCCGTGCCGAGTTCCGCCTGGGCAATCTTGGCATGAGCTACGAGGAGCTGCGCGAGAAGGTCGTCGTCCAGCGCAACGTCAGCTACAAGAAGTACGAGACCGGCAAGCTGCGTCCCGACGGCAAGCCTGGCTTCAACACGCCGACCGGCCGCGTCGAGCTCTACTCGACGATGTACAAGCAGTTTGGCGAGGATCCGCTACCGTACTACGAGGAGCCGCAGCGCTCGCCGGTCTCTACTCCCGAGCTCATGGAGGAGTACCCGTTCGTGCTCACGACCGGTGCGCGCACCTATGCGTATTTCCACTCCGAGGGCAAGCAGATTCCCCTGCTGCGCGAGGTCAATCCCGACCCCCTGCTCGAAATTAACCCCAAGGACGCGGAGGAGCTCGGCATCGTCGACGGCGAGTGGGTCAACGTCGAGAACGAGTTTGGAAAGTGCCAGCTCAAGGCGAAACTCACCCCGATCGTGAAGCGTGGCGTCGTGCACGCCCAGCATGGGTTCTGGTTCCCCGAGGAAGATGGCGAGGAGCCGCATCTGTTCGGCGTTTGGCGTTGCAACATCAACGAGCTCATTCCGCACAAGTTCGTCGGCAAGCTCGGCTTCGGCGCGCCATTCAAATGCGTCATCTGCAAGGTCGAGAAGCTGGGTAAATAGGAGGAGACGTCATGAGAAACGGACTGTTGATCGATTACGAGTTTTGCACGGGCTGCCAGTCCTGCGAGGTCGCCTGCCAGAAGGAGCACGGTTTCGAGGCCGGCACTTGGGGTATTCGCGTGCTTGACGAAGGCCCTTGGGAAGTCGACGAGAAGACCATGAACTGGAACAAGATTCCCACGCCCACGACCCTGTGCGATCTGTGCGCTGACCGTACGGCGAAGGGCAAGCTTCCCACGTGCGTGCATCACTGCCTGGCTGCCGTCATGAAGTACGGCCCCATCGACGAGCTCGTCAAGGAGATGGACAAGAAACCGAACCAGGTCATGTTCGTACCAGGACCCTATATCTGCAAGTGACGTTTCGAGGGCCGGGTCTCGTACCCGGCCCTCTCCGTTCGCCCTGCCGCGGGACACGGTCCCCGCCCGTTTGTCCTGCGCCCATCTACCAAGGAGGGAACATGGCATCTTTCAATGATTACGAGTACGTCTTCACGCCACTTAAGGTGGGGCGTCAGGTCCTGAAGAATCGCATCATCTTCTCGCCGATGGTTTCCGATTACACCACCGCCAACGGCGAGCCCACCCAGGGATACATCGACTTTGTCGAGGAGCAGGCAAAGACCGGGGCGGCGCTCATCACGCTGGGTGCGACGCCGGTCAACTGGGATACCGCGCCCGACTATCCCGCCGAGCTCAACGTTACCGAGGACACGCGCATCAACGGTCTCGTGTTGCTATCCGAGGTCGCTCACCGCCATGGTGCCAAGATTTCGGTCGAGCTCGTCCATGCCGGTCGTGGCGTGCATCCCGAGCTTATCCAGAGCGAGTACGGTCTTGCACCCACGCCGCTGCCCATCCCCGGGCAGTACCCCTATCTCAAGGAGATGGAGTTCCGCGACATGGAGAACATCATCGCGGACTACGTTGACTGCGCGGTGCGGTTGAAGAAGGCCCAGTTCGACGGCGTAAACATCCACGCTGCCCACGGTAACCTGATTGCCGCTTTTCTGTCTCCGCTCACCAATCATCGCAACGACAACTTCGGCGGCAGCTTCGAGAACCGCTGCCGGTTCCCGCTCATGCTGCTCAAGGCCGTGCGCGAAGCCGTCGGCGACGATTTCATGCTCGACATGCGCATCAGCGGTGACGAGATGGTCGATGGTGGCATGAGGGTCGAGGAGGTCATCGAGTTTCTCAAGCTTGCACAGGAGTATCTCGACATGGTCAACATCTCGGCCGGGCTCATCGTCGATTGGCGCGCGCAGTTCTTCACCATGCCGCCGTACTATCAGCCCCATTGTCTCAACCGCGAGCTTTCCCGCAAGGTCAAGGAATGCAAGGACATCACCATTCCCGTTTCCGTCGTCGGATGCATCACCAACATCGACGAGGCCGAGGACATCATCGCAAGCGGAGCTGCCGATGCATGCTACATCGCGCGTGCGCTGCTGGCCGATACCGAGATTCTCAAGAAGTCGTATCGCGGCGAACCCGAGACGGTGCGTCCGTGCCTGCGCTGCCATTCGTGTGCGGCAGGTGGGGGCAATCACATGTCGTGCGCGGTCAACCCCCAACTCGGACGCGGGTATCGCTACTGGGAAATCCTGCCGGCGTCCAAGAGCAAGAAGGTCGTCATCGTTGGCGGCGGCCCGGCCGGCATGATGGCCGCGCAGACCGCCATCAAACGCGGTCACGAGGTCGTCTTGTTCGAGAAGTCCGCATCGTTGGGCGGGGCGCTCAATGACATCAACAAGCTGCCGTTCAAGGGTGACTTGCTGAGGTATACCGATTGGGATGTCAAGCAGACCATGGAGTGCGGCGCCGACGTGCGTCTCAACATCGAGGCGACCCCGGACCTCGTCATGGCCGAGAATCCCGACGCCCTCATCGTCGCGCTTGGCTCCAAGCCCTTCGACCCGCCGGTGCCCGGGCTTGACCGTGACAACGTCTATGGCGTGCGCGACGTCGACTCGGGTCGCAAGAAGGTCAGCGGCAAAGTCGTCGTCTGCGGCGGCGGGGCGAGTGGTTGCGAATCGGCCCTGGCTCTTGCCATGGAGGGCTGCGAGGTCACGCTCGTCGATCGCGTCGAGGCCGACAGATTTGCCAGCGGCATGATCCACATCACGCGCGGCATGCTCATGGCGCTGCTCGAGGAATACGGTGTGCGCATCCTGGACGATCGCAATGTCGAGGCAATCGACGAAGACGGCGTGCACATCCAGGACAGGAACTGGCGCCGCGAGGTCATCCCGGCCGACTACGTCGTCAATGCCATGGGCATCATCCCCGTCGCGCCCGACGAGTTCCGTGAGCTCGTTCCCGAGACTTACGTCGTGGGCGACTGTTCCGACATCGGGACCATCAAGAAGGCGAATCACAGCGGATTCGACGCTGCCATGGAGATATAGCGAACGTATGTGAGGGACAGGCCGATGTGTCAGGGGCCCGGTCCCCTGACACATCGAATCGCACGTGAGAGAACGAGGAAGGGAATCGACATGGACAAGATCATCATCGAGCCCATCACCAGCATGAAGAACGCGTTTTCCGTCGCCGGCCAAAACGTCGTCATCACCGGTGGCAATCGCGGCCTGGGGCGTGGAATCGCGCAGGCGTTCGCAGAGTGCGGCGCCAACGTCGCCATCCTGTGTCGTAACGAGGCCTCTGGCAACGAGGCCGCCGAGCAACTGCGCTTGCTTGGATCGCGCGCCCTCGCCGTGAAGTGCGACGTGGGGGACTTCGATTCCGTGCTGAGGGCCAAGGAGGTCGTCGCCAGGGAGTTCGACCATATCGACACGCTTGTCAACAACGCGGGCATTGACGGCAAGCACGGCGTCTTCGACGATGCGCGCCTCGAGGAGTTCAAGCGCGTCATGAACGTTAACCTCGATGGAGTCGCGGCGATGATCCAGGTCTTTGGCCAGTGGATGATGGACGAGGGGCGCGGTGGCGAGATCATCAACATCTCGTCGATTGGCGGCCAGGCCATTGGCGATCCGCGCGCGCATCCCATGCCCTCGTACAACGCATCGAAGGCGGCGCTTGACCATCTGACCAGGCACCTGAGCATCGTCATGGGCGATTACGGCATTCGCGTGAACGCCATCGCCCCTGGTCCTACGCATTCGGATCTGGATGCCGGCCTTCCGCCGTCCATCACGCAGTTCATCGACGAGACCATGCCCATGCATCGCTTTGGTGAGCCGCTCGAAATTGGCGCCCTGGCGGTGTTCCTGGCCTCGCCTGCCGCTGCGCAGATTACGGGCGTCGTCGCCAACCATGACGGCGGCACCATGTGCGTTGGCCTGACGTTCTAGGAGAATAGCCCGCACGGGAGGCGCGCCAGCGCAGTCCGCATTTCGAAGAATCGAGGAGTCGCCATGCCCAGCTTTAACGATTTTCCGCACATTTTCACGCCGATCAAGATTCGCAATGTCGAGCTGAAGAACCGTCTCGTCTTCTCGCCGGTCGTATCGGGGCATGCGGGTGTTGTCGATGGGCAGGTCACCGAGGCACTCGTCCAGTTTCTCGGCGCTCAGGCCCGAAGCGGCGTGGGCATGGTGACCATCGGCGCCTCTCCCGTCGATCAGGGCAGGGCACGCGACTTCTTCGGCAGCCTCTCCGTCTGCAAGGACGAGGACATTCCGGGGTTGCACCGCCTTGTCGAGGAAGTACACCGATACGGGGCGGCAATTTCGTGCGAGATCCTGCACGCCGGGCGCATCGCGCAGCCCAATGCGCTCGCCGGACGCAAGGCGTGGGTGCCGTGGCTCACGCCCGACATGGACCCCGACCTTTTCGAGGAGATCACCGAGGAGCAGATGGACGAGGTCATCGATCTCTTCTGCAAGGCGGCCGTGCGTCTGCGCGATGCGGGTTTCGACATGGTGCTCATCCACGGTGCGCATGGCAACCTGGTGAGCGCGTTCTTCTCGCCGCTTACCAACCAGCGTACCGATGAGTACGGCGGATCCTTCGAGAACCGCATGCGCTTCCCGCTCAGGCTCGTGAAGGCCGTGCGTGAGGCCGTGGGCGACAACATGGCCATCGACTTCCGCATCAGCCAGAACGAATACGTCGAAGGCGGCACCACGCTCGAGGACGTCATCACCTTTCTCAAGGCGGCGCAAGAGTACATTGATGACGCGAACCTATCGGGCGGCTGGATCTTCGACCCGGTCTACGTCAAGTACATGATGCCAGGCTATCCGCAGGAGCTGTGCCTCAACATCCCGCGCACCGCCATCGTCCGCGAACAGCTTGACATCCCCGTGACCTGCGTCGGCAACATTCCCGATGTCAAGACGGCCGAGCATATCCTTGCCGAGGGCAAGGCCGACATCGTCGCTTTCGCCCGCAACATCCTCGCCGACATGGACCTGGTGAACAAGGCGTATCGCGGCGAGGAGGACACCATCCGGCCGTGCTTGCGCTGCATCGAGTGCGCGTCGCGTCCTGCCGTGGGCGGTGGCGTGCGTTGCTCGGTCAATCCGCAGCTCGGCCGCGAGCTCTACTACCGCGAGGTTCCCGAGGCGCGCGTGAAAAAGAAAGTGGTCGTCATCGGGGGTGGTCCGGCCGGCATGATGGCGGCGCAGACCGCCGTCAAGCGCGGTCACGACGTCGTCCTCTTCGAGCGTGACAAAGAGCTGGGAGGACGCCTCAAGGAGGCATCGGTGCTCTTCTGCAAGGAGCCGTACCACAAGCGCTACCTTGCCTGGGACCGTCGCGAGACGCTTGGATGCGGCGCGGACATTCGGTTGGGTGTCGAGGCGACCCCGGATCTCGTCATGGCGGAGAATCCCGACGAGGTCATCGTCGCCATCGGCGGCGAGCACATCTGCCCGCCGATTCCCGGTGCAAACGGGGACAATGTCATCACCGTAACGGAAGCGGATTTGGGACTTGTGCCCATTGGCAAGCGTGTCGTCATCGTGGGTGGCGGTTTTTCCGCGCTCGAATGCGGCATCCAGCTCGCCTACGAAGGGCATGCTGTCACGGCCATCGACGCGCAGCCCGAGGACAAGCTCTGGCGCGAGGTCATGAACGAGCTGCGCAGCGGCCTCATCGAGCTACGCGATCGTTACGGCGTGCAACTCGTCGACGAGGCCATGGTGAAGGAGATTCGCGAAGGGTCCGTCGTGTACACGCGTGGTGGCGAGGATTTCGAGATTCCCGCCGACACGGTGGTCATGGCCTGCGGCCTGCGTCCCAACAAGGAGCTCGTAGGCCAGTTTGTGGAGATGATGCCTCAGGTCACGGTCGTAGGCGATGCGCGCCAGACGGGCAACATCTTCTCGGCGAACATGAGCGCCTTCGACGCGGCGGTGGAGCTGTAGGGAGACGGTTTTCTATCGCTCCCGCCAGCGCTTCAGCTGGGGCAGCACGACGCCGAGAAGCGATGCCGCCTCGTCGACGGTCTTGAACGATCCGGACTCGACCATGTACGGGGCGCAGCGCTCGATGAGCTCTTCCATGCTCTCCTCGGGGTTCACGAGCTCTCCGTCTTCCACGCACCACTTGCACCAGTCCGTCTCGGGTGTCCCGTCTGCGGCTTGCGCACGGTCTTCGTCGTTCGCGAGATACATTCCGCAGCTTTGGCAGAATGTCCCTTCAGGTGGCATGTCGAGCAGCTCGGCTATGGGCACGTCGAGCGTCGCGGCGATGAGCTTCGTCATGTCGATGCCCGGCGTGGTCTCGCCGGTTTCCCAGCGCGAGACGGCCTGCCTGGTGATGTAGAGGCGCTCGGCGAGTTGCTGTTGGGTCATACCGCGGGCCTCGCGGTGCGCTTTGATGGATTCGCTTATCGACATGGTGATTCCCTTCGTCGGATGTCCAGGTCATTACAGCATGACAGCGCCCGCGGAGTAAAGAAACGCTCCGTTGCGCTTCTCCGCCATCGACAAGAAAGGGGCGGCCCCATCGGTCGGGAGGCCGCCCCCAGGCCCGGCTTCTAACCGGTCGAGCAGAGTGATACGTGCTTAGCTGGCCGCGTAGAGTGACACGGGACCCATGTTGCGATCCTCGTCGACGGTCGACGCCTCGACCATGCGGGTCATGTAACCTTCGGCCTCGAAATACACCTGCCAGTTACCGGCAGCGACCTGGTGGAACCAGAAGTCCCCGAAGTCATCGGTCTGCGTGACCAGCACCTCGCCGGTATCGACGTTCTGCGCCGTCACCTTGGCGCCAATCAGGACCTCGTCCTCCTCAGGGTCGATGACGATTCCCGCCAGGAAGCGCTTGGGCAGGTTCAGGTAATGCATGCGTGGCTTGTCGCGATCGGCGCGCTCGGGCATGAGCGCCTCGGCCTGCTCGAGCTCCTCAGCAAACTCCTCCTCGTCGCCAAAGCGAATGGCTCCGTGCGGACATACGTCAACGCAATGGGGGATTTCGCCAGCGTCGATGAGATGGGCGCAGCCCGTGCACTTCTGGGGAATCTCGAGCTCCTCGTTCCAGAAAATCGCACCGTAGGGGCAGGCCTCCACGAGTTCCTTGTGGCCTTTCGCCTTGGAGGGGTCAATGATCACAAGGCCGTCGTCACGCTTGTACACCGCTTCGGGGGCGGCGCTCATGCATGGGGCGCCATCGCAATGCTGGCACATGTGCATGATGTATGCGATCTTTACCTTGGGGACTTGCCCGCGGATCCTTTCCTCGATGCGCGTCCAGAACTGACCCGTGTCGGGCTGGGGTTTCGAATAGGGAAGCCACTCGTTATCGACGTGCTCGTCCTTGCAGGCCAGCTGGCAGTTGCGGCAACCGTTGCACTTGGCTGCGTCAAAGATGAAAGTCTTACCCATGGTTATTCCCCCTCAACGATACGAGCTGTGGCGACGAGGCCGCATGCCGGGTCATACGCGCGCTCAAATGCCTCGGGATATTCCTGTGCGAGCTTGAAGACGTCTACTTTCTCCACGTTAACCAGGAAGCCCGAGGTAACCTCTCCGGCCGCGTTCTTGGAGGTGGTGGGGGTGGGGGCAATGAGGTTGTTCGCCCCACCGCGGTCAAGACCGCCCTCACCCAAGACGATGGTGTCGCAACGCGCACCGTGATCCTGATAGACGGCACCGGGCATGATGCGCTCGGAAACGAGCACGCCACCCAGGACGGCGCCACGTTCGTTGTAGATTTTCGCGACGTCGCCCGTCTCGAGGCCGAGTTTGCCGGCATCGATGGGGTTGACCCAAAGGGGCTCATACAGGTAGCCGTCGGGACCCTTTACCTTGCACGTCTCTATCTCGCGGAACCATGTGACGTCGTCATGTTGTGCGTGGACGCGGAAGTGCGGATGGTTGCTCACCAGAAGGAAGGGATACTTTCGACCACGCTCCAGGTACTGCCTTTCCTGATGTCCGGCGCCCTCGTCAATCCAGTGGGGGATGGGACCTCGCTCCTTGTCATCCGGGAAGTAGCTGGCGAGCGTCGTGGAGTAGTACTCCAGCTTGCCAGATGGGGTGCGGAGCGGATGACCTTCGGGATCCTCGTAGAACTCGATGAGGCCCGCCGGTATCTCCTTCCAATCCTCGCGGGTCGGGAAGGCATAGTATTGGCGCTCCACGAACTCGTCGAAACTCAGGTCCTCGGGTGCACCGGAGGATTCGAAGCCGACTTTGATCCACTCCTCATCCGTCTTGCCACCCAGATACTTGTCGTAGATGCCCTCGTAGATGCCCCCGTAGCTCTCCAGCTTTTTCGCGACGATGCCCACGGCCTCCTTGTCGGAGACAGATTCCCCGATGGGCTTGATGGCCTGCTTCTCGTAGAACACGACATTCCACTGGCCCGAGTCGTTGTCCGTGCCGATGTCAGCCGTCTCGAACTTGGTGTTGGTGGGCAGGATGATGTCGGCGAACATGGTGTCGTTCTCCATCCAGGGATGCTGGACGATGACCGTCTCGATGCTCTCGTGCCGAAGGGCGTCTTGCATCTTGAATCCGCCGTTCCAGCAGGTTTCCCAGCAAGGCGAGTCGGACCACACCATGTGGATGCGGCTTCCGCCTTCGGGCGGGAACGTGAACTCGAGGAACTGGTCCTCTCTCGGAAGACCGGCGTTTACGTGGCCATACCAACTGATGGGTGGGTTCATGATGGCTTCGGGGATGCGGGTCTTGGGGATGAACGAGGGCTTGGTGCCGGTGACGAAACCTCGATAGGCGGCACCCAAGCTGGGGATGTTGGTGGAGGGGGGAAGCACGTCCAGCGTCGGGATGCCGAAAAGCGTCCACTCGAGGAACTTGAACTGGTTCGCCCCGGGCTTACCAACGCCTTGCATGCCCAAGAGCGCTACCTCCAGGCGTGCCGGCTCGTGGGCGAAGCAGCTGCGGATGAAGCTACCGCCGTTGCAATGCGCGATGGATACCGCATGCTTTGCCCAGTAACGCGCGAGGGCCTTGATGGTGTATGCGGGAATCCCGCAGATCTTCTCGGCCCACTTGGGCGTCTTGGGCACGCCGTCCTCGCCGCCCAGGACATAGTACTTGAAGTTCTCGAAGCCCACGGCATGCGTCTCGAGGTAGTCCTTGTCGTACGTATCTTCCTTGATCCAGGTGTAGGCGATTGCGAGCTGCAGGGCGGCGTCGGTGTTGGGAAGCACGGGAATCCACTTGTCTGCATGGACGCCGTTGGCATAGTTGACGTCGGGCGCGATGTGGATTTGCCTCACGCCGATTTCCGTGAACCAGAAACACAGGCGGCTTGCCATCTGTCCGCCCCATCCCAGTGGCGTCGTCTCGGGGTCGCATCCCCAGAACAGCACGGCATCGCCGTTTTCCGAGATGTCCTTGATAATGTTGTTCTGGAGGTTTTGCTGGCCGAGGGGATCCATGCCCCAGATGTGCTTGGCGCCCCAGTACCAGCCTTCCCAGGAGTCCGGCTGACGGGACTGGATCGTGAATCCACCGCAAAGGTCCAGCAGCTGGGAGATACAGCCGTGCGAGGCGTGGACGACCTTCGTCTCGCCGTGGCCGTCGATTTCCAGCAAGATGGACTCCGGACCGTATTCGTCGTGCATGCGCTTTATCTCGGCAGCGCAAATCTCGGCTGCCTCGTCCCAGGAGATGCGTTCGTAGTCAGACGACCCGCGGTTCTGGGGGTTGCGCTCGCCATCGGGGTCCCAATCGACGCGCTTCATGGGGTAGGGGATGCGGTTCTTGGAGTAGACGCGCTTTTTGTAGCATAGCGAGAGCGGGGACATGTGAGTCTTGAAGCCCGGCTCAAATACATGGCCCCTTGCCTCGATCTTCCAGGCATTCAGCTCCTCGGGGGTCTGATGCTCGTCAAAGTGGAAGGGACGAATGCGGATGATCTTATCGTTCTCCTCGTCGATGTCGACAGTGCAGGCGTTGCTCCCCAGGCCGAAGCTGTCAAAGCCCAGGCCCTTGATTATGGGAGTGCCCTTCACATCGTTGCTCATGCTCCTTCTCCTCTCATGCGTGGTTCTTTCTATCGGTCATGATGGTGCCGCGAGCCATGCGTCCAGACAGCCCGGATGACTATGCGCCCGGCTTGGGTGGGGTCGGTACCGTGGGGACCTTGATTCCCGGGGCGGGAACGGCCGGAGCGCCGGGAGCGCCGGGTACGGTTGGGATGCCGGCTGAAGGAGGTGCGGGGTCGGCCTTGGCTCCGCAGTTGGGACACTGGTCCAAGGTGGGATCGACCTCTGCCCCGCATTTGGGGCATTTCACGGGGCCGGCATCAAGGGAAGGTGGTCTGAAGCACATGATCTTTCCTTTCTTTTTTGTGCCCTCCTTGTCAGGGGGAGGCAAATTTCACGGTAATTGAGCGCCGGCGGGTGGGCTGGATGGCACCCGCCGGCACAAGGAGGGCCTAGGTAAAGAGCGCCACTTTTGGCTTGTCCAACTTGTCCTTCAGCTCTTCGAAGGTTCCGACGTAGATGCAGCCAGCTTGGCAATGTTGCATGCAGCTCGGGACCTTGCCCGCGGCCTGCCGAGGTGCGCAGCGGTTGCAGCGGTCTGTGGGAACGGGAACGAACTCGTATTGCCACTTTCGCTCGCTGAGCTGGTCGGGACCGATCTGATGCAGCTTGATGCCGTATTTGTCGGGCCCGAGGCCGTTTTCCTGCTGGCAGGCTATCTCACAGGTGTGGCAGCCGGAGCAGTACTCGTAGTCGATGGCGATCATCTGTCTCATCTCTCGTCACTCCCCAATCTTCTCGATGCTGCAAAGCTGCGATTTGTACGAGGCACCCAATCCGACCTTGCCGGGACGCATGGGAACCAGCTTGTTCACGTTGGACTCCATGACGCCGAAGAGCGTGCCGTCTTCCGGTCCCCGCTCCGGGAACCACCAGGCATGGTCAGCGGATACGGTGTCCTTGCGGATGCGTACGGTGAGGTGCGCCTTGTGCTTGCACGATCCGTACTGGTTTTCGAGCTTCACCCAGTCGCCTTCGTCGATGCCGTACTTCGCCGCGGTTTCGGGGTGAATCAGCACGGTCGGTTCCGGGTGCAGTCTGCGCATGGAAGGGCTCTGGCGATGTTCGGAGTGGAAGAAGCCCCAGGGGCGTGCGCCGGTCGTGAGCACCAGGGGGTACTTCTCGGCAAGTTCCGGGCAGGATACCGGGCTTTCCGGTGGCTCTTCGTAGTCTGCCAGAGGCGACAGGCCGAACTTGACCATCTCGGGACAATAGAAGTTGTAGCGACCCGTTGATGTGGCAAACCCGACGCTTCCGTCCCACCGGAGCATGCCCTTCTCGTTCTTGTTGTACTCGAACTCGGGATAGGCCCAGGTGCGCTCTCGCAGTTCCTCGTAGGTGTAGCCGGTATCGCGCAGCAGGTAGTCGTAGAAACCCTCCTCGTCATCCCACTGCTTGTATTCGTCTGTCGTGAAGTGGCTTCCGACCTCGTAGATGATTCGCTGGTCGGACTTGCATTCGCCAAGGGGTTCGACGGCCTGGGCAATGGCGCCAAGGGCGTAGGGCTGGTGTCCGGTGATGCCGATGCGTTCGGCGAAGCACGCTGCGGGTAAGATGACGTCTGCGCATGCCAGCGCCGTCGGCGTCATGAACAGGTCCACGACGACGTTGAAGTCCATGCTCTGCAGCGCCGGCAGAATGCGCTGGGGCTGGGCACCCATGCACGCGATGGCGTTGTTCTGCATCATGAACATGGCCTTGATGGGATAGGGCTCGCCGGTTTCCATCGCCTTGAGCAACATGTCGGGGCTGATTGCCGCCATCGCCTTGAGGGCCGGATAGTCGAAGTTCATGGTTCGGCCCTGGTCCTTCACGGGCTCCGAGCACTCGACCCATACCCTGTCACGCGGCATCCACGTCACGCTCATGTCCCATACCGGATTGGCGGCGACCATCGTGCCGGGCTTTTCGAAATTGCCCGTCAAGGCCATGAGGTCGAAGCAGGCCATGCCGGTGATGAAGCCCTCGGAGGTGTGGTCCATGGCAACGCCCCACTGCAGGCAGGCGTTCTTGGCGCGACCGAGTGCGCAGGCGGCCTCGACTATCAGGTCCGCATCGACCCCGCAGGTCTCAGCTGCGAACTCGGGCGTGTATTTGGCGACGTTCTCCTTGAACTCATCGTATCCATAGCACCAGTAGTCGATGAAGTGCTGGTCCTGCAGGTCGTTCTGGATGATGACGTTGCACATGGCGAGTGCGAGGGCGCAGTCCGTACCGGGGCGCACCTGGAACCAGTATTCGGCCTTGCCGGCAAGCCAGGTAAGGGTGGGATCCATGACCATGAGCTTGCTACCGCGTTTCATGCACTCGACGATCCAGTGGCCCAGGGTGCCGTCGGAGTTGGCGACCACGGGATTGTTGCCCCAGACCAGAATGTACTCGGGGCGTTCCCACTCGGGATTGTCGTAGCGGTCGGGGAAGAACTGCGAATAGTCGCAGATGTAGAGGCCACCAGCCTTCAGGGCCGTGGAGAAGATGCGGGGCGCGTAGCATGCTTGGCCGGAGAGGAAACCCGTGCCGTAGTTGGGGGTGCCGAAGTACTGCGCCATGAGGGGTCCGTACCCGTTGATGTCTCGACCGGTTCCCTGGGTGACCCAGATCGCCTCGGGGCCATAGGTATCGATGACTTTCTTCATCTCGCGTTCGATGATTTCGTATGCCTCGTCCCAGCTGATCTGGGTAAACGCGTTCTTGCCGCGGTCCTTCCTGTCCCGCTTCAGCGGATGGCGCAGGCGATCGGGATGGTAAAGCATTTCCTTGAAGGCGAGGCACCGCGGACACAGGCGACCTTGGTTGTACGGGTTCTCGGGATCGCCCTCGATCTTCTCCAGGACGCCGTCCTTGACGTACATGAGAACACCGCAATTGTCGTGGCATCCCGGTCCCGAGCGCGCATTCGAGCGAATGACGGTGTAGCCGTCCTCCTCCCATGTCCACTCGTGTCCGGTCGGATCGTCTTGAGTCGGTTGCCTGAGCGCGATGCGCTCCTCTTCCGTCAACTTGTTTCCCATGCTAATCCTCCTGAATATGAAGACACTCTCTCGACTCTACTTGGATTATATGGAGGCGATTCAGGAGGATATAATCCGAAAAGGGGATTACTGATGTTCTAATCGGATGGCCTCGTCGCGATGAAACGCAGTCAAATGAGGTGCATCTCCCGAAGAGGGACTGACTTGAGCTACCATGATGGACAAGAGGTACCGTTGCAGGAGGAATAGACTTCACCATGCGCATCGACACGCTTTACGAGTTCATTTTGCTCGCGACCAACTTGAACTTCACCGATACCGCCAAGAGCTTCTTCATAGCCCAGTCCGCACTGAGCAATCACATCTCCAAGTTGGAGCGTGAGCTGGGTGCGAAACTGTTCACCAGGGACAACAGGTCCGTTGCCCTCACCAAGGTGGGAAAGACGTTTCTCGAAGACGCGAAGAAGATCGTCGCAGATTACGAGCGCGCTCTCGATAACGTGGCCATGTGCCGTCAGGGGACATCGTCGCTTCTGCGCATAGGGTTTCTCCTCGGATCCTTCGGCTCCTTTCTTCCCGCGGCCTGCCTTCGTTACCGGGAAGAACATCCGGACGTCGAGTTCTCGCTCAAGGTCCTCGACATCGGCGAGGCCCAGGCGGCATTGAACGATGATCAGATAGACATCGGATTCACGGTGTTCGCGCATGAATTGCAGGGCGGTGGATTCGACTATCGCGTCATCTACGAGGACCGCTACAAGCTGGCCGTCCCAAAGACCCATCACCTGGCAAAGAAGGAGAGTCTTCAGCTCGCGGACCTGAAGGGCGAGAAGCTAATGGCCCCTCGCTTCAACCCGCTCAAGGGCACTCTCGCCGAGATGAACGTCATGCTGCGCAATGCGGGAATCGAGGTGCTCAGCAACCAGCATGTCGTCGACGCCGCTTCGCTCATGACGACTTTGGTTGCCACGAATCAAGTGGCGTTGGCGTTGGATCATCTGAGTGTCTACGATGGCCGTGGTGATTTGAAGTTCCTTCCCATCGAGGACGTGCGCATCAGAATTTGTGCTGGCCCCATGTGGCTGCGCTCCAACGACAAGGAGACCATAGTCCCCTTTGTGGAGTATCTATGCGATGCGTGTGTTGGCCTCACGAAAGAGGAGCTCTTCTCGGGCAGGCCGTTTTAATCTAGCGCGATCGGCCTTTGCTGTATGCAGTTTCCGTATCAGTGCGTTTCATGAAAGGCTTCCCGCCGTGCACAGTATGCACAGCTGGGACCTTCGATATCTGTATTTGGGGCTAAAGCCTCGGCCTTTCTATAATCCGCGGCGAGAGGGGTGACGGCTGTCCTTTGGCCTGCTCCCTGAACGGATGAGTGCCATTCGGCAAGGAGAGCCCCATGAAGAAACCGTTTTATGGAAACCGCCTGATTGGCATATTGGGGTTCATGTACTTCTGCTCGTCAGGAGTGATTCTCCCTGCCGCCAACGTCATCAATCCCCTTATGCTCGAAGATGCCTCGATGGGGCTCACGGGCACCCTGTTGGGCATGGGCTTTTCTCTCTTCGTCCTCTTCCAGGGGCTGTCAGCGCCCGTTATCGGCGCCGTGATCGATCGCATCGGAGCAAGGCTCACCATGGCCATCGGTGCCGTCGCCCTGCTTGGGGCCTCGCTGGCCCTCGCCTTCCTGGTCTCGTCTCCCATCGCGTACTTCATCTGCTTCGGCATCATCGCGAGCGTGGGAGCGATGATGGCGGGCCAGCTCTCGACCCAAAGCACCATAGGCGCCTGGTTTGTCGCCCGAAGGGGCGTTGCCATGACGGCGACGATGTTCATCGGGGCAAGTTCCGCTTTCTTGCTGCCTCCCGTCATCGAGGCGATCATCGGCTCCTGCGGCGGCTCCTGGCATAGCGGGTGGTATCTGATCGCCGTCTTGAGTGTCGCCATGATTCCCGTGGCGCTCCTATTGGTCAAGAACAAGCCATCCGATCTTGGCCAGCTTCCAGATGGAGCCAGCGGTGCGGGCGATATGGCCGAGAAGCGCAAGGACTTCAAGGTTTTCAAGCGCGAGAAATCGCTTGCCTTCCCCCAGGTTCTCAGAACCCCCGCCTTCTGGCTCATTGCCCTCGCGGCGACGGGAGGCTTTGCAGCCTACAGCTTTGCCACGTCCCAGGGCATGATTCACTTCACGACAATTGGCATCGAGCGCTCCGCCGTGGTCATGGGCGTTTCCGTCATGGGAGGCGCGAGCCTGCTGGGAAAGCTCGTCATGGGGTCGCTGTCCGACAGGGTCGAGCCGGTGCGCATCATCAGCATTGCCGCCCTGCTCATCGCCGCGGGAATACTGACGGCTGCCGTCGCCTTCAACGGCGCCATGATGCTCATCTACTACTTCTGCACGGGATTCGGCTTCGGTGCCATCACGGCGACCTTTCCCACGGCAATCGCAAACTACTTCGGTGCCGGCGCGTTTTCCAAGAGCCTGGGCGTGGGCATATTCGTCACCACGATCATCGCCTCGGTTCTGCCTCTGGCAGGGGGTGTCATCTACGACGCCTGCGGCTCCTGTTCCCCGGCGTTCTTCCTTGCCGCGGTGGTTGTCGTCTGTTGTGCGGTGTGTGGTTTCTTCGTCAGGTTCCCCAAGAGGTCAGTTATCTAGTTTGCCAATCAGTAATCGGATTATCGAATCACGACTTCCTCAAGCCCGTACATACAATCAAGCTAGAACTGGGAGGTTGGAGAGGAGGAGGGTTATAGAGGACATGAAGAAGTGAGAAATACCGATTTTCTAGTATCAAAGGAGGAAAAGGAGTGGAAAGTACAAACGTATCAATGCCAAAACGCCTGATTGGCATTGCCATTGCTGCAATCTGCATCATCGTATCTTGCTTCATTCCGGGCAGCGAGGCGCTATCCGCCGAGGGCGCTAGGGCCTTGGGCCTGCTGTTGGCCCTCGTCGCCTTGTGGATCACCTCTGCGCTGCCTCTGGGCGTCACCGCACTGCTCATCGTCGTGCTGTGCCCCGTGCTCGGAGTCGTGCCCAATCTCGGAGGCGCCATCGGTGGCTTCGCGAGTCCCCCGCTGTTCTTCATCATCGCGGTGTTCTCGCTGCCGGTCATCATGATGAAAACCAACTGGGGCGTTCGTCTCATGAACGCGCTTCTCAAGTGGACGGGCAACAACACGCGCAAGCTCGTGCTCGGCTTCATGATCGCGACGACCATCGTGTCCATGATCATGTCCGACGTGCCCTGCACCGTCTTGTTCATGGGCTTCGCGCTCACGATCCTCAAAGCGGCGGATGCAAAGCCCCTCAAGTCCAACCTCGGACGCTGCCTCATGATCGGCATTCCCGTTGCGGCCGTCACCGGCGGCATGGCTACTCCCGCCGGTAGCTCCTTCAACGTGGTCGCGATGGGCATCATGCAGAAGGTGACCGGAGGCGCGGGCGTGTCCTTCCTGGACTGGGTTATCGTCGCCCTGCCGGTCGTCATCCTCATGACTCCGATCACCTGGTTCTTCATCACCCAGATCTTCAAGCCCGAGCCCATTTCCGATTCTTGCCTGCAGGGCATTCGCGACCAGGCTGCTGCAGCTACCAAGGTCGAGCCTCACGAGGTCAAGGCCATCATCATCATTGTCGGCCTGCTGGTGCTCTGGATTGTCGGCAACTGGGTTCCCCTGCTCAACGCGACCGTGGTGGCCCTCATCGGCCTGGCGGTCATGTTCCTTCCGGGCATCGAGCTTCTCTCGTGGAAGGAATTCCAGGAGTCCGTGCCCTGGGGTATCGTGATCATGTGCGGCACCATCATGTCCATGGGCAGCGTCGTCGAGAACACCGGCGCCGCCACGTTCCTTGCCGGACTCATCACCGACAGCGGCATCATGAGCCTGAACTTCGTCCTTGCCCTGGGCATCATGCTCGCCCTGCTGTACCTGCTCCACACGTTCTGCCCCATCGGCGTTGCCATCCTCGGCATCTTCCTGCCTGTTCTCATCACCATGTGCGCAGGCTTCGGGGTGTCCCCCGCGGTTCCCACCATCGCGCTGGCCGTCGTGGTCGCAGGCAACTACATCGCCCCTGTGAATCCCACCGTCATGCTGACGTTTGGCGAAGGCTACTTCACCTTTGGCGATATGGTGAAGACGGGCATCGTTCCCGCTATCGCGCTCATCGTCATCATGTCCCTGTGGATGCCCTTCACGTGCGTCCCAGAGGTGGTGCCCCGCCCTAGCCGAATCGATACTCCACGCCCATCGTCGCCTCGGGGAACTTCCACTTGCTCACGACGGTGCCCTCGCACAGGACGCGACAGGTGCCGCATTCCAGGCAGCCGGCGTAATCGAAGGACCTGGCTCCGTCTTCGTCTCGCTTGTAGAGGGCGGCCGGGCAGACCTTCACCAGCTTGTCGAATTCGGCGTCGTCAAGATCGTCTGCCAGGGTGATGTGGGGGTTGCCCTCGTCCACTTCGTACTTGTTGACCGCCAGGTATTCGTCCACGTTGACGGTAATGGCATTCTCGCTCATAGCGCTTTCAGGGCTCCTCTCACATCTTTGAGGGCACTCATGACGCCCACTTTCCTGATAATGGGCTTCAACTTGGACTTGAGGGGCTCGACGGGTGTTCCGTCGATCAGGAACAGGGCGTCCATCACGTTCGCCGCGGCCTGTGGGTACAAGCCGAACATGCGGTCGAAGTTTTCGAGAAAGGCGGGCACGTCCTTGTATCGGCGCAAATCCTCCATGACGAAGGTGGATTCGAGGGCATCGACATAGCCCTGTAGGCCCGCCTTGGAGGTATCGCCCGAATCGATGGCCCTGGCGGCCTGCTGCCCCGCCAATTGTCCGGCGGCAATGGCGTAGTCCATGCCGCGCACCATATAGCCGAGGTTGATGCACATCATGGCGCTGTCGCCCGCGAGCATGACTCCATCGCCCGTCAGCGGTGGCATGATGTTGACGCCGCCCTCCGGCACCATGTGTCCGGAATGCTCCACCACCTTGGCGTCATGAATTAGGGGCGCCACGGAAGGGTGGTTCTTCAAGTCCTCGAGCATCTGGTAAACGGGTTTGCCCTTGCCGGAGGCGCAGGCTTCGATGCCAGCCACCACTCCCAGGGAGATGCTCTCCCTGTTGGTGTACATGAAGCCGCCCCCGAAGACGCCATGGGTGGCATCGCCGACGAAGAGCCAGGCGGCACCCTCTCCGTCTGCGCATAGCAGTCGGTCGCTCACGGTCTTCTCGTCGAGCATGAAGACTTCCTTGACGCCAACGGCAACCTGGGATGCGGGGGGCTTGTCGTAGCCGACAGCATCCTTTGCGAGTAGGGAGTTCACGCCGTCGCAGAGGATGACCACCTCTGCGCTGATTTCGTCTTCGCCGGCGCGAATGCCGCAGATCTTGCCGGACGCGTCCTTGACGAGCGACTCGACGGGAATGCCGTAGATGGTCTCGGCACCGGCCGCCTCGGCCTTGCCGGCGAGCCACTGGTCGAAGGGGGCGCGGAGCACGGAGTAGGAGACGTTATCCTCTGCGCGCATGGCCTCGGACGTGAAGTCCATGGTTAGGTTGGCCTCCTGCGTCATCAGGGAGATGCGCTCGCGGGTGATCTTGCGTTCCAGCGGGGCCTCGCTCTCGAAATCGGGAAAGACCTTGCGCAGGGAATGCGCGTAGATGCGTCCGCCGGTCATGTTCTTTGCGCCGGCGAAGTTGCCCCTCTCTATGAGCAGCACCTCCTTGCCGGCTTTTGCCAACTCGTAGGCGGCGACCGAGCCCGCACAGCCCGCTCCCACTACGATAGCGTCGAAATCAGCCATCTTCCCTCCTTAATCCGGGCTGTCTTCCTTCAGCAACGCGATGAGCTCGTCAAGGCGCTCCTTGGGTACCTTGCCCGAGACGAGGCGCTTCAGGTCATCGACGAAGATGACGCGGCGCGGCTTCTTGAACCCACCGAGTTGCAACGTGCAGTAGTCCTGGATGTCCTGTTCGGTCACGGAGGCGCCGGGTTCGAGCACCACGAATGCCGCCAGGGATTCACCCCAGCGCTCGTCCGGCACTCCCGTCACCGCGACGTCGGCGATGAAGGACCCCATCGACTCGATGCAGGAGGCGACCTCCGAGGGATAGACGTTTTCTCCGCCGCTCACCACCAGGTCGTTTTTCCTGCCCGAGAGTGTCAGGTATCCGTCCGAATCCACATAGCCCATGTCCTGCGTCGAGCACCACCCATCTTGCATGACCTCTTGCGATGCGGCGGCGTTCTTCCAGTATCCGCTCATGGCACAAGGGCTCTTCACCTGTATTTCTCCCACCACTCCTTCCCGGCAGGGCAACCCCTCGTCATTGACGATGCGAACCTGGGTCCTGGGTACCGGTCGTCCGACCGTGGAGAGAAGCTCCCGCTTCTCGTGGTCTTCGGGAGTCAGGATGGTTACCGTCGAGGCCATCTCCGTCATTCCGTATCCCTGCAAGAGCTTGCATCCGAGAAGATCGCGGCAGCGCTCGATGAGGTCGGGGCTTGCGGGCTCGGCGCCGTAGATGATGAGTTCGAGGGTGTCTGCGGTAAGGCCGTGTTCCTCCACATACGAGCAAAGCGAACGCATGTGATAGGGGACGAGTCCGATTCTGGTAATCCCGTAGCGGTTCACGGTTTCCATGATGCTGCGGGGATTGGAGGAATTCCCGATGACCGCGGTTCCGCCTGCCGAGAGGACGGCGAATACGGACATGCAGGTGGTGTGGAAGAAGGGCAGCACGAACAACATGGAGTCTCCGGAAGAGAATCCCATCGACTCCACGTCTATGGCAATGCGGTTCGCAATCGCCCTGTGAGAGAACAAGACCCCCTTGGGGGTTCCCGTCGTGCCACTCGTGAACATCATGAGCACGGGATCCTCGTCATCCGCCGGCTTTTGGTTGGGCGGCGCGGGGGCTCCTTCAAGAAACTCCTCGTACGGGATTGCGTCGTCTAGAAGGTCCTCCTCGTGCCCGAATACGACCGTGGTCTCGATTGAGCCGGAAGAGGGCAAATGCGGGCCCAGACGGTCCCATGCGTCGGCAGAGAGAACGGCGAGAGAGGCACCGGAACGCGCTATCAATTCGAGAAGCGTCTGGTCCGAGAGCCGTATGTTGTGGATTTCGCAGACCGCCCCTATGCGAGAGCACGCCAGCGTCAGCTCGGCGAAGACCGTCGAGTTTGCGCTGACGTAGACCACGTGGTCTCCGCTGCTCACTCCGCGGGATGCCAATGCGCCTGCCAGCCTCTCCACGCGGGCGTGGAGCTGCGAGTACGTGCAGGCGCGGTTTCCCTCGATGATGGCGGGGGAGTCCGGAAAGCGGGTGAACGAGTCGCTGAACGCCTGGTCCAAGCGCATCATAGCCCTCCGACGTAGTCAGACTTTCTCAGTAGCCCATCTTCGTACATCTTCTCGATTTCCTGGGCGGTGAAGCCGATTTCCTCGAGAATGTCATCGTTGTCCATTCCCTGCGAAGGGCAGCCTCTCCAGATCTGGGAGGGATTGTTCGCGAAGCGTGGAACGGACGTCACGCCCTTTACGGTTTTGCCGTCTACGGTGTCCCACTCGACCCAGGTGTTGCGTGCGAGGTAATGGGGATGGTTTTCCATCATCTCGTAGTTCATGACCACGGAGCAGGGAATGCCAACCCTGGACATGTCCTCGGCAAACTGCGCGGCCGTGTGTTCGGCCGCATACGCCTCTATCGCCGAATCAAACACGGGGGCTCCGGGGCTATGCAGCGCCACCGAGGGAATGCCTTCGGGGAAGAGCTCGCTTCCGTATTCCAGCCCGAAGAACTCCACCGCCTTCTTGGTGGTGCTTTGACCGGCCGTGAACAGGTAGACGCCCTCTCCATCCGCGCATTCGTAGTAGCCCGCGCCGGCGGATATGTTGTCTCTGGGGGCTCCCGCCCCGCGCTCTTCCTGGATTCCCTTCTCGAACCACTTTCCGAACAGGCCTGCCTGGCAGCGGACCGCCGCCTCGTACTGGGCCAGGTCGAAACTATCGCCCTTGCCCGTCTTGCAGGCGTTGACGTAGGCGGCCAGAGCGGAGCCATAGGCGAACAAGCCGGCGTAGTAGTCGGTCACGAACTTCTGGATCATGTAAGGAGGCCCGTCCTTGTACCCGTTGAGGTACATAAGACCGCTAAAGGCCCCCACCGTGAAGTCGTATCCCGGCAAGCTCACGTAGTCGGGGTCTCCCGTGAGGCCATATCCGGAAAGGTGGCCGATCACCAGGCGGGGGTTGTGCTCCCAGAGGAGCTGGTCGCTGTAACCCCATCTTTCCCATTGGTTTCCACGCGAGGCTTCGATGAAGATGTCCGCCGTCTCTATGAGCTTGAGGAAGACCTCGTGACCGGCGGGGGAGACCACGTCGAGCATGAGATTTCGCATGTTGCGCCGCTCGTTTTGCACGCCCCAGCCATCCTGGGTCCATCGATACGGGTCGATGCCCTTGGGAGACTCCAGCCAGATCACGTCGGCGCCGTTTTCCGCGAAGAGCTCGCCTGCGAAGGGGCCGGCTGTGGACACGGCCGAGACGACCACCTTCATGCCTTTCAGGTTGCCGAATTGCGGCACGTCCTCGTACTTCGTCATGGCTCCTCCTAACGTCCGTAGTGCTCGTCGAAGAATTCGATGGCGCTGTTCACTGCCAGCTCGGTGCCGACGCCGGCGCCCCCCGCCTCCGCGCCGACGATGTAGAGTCCCTTCACGGGCGTGCAGATGGAGGGCCTGTCAACGCCCGCCTGGCCGGCTTGCTGGGCGATTCCGATTCCGGCCCCGTCTTCGCCCATGATACGGGCGGCGTCTTCGGGGAAGACCTTCTCGACGAAAACCGCATGTTCCTGCATGCCGGGGAAGTGCTCCTCGGCCACCTGGATGAGCTTGTCCAGAATGGCGGGGCAATACTTGTAATCGAGATCGCCGGGCACCGCCGTGGTCATCATGATCAGCTGCTTGCCCTCGGGGGCAACCGATGGGTCGAAGCTGGAGGGAACGACGATGAAGGAGTTGATGTCATCGGGGATCTCCCCGCGATATAGCATCTCGCTGTATTCGCGCGGTGGCATCGTGGAGAAGTTCGACAGCATCTTGATTTCGGGACTGATCACGGTGTCCAAGGCAAAGCGCGCGATGATGGAGACGAAGGAAATTTCCAGGTTGTTCACGTACTCTGCGTATGCGGCATCGAAGTTCTCCTCGCCCGCAAGATCGAACACGGTTTCCTTGATGCCCGCGTTGGAGATTATGCAATCGGCTCGGTACTCCTCATTGCCGGCCACGATGCCGACGGCGGTGCCATCTTCGATGATTATCCGCTCGACGGGTACGCCAAAGACCACGTCGACGCCATAGTCCTGGAGCCCCTTCATATAAGCGTCGAGAATCGAGATGCACCCGCCATCGGGATAGCCGGACGAGCGCGCCTCCGCCTCCCACTTGAGGCAACGTGCGAATTCACCCGCCGAAAGCCGGAATTCGGGGATGCAGCAGTAGATGAAGCCAACCTGGCTCACGCACGCATGGACGAAGGGGTTTGTCGAGTACTCGTTCAGGAACTCCTCGAGCGTCTGCTTGTCGTAGGCGTGGGTCTCCTCGTCGGTCATTTCCTTCACGTCGGAGACCATGCGCACGACTGCCTCGAAATCCTCGTCGGGAACGCGCCCCTTGAGGTCGTGCGGGAAACGGAAGCTCTCCCCGTCGGCGCTCTGTATGGGGCGAACCTTCGTGAACTGGATGCCATGGTCGACCTCGCAGCGCTCGAGCAGCTTGATCAGGGGGCCGTTTTGCCCTCTTGATATCAGATGCACGCCGAAGTCGACGGTGAAGTCGTCACGTTTGGTCGATCCGATGCGTCCGCCAGGGGTGAAGCGCTTCTCGAAAAGCGCGACCTTCTTGCCGGAGTGGGCCAGCAGCAATGCGGACGCCAAGCCGCCAACGCCAGCGCCGATCACAATTGCGTCATAGTGCTTCATCGTCTTTCCTTTCGGTTCGCCTGCCGGTGCACGTATGCCAGCTCTTCTAGTGTTGTGCGGGCAGGGCGTAGTAGTTGAAGTTCATCTGGGCAACGAGGAGTCCGTCGACATCGTAAACGGGGATGTCCAGGAAGTAGTCGCCGCGACCGCGCTCGCGGACGGGCGCGATCTTCTCCTCGGCCTCCTCCTCCGTGAGGGCAATGTCGACCTGCAGGTCCTTCGTCCCCGGCTTCACGAACTTGATGTCAACGCCCTTGAGGATGGGCACGAACTCGTCTGTGCCGTATGTCGCCATGAAGAGGGTTCCACCGGCAATTTCCGCCAAGATGAACTCGCTTCCCGCATAGGCGATCCCAACGTGGTTCATGTGGAGGCCCTCAACAGGGAGGCGCAGCTTGACATGCCGCTCTTCCACGACCTCTGCCTGCATGTTTGCCATGTTGATGAAGGGCGTGGGGCCGTTGTTGACGTTATCGGCCAGGCCCTCGAAGAATTCCCTGTCCATGTGATTGCCTCTCTCTCGGGGTCTACTTGAGCAGCTCTACAAGTTGGGGAACGACCTCGTACAGGTCGCCCACGATGCCGTAATCGGCATATCTGAAAACGGGTGCGTTCTTGTCCTTGTTGATTGCGATTATGGTTCTTGCGCCCGTGACGCCAACCATATGCTGGACTTGACCGGAGACACCCAACGCGATGAACAGCTCCGGCTTGAGCATGGCGCCGGAAACGCCGATGTAGCGCTCTCTGGACATCCAGCCTTCGCCTTCGGCGATTGGACGGGTGCAGCCAAGTTCGGCATTGACGGCAGCGGCAAGTTCGCGCGCCAATTGGAGGTCCTCCTCGCGCGCAAGGCCTCGGCCCACGCTGACCACGTTGCGGGCAGCGTTGAGGTTCACCTGCTCGACCTCTCGATGGCTCCTGTCGACGAGCGCAATGCCAGGCGCCCGAGATGGGGCCAGCTCGACGATGGGCGCGTTTTCGCCCGGCTCCCGGACATCTTGCGCGGCGAGCAGGCCGGTGCTCACCAGGATGATCGCGCAGCCGTCCGCCACCTGCTCGGTGCGGTACGCGTTGCCGCCATACACCATGTGCTCCGCGCAGAGGGAACCGCCTTCGTCGATTGTCACGCTTGTCGCGTCATTCACGACGCGCGTGCCGGCAGCGGCGGCCAGCTGGGCAGCCAGCAGGCGGGTGCGCTTGCTCGTTGCCGCGAGCACCGCACCGGGGGCGCTCTCCTTAAAGGCTGCCAGGACGGCAGCGCTGCCGTCCTCGTACAGGGCGCCTTCCGGAACGTCGGCCCAGAGCACCTGTTCGACGTTACTGGCGGACACCGCATCGGCTCCCTCGCGGTTTCCAATCCACACGGCTTGAGCACTTGCGCCCAAGCTGTTGGCAAGAGCCGCAAGGGCCGGGTAGTCGCTCGAGTTCTCCGAAACGATCCAGATCTTATCCATGTTCTCTACCCTTCGTCCTATTGCGCGGCACGTATGGTCGCGACGAGCTCTTGGATGCTTTCCGGGCTGGCGTCTGGGAATATGACGTTCTTGCGTTCCGTATCCTGTGGGGCCAGGGTCTTCTGGGGTTTCACGGACGCCGCCGGCAAACCGCCGACATCGGCCAGATCTCTCTTCTCTACGGGCTTCTTTCCGGCACTCAGGATATCCTTCATCTTGGGAACTCTCGGAAGGTTGATGTCCGTCGTCACCGAAATCACGGCCGGTGTGGTCAGTTCGAGAGTCTCGACGTCCTGTTCCAGGGTGCGCTTGACGGTGATGCTGCCTTCGCCGGGCGTCACCTCGCTCACCGCGTTCATGGTGGGCAGGCCAAGCAGGGCTCCGACGAGGGAACCCGTCTGCTGCGCGTACAGGTCAGAGGAGCCTTCTCCGAAGACGACCAGGTCGAACTCGAGATCTCTCAACACGCTTGCGATGACGGAGGCGGTCTGGAACGGGTCGGCATCCGAGAGCCCGTCATCGACGACGCATATGAGGTCCTCCGCGCCTCGCGACAACGCGCCCTTCACGAGCTTCGAATCCTCGAGCTTGGAGTCGCCGACGCTCAGCAACGTGCAGGCGCCCCCCGTTTGCTCCGCGAGCCGGACAGCCTCCTCGATGGCGACGAGGTCGTACTCACCTAGTACGTTCTGGGCTCGGTCGAAGCTTATGCTGCGATCCGGCAAGACGCTGATGTCCTGGTTGTCTGGACTGACCTTGTAGCAGGCGATAGTCTTCATCGTGCCCTCCTAACGGCTGAGCTGCTGCTGTGCCTCTTTGATGAGCGCGCGGCCAGCCGTGTGGACCATGATTTCCTCCGTGCCGGCCATGATGCGATAGACGCGTTGGTCTCGCCATAGGCGCGCGATACGACAGTCGTTCGTGTAACCTATGCCGCCCATGATCTGCATTGCATCGTCAATGACCTCGAAGGCGGCGTGCCCCGTGTAGCGCTTGAGGAGGGAGGAGTCGATGGAGATCGATTCCCCGTTATCCTTTTTCCAGGCGGCCTTGTAGAGCATGTTCTGCATGTTCTCGATCTTGATCTTCATGTCGACCAGCTTCTCCTGGATGAGCTGGAACGACCCGATCGGCCGCCCGAACTGTTCCCTTTGGCCGGCGTAGCGCAGGGCCTCCTCGTAGGCGCAGCGGGCCATGCCCACGTTTGCCGCGCAGATGGTGAGGCGCTCGACCTCGAAGTTCTTCATGAGCTGGTAGAAGCCCTTGCACTCCTCGCCCACAAGGTCGCTCTCGTCGCATTCGACGTCTTGCAGGTACACCTCGTACGTGCCGCACATGTTGTTGCCGATCTTGCTTAGCTTCGAGGTTGTGATGCCGGGCCTGTCCATGGGGAACAGATACATGCTGAAGTCCTTGTAGGGACTTTCGTTAATGCCGCTACGGGCAACGCAGAGCATGTACGGTGCCTTGTCGGCGCTCGTGTTGAACGTCTTGGTGCCGTTGATGTACACCTTGCCATCGCGCTTGGTGGCGGTCGTTGCCATGGCAGCGCTGTCGGAGCCAGCCTGGGGTTCGGTAAATCCCAGCGTAAATGGCTTCTTGCCCTGCACGGCGTACTCGAGGACCGCTTTCTGCTGCTCGGGGTTGCCAAACGTCAGAATGTCATCGACCTCGGTGGAGAAGTTGATCCAGCAAAGCGAGGGATAACCGAGCGCATGGGCCTCCTCCGCCACCATGACCTGGGTGAGAATGTCGACGGGCGTTCCGTCATACTCCTCGGGAATGCCAAGGGAAGCGAAGCCGGCCTCGACCAAAGCATCGGCGGCCTTCTGGGGGAATACGTGTTTCTCATCGCATTCCTTGAAGTAGTCCTCGAAGTCCCCGCGCTCCATGACTGTACGAAGGCTTTCCAGCAAGAGCTCCTGTTCCTCTGTCCGCTTGAAGTCCATGAGTTAGCACCCTTCCTCTGTAGGCTCTCCCAAAATAAAATTGAGGCGGCAGTCTGGCGGCAGAATTGCTATCCTCCTGTTGGAGGCAAGAGTCCGCTGCCTCTGCAGCGCATTATATGGACGGGCGGTTTCATTGCCCAAATACGTATATGTGCTGGGCAGTTGTCTGATTTGTTTTCGGGCCTATACGCCGAGCGGCTGAGGGCTTTCACAATCTGCATACTTGTCGCGAAGGGGATTGGGAAGATGGACATCGACATATACCGGGAGTTCATCGTGTTGACGACTCACAAGAGCTTCGTCGCCGCCGCAAATGAGCTGAACATGTCCCAGCCCTCGTTAAGCCGGCACATGAGCTCCTTGCAAAACGAGCTCGGCTGCAAGCTCTTCTATGACACCCGGCCCTTGAGCCTGACGGCTGCGGGAGAGGTGGTCCTCAAGTACGCGGGCAAGATCGTCGGTGACCAGGCAAACATGATGAACGACCTGCAAGAGCTGTCCGCCTCTGACAGCAGCCGAATCACCATCACGGACATGCTGCATACGAATAACCTGTATTACGGAATCAACGAGGCCATAGCGCAGGCAAAGAGCAAGTTCGGCGGCCTTCGCGTGGACTACATAGACATGAACAGTAGCGGAATGAATCCGTTTCAGATGGTGGAGAAGGGGAAGGTCGACATCTCCTTCGAGACAACGATCACGATGGACACCGCACCGGAGCTCGAGGTTCCAGACGGCTTGCGCTCCGTGCTGATTCCGGAATTCCACGGGGAGCTCGTAATCGGCGTTGACAAGACATCGCCCCTCTCGGGCAGGCAGGACCTGTGCCTGACGGATTTGAAGCGGGCACGTTTCGTCATGCAGGCAAACCGATACAACGAGCGCTTCAGGGAGGATTTCATCGAGCTCTGCCGTCTTGAGGGCTTTTACCCGAACATCACCCTGGTGCCGGCAGACAATCCGCTGAGCTTCTATGCCAGCAGCGTGGGAGACGGCATTCACCTGCTTACCCGCGTCAGCATGAAGCAATACAAGCCCTTCATGGCGGATCTCATCAAGCAGATGCTGAACATCGTGCCCTTTGCGGACAAGAAGCGGTATGTGAATGCCTACGCTGTCATGCAGGACGACATAAGCCGGCCCGAGATGGAATTCGTTGCGGCATGCCTCGAGGAGCACGCCGCGGCTCGCATGGCCGAGCTCTAGGACGAAGTTATCTATTCCTTTTCGCGAATAAAGCGTTATACTCGGCTCACGCCATGATTTGCCCGAAGGTCGTCGTGCAGCGGCCCAGGGAACACCCAATGGTTGCACCGGGTGCATCGAGGTGGCGCACGATGCATCGCCTCTCGCAAAGGAGCGTGCAACATGGGCACCGTCAAAGCCGTTTGCACCAGTGCCGTCAAGGGCATCCAGAAATCCGAGCAACAATACGTCGACCTCGTTCCCGATTGGGGTATCGAGGATGATGCCCATGCCGGCCCATGGCATCGCCAGGTGAGCCTTCTTGGCTACGAGCGCATCGAGGCCTTCAAGAGGCTTGGTGCCGATGTGGAGAACGGTTCGTTTGGCGAAAACATCATCGTCGAGGGCTTCGACCTCAAGACGCTTCCCATCGGTACGCGCTTTGTCGTGGGCGATGCGGTGCTGGAGCTCACGCAGGTCGGCAAGCAGTGTCACAAGCACTGTGCGATCTACCATAAGATGGGAGATTGCATCATGCCCCGAGAGGGCGTGTTTTGCAAGGTGATCAAAGGGGGCCGCGTTTGCGCGGGCGACAGCTTCGACATCATTGGCGAGGCGCCCGCTGCCTCTTCGTACGATCCGTACGATATCCTCGCATCGCGCCCAAGACCTCATCAGCGGTCGCCTAATTGGTACTAGAATGCACGTATAGATAACGGCAATCACGAATAGGGAAGGAACATCCCATGCGCATACATAAGAACGTCTTCGAGCTCATCGGCAACACGCCGCTTGTCGAGTTGACGAATTACGAGAACAACCACGGTCTGGGCGCCAGGCTCATCGGCAAGGTCGAGTACTTCGAGCCGGCCGGATCGATCAAGGATCGCATCGCGAAAGCCATGATCGACGAGGCCGAGGCAAACGGTCTGCTCGATGCCGACACGGTCATCATCGAGCCAACGAGCGGCAACACCGGCATTGGCCTTGCTGCCATCGCCGCCGCGCGAGGTAACCGCATTATCATTGTGATGCCCGACACCATGTCTGTCGAGCGCCGCAAGCTCATGCGCGCCTATGGTGCCGAGCTCGTGCTCACGCCTGGCGCAGACGGCATGAAGGGCGCAATCGCAAAGGCGGAGGAGCTTGCGAACGAATATCCCAATTCGCTCATCCCGTCTCAGTTCACCAACCCGGCCAACCCGGCGATTCACTATCGCACGACGGGGCCCGAGATCTGGCGAGGCACTGATGGAGAGGTCGACATCCTGGTTGCTGGCGTCGGTACCGGTGGCACGATCAGCGGCGCGGGCGCATACTTGAAGGAGCAGAACCCGAGCGTGCGGGTCGTTGCCGTGGAGCCGGCGGACTCGCCCGTGCTTTCCGAGGGCAGAAGCGGAGCGCACGGCATCCAGGGTATCGGCGCCGGCTTCGTACCCGAGACGCTCGATACAGACGTCTACGATGAGGTCATCACCATCACGAACGAAGAGGCCTTCGAGGCAGATCGTGAGCTTGCTGCCCATGACGGTCTGCTCGTCGGCATCTCGTCGGGCGCCGCCGTTGCCGCAGCCGCAAAGCTCGCGCAGCGCCCCGAGAACGCCGGCAAGAACATCGTGGTGATCCTGCCCGACACCGGTGAGCGCTATCTCAGCTCCGCCATGTTCGACTTCGGGGAGTAGGCGCGAGTCGCCATTTCGGACGAGGGGCCTCGTTGCTCGCCCAATAGAATTGAAAAAAGTGGGAATGAAAAACTGAAAATCTTGGGAATGAGAGCCCGAAAACACGGGTTTTGGTTGTCTCGCCTATAATGGCGTCCGAAAATCTCTGAGATGGAGGGCGTCGTGCGCTTGCGATACCGATTGATGCAGTTGCTGCGCAGGCACTGGATGCTTGGCACCGCGGCGTTTGTCGCCCTCGTTTCCATGTTCCTCGTGCCGCCCGACGGGGCGTATCTCGGTTACTTTGACTGGAAGACCATCGGTTGCCTGTTCTGCGTGCTGGCTGTCGCGAGCGCGTTGCGAAACGCGGGCGTCTTCGACTGGGCCGCCCGCGCTGCCATCGCGCGCTTCGGGAGTCCGCGCAAGATGGCGATGACGCTCGTGCTCGTCACGGCCGCGTTTTCGATGGCGTTTACCAATGACGTCGCGCTTGTCATCATGCTGCCGCTCTCGGTGGCTGCTCTTGTCGAGTCCGGCCAACCACGGCTCGTGCCCGCCGTCTTCGCGCTGCAGGCGCTTGCGGCAAACCTCTGCGGCATGGTGACGCCGTTCGGAAATCCCCAGAACATCTATCTCTATTCCTTCTTTCACGTCGAACTGGGCGAATTCCTCATGACGATGGCCATGCCGTTTTTTCTGTCCGTCGCGGGTATCATCTTCGCGACTTGGTTCATGACGAGACGTGGCACCGCCAAAGACGCTGGCGTTTCGACGCAGCCGCAACAGGGCACACCAGGCGAGGATGTCCTGGCCCCCGCGGCTTCGGCCGCGATGCTCGATCGACGACGCCTCGTAGTCTACGTGCCGCTCTTCGTCATCGCGTTACTCGCGGTCTTTCGCGTAGTCCCCTTTGGCATTGCCGTCATCATCGTTGTCGTGGCGCTTCTCGTTCTCGATCGTGATGCGTTGCTCAAGGTCGACTATCCGCTGCTTGTCACGTTCCTTTGCTTCTTCATCTTCGCGGGGAACATGGCGCGCATCCCGGTACTAGAGGAGGCGCTCCAGCCGCTCATGGGGCAGTGGGGCTTGCTCACTTCCGCTTTGACCAGTCAGGTCATCAGCAACGTGCCCGCCGCGGTGCTGCTCTCGCACTTTACCGACGCGTGGCAACCGTTGCTCATCGGCGTGAACATAGGAGGAGCAGGCACCTTTGTGGGGTCACTTGCGAGCCTCATCGCGATTCGTCACTTCGCCATCGCGCGCACGATGGTCCCGCGCCTGCGCGAGTCGGATGCGCCGGACACGGCGTCCTTCCTCCGCCTCTTCGGCATCGTGAACGGAGTGTTCTTCGTTGTGCTGCTCATCATCTGCCAGCTTGTGCTGGGCTAATACGGCAAGCTGGCAACAAGGGGACAGACCCCTGGCAACAAGGGGACAAACCCTTCTCTTGACCCCCTCTTCCTCCTTGCGCACGCACGATACTGCACCAAACCGATTACCGACATTCATCTACCATTAGCATTAATCTAATAGAGACACTTTGCACTTAACTATTTGTATGTGTCTAATAGATGCTATAGTCTCCGCACTCAGTCACGATTCACGAAAGGGAGACCACATGAAAATAAGCAAGAAGATTGGAGCGTTGGCAGCCGCTCTTGTCATGAGCGCCCTGCTGACCGTGTCTCTCGTTGGTTGCAGTGGCTCAGGCCAAGACGGCAACAACGATTTCATGGAAAAGGGCGATGGCGAGCATTTGGTATGCGCCGTCACCGGCAAGCTCATCAAGATTGCCCCGGCCATTCTCGCCGATCAGCTTGGCTACTTCGAGGAGGAGGGCTGCGACGTCGAGTTCCAGACCGTCGCACTCGCCGATGCCATGGCCTCGATGTCCGTCAACAAGCTCGACATCGATCTCTTCGGCATTGTCCCGGCATGCTCCTATGTGTCGCAGGGTATTCCCATCTACGTCTTCGGCGGCACCATTCTCGATGGTTCGGAGTTCATCTCCACTATCAGCTTCAATCGCGACCTCAAGACTGCCGAGGACTTCCGCGGTCTCAAGATCGCCTGCCAGCGCGAGGAGAGCGGCCAGATCTACCTGAAGGCCTATCTCCAAGACAATGGCCTCGAGCTGGGCAAGGACGTCGAGTTCGAGTACGTCGATAATCCCACCACGGCTCTCGAGGGCCTGCGCTCAGGTCAGTGCGACCTGTTCATCGCCAACAATGCCATGGGCTACACCTATTCAACCTCCATGGATGACATCAAGGTCGCTGGTGCACCTGCGGACGTGACGGGCGATTATCCGTGCTGCCGCCAGAACTGCTCCGACGATGCCTATCACAACAAGTTCCAGTCCCTCGTTGACTTCGAGGTCGCTCTCATTCGCGGCTATGACTATTACCTCAACAACAAGGAAGACGTCATCAAGCGCATGGTCGATTACTCCGCCCAGACCCCCGAGTACGTCGAGGCGGCCCTCTACGGCACCGATTCCTATCGCAACATGATGGACCTCTCGCCCGATCCCCATACCAACGAGATTGTGGACTATTACAAGGCCATGCTCTCCATCGGCGAGATCGAGGGCGATGAGAATGCGATGGATCAGTACGCCACGAGCGAGGTCTACAAGCGCGCTCTCGATCGCCTGGTTTCGCAGTATCCCGACAACCAGACCTACCAGAAGCTTGCCGCCGACTTCGCCATCTACAACGGCTAAGTCCCTTTCGGCTGTCAGCGTTGCCCCCAGGGCGGTCCTGTTTGCGCAGGGCCGTCCTTCCCCATATGTAAGACGAGAGACAAGAAAACGGAGGTGATGATGAGCTCGCTCGACATGATCGACGTGTCCTATGCCTACCCCGACGAGGTGGACAAGTTCAAGACACGCAAGCACCGCCATGTGACCGCAGAGGATATTCCCGATGAGGACCTCGTGCTCAAGCACCTGAATCTGCACGTTGCGGACGGCGAGTTCCTGTGCCTGGTCGGGCATTCGGGGTGCGGCAAGTCCACCACCCTTCGCATCCTTGCCGGCCTGCAAAAGCCGTTAGGAGGAAGGATTCTCATCGGCGACGAACCGCTCGATGGTCCCGGCATGAACCGTTCGGTGGTCTTCCAGAACTATGCGATCTTTCCCTGGATGAAGGCGAAGCAAAACGTCGAGTTCGGCATTCATCAGGCATCGCTCGAGCTACACCGCGGTTTGAGCAAGGAGCGCATCTCCGAAATTGCCGACGAATATCTGGCCAAGGTCAACATGAGCAAGGCCGCCGACCTGTACCCCTATCAGCTTTCCGGTGGCATGCAGCAACGCGTGGCCATTGCCCGCGCGCTTGCGATGGACACCGAGATACTCCTGTTCGACGAGCCCTTCGGTGCGCTTGACATCAAGACGCGCCGCGAGCTGCAGGGTCTCATGGAGGGCCTGTGGATGTCGGACGAGTCGCGCAAGACGGCCATCTTCGTCACCCACGACGTCGAGGAGGCGCTGCTTTTGGCCGATCGCATCGTGTTCATGAGCGGCGGCCGCTTCATCGACGAGTTCGCGCTTGACATTCCGCGTCCGCGTGATCCCGAGGTCTTCTTCGAGACCGACGTCTACAAGGAACGCCGTGCGTACCTTATGGAGCTGTTCTACGCGGCCGAGGAGACGAAGCTCGATCAGGCCGACCGCGAACGCGTATACGAGGAGGTGATGTAGATGCCGCGCAAGATCAAAACGCATCTGGTCATCTCCCATGTGCTCCTATTCGCACTGCTGGGCATCATTTTCCTCATGCCCAATACGCGTACCAATGTCTCGCCCGTAACCGGCGAAATCATCGCCATCTGCTGCATCGAGTTCTTCTATCTGCTCGCCTTGGCTCTAGGTCGACGCAAGGATCCCATGCCAGAGGGTTCATCCGACATCATCCTGATCGTCTGGGTGATCTTCATCGCCTGGGAACTTGTTGGTCCCAAGCTGGGCATTGCCCATAACGTGCTCATCCCCTCGCCGGAAAATGTCTTCAACGTCTTCGTCGAATACAGCGGCGAGCTTGCGATGAACGTGGTCTCCTCGTTGCAGCTACTGCTTACGGGTTACATTCTGGGCACGATTCTTGGCATCATCCTCGGCATCATCTGCGGATGGATTCCGCGCCTGCGTGCGATTTTCTATCCGATTGCCAACGTGTTTGCGCCCATCCCGTCGGTCGTGTTCACGCCGTTCCTCGTCATCATCATGCCCACCTACCGCTGGGCTGCCATCATGGTCATCCTCATTGGCGTGTTCTGGCCGCAGTTCCTGTCCATGATTCTGCGTGTCGGGTCGCTGCCGCCGGCCATCGTGGATAACACGCGCGTGCTCATGGTCAACACGCCGACCATGATCAGCAAGGTCATCATCCCCTATATCGTTCCGGACATTCTCAAGGGCCTGCGCGTGTCGCTCACCACGGGTTTCCTGATGCTCATGTACGCCGAGAGCTTTGGCGCCAAATCCGGTATCGGGTATTGGATATCCAACGCCAATGTGTTCGCGAACTACGCGAACATCTACGCGGGCATCATCACCTGCGGCATGACGGTTACGGTGCTCAACTACTTCTCCGGCTGGCTGCAGAAGAGGTTCACCACATGGCGTTAGGGGAGTGATGGCAAGGAGAGGACAGACCCCCGATCGCCGCAGGTGGCAATAAGGGGACAGACCCCCGATTTGACCTCCGATTGTCATTTCGAGCGAGCGGAGCGAGTCGAGAAATCCTGGCAATAAGGGGACAGACCCTTTACGGCGAATGCCGATACAGGTTGCAAATCAAAAAACGAAAGGATTGCAATGAACAACGAGGTCAAAGAACTCATCGACAAGGTGTATGACGAGGGCGTGCGTGGCGCGTCCCAGCCGCGTGAGGTGATCATCAGGCTGCTGGAGCTCGATCCGAGCTCCGAGGAGGTCGCCTACCTCAAGGAGCGCGCAGCCGAGCTGGCGCACATCGCCACGGGCAACAGCGCCTCTATCTCGGGTGCCATCGGCGTGGACCTGTGCAGCTGTGACATGAACTGCAAGTTCTGCGCGTTCGGGACTGAATGGGGGCTTGTCGAGGAGGACGTGATCTACTCCAAGGAGGAGATCATCGAGCTTGTGCGCGCCTATGTCGAGGCTGGTGTCACCACCATCACCCTGCGTTCGACCGAGTTCTACGACATGAACGTACTGTCCGAGTGGCTCGCCGACATTCGCGAGGCGGTGCCGGGCAGCTATCTCATCAACCTTAACGTGGGCGAGATGAGCCCGGCCATGGCCGAGGCAGCCTACCAAGCCGGTGCCACGAGCGCCTATCACGTGATCCGCATGCGCGAGGGTATCGACACTCCCTTTGACGTTGACCTGCGCTGGAAGACCGTCGACGCCATCAGCAATTCGCCGCTCCGATGGCTCACCTGCGTCGAGCCCCTGGGTGTCGAGCACACCAACGAGGAGATTGCGGATCGCATTCTGGAGAATCTGGCTCATCGCCCCTATGCGATGAGCGTCATGGCTCGCGTCAACGTGCCCGGCACGCCCTTCGAGGGCATGGAGGAAATCAGCGAGGAGCGCATGTTGCACTTGCTGGCGACGCTGCGTCTAGTGGTGGGCACCAAGGTGCGCAGCTGCGGCATGCACCCGGCCATTCCGGCAGCTCTCTACGCCGGAGGCAGCAACTTCACCGTCGAGCGAGGGGCCAATCCTCGAGACACCACCTTCAACGAGGACGTCTGGCGGGGCTTTACCGTGGAGGAGGCCAAGGCGCTTATCGAGGAGGCCGGTTTCGTCTGCCGCCCCGAGAATCCCGATCCGCGTTTTCCCATCGACGGCAAACAATGGTGGAAGGTGGGCGACCCCGCCGACTACATCATGCCCGACCCCGCCGAGAACGCCGGTGCTGGTTGCTGCTGCGGCCCCCGCAAGAAAAAGTAGCAGCTGGCAACAAGGGGACAGGCCCTTGTCTGTCCCCAATTTCACTCCATTCCCGCAAAGCCGTTACAATAGGGCGCATCAACACATCGTGCGAAAGGAATCCGGGGATGATCGAGCGCTACACGCTGCCCGAGATGGGCCACATCTGGTCTCTTGAGAACAAGTTCGACGTTTGGAAGGAGATCGAGGTTCTCGCCTGCGAAGCACAGGCCGAGCTGGGCCAGTGCGGTATCACCGCCGACGAGGCCGCGTGGATTCGCGCTCATGCCGATTTCACCGTGGATGAGATCGACGAGGTCGAGAAGATCACCAACCATGACGTTATCGCCTTCACGACCGTCATGGCGAACTACATCGATGCTGACGTTCCCGAGGGCGAGCCCAAGCCAAGCCGCTGGGTGCACTACGGAATGACGAGCTCCGACCTCGGGGATACCGCGCTGAGCTACCAGGTCACCCAGGCTCTCGACATCATCATCGCCGATGTGAAGCGCCTGGGCGAGACTTGCAAGCGTCGTGCGTTCGAGTTCGAGGATGCCATCTGCGTGGGCCGCACGCACGGCATCCACGCCGAGCCCATGACCTTCGGCATGAAGTTCGGCAGCTGGGCCTGGGCCCTCAAGCGCGCCGAGACGCGCCTACAGCAGGCGCGCGAGGTCGCCGCCACCGGAGCCATCAGCGGCGCGGTTGGCACCTATTCCAACATCGATCCCTTCGTCGAGCAGTACGTCTGCGAGAAGCTCGGCCTCACGCCCGATCCGCTTTCCACGCAGGTCATCGCACGTGACCGTCACGCACAGGTCATGTCCGCGCTCGCGGTGACCGCCTCCACGATCGAGTCCATCGCCATGCAGGTGCGCCTGCTCCAGCAGTCCGACGTCATCGAGGCCGAGGAGCCCTTCACCAAGGGTCAGAAGGGCTCGAGCGCGATGCCCCACAAGCGCAATCCCATCACCGCCGAGCGCATGTGCGGTCTTGCGCGTGTCGTCAAGGCAAATGCCCAGGTCGCATTTGACGACGTGGCGCTTTGGTACGAGCGTGACATCTCGCACTCCGGAGCCGAGCGCGTCGTCTTGGCCGATAGCTTCATCGCACTCGACTACATGTTCTCGAAGATGCAGTGGATGCTCGACGGCCTTAACGTCTACGTGAACAAGAGCCTGCACAACCTGTGGCGCACGCGTGGTCTCATCTTCAGTTCGAAGGTCATCCTCGCGCTCGTCGACACGGGCATGACGCGTGAGGATGCCTACGTCGTCGTCCAGCGCAACGCCATGAAGGTCTGGGATGACATACAGCAGGCCATCGACGGTCCGACCTTCCGCGAGAATCTCGAGGCCGATCCCGATTGCCCGCTTACGGAAGCGCAGCTTGATGAGATCTTCGATCCGACGAGCTTCCTGGGACACAAGGATGTGATCTTCGAAAAGCTCAAGGACTTGGAGTTTTAGGAACAGACATGGAAAATCAGACGAACGCCTCCATCGAAACGCAGGAACCGGAGTTCCTGTACCGCACCCATGGCACGTGCTCACGCGTCATCAAGTTCGACATCGATGACGAGCAGAAGGTGCGCAACACCGAGTTCATCGGTGGGTGCAACGGCAACGCCAAGGGCATCGCCTCGCTCATCGAGGGCATGCCGGCGGACTGGGTCATCGAGCGTTGCGCGGGTACCCGCTGTGGCGGCAAGCCCACGTCATGCCCCGACCAACTATCACGTGCCCTCACCTGGGCGCTCGAGCAGCGGCAGGCGTAGATGGCAAGCCAAAATGCCCCATCCGCGCACGACGAGCCGAACCTGTCCCGACGCGAGTTTCTGCGTCTGGGCGGCGGGGCGTTTGCCTGCGCGACGGTACTCGGTGCCCCCGCGGTGCTCACGGGCTGTTCCGGCAACTCCGACAACGGCACACCTGCAACGCTCGAGGTGCCGGCAAACTCCGTCGTCACGCTCGACGCCTTTGCCGAGATAGAGGACACGACGGGGTACTTCGAGATCAAGGATCTAGCGCAGTATCCAAAGGGCACTATGCTCTTCGCGTCCGAAGACGTGACGGCAGCCGCGTTGCTGACCGGCGAGACGGCTTCGCCGTTGTCGACGTGCTCGCTCGTCAATCTCGAGACCGGCGCCATGACCCCGGCGCTTGACCGCGCGGTGAATCATGACACGGGATACAGCATATTTTCCGTCTGCGCGTCGAGGGAACTGCTCGTCTGGGTCGAGAGCAACTACCTGACTTCGGATTGGGCGGTGTATTGCGCCACGATCGCGGACGGTGCCCTGAACGGGCAACCCGTGAAGCTCGACGAGGGAAACGGCGAATTCGACACACCGACGATAGCCGTCATCGGCACGGCGGCGTATTGGATCGTCCAACCCGCCGAAAACGGTCCGCGCACGACCGAGAACTCGTTCTTACGCGTTGCTGCGGGCGGGTCACGCTCGTCGGATCTGATCACCTCCGAGGGCCGTTTCAACGGGGGGCTCTCCGTGAGCGGGCAGATTCTCACAGCGATGCCGAGAGCCAAGGCCTCGAGCGGCGTGTACTACGAGCTCACGGCGATTTCAGTCGGCTCTGGCTCGGTCGTCGCCTCCCAGGTGATGCCGCACTCCTTCCGTCCCTCCAACGCCATCTACATGAACAACGCCTTCGCCTTCACGATTCCCGCGTCCTATGACTATGGCGGTGGCATCGCGAACGTCGGCACCTATTACCCCATCGCGGGCGATTCGTGGCTTCGCCTCGCCCGTCAGTCCCTTACGCCACCAGGCATATGTAACGGATGGCTGTTCGCGAAATCGAGTTCGCGCACGGTTTTCATCGACACGCGCAACCAGCAGTACTTCGTCGTCAACGCGCCTGATGGCTGCACGGACTACGGTGACTATTCGGTATGCACAGGCGAGGTCGCGCGCGTCTGCAACTACGCCACCGTCAACAAGTACGTGGGCACCGAGAGGACGACGCAGGTCGTGCTGCGTTCGATTACCCCCATCGCCGCGGGGACGACGCCCGCGCCGCCGGCGACCGAGCCTGCGGCCGACCCGACGGGCGAGCCGGTCGAAAGGTAGTCTGGCGATAGACGCGAGCTGTGCTCTTCGTGTTGGCAAACCTGACGCGAGCAGCGTGCAATGGTACACTGCCAAGATGGAAGAAAACCGAAAGGAGTCTCATCGTGGACACCGGTTCCGAAGCCCGTCGCATTCTGCTTGTCGAAGACGAAAAGAACATTCGTGATGCGGTAGCCGCCTATCTCGAGCGTGCCGGCTATTGGGTCACGCCCGCCGCAGATGGCCAGGAAGCCGTCGACGCGTTCTCTCTGCACCAGTTCGACCTCGTCATCCTGGATCTCATGCTTCCGCGCCTTCCGGGCGAGAAGGTCTGCCGCATTATCCGTGACACCTCCGACGTCCCCATCATCATGCTCACCGCAAAGGGGGAGGTCGAAGACCGCATCGTCGGCCTCGAGCTTGGTGCGGACGACTACCTCATCAAGCCCTTTTCGCCACGCGAGCTCGTCGCGCGCGTCCGCGCCCTGCTGCGCCGCGCCCACATCGACTCCGGGCCCCAGCGTGAGGTGCTCGACTTTGGCGGCCTCACCATCGATCTCAACGGCCACAAGGTCCTCGTCAACGACGAGGAGGTCGATCTTACGGCCAGCGAGTTCAAGCTGCTCACGACTCTGTCGCGCTATCCGGGCCGCGTGTACTCGCGCATGGAGCTCGTCGAGAAGGTGCTCGGCTATGACTTCGAGGGCTACGAGCGCACGATTGACAGTCATGTGAAGAACCTGCGCGCCAAGATTGGCGATGACCCGCGCAACCCGCGCTGGATTTACACCGTCCACGGCGTCGGCTATCGCTTCGAGGTGCCCCGCGACGGCGAATCGGCTGGTCAAGAGGCTTAATCGCTCATGAAGGACAAGCGCAAGACCCGCGAGAAGAAGCCCCTCTCGTTTGCCATCTACGTCATGGGGGCGTTTTTGCTCACCTCGGCCATGACCGTGCTCATCACGGCTGCGGCTATCGCGATCGTCTGGAACGTGGGCTACGCCGGAGAGCCGGGCGACGAGGAGCTATTCTTCGCGGTTTTCACTGCCGGGGCCATTGCGCTTTTGCTTTCCGTCATCCTAGGCATCTACTTCGCTGTCGGCATCGCGCGTCCCGTCCAGCGCATTTCCGACACCGCCTCTGCCATCAAGGAGGGCAATCTCTCCGCACGCACCGGGCTTTCCGGTGACGACCAGCTCGGGCAGCTCGGGCAGCGTTTCGACGAGATGGCCGACGCCATCGAGCGCGACCGCGACCTCGAGCGTCAACTCATAGGCGATGTCGCCCATGAGCTGCGCACGCCGCTCATGGCCATTCAGGCCACGGTCGAGGCCATCCAAGACGGCGTTTTCGAGGCCGATGAGGAGCATCTCAACACCATCTCGTTCGAGACGCGTCGCCTGGGTCGCCTGGTCGAGGCATTGCTGCATCTCAACCGTCTCGAAAACGGTACGGCCGAGGTCAAACGCAACCCCGTTAACCTCAGCAGCGTGGTCAGCGGCCTGTCGACGACGCACGAGGCGCTGCTCGAGACCTCCGGCATCATGTTCTTCACCGACATCGCACCCAACGTGATGATCATCGGCGACCAGGACCTCATCTCGCAGGCCGTCGCCAACCTGCTTTCCAATGCCGTGCGCTACACGCCGGAAAACGGCATGGTCACCGTCGAGCTTGCGCGCGAGAACGGCTATGCGAAGATTTCCGTGCGCGACACGGGCGTCGGCATTTCCGAAGAGGACATGAAGAAGGTCTTCTCGCGCTTCTGGCGCGCCGATGTCGCCCGCCAAAGCGTCGACGGTGGTCTGGGCATTGGCCTTGCGCTCGTCAAGGAGGTCGTCGACCAGCATTTCGGCGATGTCTCGGTCTCGTCCACGCTCGGCGAGGGCAGCACCTTCGTCATGCGCATACCCCTTGCTCCAGAGGACCGCGTCAAGCCCACGCCCTCCGCACGTCGCAGCAGTTCGCGCCGTCGGCAGGAGCGCGCCGCGCGCAAGGAGCAGGAGAAGCTCCGCAAGATCGAGGAACGCCAGCTCAAGGCGCGTCGCAAGGCCCGCGAGGCAGGTGCCGGCGCGAGCGCCACCCAGGAACTCAAGCTTTTCGGGTTGCACGTCCCGCTACCCACGACAAGACAGCAAGAACCGCAAACGAGGAACAAGGAAGATGGTACTCATGAGTGAAATGGCAATGCGCCCCGACTCGCAGGGCAAGGTTCGCGACCTTTACGACCTGGGTGACAGGCTTCTCATCGTCGCGACCGATCGCATCTCGGCATTCGATTACATCCTCAAGGACGAGATTCCGTACAAGGGCGAGGTGCTCACGCGCCTGTCGCTCTTCTGGTTCGACCTACTCGCCGATATCATTCCCAATCACCTGATCTCCGCCGATGTCGCGGACCTTCCCGAGAAGTTCAAGCCGTACGCCGAGTGGCTCAACGGCCGTTTCATGCTCGTGCGCAAGGCAGAGATGTTTCCCGTCGAATGCATCGTCCGTGGCTATCTTGCCGGAAGCGGGCTCAAGGAATACCGCAAGCAGGGTACCGTCTGCGGTATCGAGTTACCTGCGGGGCTTGTCGAGGCAAGCAAGCTGCCCGAGCCCATCTACACCCCCTCGACCAAGGCCGAGATCGGCGATCACGACGAGAACGTGAGCTACGAGCGCACGGTCGAGATGCTCGGCGAGAAGGATGCGAGCGCCCTGCGCGATGCGTCGCTTTCCGTCTACAAGAAGGCCGCCGATTACGCTGCGCAACACGGCATCATCATTGCCGACACCAAGTTCGAGTTCGGCATGATCGATGGTACGCTCACGCTGGCCGACGAGGTGCTCACGCCGGATTCGTCGCGTTTCTGGCCGGAGGATGCTTACGAGCCCGGCAAGAGCCAAGCGAGCTTCGACAAGCAGTTCGTGCGCGACTGGCTCGATGCCAACTGGGATCGTACGGGCGAGCCGCCACAACTCCCGGCCGACATCATCGAGGCGACCTCGAACAAGTACATCCAGGCCTACGAGCTCATCACCGGACAGCGCTTCGTTCCCGCAAATCTGTAGGTAAAGGCCCGCGTCCCCACGCCATCCGTTGTATCATAGGCACTTATCCATCACAGGCATTCGAAAGGCGATTGACGAATGACGCAGCGTAATTTCCAGAACGCACGCAACCAGGGCGATGGCCCCAAGGGCAAGTCGAGGAAGTCGGCTAGCTCGGCAAAGCTCAAGAGCAAGGCCGGCGCCTCGGTGTATGCCCCGACCAAGGAGGCCAAGGCCCAGCGTGCGAAGCAGGAGGCCAAGGCAAGGAAGAGCCAGCCGGCTGAGGCAAAGGCCAACGATCCCATCGAGCAGCAACGCCGTCGCGAGCGCGCCATGGTCTCGATGATGCGCGACCTTCCCGAATACAAGTTCTGGCGTCGCATCTGGTGGATTACCATGGGCCTTGCGTTCGTCATCATCGTGCTGACGTGGATTCCCAACATGCTCATCAACAGCGGCGCACTGAGCGCGGACTTCACCGAAACGGCAAGCTGGATCTCCACCATCGGCTTCATCTTCGCCCTCGTCGCCCTGGCGGTTGCCTTCTACATCGACCTGCGCAAGATCCGCAAGATCCAGAAGGCGCAGGAGGCCAAGGCACGCAACCTCACCAAGACGGAGCGTCGCGAGCTCGATGACGCCATTGCCGCGTCCATCGAGAGGGATCAGCAAAGGCGCGCCGAGCGCAAGGGCAAGATGCCCTGGAGCAAGAAGAAACCGGAAGCGGACTCCGGGGAAACCCCGGACGAGAGCTAACCAGGAGACGCAATGCTGCTTATCGCCAAATATGTCATTCCCGTCACGTCCCCGTACATCGAGGACGGCGCCGTTCTCGTACGGGACGACAAGATTCTCGACTTGGGCCCTGCATCCCAGCTCAAGGACAAGTATCCCGAGGAGGAAATTCGCGATTTCGGCCTCTCGGTCCTCATGCCCGGATTCGTCGACGTGCACACGCACCTCGGATATACGGCGCTGCGCGGCATGTTCGGCGACTTGCCCTATGCCGAGTGGAAACGCCAGGTGCTCCATACCGAGCCGTTCTTCACCGAGGAGGACTGGCTCGATTCGGCACGCATCGGCGCGCTCGAGGCCGTGGCAAGCGGCATCACGACCATCGCGGACATCTCCGCATCGGGCGTCTCGCGCATCCCCGCCTCCGAGATGGGCTTGCGCGCCCGCGTGTACTATGAGGTCCTGACCGCCCAGAAGGAGCATGCCGCGGATGCCGTGCGTGCGGGAGTGGAAAAGATCGAGCAGTGGAAGGACGAGTGCGGGAGCGACCTGCTCGACTTCGGCCTCGCCCCCGGCCCCGTGTACGGCTGTCATCCAAGCGTGTTCCAGGCTATCGCCGATGTCGCGATCGAGCGCGGGATTCCCGTGGCCATGCACCTTGCGGGAAGCCAGGAGGAGGCGGACTTCATTCGCTATGGCTCCTCGCCCTTTGGTGTTCACGTGAGCGAACACGAGCAGGGAAAGCTCGCCTCGGCCTATCCGCCCTGGTTGCCCGCGGGAACATCGCCCGTGAGCTACGTGAGCAACTGGGGCATACTCGACGTCCCCGGCATCCTCGCGATTCACTGCGTGCAGGTCGACGACAGGGACATCGGGATCTTGAGGGAAAAGGACGTGCACATCGGATATTGCCCACGCATAAACGCCAAGCTGGGCATGGGGTCGGCCCCTCTCGAGAAGTTCTGGGCCGCGGGTCTTACCATTGGCTTGGGCACCGACTCTCCCGCGGCGGTCGACACGACGGACATGATTGACGAGATGCGCATCGGGCTCATGATCACGCGTGCGACGAGCTCGGAGCGCTTCGTGCGGGCTTCCGCCAAGAACGCCCTGCGCATGGCGACGATCGGTTCGGCAAAGGCCCTGGGCATCGAGGATAAGACCGGCTCGCTCGAACCGGGCAAGCAGGCTGATATCATCGCCATCGACCTGCACAATTCGCACCAGAATCCCACGACTGACCCTGAGAGCGCCGTCATCTACACGGCAAATCAGGATAACGTCAAGATGACCATGGTTGCCGGGCGCATCCTCTATGACGACTTCGTCCACGTGTCGGGATGCGATCGCGACGCGATTGTCGATCGGGCGCGCGCCCTGCGCGTGCGCATACGCGAGGAGGTAAGCGACGAGGCCCTGCGCCGGTCGCTTATCGAGCACGCTTCGGAAGATAAGCAGGACCGCTACAACAGATAGGGTCGTCATGTCGAACAAGAACAAGTCATTCCAGAAGAACAAGCAGCAGAAGCTCGAGCAGGAGCTGGCGGCTCAGTACCGTCGCGAGCAGCGTGATCGTCGCACGAAGCTGCTCAAGACCATCGGCATCACCATCCTCTCGGTGCTCCTGATCATCTCGTTCTGCTTCCCGGCGTTCACGATGCTGTGGTAGGGGCATCGGGCAGGGGGAGTGGATTACGCCAATCTGGATGCCACCAGGCGATTGAGCGATACGTGTTCCTCGGCCGCTTCGAGGGCGAGGCGTCGATGCAGCTCTGGCGGGATACGCACGAGGAACTTGCCCGAATAATGACGGTCCCGAATGGGTATGGGAACGGGTTCGCCACGAGTTTGCATGTCTTCGATAACGTCACCTATGACTTTGCGGAGGCCCTCCAATGCCGCCGTCTGCGTGGGCTCGAGCCATGACATCGACGGCATTTCGGCGACGGTTGCCACGAACTCGCCGTCTTCATCCGACCAGAACACGCGATATGTGTATCGATCAGCTATTTCCATTCTTCCACTCACCCAGTTTCTCGATTGCATCCAAGACCTGTTTGACCTGATATGGCTTTACCTTTCCGCGGCTGTTCTGAATATTGATACGAGGGTCACCCGCCCACGGCTTTTCGTATATGCGATGCGAAGTTCCATTTTGCCGCGGTCTTCCAAAATAATGGTCGCAAATCAGGCACAGGGTTGAAAACCTGACGTTGTTCGGACTACGGCGCATTTGTTCAAGGTACTTGATAATTCTACTCATATTATACCAATACTGATACTACTTTTGTGATGGTCTTACATGATTTCCAGAGGAATGGAACTCCCCGCTTCAGGCCACGGCGCGGCTTTGTCGTGCGGTCGTTCGAGCACGAAGGCCGCTTTGCGACATGAAAGCAAGCGCCCTGGCTTCACGTTGCGCTCGGAGCGCAGCACAATGCCGCGTCGATCGGCGAAGGCGACATCGAGTGCATAGCGCATGCCGATGGTGTGCACGCTCTTGCAAGGTATGAGCACGAGGATGCGACTCCCGTCACCCCAGTCCGCGGTCGTGTCGAGCAGCCCACGGGCACGCGCGAAGATGCTGGTGGCGAGAACAAAGCGCATATGCGGCGGATTGCTCATAACAGTTCTCCGGGTGTGTAGGGATCAACGGCGATGCTGCATTCGTGTTCGAGGAGAGCCGGAGCGCCCGCGATGGAAAGCGGCCATGGCGCGAAGCGGAAGGTGCAGCGATACGTCGCCATGCTCGCCAACACCATGTCGGCGTCTGCGCAGCTCACCTCAACGGACGATCCGTTCTTGGCGAAGTCCTTCTCCAAGGCTGCTTGAATGGTGTCGACGCGGACGCCGGCATCGTAGCCGTCCATGGGCGCACTTGCCGCATGGGCGAGGACGCGCTGGGGCGCGACGTGATCGAAGCGTGCGCACTCGCCCGCGAAGACGAGCATATCGATGACGATGACAAGCACGACGAGAATGATGGGAGCCACGATGGCAAGTTCGACGGCCATCTGTCCGTTTTCCCCGCATGTGAGCTTGTTCACGATTGCCATGGGTCACTCTCCCAGGGTCCCGAGAAAACCGACAAGAGCCTCCTCGAGCCGCGCGTCGAGGTCCTTGGGGACGGGGAGAAAGAAGCTCCCGTCCTGGTTGCCCAACCCAAGCGAGACAAGGGGAATCTCGGCTATCTCCAGGCCATGCTCGTCGAGGAACTCGGCGACTTCGGGAACAGTCTCGATATCGCGTACAAGGGCTCTCGTATCACCCATGTTGATCGCCCCGTACATTTGCGCCGCCTGCTTCATGGAGGAAAGCGTCTGTGTCGCACCGCTTTTGTCCCGTTCGAGGATGTGCGCGGTGTTGACGAGCACCGGTTTGTAGGTGGTGAGGTCCGCGGGCTCGAGGCCGGCGGACACGAGTGCGCCCTCGAATGCAGATGCGGCGGAGTCGGAAAGCGTCGTCCCGATGACGGGTATGGCACCAAGAACCTTGCGGAATCCCGCCTTGATGCCCTCGGTTCCATCCGAATAGGCGACAAGCATGCTCGACCAGGCGCCAAAGACGAGCTTGACGGGACCGGATGCGAGGCTTTCCTGCGGCACGAGCCCTTGCACTATGCCGGATATGACGTTTCCCTGGTCACTTGCCTCGTCGGGTGCGAGCGTAGCTCCCGAGATGGCGATGCGTGCGGGCATGCGCGCGTCGTCATCGACAAAGGCGATGTCGCCTGCTTCGGCACCCGGAGCCGCCACGATGCAAATGCAGCCATAGCGTCCGGGCGGCTGGGGATCATAACGCGTGCCTGCGAGGGATTCGAGCGCTGCCGAGAGCAGGCTGCCAATCGATTCCTTTGCCTCCTGGAGAGCCTGCTTGGCCTGCTCTCCATCCGTGACGGCTTGGGCGTACTCGCGCGAGGCCTCCACGACGGCGAGATAGTGGTACTCGAAGCCGTTTTCGATAGACGTCGAGGCGCTCGGAACGCGACCGAGCGTGGTAGCGCTGAACTTGCAGACGGGGCAGCGCTGGACGCCACCGCCATCGATGCTGCTGACCGCAGCGCGGCCGGCGGTGCTTCCCGCCCGGCATTGGGGACAGCTGTCGTAGGCGTGTAGATACAGGACGCCATCGTTGCTCGATACGGGATAGATGGCGTTGCCGTATAGCGAAGTCTCTCTGATTTGGGCCGTATTGCGCGCGAGCTGCACCAGATGGGGAATCTCCGCGCCCGAATCGCTCGTCTCGATGTAACCGCGGGAGACTTCGTCGCGGGCGTAGGCATAGAACTGCTTGCGGGCGACCGACTCGGCAACGGCTTCGGGTGACCCGGACGCATTTGCCCCGGGCTCTGCGGCGTAGCGCGCTTCGTAATAGGCTTTCGCGCGGGATAGGGCGACCGAGAAGCTCCACCGATCGGGTGACGAATAGTACGGGTTCTGGGCGCCCGATACGCTCGAGAGCTTGCCCGCACGTTCGTACATGCTCATGCCGTCGTTACCGCAGTCCGCACGCCATGCGCGCTCCTTGGCCGCATCTTCGCGCTCCTGCGCCTCCTTCTGCCGGGTGCTCGCCTCCTGGATTTCGGGTTCTCTGGACTCGATTTCGCCGGCCGCCTCCTTCACCTTGGCGTCATCGGGGACTGATATGTCGATGCCCTGCATAGGCGATGTGATGGCGATGCCGGCATAGGAAATGCCGCTTGCCGTAGCGTTAGCCTGCACTGCCTGGGCGGCGCGCACGGCGCAGACTGCCGGGAGCGCCTTTTGCGCGGCATCTAACCCCCTGATGGCCGTCTCGACGAATTTGTCGCGCGTCTGAAGGACCTTGGACCCTAGGGACGCGATTTCGGTTGCGGCGCCCTGGGCGCCGGGAATGAAAGCTGCCACGGCCGAGACCGCGTAGACGGTGAGGCCGAGTAGCGAGAAGGAGAGCGCCGTGGCATCGACGACCTGCCCGGCGGTCACGAACTCGGCCACCACATTGTCTGCTGCCAGTGCTCCGGCGTCAGCCACGTATTGGATCTGGCCTGATTGTGACCCTACGGTGATGCCCCTCGTGCACACGAATGCGAGCGCGCATACGACGAGGAGCGCCACTGCCGCGGCCGGCGTGGTGAATCCCCCTTCTGCCCGCATGAAGGGCATGCGAGTACTCATTGCCATGCTCCAATCCAGCTCGATGGGCTATAGCCCTGTTTGCCGACCCAATCGGGTATGGGCGAGCAATAGACGTCGACGCGCTGCACGATCGTTCCGTCATCTCCCATCTCGCTCGCGAGGCCGGCGAGTATGCCGAAAAACGGCAGGGGCTGGACGTGGTTTTCTATGATCACGTTTGCCGTTCCCTCCTGGGAGCGCGACCAGTTGATGGCCCAGTCGCCCCCGACGTGAAAGATGCCGATGCGCGGGATCGCCTCGAGACGGCGCTCGACGTAGGTGCACGTCGTCGCATCGTCGACCGTGCTCGTTGCGACGAGACGGCAGCCCTCGGTTGCCGCGGCGGTCATGATGCAGCGGTCGTAGAGCAGCACGGCGGGTTGCAGGAGCAAGCCGAACATGACGAGGAGCACGGGAAACAGTACCGCCGCCTCGATCGTCGACTGACCCGTCTCAGAAAAGGAGCGCATCGAATAACCCTCCTGCGGTGTCGATCGCGTGTGAGGCTCCGGCTTGCATGAGCGAGCTCAATCCACCCGACGCGATGAAACGCCAGATTGCCGCAAGTGCGCCCATGAGGGCGATGAACGCGAGGCCGACGACGAGATACTCGACTGACGCCTGCCCCTTTTCCCGTAGCTGCCCGCGCATCACAAGCCGTTGATTCCACTCGAGATCGCGTCCCACAGCTCGCTGATGCGTCCGCGAAACGCCGCAATTGCGACCATGGCGATGACGGCGAGGATTCCGACGAGAATGGCGTATTCGGTGGTACCCTGACCGCTTTCACGCAAGGTCTTGACCCTGGTCGTTGCCTTGACGTAGGTGCACAATGCGCGCTCTCTGATCTTCCTCATGATTCTCTCCTTGCTCTTGTTCTAGAAGCCCGTCTGGACAAATTGGAGAAGCACCGGCCCCATGATCAGGATGAGCATGGCGGGCAGGATGCATGTTCCCGTCGGAATGAGAAGCTTTACGGGCGCCTTTGCAATCTGACGTTCGATTGCGGCGCGTCGACGTCGGCGAATGTCGACCGAAAAACGCTCCAGCATGTCGGCGAGGGGTGAGCCGTGATGAATGGCCTGCAGGGAGGTTTCGGAGAATCGCCTGAGTGCCTTTGAGTTGACGCGCATCGAGAGCGCCGTCAGGGCCTCCTTGCGTGACGTGATGCCGCTTTGCCATTCGAGATGCGCTTCTCGCAGGTGGCGGGCGAGAACGTTATCGAACTTGGTGCAGTACAGGTCGAGCGCCGCGTCGAAGGACAGACCCGAGCGCACGCCCATGGCGATGATGTCGGCCATTACGTCGAGCTGCTCGTCGCAGGCGCTGCGCAACTCGCGCGTCCGTCGCACATCGAGCATGGCGGGGGCGCGACGCGAGAGTACGTACGCTACGGCAATGCAGGGGACGAAAAGCCAAGGCGTGATGGCGTACGAGACGACGATACCCGCACCGCAAAACACGAGGAAACTCAAGGTCGGATCGCGCAGTATGTCCTCGATGCCAAGCGGTTGACGGGGGCGCACAAGAAGGTCAACACGTGTGCAGGCAAGTCGTACGCAGAGGTAAGCGCATATGCAGGCGAGCATGCACGAGGCGAGGCGGAGCAGGAAAGCGAGCATCTACACCGCCCCCTCGAGGTCGACCGTGAAGTCGATGGCGAGTGCGCGTCGCACGAGAAGTACGCCTGCCACCTCGAGCAGCATCGCAAGCGCGAAAAGGCATATGCCGAGTGGCGAGCTCAGAAACTCCACGAGGTAGCCAGGCGAGAAGATCGAGAGAATGCCGAGCAACACGAAAGGGACGAGGGCGACGATGCGGCTTGAAAGACGCCCCTGTGCGGTCTTGGTGCGCAACTCCTCCTTGAGCTCGGCTGATTGCTGGAGTAGCGTCGACACGTTCTCGAGTATGCTCGTAAGACTGCCGCCAGACTGGTGCTGTATTTCCATCGCGACAGCCAGGTACGCGAACTCCGAGCCACCTGTTCGCGCACGCAGGTTCTCGAGCGCCTCATCGAAGCCCTGTCCGGCCTCCAGATCCCAGACCGTGCGCTTGAGCTCGCCGGCAAGCGGATCATCGCAGTTGTCGGCGGCATAGCGCAGCGCCATGACGAGTGAGGAACCCGACTCAAGCGCAATGCACAGTAGCCGCAAGACCTCGGGCATGCCCTTCTGCAATTCTTCGACGCGCTTTCTCTCGTGTGCCTTGCCAAGAACGGGAGCAAGCAATTTTGCCGAGGAGACGCGATCCTTTGCATTCTCGAGCAAAAGCTGCTTGTCGACATGCGCAAGCTTCGCGCCAGGCAGCGTGCTCATGACCAAGAGCATCGTCTTGTAGATGCAGGTAAAGGTCGCGATTAGGCTGCCAAGCAACAGCACCGCACTGATTGCACCCACTGTCTCACCTCCGCCTCGGTTGCCACGTTCATGTACGGAAGATCTTCGATCCACGAGGGGAGCTCGCCCCACTCGTAGCGCTGTGTCCGCCTGTCCCAACTCACGATTGGCACGAATCCCCACCTCCCATGCGCATCGTTCTCGCCGTACATGGCAACTTGTGTGATGCGACGCTTGCCGCCCGAGAGGCGGTCTTGCTGCACGACGAGATCGAGTGCGGAGGCGATCTGCTCTTCGATGATTTCGGTGGGCAGGTCCATGCCGTAACGCACCATCATCACGAGACGGGGAATTACTTCGGAGGGGGAATTCGCATGGAGTGTCGTCAGGGAGCCATCGTGACCCGTGTTCATGGCTTGCAGCATGTCGAGAGCCTCTGCCCCACGGCATTCTCCTACGACGATTCGGTCGGGTCGCATGCGCAGCGCATTGGTGACAAGCTCTCGAATGGTGACCGACCCGCGGCCCTCGGCATTGGCAAGACGCGCTTCGAGTCGGACGACGTGCGGATGCTGATCGAATCTGAGTTCGGCGCTGTCCTCGATTGTGATGACGCGCTCTTCGTGGGGGATAAGGCGCGATAGCGCGTTGAGCAGCGTTGTCTTGCCACCTCCGGTGCCTCCCGAGACGGCAATGTTCTTGCGAGCTCGCACGGCCCAGCTCAGCAGCTGTGCCATTTCGGGTGAGAGAGCGTCCATTCCGACAAGCTCGGCAAGCGTGAATGACTGCGCACGGAATTTACGTATGGTGAGCGTGGTGCCGCTAATAGAAAGGGGAGGGATGACGACGTTGACGCGATGGCCCTCGGGCAAACGCGCATTCACGATGGGACACTGCTCGTCGACGCGTCGGCCGAGCGGGGAGACGATTCGGTCGATGACGAGGCGCAGTTGCTCTTCGGAGTCGTAGCGTTCGTCACAGCTGCAAATGATGCCATCGCGTTCGAAGAAGACGGAGCGGGGGCCATTGACCATGATTTCCGTGACGGAATCATCTTTGAGCATCTTCTCGATGGGACCGAGGCCAAGTACCATGTCGAGCGTGTGCTCGATGAGGGCCGAGCGGTCGATATCGCTCATTGGCGCAAAATCATGGGCACTGAGTATTTGTTCGATGGAAGCGGTGAGTTCGCGACGTGCCCGTTCGCGCTCCTGGCTCAGCAATCGGGCGATGCGCTCGCTCGGAATCTCGCGGTAGAGGAGCTCGCGCAGATGCGCACGTTCCTTTTCCGAGACGCCGCAACACGTTTCTTTCGTCATGGGTTGCGGGGCCTGTCGTATGTAGTCGGCAAGCTTCATGTGAAAAATCGCCTCGTCTTCTTGCGCTCGATTGCGGGAAACTCGATACCGATGCGGGGGAGGAGCTTGGTTAACAGCAGTTCGATATCGGGGATGGGAGCCGGCCCTTCCTCGACGAGCTCTTCGATGCGGCCCATGCCGACAAGTGCTTCGATTGTTGTCTTGCCATCTGCGAGGCGAAACAGCTCCTCGCAACCGAGCGAGTCTTCGATACGCTCGATCTCGCTATGGGACATGCCCGAGGCCCGATTGAGCATGAACGCGATGCGTGCCATCGGGATACCTAGGCGCTGGCAGAGTTCGAGGGCCTTGATGGCACCGTATGCCGATGCTCGACGCTGGTCCATGACAATCAGTACGAGGCTCGAATTGCACAGGAGCTCGCCTGTCAGTCCCGACCAGAACTGTCCGGTATCGGCAATGACGATGTCGTAGTTGTCACGAATGTCGTTCGCGAGCCGTGCGACCGCTTCGGATATCTCCTCGGCGACTTCGGGTAAGACGGGCGCCTTGAAGAGGTCGAGTCGTGCGGATATGGGTACCGGAATGCAGCTGGTCCCCTGAGCTAGCGATGAGAGCTTCACGTCGAGCCCCAACCAAAAGCCCATGTCCCCAAACTGCAGGTCACCTTCGACAAGCGCGGTCTTGATGCCTCGGGTGGCAGTCACATGTGCGATGATGAGCGCGATCGTGCTCTTTCCGACGCCCCCGCTGGCCGATACCAGCGTGACGAGCGGTGCACGGCGCACGCTCTGCGCGGAATATGCCGTTTGCGAAGCGTTCATTCTAGCCTGCCTGACTTGCCGCGCTGTTGCCGGGCAGGACGAAGTGGATGGTTCCCTTTGCCGAGGCAGCGATGAGGTCGCTCACGCTCGAGGGTTTGACCGCGAGCGTGACCCAGGATATCTGCTTGTCCTTGGCATCTTCGGGAGTGCTCGTTTCGAGCACGAGTATGTGCTCGCCGAGCATCGTGATTTCGCCGGACGACGCCTCGACGTAGACGTCCACGACCGAGCCAGCCCGAATTGCACCACCCACTGCAAGCACGTCATCGGAGGCGACGCTTGCCGCCGCCAGGCCATCTGGCACGGTGATGCGCGACGATCCGTCGCCCACGCGTTCGAGCAGCACCGGCTCGTTTACGCGAATCTCGCTCTGCGCGACCATGCCCTCGAGTTCGTCGTAGCTTCGCGCCGCCTGCCCCTGGGGCAGGAGGTCCACGAGCCATTCCTGCGTGGTCGTGTTGGACTCGTCGATCGTACCGCCGATGGGAATCGTCTTGCTTGCCACCAGGACCTCGACGCGGTCTCCTCCATAAGCACGGATGGCGGACGCGCGGGCCATGGACGCTTCCGACTGGATTGTCGCCGTGTAGGCAAACACGCACAGAGCGGCGATGATGCCGCATGCCGTCGCGATGATTGCCTGTTTGCGCTGCTTGGTCATGTCGCCTCCAAGACCTTCGTTTTGGAGGCATGACTATGCGACGAAAGGCACCGAGCCAGCTACCCCGAGAACCTATGGGTTTTCGGACCTGAATCGGACTGTTTTCGGAATGATTTTGGAAACCCCTTGCCTACAGGTGGCGGATGATGTTGCGGAACTCTTCCTCGGCATCGCTCTTGGTCGCGGCGATGATGGTCTCGCCCGGATAGAGCACCGTATCGCCCGTGATCATCACGAACTCGTCATCGCGGATGACGGCGATGAGTTGCGTGTCATGCGAGAACGGGATATCCGCCACGCGCACGCCGTTGTGATGGCGCATCTTGGCGGGAAGCTTCGTCTCGACCATCACGATGTCGCCCTCGCGCAGCGAGAACACCATGCGCATGTCACCTACGATGGCCTCTTCCTCGACCATGCGTGCGATGAGCTCGGTCGACGAGACGGGCTCGATGCCCACCTCGTGGAAGATGCGGCCGTTCTTGGGGTTGTTGACGTTGGCGATGCAGCGCGGCACGTTGAACGCGGTCATGGCAATCTCGCAGGCTACGAGATTCGTCTCGTCGTGGCCCATGAGCGCGACGAAGAGGTCTGCGTCGTCGACGCCTGCATCGAGTTGCACGGCCGAGTCGGTGCCGTCGCCTTCGATGATGAGCACCTCGGGTGGAAGCGTGTCGGCAAGGTGGTCGATGGTCTCGCGGTCCTCCTCGATGATGGTGATGCGATGGTTTTGCTCGAGCATCATCGAGATGAGGTATTCCGCCGTGGTCGATCCGCCGCTAATGACGATGAACATGCGATCAGCTCCTGATGAAACGCGAGAGACGCCCGAAGTCCTCGCGAGCTACGCAGACGATGGCCACGTCGCCATCGTGCAAGATGGTGTCCAAGGTGGGGAGGATGGTCTCGTCGTCATGCTCGACGGCGACCACGCGCGCGTCGTAATCCTTCTCGAGCTCGCTGCACGACATGGTCACGTCATCTTCGAAGTTGAAGGCGAAGCGTACAAGCTCGTAGCTGCCAAAGGTGTCGATGTGATGACCATGGCCCGACTGGATTTTCGAGAATATCTCCTCGGCGACGAGCGTTGTGCCGCAGGCGAAGTCGATGCCAAGCTGCGCGTAGGTTTTTTCGCGCCGCGCCTCGTAGAGCCTGGAGATGACATGCGGCACCTCGTAGATGCGGCGGGCGACTTCGGCGATCATGAGGTTGGCGTTGTCGTTGCTCGTGACGGCTGCGATGACGTCGGCCTCGTCGATGCCCGCGTCCAGAAGTGCGCTTTCGTCAAAGCCGATGCCGCGCACGATGCGGCCGTTGAAGTCGCGCCCGAGGTTCTTGAACGAGTCGGCGTTGCGGTCGATGACCGAAACGTTGTGGCCATCTTCGGACAACAGGGTCGCAAGATGGCTTCCGACGCGACCGCAGCCCACGACGATGATGTTCATGACGCGTGCCCCCTCCGTTTACTGCGCGGTGATCACGTCACAGCCCATGTACGGACGCAGCGCTTCGGGAACCGTGATGGTGCCGTCGGCGTTCTGGTAGTTCTCGATGATGGCAGCCATCGTGCGCCCGACGGCCAAGCCGCTGCCGTTGAGCGTGTGGGCAAAGCGCTTCCTGCCGTCCTCGTCGACGTACTTGATGTTGGCACGACGTGCCTGGAAATCACCGCAATTGCTGCAGCTCGAAATCTCCTTGTACGCGCCGTAGCTCGGCAGCCACACCTCGAGGTCGTAGGTCTGGCGAGCGGAAAAGCCGAGATCTCCCGTGCACAGGCTGATCACGCGATAGGGAAGACCCAGCTCCTGCAGGATCTTCTCGGCGCAGGCGGTCATGTCCTCGAGCTCGGCGTCGGACTTCTCCGGATTGGCGAAGCGCACCATCTCAACCTTGTCGAACTGGTGCACGCGGATGATGCCGCGCGTGTCGCGTCCGGCGCTGCCTGCCTCCTCGCGGAAGCACGGCGTGTAGGCGCAGTAGCGGATGGGCAGTTCGGAGCCATCGAGCACCTCGTTGGCATGCAGGTTGGTGAGCATGACCTCGGCCGTGGGGATGAGGTAGAGTCCCTCGGTCGTCTTGAAGAGGTCCTCCTCGAACTTGGGCAGCTGACCGGTGCCGGTGAGGGTCTCCTTGTTGGCGAGCGCGGGAACCCACCACTCGGTCGAGCCCCATTTGACGTGCTCGTTGAGCATGAAGTTGATGAGCGAGCGTTCCAGACGAGCGCCGGCGCCATGCAAGGCGTAGAAGCGCGCGTGGGCAAGCTTCACGCCACGCTCGAAGTCGATGATGCCAAGCTCGGGGCCCAGGTCCCAATGCGCCTTGGCCTCGAAATCGAACTCGCGCGGGGTGCCCCAGCGGCGCACCTCGGGGTTGTCGTCCTCGTCATCACCGACAGGCGTGTTGGGGCCGGGGATGTTGGGAATGGAATAGGTGAGGCCGTTGAGCTCTTCCTCGATGGCCACGAGGGCGCCATCGAGGTTGTTGATCTCGTCGCCCACATCGCGCATGCGGATCTTGGCGTTTTCGGCTTCCTCGGCATTGCCTTCCTTGAGCATGGCGCCGATTTGCTTGGAGACGGCATTGCGCTCGGCCTTGAGGGATTCGACCTTCTGGATAATCTCGCGGCGCTCCGCGTCCAACCGGCGAAACTCATCGTAATCCCATTTCGCGTGGCGGTTTTTCAACGCCTCCTCGATGACTTCGGGGTTCTCGCGAATGAAGCGAATGTCGAGCATTGTTCCTCCTGTGCCTGGCGTGATGCGCCGTTCGAAATGTGATGCGAGCAAGTATACCTCTCACGGCGCGTTTTGCGGTACCATGCGACCCGTGACTTTTAGCTGGGAGATAGCGTGTTTGACGAATATTTCGCATACTTCGGCTTGACGGGCGGCGTCCTTCTCATCATCGGTGTCGGACTTCTGCTGTTTCTGCTGATCGCCATCATCCTCGAGCGACGCACGAAGCTGCTCTTTCCCGAACGCCAGAAGCCCAAGGCGGAATCTGATGACGATTTTCTGTCCTTTGACGATGACGAGGATGACGAGTGAGTCTACGGGTACACTTAGCCCGACCCGCACATGACCAACAGGACAAGGGAGCACGACATGATAAAGAAGCGTCTCATCGTATGCCTCGTTGCGGTGGCCATGTCCTGCACCTGCCTGTTTGCGTTTACGGCGTGCGGATCGTCCGATGCCAACGACCTCGTCGGCGAGTGGAAAATCAAGGATACGGACGTCACGGTCGTCTTCTCGGGCACGGAGTTCAAGCTCGTGGGCAACACCTTCGATTACACGGTCGATCCCGGGGCAAAGACCATCACCTATAAGTCGGGTGACGCGACGGGAAGCGCGAAGTACACCTTTAGCGACAATGGGCAGCAGCTCACGCTCGACGAGAGCGACGGTGCGGGAGGAACGAAGACCACCGTGTTCGACAAGGTGTCAAGTGACGGCAATGCCGAGCCGTCGGCCAATGGCGTGGCTGAAGATGACGCGCCTGCCGCTTCCGAATAGGCAGCCACTTTACATCTATTTTACGTATCTCCACTGCCGTCAAGCGCTACAATGTTCCAACGCTCGCAAGTGCGTCGCGTGGGCTTGGGCGGCATCATGTCCCGAACCTGGTCAGGTCCGGGAGGAAGCAGCCATAAGGGGCCTCTGGTGGGCGCCCAAGTCCATACGGCGCACTTGCTGTGTAAGTTAGGAAGCAATGGAAGTAATACAGTTTTTCATCGACCTGCTGCGCGATCCGCGCGGATTCATCGCGCAGTGGATCATCGAATTGGGGCCCGTCTGGGTCTACACGCCGCTGTTCCTCATCATCTTCGTCGAGACGGGTCTGGTCGTCACGCCGTTTCTCCCCGGCGACTCGCTGCTCTTCTGCGCGGGCATCTTCGCGGCCGACGGTGGCGGTCTCAACATCTTCGTGCTCATCATCCTCATGACGATCGCCGCAATCCTGGGCAACACCTCCAACTACTGGATCGGCCGCAAGGTGGGCCAGGCCATCGTGGCGAGCGGCCGTGTCAAGGCGCTCACGCCCGAGCGCATCGCAAAGACGCAGGCCATGCTCGACAAGTACGGTTCAATCGCCGTGTTCCTCACGCGCTTCTTCCCGATCATCCGCACCTTCGCTCCGTTTCTGGCGGGCATGGGCGAGATGCATTTCGGGCGCTTCACGCTGTTCAACGTCCTGGGTGGCGTCACCTGGGTGTGCCTGTTCACGCTGCTGGGTTACTTCTTCGGCGGCGTGCCCTTCGTGCAGGACCACTTCGAGCTTGTCATCATCGGCATCGTGGTCATCTCGTTCATTCCCACCGTTGCCGGCCTCGTCAAGGCCAAGATGAGCGCGGGGAAGAAGAAGCGCCAGCAGGAGGAGATGGGCGAGTAAGGCATTTCGCCCCGTGGTTACCAGTGCATGACAGGATGCTAAACTGAGGCGCCGCGGGGTTAGAATCTCCGCAAGCTTATCGTTGAACGAAGGCAGGATTCATGGCTCTTTCGCTGTACCGCAAGTATCGTCCCGAGGTGTTTGCCGACGTCGTTGGGCAGGAGCATGTCGAGAAGACGCTCATCAACGCCATCTCGGAGGGCGCAGTCGCCCATGCGTACCTGTTCTGCGGGCCGCGCGGAACAGGCAAGACCACGTCGGCACGCCTGCTCGCCAAGGCGCTTTTGTGCGAGTCGGCCCAAAACGGACAGCCCGATGGCACCTGCCCGCAGTGCCTCGAGATTGCCCAGGGTACGCACCCCGATGTCTTCGAGCTTGACGCTGCGAGTCGTACGGGTGTCGACAACGTGCGCGAGGAGATCATCGGACGCGTGGGGTTTGCCCCGACGCGCGGCCGTTTCAAGGTCTATATCATCGACGAGGTGCATATGCTGTCGACGGCGGCGTTCAACGCGCTGCTCAAGACGCTCGAAGAGCCGCCCGAGCACGTCGTCTTCGTGCTGTGCACGACCGATCCGCATAAGGTTCCCGAGACCATCCAGTCCCGCTGTCAGCGCTTCGACTTCCGTCGCTTCTCCGTCGAGGAGATCGTGGGCTATCTCGAGCGTATCAGCAAGGGCGAGGGCTTCGAATACGAGCCCGAGGCGCTCGAGTTCATCGCCGCGAAGTCCGCCGGCGGCATGCGTGATGCCACCACGGCGCTCGAGCAGGTCGGCGTCTATACCGAAGGCAAGATCACGCTTGACGAGGCCACGCGCATGTTCGGTCAAATCGACATTGCGGCACTCTTCGAAATAGCAGGATACATCGCGCAACGCGATACGCCGTCGTGCTTCGTCTGGGTCAACGACCTCGTGGGATGCGGCGTCGATCTCTCGCAGTTCGCCCGCGACCTCGCGGCGCACCTGCGCAACCTTTACGTGACCGCCATCACGGGAGGCGAGAACGGCATCGTCGCCTGCACGGCCGCGCAGCTCGAGCGCTACAGGCAGCAGGCGGCCGAGTTCGGTGGCGTCGATCGCCTTGCCCGCGCGCTTGACATATGCGGTGCGCTCGTCGCCGAGCTGCGCAACTCGTCGGATGCGCGCTTGAGCGTCGAAATCGCCATGACGCGTCTTACCCGGCCCGATAGCGAGCTCACCCTCGAGGCCCTTGCCGAGCGCATCGAGGCTCTCGAACTGCGGCCTTCGATGGGGGCGGCGCCGCAGCCCGCTTTCGAGGCGACCCCATTTTCCGCTGTGGCAGACGAGACCGAACCGGAACCCGTCGTTAGCCGCGTTGCGGAGGAACCTCCCGTTGCGATGCCCGGTGACGATACGCCGCCATGGGAGGACGTTGCCCCAGTGGCCGAGCCAGTGCCCGTGGCCGAACCCGAGCCGGCGCCTGCCGCCGGGTCCGCCGTCGCCTCTGCAGGCCAGCCTGAAATGTCCACCGAGCGTCTCCTGGCCGCCGTGCTCGCCGTAGTCAGACGCGAGGACGCGGCAACCGGCGCGCTGCTCTCGGGCGTATCGCTTGCCGAGGAGGACGGGCAATACCACCTGCTCTTTCCCACGGGTTCGGAGTTCCAGATGCGCGTCGTGAACGGACCTGACGCCAAGGCGCTCATCAACAAGGCCTTTGCCGAGACCCTTGGCAACCCCGTGTCCTTCGATTGCCGCATCGGATCGTTTTCCGGCTTGTCCGCCCAGGCGGCTCCGTTGACGAGCGAGCCTCCCGTGAGCTTCGCGGACGACGCGCGGGTTGACGACAGCTATTTCGAGAGTCTGGTGACCGAGCGTTCCGCCGTTCCCGCCGACGAGATGCCCGCCGATTTCGCCGATGCCCTCTCCGCCTTCGGAGCAGGTGTTAAAGTACACGAGATAAATGACGAGGAATAAGGAGCCACGATGGCCAAAGGAATGAACCCGCAGGCAATGCTCAAGCAGGCCCAGAAGATGCAGGCCAAGATTCAGGCCGTGCAGGAGGAGGCTGCGCGCGAAACCGTCGAGGCGACGGCCGGCGGCGGCATGGTTACCGCGACCGTCTACGGCGACCTGCGCGTCAAGAGCATCGAAATCGATCCCGAGGCGCTTGACCCCGAGGACGTCGAGATGCTCCAGGACATGATCGTCGCCGCCGTCAATGAGGGCATCGCCAATGCCCAGGCGATGGTCGACGAGCGTATGGCCTCCGTGACGGGCGGCATGAACATACCGGGGCTCTTCTAGACGTTCATGAAGAAGGAAGCGTCAATCCAACATGCGCTCGAGGAGATCGAGCGCATGCCGGGCATCGGGCCCAAATCCGCGCAACGTATTCTCAACTGGCTCCTGACCAGCGACGATGAAGTCGCACTTGGCATCGCCGAGGCAATCGTCGACGTCAAGAAGGCAATTCACCTCTGTCCGCGCTGCCATAATTTCGCCGAAGGGGAGCTCTGCGCCATCTGCGCCGATCCGAGCCGCGAGAGCGAGACGATTTGCGTCGTCGCCGAGCCGCGTGATGTCGAGGCAATCGAGCGGACCGGCATCTACCAGGGCCTCTACCATGTTCTCGGTGGCGTCATCAATCCCATGGAGGGGTCGATGCCCGAGGACCTGCACATCTCTGACCTCATGGCGCGTCTGGGCAGCGAGCCCGTCGAAGAGGTTTTGGTCGCCACGAATCCTGACGTCGAGGGCGAGACGACGGCCAGTTACCTGGCCCGCATCATCAAGCCGCTCGGCATTCGCGTGACGCGTCTGGCGAGCGGCCTTCCCGTGGGAGGGGAGCTCGAGTACGCCGATGAGGTCACCCTCGGCCGCGCCATCGAGTCGCGCCGCGAGCTGTGAAATAAGAGCCCTTCAAATTTAAACCAGGCGAATACAACAGGCGATTGCGGGCATCTCGAGCAGACATGCGACGAGCGCGATGCGATCTTGCGAGGACTGTCTGAGCGCGCGATTTATGCGCGCGAGTCCCGCAGCGGCATCGCACGAGGCGCAGGTCGGGTGCGAGGGCAAGCCCGCAATCGCCTGTCGGATTCGCCCACCTGTCACGTTCCCGTTACCGGGCACTGCATCATGCTGGAGTATAATAGCCGCTTACATTGCAAATCCCTGCGCAGCACACATGCGCATGCTAGGCGAAAGAGCAACACGTGTCAGATTCAAGGGAATCCGAGGTCTTTCAGCACTTCGGCGCGTATAGCGGTTATGACCAAAGCTACTACAGCCACTTCAACGTCAAGCGCGGCTTGCGCAATGCAGATGGCACGGGAGTCGTCGCCGGCATCACCTCGATATCAAACGTGCACGGCTACCTCACGGACGAGGGCGTGCGCGTGCCCGACGAGGGCCGCCTGACCCTGCGTGGCTATGATATCGAGGATCTCGTCGACGCGGCCGCAGCAGAAGATCGCCCCGGTTACGAGGAACTTGCCTACCTGCTCATCGCGGGTGACTTGCCCAAGCGGGCTGAGCTCGACCGCTTCAATGCCGCCATCGACGGCTATCGCGATCTGCCCAACGGTTTCGTCAACAACCTCATCATGAACTATCCGTCCGAAAACGTCATGAACATGATGGCTCGCAGCGTGCTCATGCTCTATGCCGCCGATGGTGCGGACGAAATCGACGCCATCAACGAGCGTCACGAGGTCGAGGTCGCCGTCCAGCTCCTGAGCCGCCTTCCCCGCATCGCCGCCTTGTCCTACCTTGCGAGCCGGCAGCGCACCGTCGCGGGAAGCCCCATGTACATCAACCCGCCCAAGCCGGGGCTGTCGACCGCCGAGACCTTCCTCTACATGTTGCGCCACGACATGCAGTACACGGCCGAGGAGGCGCGCATGCTCGACATCATGCTCATGCTGCATGCAGAGCATGGCGGTGGCAACAACTCGACTTTCACCACACGCGTCCTCACCTCGAGTGGCACCGATGCGTATTCGGCCTATGCGGGCGGTATCTGCTCGCTCAAGGGCCCGCGTCATGGCGGGGCAAACATCAAGGTGGTCGATCAGCGTCGCGACCTCATGGAGCAGGTGCAGGATACGGACGACGAGGGCCAGGTCGCCGATTATCTGCGCCGCGTCCTCAAGAAGGAGGCCTTCGACGGCAGCGGCCTTGTCTATGGCATGGGACATGCCGTCTACACGCTCAGCGACCCGCGTGCGGTTATCTGCAAGAAGTACGCGCGCGAGCTTGCCAGGGGTACAGAACATGAACGGGAGTTCGAGCTCATCGAAACCATCGAGCGTCTCACCCCCGAGCTATTCCGGGAGCTTCGGGGTTCGCGCAAGGCGATTTGCGCCAACATCGACATGTATTCCGGTCTCGTTTACATGATGCTCGGCATTCCCGAGGAGCTTTACACGCCTCTGTTTGCCACGGCGCGCATGGCCGGCTGGGCGGCGCATCGCTTTGAGGAGATCGTCGAGGGCAAGCGCATCATTCGCCCCGCATACAAGGCGGTGAACAGCTCCCGTTCGTATGTCCCCATGGACGAGCGCGAGCAAACGGTGCAGGAAGAGGTCGTTCAGGAGATCGACCAGGTGCAGGCGTTCTACAACGATTAGACGAAGATAAGACGACGAGAAGCAAAGGGGCGTGCTCGTATGGCAAAGGAACTGAAGATTGGCACGGCGGAGGAGCGAGAGGCTTTGGCCGAGCAGGCGCTTACAGACGAGGACATCGTCGATGCGCTCGCGCAGGAGATTGCCGGGTCGAGCAGGATCCGGCGTCAGAAAGCCGCATCGACCGTCGCGCTCATCGCCGACAAGGATGCCAGCGTGCTGTTGCCCTTTGCGGATGACATAGCGAGCGGCCTGACCAAGCCGGAGGCGCAGACGCGCTGGGAGGTGCTGCATGCCCTCGACCAGATGGGCAAGGCAGGCCAGCGTTACGATGAGGACGTGCTCGTCGCCGCGGAGGATTCCCTCTACGACGAGACCAACGGATTCGTGCGCGAGGCGGCCTTCCACTTCTTCTGCGGCTATGGTAGCGCATCGACCGACAACTCCGAGGAGGTCTGGACGCAGATCGACGAAGCGATCCAGTGCTACCACGGCAATCCCGAATTCACCGACATGCTCACGCAGCTCGTCGCCTTTGCCGAGGGAAACATCTCGCTTGCCACGAGCTCCGCGCTCGCCCAGCGCATGAAGTTCGATTCCGAGAACGCGTCGGGAACCCTGCGTATGCGTTCCGAGCAAATCGTCGCCGCCCACAAGAATCGTCTCGAGCGGGAGAAGTAGCCTGCCGCAACGAGACAAATGTCGCCGGAGCACTCTTGTCTTATTCGCCGCGGGATGCCTCAGTGCTTTCGCACCTGCACGGGATGCAAGTCGAGTACCTCCGCGAGCCTGCTGGCATAGTAGCGGATGCCGTTTGGCGTGCCGCATTCCCCGGCGATGTTGAGGAGCAGTAGCTCGACGACGTCGCTGCGGTTCTTGAAGAGCATGTGGTACTTGCGCACGAGCAAGTCAAGGAATCCAATTGCCTGCACGTCGAGCGAGACGTGCACGTGACGCGTCGTCGTGAGCGCGGGATCCCCGATTTGCTCGATGATCCTGTCTGCCCGGATGCCGGCAAGACCGATGACAAAACTGTCATCGGGTTCTGCGATGTATATATGCTCCGAGAGGAAGATAATGGTCTCGACGAGCTGGCTCATGCTCGCAAAGGTCACCGTATCGTTCTTGAGCAGCGGAAGCATCGAGGCATAGACGTCCTTCCCGATGGTAAGCCGAATCGTCTCCTTGGGCTCCTCGCGCTGTGGTCTACCGGTCATCTAGTCACCCTGTTCTTTGGTATGGAACGCGGCTCATGCCGCGAAAATTATAGAGGACAAGGAGGTCAGCGCGCAGGCAGAGGAGAAGCGCCCTTACAAGGAGGGGACTGGGCAAATGAATACTGCATGTGGCACGAGCGACGCGGTCGTTTTGACGACGCACGAGAGAAGCGGATACTTCACGTCGGTGCTTGGGGATGACATCGACCTGCGCTTCGATCCGCACCACGGGGGCACGCTCGATACCGTGCTCCACAACACGATCGCGGCAGGCGGTAGCCTCGCGATCATCGACGAGGCCTTCTTCGTCGATTCGGACGACATGGCCATGGGGCTCGAGAGCTTCTTCAGGGAGGAGAGCAATCCCGAACGCCTCAAGCTCATCATCGTATGCACGCATCGTGACGCAGGCGACGTGTTCCTCGCCTTCCTCGTCATGTATTGCGGCATCTACAACATCATCTACGGGAAGACCGGCATCGACGTGAGCATTGCCCTCGATAGGCTCATCAGGCGAGATAACACGCGCTTTGACGTGCTTCATCTTGCCGAGGCCGGGTGCTGGCGCGAGGCGAAACTCGCCAGGGAGCGTGCCGAGCTCGGGATCGCCGACCATGACGAGACGTCCTACCAGGCCGCAGATGGCAAGGGCGACTTCAGGAAGGTCAGCCGCGATGTGCTCATCGATGTCAGGAACATACGACTCGTGAACATGCACATCGAACTGAGCGCCGTGTCTGCCTGAAGGAGGGGCTGTCGCGGGTGTCTCCTGGTCCAAATGAAACCATGGTTTGCAAAAATCCATAACTTGGCGAAATGATTCTTCCCTCCGATGAGAATCGGGGCGGGTACCCTGCCTTCTCGCAAGAGCTTTAGCGAGGAGGGAAGATGAGCATAGTCGTTCCACCTGCACCTTCGCACGAGAGCGCCTCGGCTGTGATGGCACGGCTCGCCCGGCTTTCGCAGGGCGGCCCTTCCGAGGAGAAAGGCGAGCAGGCGGCGCGTCGGCCGCGCATGCTACTCGTCATGTCCTGCCTTTTGTGCGCCTGCGGCATATTCTTGCTCATCTGCACGCTTGCGGTCATGTGCATGCCCGATACCCCATTGTCCCAGGTCGTCTTCCTCATCTGCGAAACGTTGTCTTGAGGGAGAGTGCACGGCCATGAACGACGAACTGAAGCTGGACCTCGATGCATCTTTCGATGCCGACGAGGATATGGAAGCCGATCCGGAGGCGGAGCCATGCACACGAACGCTTCCGGCCGGGCACGTCAAGCGCGACGAGCTCGTGTCGACCATGTTGCAGGATCGTAACGTCTTGCGTCTGATCACCGGTCCAGCCGGGTTTGGCAAGACGGAACTCGCGCATGAGTATGCCAGACGTCTCTTCTCTGCCGACGACGTCACCTGGATCGATGCCACGAGCCCCGACTTCTTGCTGATTCTCGACAAGGGCGACAACGCATCTCTGAGGCGCGTTGCGGCGGCATCGGCCCTAGTCGTCCTCGACGGACTGCCCTGGTTGCATGAAGAACGCGCCCGCACCCTCTCGGAATGCATCGACGAGGTGCTGTTTGCCGGCATCGAGGTTATCGTGACCACGACGCCCTCGTGTGATTCCCTGAGCGCCCTGCAGACCGACCGTGTATCCATACACGCCGCCGATCTGCTTGTCTCCGAGCAGGAATGCGCGCCCTGCCAGGTGACCGAACAGGACGGGGGAAGCCGTGCGTTTGCCAGGAAACGCTGGAACGACGCGGGCAAGCGACTCTTCGGACGCGTGCCGTCGGTTATCTGGGGCGTCAACACGGAGGCGCAGCGGGACTGCCTCAAGGGCCTGTTCGCCGAGAAGCTGCCGCTTGACCTCATATGCGGCATGTTCGCCATGTTTCTGTTCGAAACGGGTGGCATGCGCGATCTCGAGGCGGCCGGCATCATGCTCAGGAGCGAGGACATCGCCCTCATCGTGCGCGACTATCCGGTCTTCGGCATCGACACGGTCTCGGGGGAGTTCAAGGTCGCGCGGTTCGAACTGGATGACCTCAAGCGGGCCATCATCGAGAACAAGCTCGAGCCGGTCGTGCTGGAGGGCAACCACGCGTTGTCCGAACGCGTGCTCGGCGCACTGTTCAGACGCGGTGATTTGCGCCGCGGGTCTGCCGTCATCGATGCCTTCTGCAACGACGAGCGCTGCGCGAGCTGGCTCGTCGAGCGCGGATGGGACTTTCTCGATGCAGGCGAGACGCATCTCGTGTCCACGCTGCTCGGCCGCTGTCCCGAGGCGATCTATGCGGGCAGCGGGGTGCTGCAGGCGATGCACGCCTGGGTTGCCGGGCTTTCGGGAGATGGCCGCGAGGCATGCCATATCGCCCGGCATGTCCTCGTCATGCGACAATCGGCGCAACGGCCGGACATCGCGTGCATCGCGGCTCGCATCGCCCTCGCGCAATTCGACGATAACGCCATCATCTCCACCGAGCGAAACGAGCTCGCGTCGGAAACCGCGCCAATCGACCCGATCGATTTCATCGCCTGCGTGCTGGATTCCTGTACGAACGTCGAGGTGGCTCGCGCGTTCCGGCTGGATTGCTCGCAAGATGATGTCCGGTACGAGAAAACGCGACGGGCACCGGGAAAGCAACGCGCGCGGCAGCTCACCGCGCTGTTCACGGAGCACGCCGAGAGATTCGGGGATTCCAGGGCGTTCAGGGTCGCGTTGCACGTGCTGGCCCATGTCGACAGCAGCGACTTGCATCATCTGGTCCGGGACCTGGGTTGCGATGCCGTGCTCAGGATGCGCAGGGGCGGTGTCACCAGCTTTTCTGATGCCGTGCTCGTGCGGGACATGTGGCAGGCGGGTTACTTCGGGCTTGTCGGACCCGTCATCGACTGTCGCGATGCCAGGGTCCTCGATGGAGCCGCCCATATGCTGGAGGCGCTTGCGACCTGCTGTGGTTACGAGACCATCGCGATACCCTGGAATCTGCGCGACGCTTCCGCACATGGTGCCGCGCCGGTATCGAAGGTTACCGACGGTTCCAACGTCGACGAAATGTACGTGCGTCTCTTCGGTGGTTTCGAGGTGACCATCGGCGACCGATTCCTCAGCGAGGGCAAATGGCGCAAGAAGGCCCGCGCGCTCTTCGCCCTGCTCGTGCTCAACCAGGGTCGGGACGTTCCGCGCGATGACCTGTTCAAGCAGATGTGGCCCGGTTTGCCGCGCGCCCATGCGCTCGATAACTTCTACACCGTCTGGGGCAATTGCATCTCGATTGTCGGAGAGGCGCCCTATTTGGAGCGCAATGGCGAGTACTGTCGCATCGACCCGCGCTTCGTGCGCTCCGATGTCGCCGAGTTCGAGCAGCTTACGCGGCATTTGCTTGCCTCCGATCACGATGCGGGGCACCTGCTCGACACCTATGCCAAGATCGAGGTCCTCTACCGCGGGAGCCTCATGCCGAGCGAGAAGAACGTGCGCGCCGTCAACGCGCAGCGTGACCGCTACCGCGCCCTCTATGTCGATGCCATGGTCGCCGCGACGGAGTGCGCCTTGCAGGCGCATGACATGCGCGTCGCCCTGTGGTTCGCGCGCAAGGCCATGGAGGAGGACCAGACGCGCGAGGACGTGTACCGCGTGCTCATGAAAGCGCAGATAGCATCGGGACAGCGGTGCCCGGCAATCAAGACCTACCTCTCGTGTCGTGACTACCTGCAAAGCTCGCTCGGCCTCGATCCCTCCATCGAGACGCGCGAGCTCTACAACGCGCTCGTCACCACCGATCCGGAGCTCCTGCGCCTGGAGACGGCGCTTGCGCAGAAGACGGTCTGATACGAAGGGACGACGCACGTATGGTGTGTGCCTTCTGTGGGCATGCAGATGTTCCCCACTCGTCAGGAAGGGGCGCCATTGCCCTGTGCTAAAGTAATGTGAACACCAATATCGTTTCAGGAAAATAAAGGCAGAATCATGGCAAACCTATTTTCTAAGATTCTCTCCGCCGGCGAAGGCAAGGAAATCAAGGCGTTTCGCAACAGGGTCGGCGAAGTCAATTACCTCGAAGACGAGATATCCCAACTCAGCGATGAGGAGCTTCGCGAGAAGACCATCGAGTTTCGCGAGCGCTACGCAGACGGCGAGTCACTCGAGGAATTGCTCCCGGAGGCATTTGCCGTCGTGCGCGAGGCGTCGGTGCGCACGTTGGGCCTGCGTCACTTCGACGTGCAGCTCATCGGCGGCATGGTCCTCAACGAGGGGCAGATCGCCGAGATGAAGACCGGCGAGGGCAAGACGCTCGTCTCGACGCTCGCGGGCTATCTCAACGCCATCCCCGGCGAGGGCGTGCACATCGTCACCGTCAACGATTACCTGGCCAAGCGCGATAGCGAATGGATGGGACAGGTCTACGAGTTCCTTGGCATGAGCGTCGGCCTCATCCAGAACGGCACCAAGACCGCCGCGCGCAAGGCTGCCTACGATGCGGACGTGACCTATGGTACCAATGCCGAGTTCGGCTTCGACTACCTGCGTGACAACATGGTCGTCAATCCCGATTCGCGCGTGCAGCGTGGTCACGCGTTCGCCATTGTCGACGAGGTCGACTCCATCCTCATCGACGAGGCGCGCACCCCGCTCATCATCTCGGGTGCCGGCTCGCAGTCGACGGACACCTACCGCAAGTTCGCCAATGCGGTCAAGCATCTCTCCAAGGACGTCGACTTCGAGATGGACGAGGCCAAGCGCACCATCGCCACGACCGACAGCGGCCTGCAGCATGTCGAGTCGCTGCTCGGCATAGAGGACATCTATTCGGACATCTCCGGGCAGCTCTCCAATCACCTGCAGCAGGCGCTCAAGGCCCAGTTCCTGTTCCATCGCGACAAGGATTACATCGTCCAAAACGGCGAGGTCAAGATCGTCGACGAGTTCACGGGTCGCATCATGGAGGGTCGCCGTTATTCGGAGGGCCTGCACCAGGCCATCGAGGCCAAGGAAGGCGTGCTCGTGCGCGCGGAAAACCAGACGATGGCCACCATCACGCTACAGAACTACTTCCGCCTATATGACAAGCTCTCGGGCATGACCGGTACGGCCAAGACCGAGGACGCCGAGTTCCGCGACATCTACAAGCTTCCCGTCGAGGTGATCCCGTCCAACCGGCCGGTCATTCGCGAGGAGCTGCCCGACCTCGTCTATCGTACGGTCGACGCCAAGTTCAACGCCGTGGCCGACGATGTCGCCGAGCGCCATGCGCGCCAGCAACCCTGCCTGGTCGGCACCATCTCCATCGAAAGCTCGGAACGGCTTTCCTCGCTGCTCTCCAAGCGTGGCATCAAGCATTCGGTGCTCAACGCGAAGTTCCACGAGCAGGAGGCAAACATCGTCGCGCAGGCCGGTCGCGCCGGGGCCGTCACCATCGCCACCAACATGGCCGGCCGTGGTACCGACATCCTGCTCGGTGGCAACCCCGAGTACCTCGCGCGCGACATTCTCGCGCAGCGCGGTGTCGAGGAAGACGACATCACCGACGAGCAGTGGGAGGCCGCGCTCGCCGAGGCGAGGGAGATCTGCGCCGAGGAAGCGCGCATCGTGCGCGATGCTGGCGGTCTTGCCGTCATCGGTACCGAGCGTCACGAGTCACGACGCATCGACAACCAGCTCCGCGGCCGTTCCGGCCGTCAGGGCGACCCGGGATCCTCGCAGTTCTACCTCTCGCTCGAGGACGACCTCATGAGGCTCTTTGGCGGCGATCGCATGGACCGCATCAGCGGTCTCATGCAGCGCACAGAGATTGACGATGACATGCCCATCCAGGCCAAGATGGTCACCAAGGGCATCGAGAGCGCCCAGCGCCAGGTCGAGGCCATGCACTTCTCCTCCCGCAAGCACGTCCTCGAATACGACGACGTCATGGACAAGCAGCGCAAGACCATCTACGCCGAACGTAACGACATCCTCGACGGCAAGAGCTACGCCGAGCGTGTGCCCGAGCTCATCGTGGGCGCGGTCGAGGATGCCGTGCTCGAGTACTGCCCGGGTCATGACGTCTACGAGGACTGGGACATCGAGGGGCTCAACGCCTGGTTCAAGGAGCTCACGGGCATCGAGTTCGATCTTGACGAGCTCGATCATCGCGAGGAGACCAGTCGCATGGTCGACGTGGTCTCCGAAAAGGTGCTCGACATTTACGAGCACAAGAAGGACCAGATTCCGGAAGATGTCTTTGACCAGGTGCAGAACCAAGTCATGCTACGCGTCATAGACACGCGTTGGATGTCGCACCTCTCCGAAATGGATTACCTGCGTGCCGGCATCGGCCTGCGCGCCGTCGGCCAGCGCGATCCGCTCGTCGAATACAAGGAGGAGGCGTACTCGGCGTTCAGCGCCCTTGTCGCGGCCATCTACGAGGACTTCATCCGCACGGTCCTGCGCCTGCAGGTCACCGTCAACCTCGAGCAACCCGAGCAGCTCGAGGACCAGGAGACGCTCAACAGCGTTTCGTATTCGGCGCCCGACGAGAACATTCCCGATGCGACGAGCAAGGTCGCCGGCAACGTGGCGCCCGCAACGCAGACGACGGCATCCGGGAGCATGGGCAACGCACGGCCCGTGCCCCGCACGGTCGTGAAGGACAAGGAAGATCCGTACGCCAACGTCGGACGTAACGACCCTTGTCCGTGCGGCAGCGGCAAGAAGTACAAGAAGTGCCACGGCGCAGCTCGATAGGATAGCGGGACATGGCGGACAATCACGCACAGGAGCTTGCGGCTCTGCGCGAGCGCATCGAGAAGATGGGCTCGTATCTGCATATCGACGACAAGCGTGGCCAGCTCGCCGAGCTAGAGGCGCAGTCGGCACAGGCGGGGTTTTGGGATGACCAGGAGCACGCGCAGGGCATCATGAGCAAGGCCTCGGCCCTGCGTGACGAAATCGCCGAGTACGACAACGCCGTCTCGCTTCTCGAGGATGCCGAGACGGCCAATGAGCTTGCGATGGAGGGCGACGACGAGCTCGAGGGAGAGGTCATCGATTCGATACGCAAGCTCACGGCGGATGCCGACGCGCTCGAGCTTTCCTCGTGGTTCGATGACGAGCTTGATTCGGGCGATTGCATCGTGACGATCAACCCCGGCCAAGGCGGGCTCGAGGCGCAGGATTGGACCGAGATGCTCTTCCGCATGTACACGCGCTATGCAGAACGCAAGAGCTGGAAGGTCACCGTCAACGATGCGCCTGCCGGCGAGGCCATCGGTCTTGACCGCGCGACCTTCACGGTGAGCGGCCATAACGCCTACGGTATGCTCAAGAGCGAGCAGGGCGTGCACCGTCTCGTGCGCATTAGTCCCACCGATGCCAAGAAACGTCGTCAGACCACCTTCGGCGGTGTCGAGGTCCTGCCCGTGCTGCCCGATGACATCGAGGTCGAAATCGACGAGGGTGACCTGCGCATTGACGTCTACCACTCCTCGGGCCACGGTGGCCAGGGCGTCAACACCACCGACTCCGCCGTGCGCATCACGCACCTGCCCACGGGTATCGTCGTCACCTGCCAAAACGAGCGCTCGCAGCTCCAGAACAAGGCGACCGCCATGGGCATCCTGCGCTCCAAGCTCTACGAGCTCGAACAGGAGAAGCGCGCCAACGAGCTCGACGAGCTGCGCGGCCCCAAGCACGAGATCTCCTTCGGCAACCAGATTCGCAACTACGTGCTCTATCCCTACCAGATGGTGAAGGACCTGCGCAGTGGCGTCGAGACGGGCAACGTCGATGCCGTGTTCGATGGCGATATCGACGAGTTCGTCGTGGGCTATCACCAGTGGCGCGTCAGTGAGGCGGGCTAAAACATATCGCCGGTAATCCCCGATTTCTCGTCGCGATTGCAAGCGCAGCGGGTATCATGGGCTGTGCCCCAAAAGTCGGCTGCGAGAAATCGAGGTCTTCGCGTGATTGAGGAATCCGTAGACAAGATCGAGGCGCGTGCGAACAACATGCGCAAAAACATCATCAAGATGCTTAAAGAGGCCGGTAGTGGTCATCCTGGCGGATCACTTTCCGCCGCGGACATCGTCGCCTCGCTCTATTTTGGCGGCGTGATGAACTATTCCGAAGCCGATCCGCAGCATCCCGAACGCGATTACTTCATTCTCTCGAAGGGCCATGCGGCGCCCGTGCTCTACGCCGCGCTCGCCGAGCTCGGCTATGTTCCCGAAGACGAACTGCTCACGTTGCGCAAGCTGCACAGCCGCTTGCAGGGTCACCCCGATTCCAAGAAGCTTCCCGGTGTCGAGGTCTCGACCGGATCGCTTGGCCAGGGGCTCTCGATTGCCGCGGGCGTCGCGCTCGGCGTGCGCATTGACCAGCAACGCGACGGCGGCCCCAAGCGCCGCGTCTTCACGCTGCTCGGCGACGGCGAAATCGAGGAGGGGCAGGTCTGGGAAGCGGCCATGTTCGCCGCCCACTACCATCTCGACAATCTCGTTGCCATCGTCGACAACAACAACCTGCAGATTGACGGCGACGTTCGTGACGTAGCCGGTCTCGATAACATCAGCTCGAAGTTCAAGTCCTTCGGCTGGCAGACGATCGAGGTGGATGGTCATGACATTGGCGCCGTCGTCACCGCACTCAAGACGGCGACGCTCCTTGACGGTTCGCCCGTGTGCATCGTCGCCCACACCGTCAAGGGCAAGGGCGTTTCGTTCATGGAAAACCAGGCAGGATGGCACGGCAAGGCTCCCAACGAGGAGCAGGCCAAAGAGGCGCTTGCCGAGCTCGAGGGAGGGGAGTAGCCATGGCGCAGTCCATCGCGACCCGTGAGGGCTATGGCGAGACGCTCGTCGAGCTCGTCAAGGAGGGCCATGACATCATGGCCGTCGAGGCCGACCTGTCCGGGTCCACCACCACCAAGAAGCTCCAGGACTACGATTCCTCCCGTCTCGTCAACGTCGGCATCGCCGAGCAGAACATGATCGGCGTCGCGGCCGGCCTCTCGCTTGCGGGCAAGACCGTCTTCACCGGCAGCTTCGCAGCTTTCGGCACGGGGCGCTGCTACGACCAGATTCGCAATACCGTTTGCTACGCGAGTCTCGACGTAAAGGTCGCTCCCACGCATGCGGGCATCACCGTCGGGCCAGACGGCGGCAGCCACCAGATGCTCGAGGATGTCAGCCTCATGCGCGGGTTGCCGGGCATGAACGTGCTCATTCCTGCCGATTACTGGGCTGCCAAGCAGGCGGTGCGCATCGCCGCGACCACGCCCGGCCCCTTCTACATCCGCCTTGGCCGTGCCAAGGTTCCCACCGTGTACGACGAGCACACCGTGCTCGAGCTCGGCAAGTCCTACGTGCTGCGCGAGGGTGACGACGTCACGCTGGTCGCCGGTGGCATCGAGGTCGCCCAGGCGCTCATCGCCGCCGACCAGCTCGCTGCCGAGGGCATCTCGGCCGAGGTCATCGACGTGTTCAGCGTCAAGCCCTTCGACAAGCCCACGTTGCTTGCGAGCATCGAGAAGACCGGCTGCGTCGTCACCTGCGAGGAGCATTCAACCGTGGGCGGTCTTGGATCGGCGGTTGCCGACATCATCGGGGAGAACCACCCCGTGCCACTCGAGCGCGTCGGCGTGCGCGACATGTTCGGCACGAGCGGCGAGCCCGACGAGTTGCTTGCAGAGTACGGTCTGGACGCCGCCGGCATCGCCGCCAAGGCGCGCGCCGCCATCGCCCGCAAGTAACTGGGGCAAGTGGGACAAGGGGAAAAATGTGTCACGGGGTCTGACCCCCTGACACATCGTGAGCGTGGGCGGCGTGCATACGTGAACGCTTTGTGGTGTTCGGAATATCTTATTGGGTCTTTCGCGAGGGTGGGATAGAATACTTAGTCGATTAAGCTGAATGAGATCGGAGTTCAAAAGTGGCAATATTCGGCAAATCGTCGCGTGGTGCCCACGCAGCGGGCGGTCGCTCGTCAAAGCCGCGAGGCAAGGCGACGCGCGTGCCCCAGGTAGACGAACAGCAGCCATCAGGCGATGCACGCAGAACCAGGCAGATGGATGCCCGTCTTCCGCGTGTCGACGCGGAAAGCAACATCGACGTACGTCGTAACGTCGGCGGTAGCGGTGGACGCCAGCGCTCTGCCGGCCAGACGGGGCAGCAATCGCCCCTCTCCACATCGTCCATGCCCGCGGCGACCGAGGCCGTCGGCTCCTATGCCGACCTCGCCCTCGACGAGAACGCGAAGCAGAACCTCGGGCCGGTCGTCATATCGCTGCGCAACGTCACCAAGGTCTACCCGGCTCAACCCAACAGGCCAGCACTCGCCAACATCACGCTCGACATCCGTTCGGGCGAGTTCCTCTTTCTCGTCGGCCATTCCGGATCGGGCAAGTCGACCTTTATTCGCATGCTCAACCGCGAGATCGTACCCACGAGTGGCGAGCTCGTCGTCGCGGGGGAGAACCTGCGCACCATCAAGAGCTGGCGCATCCCGTACCTGCGTCGCAGCGTCGGCTGCGTGTTCCAGGACTTCAAACTCCTGCCCAACAAGACGGCTTTCGAGAACGTCGCCTTCGCACTCGAGGTAATCGGTAAGTCACGTCACGTCATTCGCACGCAGGTGCCCGAGGTGCTCCGCCTCGTTGGCCTTGAGGACAAGATGGACAAGCTTCCCGATCAGCTTTCTGGCGGTGAGCAGCAGCGCGTTTCGATTGCGCGCTCCATCGTCAACCGACCGCCGATTCTCATTTGCGACGAGCCGACCGGCAATCTCGATCCCCAGACCTCCCTGGGCATCATGCGTCTGCTCGAGCGCATTAACCGCACGGGCACGACGATTCTCGTTGCCACGCATGACCGCGAGATGGTCGACCAGATGCGTCGTCGCGTGCTCGCACTCGAAAACGGCACACTCGTCCGCGATCAGAAGAAGGGAGTGTACGGCTACGATGTCTAAGATTCTCTACTTCCTCAAAGAGTCCGTCGTCAGCTCGCGCCGCAACCTGGGCACGACCATCGGCGGTATCGTCACCATCTTCCTGTCGCTCCTCATGATCGGCGTGACCATCATCATCTCGATCATGATCGGCAACCTCGCCTCGTCGTTCGAGGACGAGGTCAACGTTCGTCTCTACATCGCCGACGAGGCGACCGACGAGCAGATAGCGAGTCTCGACAACTACCTCAAGACCCTCGAGAACGACACGGGTAACGTCGCGTCGGTCGATTTCCGCAACAAGGACCAGGTCCTGGAGGACTTCCAGCGCCAGACCGCGAACAACCCCGATATCGTGAACCAGCTCGATGGTAACCCGCTGCCGCGCACGTATGTCATCACGCTGCGCGATACGCACAAGGTCCAGGACACGGTGAGTGCGATTCTCGGGAACGAGGCGTTCACCGCGATCGCGGACAATCCCGACGATCCGTCCGATTCCATCAAGTATGGTCAGGGCACCGTCGAGCGCCTCTTTGCCGTCACCAACGTCATTCGCTACGCATGCATCGTGGCGGTCGTGCTCCTCGTGTTCATCTCGCTCGTCTTCCTCAACAACACGATTCGCCTCGCGATTCTCGCCCGCAGACGCGAGATCTCGATCATGCGGCTCGTGGGCGCGACCAACGGTTTCATTCGCGGGCCGTTCGTCACGGAAGGCGCGCTGCAGGCACTCGTGGGCGCCGTGTTCGCGATCATCGTGCTCTCGATCGTGCGCGTGACGGTCTTCCCCGCGCTCGAGAACATGGTGAGCTTCCTGCCGCTGTCCGTTGACCCGGGCGTGTATTCGGCCATCTACCTGGTGCTCATCATCGCCGGCGTGTGCATCGGCATGCTGGGTTCGGCCATCGCCATGCGTCGTTACCTCAAGGTCTAGATGCCGCGGGCGTTCGAGGACATTCCGCGCGACGTTCCCGCGCTCCGGCAGGCGCAACTCATATCCGAGCAGGCGGTTGCCGCGGGTTTCGAATGGGAAAGCGTCGGGCAGGTCTGGGATAAGGTGCGCGAGGAGGTCGGCGAGTTCGAAAGCGCCGAGCCCGGCAGTGCAAACCAGGCCGAGGAGTTTGGCGACGTGCTGTTCTCGCTCGTCAACGTCGCTCGCAAGGAGGGGATCGACGCCGAGGACGCGCTCCTGCGTACCTGCGACAAGTTCCGGAGCCGCTGGTCCGTGATGGAGCGACTTGCCGCACAGGAAGACGCAATGTCGCTGCAGGATGCGACGACGGCGCAGCTCGTCGGACTCTGGAAACGGGCGAAGGCCGTTCTGGCGGCTGCCGATACCGAGCTCGAATAGGGTTTGCATGGACGCAAAGACGGACAAGAAGCCGCAGGGAGCCAAGAAGCGCAAGCCGTCACGGCGTGCGGGAGCCCCCAAGGCGAAGAAGGAGAGGCGCAAGCGTTCGTGGCGCGTGCCCGCCATCGTCGCGTGCATCGTGCTCCTCGCGGTCATCATCCTGTATCCGGTCGGGCGTGACTACTACCAGACGATGCGCACGCAGCAGCGGCTCCAGGCCCAGCTCGACGCCGTTACCGAGCGCAACGAGGCGGTCCAGGCCGAAAACGATGCCCTGCAGACCGAGGAGGGGGTCGAGAACCAGGCACGCTCCGACCTAGGCTGGGTGAGGGAAGGGGAGAGTTCGGCCGTCGTCACGAACGAGCAGGGCACGGTCGACAACACGTCGAGGCTCCCCGAACATCTCGACGAGAAGAGCATCACGGCTCCGCAAACCTGGTACTACACCATTCTTGATACGATATTCTTTGTTCACGAATAGGCTCGTGCAGTGATAGCATTATGAGCCCGCACGTGGGGGCGTGGCGGAACTGGCAGACGCAGCGGACTTAAAATCCGCCGGCCTTTGGTCATCAGGGTTCGAATCCCTGCGCCCCTACCAAATCGCATTCATATGCGCTGCGCAAAGATATACAATGTCTAACCAAGAGGAATGCACGACCAAGGGGGAACAATGGCTTTATTTGGCAACTCTCCGACCGCCCACAGGCTGCCGGAATACCGCGTCGCGGCACTCGCATCGCTTGATCTCGAGGAGCACATGAAGGACAACCCGCTCGTTCTTGACCGTCCCGGTCATATCGAGTGGATGGTCACCGAGGACGAGGACGGTTACCTTACCGCTCACGGTGCCATCAGGGTTCCCGTCAACATCGTCTTCGCTCCCGCCACCGAAGAGGGCGCCGATCCGGAAATCGAGCGCGTCATCGTCAACGGCAAGCGCAAGTTCGATCGTCGTGTCGAAGAAGAGGAGCTGCACGACAAGAACTACGGCCTCGACGTCAAGAAGGCGCAAAGCGAGAGCTTCATGCGCTATCGCAAGAACATCAAGGGCTAGCCAGGAGATACGGCGCAAGGTGTCTTCTCGTTGTAGCGGGGGTATGCGCAACATCATGGTCAATCATATCTTCGAGAAGTTCCTAAACGAAAAGACGGCGAGCTTCGATAGCTACATGGCCGAGTTTTTCGGAGAGGGCACTCATCCGGACATGTGGCGCTATCTCTACGGGCCGCTTTCCGAGTTCTCGAACAACGCCGGCAAGCGCCACCGTCCGCTCATCTGCATGCTCGCATGCAGGGCCGTCGGGGGCGATGATCAGATGGCGCGCGCCGCCGGCGCGGCCATCGAGCATTTTCACACGGCCGCCCTCATCCACGATGACATTGCCGACGAGTCCCAGCTCCGGCGTGGCAAGCCATGCCTTCACCACCAGATCGGCGAGGGCCTTGCCATCAACGCGGGCGACCTCGCGTTGTCGCTTGTCACGGGAACGGTGCTCGTGGATGACTCGCTTTCGGACGCGGTCAAGCTGCGCGTGCTCAAGGAGCTCGTCGACATGACCACGCGCACGATCGAGGGCCAGGCGCTCGATATTGGCTGGGCGCGCGACGAGCGCTTTGACATCACCGTCGAGGACTACCTGACCATGGCGGCGCACAAGACCGCCTTCTATTCGGGGGGCGTCCCGCTCGCCGTCGGTGCCATCATCGGCGGGGGCAGCGAGGAGCAAATCGAGACGCTTCGCGCATACGGCATGTCGACCGGTCTGGCGTTCCAGATTCAGGACGACCTACTCAACCTCATCGGGACCGAAGAGGCAACGCGCAAGGATTTCCGCGGCGACATCACCGAGGGCAAGCGCACGCTTGTCGTCGTGCATGCTCTCGAGCACGCGCAGGGCGACGCGCATGACGAGCTCATCGACATCCTCTCCTCGAAGGAGACCGATCCGGAGTCTCTCGAACGTGCCGTGCAGATCATGCGGGAGGCTGGGTCGATCGACTTTGCCCGTTCGTACGCCATCAAGCTCGCGCATGACCATCAGCATGATGTCGAGGCGGTTCTCCCCGCGACTTCCATGCGCAAGCTGCTCGTCTCGATGGGCGATTTCTTCGTGAGCCGGCTAAGCTGAGGCACACATGAGGACCATTGGCCGAAACGATTGCGGTGCCGCCGTCGAGGATGTCCAACGACGCCTGCGCGTCATGGGCTACGAGCTTGCCGTTGACGGCGAGTACCTTCAGCGCACCTGCGATGCGGTCAGGATGTTCCGTCAGTCGGAGGGGCTCCCCCCCGGCGATTTCGTCGACGAACGCACCTGGTCCGCCCTCGTCGACGCGAGCTTCTCGCTTGGCGACCGCATGCTCTACCTGCGCATGCCGCACTTCCACGGCGCGGACGTGCGTTCGCTGCAGAAGATTCTCGAGGTGCTCGGTTTCGTCGTCGGCAAGTCCGACGGCATCTTCGGCGCGCATACCGAGCGCGCCCTGCGCGACTTCCAGCTGAGCGTGGGCATCGTGGACGATGGCATCGCGGGCAACACCACCTACGACGCAATCGAGCGGTTGCGCCATGCATGGGAGGGCAAGGAGCCCACGAGCGTCGAGAGCGCCCAGATGGGCTTTGCGCGCGCGGCCGAAGCACTCGAGAAAATGGAGGCGTGCTTTTACGGCCTTGACGAGATCGGACGTGGCGTCGCCTCGCGTGTGGCCAACCTTGCACGCGCGACTTCGGAGGACGCTCATGTCATGAGCGCCGATGCGCTCGAAGCATTTCCGCCTTCCAACATGCTCATGGTGGGCATCAGCTCCGATAGGGTCGACGGGCAAGACGGCATCCCGCTCATCGAGTTCTCCAATGACCTCATGTTCGCGCGCCGCATCAACATCGCATTATCTGCCGCCAAGACAACGCCACGCCGCGTCATCATCGAAGTGCCCGCCCGGGGTCATTCCGACGAGACGGGTGACGTGGTCGGCGAACGCTGGGAGCAGCATCTCGCCGTCCTTCTTCTCGACGCCTTCTGTCTTTCCTTCTGATGGTCGTCTTCTCGTCTTGCGCTGACGCATCTGACGAGGCCATTCCAACATGCTTTTACAGCCACGTCTCAAGATATTGTGTTCCATACGTGCGGTTAGACAGATATGCGCGCGGGTGTTACCATGGTTGTCCAACGAGCCAAGGCAAACCGTCTGTTCTGGCGTGCGAATGCGAACGGGCAGTTAGGATTTTTAATTATGCATATCTCCATAAAGCGCAAGGCGGCTGTTGGATTCGTGCTGTCCGCGGCCCTTGCCGTCGCGCTCTTCCCCGCAAGCGCGGGTGCCGTCACGGCCGCCCAGAAGCAATCGGAGGTCCAAAGCGTTTCGGCGCAGCTCGACTCCCTCAATTACGAGCTGAGCCTGGCGGTGGACGACTACAACAAGGCAAACCGCGATCACGACCGCGCCGTCGCCGAGGCCGAGGAATGCCAGCAACGTATCGAAGATGCCCAGGCCAAGATTAATTCGTTGCAGACGCGCATCGAGACGCGCGCCACGTCGATGTACCGTTCGGGTTCGATGACCTACCTCGACGTCCTCATGGGCGTGGGCTCCTTTGACGACTTCGCGACCGTGTGGGACACCCTCAACACCCTGAACGCCGAGGATGCGGACCTCGTCGTGAGCAGCAAGCAGGCAAAGGCCGAGCTCGATGCCGCCAAGGCAGATCTCGACGCCAAGCAGGCCGAGGCCCAGCAGCAGCTCGAGATCGCCGAGTCCTACAAGAGCGAGATCGAGTCCAAGACCGCCCAGTACGAGTCAATCTACAACGGCCTGAGCGCGGAATACCAGGAGCTTCTCGCCCAGGAGCAGGCGGCGCAGTCGCAGGCTGCGGCTGCCGCGAGCGCGGCGTATTTCCCCTCGGTCTCCAATGGCTCGAGCAGCCAGGGCAGCTCCTCTCGTCCAAGCGCGAACCTCGGTGGCTCCAGCGCCGTCGAGCGTGCCTATTCTGCCATTGGCCTGCCGTATGTCTATGGCGCGAGCAGCCCCAGTGCCTTTGACTGCTCCGGTCTCGTGAGCTGGGCCTTGACGGGGAACTTTGGCCACGCCTACCTTTCGCAGGACTTCTGGGCCATGCCCGAGGTGAGCGACCCGCGCCCGGGTGATGTCGTCGCCTGCCATGCCGGTCACTGCGGTCTCTACATCGGAGATGGCCAGATGATCGAGGCCCCCCATACGGGTGCCACGGTTCGCATCTCCGCGGTGCGCGGCAAGATCGTGCGCCCATAGGGCAGGGGCAACGACGTACTGGCAAGGTGCACCCGAAAACGCGCATCCTCCTGCATTTGTGATGAGTCTGTGGCATTGGCCTCGTTCCTGTTGGTAAGCGCCGACGGCGGTGGTACCATAGCCTGCGCAGAGAACCCAATATGTATTTCAAACGTTGCATTGGGGGACGCGCCATGTCTACTATTCTCAATCGCAGAGCACTTGTCGGCTCGGCTATCGCTCTGGGCGCGTTTTGCGCTGTCAATCCCACGCAGGCACTTGGCGTCACCGCCGCCCAGAAGCAGGCGGAGGTTCGCGCCGTCAAATCGCAACTTGAGGCCATGGCGGGTGACGTCTCGGCCGCGGGCGACCGCTACCATCAGGCAATGGACGCATACAGCGATGCGACGGCACGAGTCGAGGAGGCACAGGCCACCATCGCCGAGATGAGCGAGCGCATCGTTTCGCTGCAAGACCGCCTCGACGTGCGCGCGACGGCCATGTACCGCTCCGGCTCGACGTCATATCTCGACGTGCTCCTGGGTGTCAGCACCTTCGAGGATTTCGCGACCGTGTGGGATACCCTCAATACCCTGAACGCCGAGGATGCCGACCTCGTCGCGAGCACCAAGATAACCAAGTCAACGCTCGAATCCGCGCAAAGCGAGCTCGTCGAGCAGCAGCAGCGTGCCGCCGAGCAGCTTTCGTCTGCCGAGGCGTACATGAACCAGGTCCTCGCCAAGCAGGACGAGTACGACAGGATCTACAACAACCTGAGCTCCGAATATCGCCAGATCCTTGCCGAGCAGGAAGCCGCCGAGGCCCAGGCGAGCGCACGTGCGCCGCAGGAGTTCGTCCCCAGCCCGGTCGAGGTGACTCCACCCGCGTCGTCAAATTCCTCGGGATCGGGTGGCTCGAACGGAGGCGGTTCGTCTTCGTCGGGTGGATCGAGCTCGATTACGGAAACGCCAAGCGGGGGTGGCGAGGCTCCCAGCCTGCCCACGAACGCGAGCGTGCTCGACTACGCGTATTCGAAGATCGGGTATCCGTACGTGTGGGGCGGAAAGGGCCCTGACGAGTTCGATTGCTCGGGCTTTGTGGCGTGGTGCTATCGCCAGATCGGCATTTCGCTGCCGTCCTATACCGAATCCCTCTACGCACGCGCGAAGGCGCGCTTCAGCCCAGGTGAGGCCCAGCCAGGTGACGTGCTCTACAAGCCCGGCCACGTGGGGATATCCACCGGTGGGATCAGCTGCGTCGAGGCGATGGGAACGCGCTGGGGCGTCGTCGAGAGTTGTCGAGGAGGCTGGACCGCCGCCTTGCGTTTCTAAGCCCCTTACCGGGGACTATGCCGTTCACTGCGTCTATATGCACGAAATGTGCGCAGTTTATGGAGGGCTCCGATCTTGGGGTAGTATGCCTCCTTGCCTGCTGCAATTACTGTCTACAAATCAAGCACCACATGCACTGCGGGCGCTAGGAATCTTTTTCTCATGCACTTACATAACCGCAAGCCGGTCCTGGGCATCTCGCTGGTGCTCGCCTTCGTTCTATCGCTTTGCCCCGTTGCGCTGGCGGCACCCTTCCAATCTGAGGTTTCTTCGCCAAACGGAGCGACCGTCGCGCTCATCGAGACCTGTCGCGAGCAGGTCGATGTCGTGAACGCCGAAATCGAGGCCGAGCGCGCAGCTGCCGAAGCCGCCGCCATCGAGGCCGCGAAGCCCGAGTCCGTGCGCCGTGCCGAGGCGTGCCTGGGCGTGCCGTACAGGTCCGGTGCATCGAGCCCTGGTGGCTTTGACTGCTCCGGTTTGGTGAGCTATGCGCTTACCGGAAACTACGGGCACGCATACACGTCCTACGCGTTCTGGAGCATGCCTGCGGTGGATGATCCGCAGCCTGGCGATGTCGTGGCCTGCAGTCCCGGTCACTGTGGTCTCTATATTGGCGATGGCCTGATGATCCACGCCCCGCAGTCTGGCGAGACCGTGCGCGTCGAGGCGATTCGCGGCAAGGTTGTGCGCCCGTAGCAAAACGAGCATGACGCATACCCATTCAACGAGGGGACGGCTGCCTGGAGCGGCCGTCCCCTTCCGTCTTGGAACTCCGCGATGAGGAGCATGTATACTGTTTGAGATGCCGGCAGCCGTCGCGAAAGGGGCGATCATGTTTTGCAGGGCGTGCGGAGCGGAGCTAGCGGAAGACAGCGTGTATTGCGCCATGTGCGGGACCAAGTGCGCGGAGCCGCGACCGGCGGAGTCGACGCAGCCCGTCCATGATGCGCCAATGCCCTCCGAACCCCAGCCGCCATACAATGCCCAGGTGCCTCGTCCCGGTCAGCCCCAGCCGCCCCAATCCGATCAGCCCCAGGATTCCCGCAAGGGTCTCAACGTTGTTGCCATCGTGGGCTTCGTATTCGCGGTCATTGGACTCATTCTCTTCTGGGTGCCCATACTTGGCTGGGCAATATGGTTCGTTGGCGCCATCCTATCGCTTATCGGCATAACCAAGCGTCCACGTGCCCTCGCCATCGCGGGCACGATCATCTCGTTCATCGACGTCATTCTCCTTCTCGTCTTCATCCTGGGAGGATGTGCCGCGATTGGCATCGGGGGCTGCACCATGGCAGGCTTGAATGCTGGCACGCAGCCCTATGTGAGCACGCGGGCGTCCAACTCCTCGAGCATGACTGGCGACGAGGTCATCACGCTGACGGCCTATACGATAGGCGGCGAGCGTTTGAGCGGCACCGTGCGCCGGGATGCGAACGACTACGTGCTGCCCTATTCCAGCACACGCGAATACACCAGAAGCGAGCTCCAGGCCATGGGCCTCACTCCCGCCGAGCTGTGCATTGCGTGGAACGAGCCCTTCGCGCGTGAAGGCTATCACTTCAAGAACGAGGACCTTCAAGACTACTTCGAGGGCACGAGTTGGTATAGGGATCGAAACGCGCAGGTCAACCTGACGGGAGCTGCCGCAGCAAACAACGAGCTTTTGCGCGAGCTTGCCGACACGACCGGCGATGGCTTCAAGTGGAAGGACCTTGCGGCGGGCAACTAGCGCTTGATACGCGTGATCTGGGTTCACGTCATGGGAAACCACACGATGAGACGAGACAACGGAGGTGGCCGCCGCATTCCGGTCGTGACCATAGCGCTCGTGCTTGCCATGCTTGCCATCGGCATGGGCCTCGCGGTCTTCAATCAACCGTTTCCGGATATATGGAAATCTCCGACGCAGATGCAGCGGTCTGGCGATGTCGTCCGCACGACGACCGCGATGACGCCGGAGATGCAGGAGGCGGAACGCGAGGTTAGCGCATTGGTCGCCCCCTACGCCGAATCCGTTGCGGTGGCCGTCGTCTCCCTCGGGGAGGGCGGCGGTTTTTCCATCAACGGGGACGAGCGCTTCGTCTCTGCCTCGATGATCAAACTGCTGATTCTCGCGGAGTACATGCAACAAGTGGATACGGGCATGCTCAATCCCGACGGAACCCATGTGCTAGACGAGAGCGACATGGTAGACGGAGCCGGTGTCGTCGCCGGGTCTTCGAGTGGGGCGACGTTTACCTACGACGAGCTCGCACGCCACATGATCAAGTACAGCGACAACACGGCGGCGAACATCCTCATCGACACGCTGGGCATGGAGGCCATCAATCACCGGGCCAGCGCCCTTGGCCTTGGGCAGACGGAGCTGCAGCGAAAGATGATGCATTTCGATGGGGGTGCGGAAAACTACATGAGCGCGAACGATGCGACGGCGCTGCTCTGCGGGATCGCGCAGCATGGATTGGCGAGCGATAGCACGAGCGAGGCGGCCGAGTCCTACCTGCTGGAGCAGGCCGATTCGGAAGGCCTGACTGCAGGGCTTCCGTCTAGCGTACGCTTCGGACATAAGACGGGAGCGTTGGATTCGGTACGCCATGACGGGGGCATCGTCTACGGCGAGAGCCCCTATGTCATCGTGGTGCTGACGAGCCTGGATGAGGCAAAGGCGAACTCCCTCATGGAGGAGATTTCGCGCATGGTGTACGAGGCGCTGGAATAGGAGATGGAGATGGCGCCAGGTGGCATGATGGCAGAAGCTGTCGTGGTCTTTGACTTGGCGGAGTCTTTGAACAGCAGGGTTGCATGGCAGGATGGGTAGAATCAAGAGTCTTCTTGATGTCTGAACGACGTGTTCATACCATGTGATTTATATCCCCCGAAAGAACTCCGAATACGAGATTCCGAAACCATTGACGATTTTCTCGAGCGTATCGAAGCCGAAGTTGCGATTACCTTTTTCAATGTCAGCAAGGTAACTACGGTTAATCCCAGTCATCAGGGCAAACCTGTCTTGCGTAAGCCCATGCTGCTTACGAAGTTCCTTGATACGCAAACCGATTTTGTTTCTTATATCAGTCTTCTGCATAAGCGCATGCTATTGACTGTGGTATTTTGAATGTATGAAATCAGAAACAATTCGCGACAAATCGACAAGGTTGTGGAAGACGCACACATTCGAAGCAGACGCCACGCAGCGCGAACAGAACGAGGGAAACCCCGAGGGAGTACCTGCACCCTCTAAGCTAATCGTCAAGTTCAACCGAGAAATACATATCGTGCCCGTCGAAGACATTACCTACGTCGAGAGCGTGAAGCGCAAGGTGTTCATCCACACAGATAGCAATATCTTCGAGACGTATTCGACCATGGGGAGCATCATCGAGAAGCTGCCGAACAGCTTCATCCGCTGTCACAATAGCTTTCTCGTAAACTCGATGCACGTTGCCGTAGTTGGTGCGTCGTTACTAACGCTGAGCTCAGGAGTGCAGATCCCCGTCAGCAGGCGATATGCGAAAGAAGTGCGTGAGCAGTTACAAGGGCTCGGGGTGTAGGGGAGCTAGACCTCCAGTGCGCCAAATTGTGACGCGGGCGGCATCGGCCATGCGCGTTGTTACATAAACCAGCATGTTAGTTACAAGTGCGTTGCGTCCTGCGTTTCTGCTTTGCAAAAATCACCTCAACTATAACAACCCAAAAGCGGCGAGCACTTCTACACCGCCAACACCTTGGAACGTGGCAGTCTCAGATGTGTGGGCTGGAAAGGCGAGGGCGTCGACTGGTATGGGGTGAAGTAGGCGGTTCTTGTCAGACACGCTGGAGGAGATGAAGGATGGCACATTGTCCGCACTGCGGAACAGAAGTTTCACCAGGAAATGCTTTTTGTGGTAACTGTGGGACGCGACTGCAAGTACAAGAAGATTGTGAGACTGCTGCGGTCTCATCGCCGGGCAGAGGATCCGTTCAGAATGGCGGTCGAAAAAAGTATTTTATCGTCTTGGGCTTGGGGGTCGTCGTTGCCATCGCAGTGTGCATTGCATTGGTTTTCGGTCTGGGAAAATCTGCGCCTGATAAAGAGAGCGTGCTGAAAGTCGGTGATTTGTATGCTATGAGCTCATCAGAGCTCTTCGACTATTACGAAGCTCTCGATTACGAGTTTCTCGACGAGAAGACCTTTGAGAGCTTTATGACAGATGGCGATACTCTGGATCAGATGACAATAATGCAGCTAGTTCAGGCACAGAAGTACGGAAATACGTGGTTATCCAAGTCGTTGTACGATCTTCTCGGGGTGTCAGAGTCTGATGAGAACGCCGCTTACATTCAGAACACTCTTCAATCGGTACTAGTCAATGACTGCATGGTGACGGTCGCTTTATACGGTGCTGATTACATTGACGAAATCTATAGCAGGACAAGTAAGGGAAACTCGTCACAGTATCTTTCGTGGTGTGTGAACAGTCGTATGGATAAAGAGGCTTTGCAAGCGGGAAAAGAAGTTCGTGAGGTGCAGATTTTTCTTCAGGAGTCTCCTTTTTCTGTTTTTGAGCTGGGGCGCGAAACACCCGCCGAAAGAGTGCAGCTTGTTCAAAACAGAATGACGACACTTTTGGAATCGACAAATTTTGATGCTCCACTGGCCGTTGAAACCTATGAGAAGGATTACGGCGATCCGGATTCTCAGAGGTATTACTTGTGCGTCGCCTACGGCATAACCAATGTTAAAGGGAAAGAATGCTTTTACTATTGCAATTGGCAGATGCAGGCGGGCAGCGAAGGCAAAATGGATGGTTATATATCAATCTGCTCGCTCGAAGACGCTTGCAAAAAGTATAACGTAGCAGATCTTGAAGGCCTTACTAAGCGCATAACCCAGAATAATTCCAACTATACGCCCGTCGAATATGTGCTTGATATACCAAGCAACCTCTCTGGGTGGACACAGAAATTGGACTCCAAATGGTACATCGGCGATGGTCAATACGGCCTTGGATATCTAACAATCGTTTCTGATGGGAACGATCATTTTGTCTTCGAAGTATGCAGCTGCAGCGACAACTGGTGTCCTCAAGGAGATGTTGTTTCCAAGAGGGTAGGGCCATCTAATATGCGTCCCGGCTGCAGTATTTGGATTTCGGCTGGTGCCGACAAGGCGACAGAACAGGATCTCGAGAAATACGCATCATGGGTAAAGATTCTTTGATGCAATTCGCTTGCGTAGCCGGTAAAGGAGCGAGCATATGTTAGTAAACAGACAAATTATTTTTCAGCGTGCACTATTGATGAAGCTTATCGCGGCGTTCGCATTTGCTGTGTTCTGTTTATGCGCTTGTAGTCAGGCCTCCCCGATTGCTGGGAAATGGTGCCAACAGACGGAGCTTGGCATAAAGACTCTTACCATCACAGACGATAGATGGACGCTCGACCTCCCTAATGGGCAACAAGAGGCTGGGCAGGTGGACTATCACAATGATGAGTCCAAAAACGGGAATAAAGGGTGGCTAGTTTTATATTTTGGACGCTCAGGTACAGATAGGCCGGCGCAGGGATCATCGCCTAATCAAGTTTTGTATCTTATGTCGGGTGAGACAAATGGCGATAGCCCATCCATGACCGTGAACGAAGCCGCTGCGTTAGCCCGAGCAAATGAATTTCTTGAAGGGCGCGGTGACTCTGAAGGAAAGGCCACCTCTCTCGATGGTAGGTGGTATAGAGAAGGCTCTCCGCATCTCAAAAAGTAATTTGTTGCGTTTTAGGCAAAAGGCTCGAGTAAGGCCTGTTTGAGGCAATGGATTGGCAGAGTGTATGACGCATGGTGCATGGCGATTCTTGCTTGTCCAGCGATTTGGCAGCTTGCGAAGTGCGCAGCATGAAAAAGTTCCCCTTTGGAATGTTCCCCCCTGCGCGTCTTCGCTGATGATCGCGAGTTATTACACCGAATCTCCCATTTATGTCGGGTATGGAGAATAGCATTTCAAGCCATGCTAGAGTTGCCCTGTCGTGACTAGCTACGATGGTATTGCTCGAGCTGGCGTTATTGGAGATGTGCATGAAGAAAGCGGCTGTCTTTTTTGCGGTGACTTGTTTGATGGCACTTGTGTTTTTTTGTGCGTGCGGACAGGAGAATGTGCCCAAGTCCAATCAGGCTCAAACGCAAAGTTCTACTAGTGCACAGGGCACATCAAGAAGCAGTTCTTCTTCCAGTGTCTCGGAGGTTCCGACCTATTCCTTAGATCAGGTAAAGAACTCTGATGGTGGAATAAGGGGACATAGAATATTTATTCTGCATGGAGATGTATGCATGCCATTAACATATGATGCATATAAAGACTGCTCTCATCCCGATGGGTCGATTATAAAAAACACGACCGCCTGCGTTCTTTATAAGGATGAAGATAGCAAGAGCACAGTAACGCCTGTTCTTGATTTGTCTGCTGGCGACAAGCTAATCACAAGAGATGAGTGGCAAAAGGGGAAAATGTATGCCTACCCAATAGTCGGTACGGGCTATGTGGAAAACACCACGCGTGATACGCGCATACATGACTACAGTGAAGTAAACGGGCAAGAAGTTGGAGAAAGCGACGAAAAGGCTGTCGAGGCTCTTCGCGCGTTGGGCGTTCACGCAGATGAGGGTCTCTATACATTTACGTCTGATGCGCCAATCTCTTTTACCATTGGAGGATACGGAGGCGTTGACTTTATCGAGAAAACCGTAAATGTCGATAAGCCATACAGCTTGGCATATAGAGAGGCGCGTGCGTTTTCATCCGATCCTTCGGAATTCGGCGCAGCTACATTGCGGCAGGAGCGCACCAAAGAAGGTTATTTCCTTATCGATACGTCAGAGCTCACCAGCGGGAAGTACATGATTCTCAACCGAATTAACGAAAGTAATCCAGGCTATAGCATCTTTGAGGTCAGATAGTCAACTTGCTCACCTATATCGCTGGACAAAAGGCCCCCTCAATCTTTTGCTATGACTACTGGGCACGCTCACGAAGACAGGGAAACTATGGAATTGAAACAACATGCGAAAAGAATAGTGACTGCTGCAATACTATGTGTTTTGGGGATAGCCATGTTGCCACTTTGCTCGTGTGGAGCTCCTGAATCCATGTCAGGAAAATGGTTTCAGTCTACGGATGATGGCGAAAAGACATTAACCATTGCTGACTCGCTTGACTCCTGGGAGCTTGTTTATCCAGACGGGCATAAGCAAACGGGCGCTTTGACAAATAGGGAAGAAGACGGATACATGGTCATGCACGGCGGTCAGCTCCAAGCGTCTTCTGATGGTTCGCATCCGGAAGATCAGCTTTGGCGCGATGGGGCATATCTCTATTATCGAGAGGGAGTGCAATCCCCCACGAATGAGTGGGAAAGAAGGATAGAGTTCAGTAGCGCCTTGGAATCTCGTATGGGATCAGGAGATTCGACAGATTCAAATAGTGCTTTTGCGGGCATTTGGCACCGTGAAGGATATGTAGATCAATAAAAGATCGATATGCTGGCAGGCCAATATGCTGATTGCAAATGGCTCCATGTTTTGTGTCACGACGTGTCAATAATTACCTATCGCGTTATAACATGTTATAATATCTCCTCGATTGGAGGTATTATGACAACGTCCACGCTCACAAAGGTTGGCAACAGCATGGCGGTGCTGCTTCCCAGGGCTCTGCGTCAAGAAGCGTGTATCGAGCCAGACGTGCCTCTGCGCGTTGATTCGCCCAGGAAGGGCGTCGTCGTCATCACCGCCGTCTACGACGATTCGATTGATCGCCTGACGCGGCTTCAGGAGGCCGAGAGGCGCATCGCCTCCCGCAAAACACATGCCGAATGGCCGGAAGGCAAGACGGCGGATGACCTGTTGCGCGCGGGAAAGGAGCGAGTGGTCCGTGAAATCACTGCTCTTTGACGCCAACGCGCTTTTGTATTGGGTATATCCCGCATCACCCTTTCATGACGGTGTATCGCAATTGCTTCAAAAGGCATTCCAGAGTGATGCTTCGTGCTACGCGCTCTCTTCCTCGCTTAACGAGATTTACTACGCGCTCCATTCTCACTACATGAGCGAGAAAGACGCGCGCGCGTCAATCCGCGACATTGCCGAGATGTTCGATCTGGTTGACCTGACGGGACCACTGGTTTTCTCCGCGCTCGATTCGAACGAGCCCGACTACGAGGACGGCTTGATTCGCGGTACAGCGGAGGCTCTGCAAGTCGATGCGATAATTAGTTACGACAAGAAGGCGTTTCGCAGTTCGTTTGTCCCCAAGCTAACTGCTAGGGAGGCGCTCTCCCTTTTCGATGAGCAGTCATGAGCCGCACGTCTCAATGTCGCGAGAGCGGCTATTTACGCTCCATGCAAAAAACTGCTGCAGCTTCTTCATAATCTGCTAGAATCTATCACCGCGCATTCGGGATGTGGCTCAGCTTGGTAGAGCGCTCGCTTCGGGAGTGAGAGGTCGCTGGTTCAAATCCAGTCATCCCGACCAGATTGCCAGAAAGGGGTTTCTGCATTCGGCGGAAGCCCCTTTGTTTTATTATGATGCGATACGTGATAGTCTTGCACTCGCTATTTACGCAGTGCATGCACGCAAGCTTTGGAGGATATGATGAGGATTCCCTTCCTGGGAGGCATTGGCGTTCCTGAGCTGATCATCATTCTGATCGTGGTCCTGCTTATCTTCGGTCCCAAGAATCTGCCCAAGCTGGGCAACGCAATCGGCAGGACGTTCAAGAGCCTGCGCGACGGCATGGACGGCAAGAAGAAGGGCGACGATTCCACGGACAAGTCACAAGACGAGGCCGAGGTCGTCGAGGAGGTCCCTGCCGAGGAGAAGCCTCAGGCTGACGCCAAGCTCGACGAGCCCGTCGAGGACGCGGTCGTGGAAGAGACCGTCGTCGAGACGGAAAAGGCCCCTGCCGAAAAGGCCGAATAGCACGCACGCTTTGAAGATAAACCCGCCCGTGCGAGACGCCGGGCACGCGATACGGATGAACGGAGACAACAGCCCATGGCGAACAACGCAAATGATGTGGTCCTGACCGCAGACGGCAAGGCAAAGCTCGAGGAAGAGCTTCACTACCTCGAGAACGACAAGCGCGACGAGGTCGGCGAGCGCATTCGCATCGCGCGCGAGTTCGGCGACATCTCCGAGAACTCCGAATACGACGACGCCAAGAACGAGCAGGCCATTCTCGAGCAGCGCATCGCCGAGATCAACGATGTTCTCGCGAACGCCCAGGTCGTCGACACTCCCAAGAAGGGCAACCGCGTCGTCATCGGCTCGACGGTCACGCTGACCGACGACGATGGCCGCGAGCGCGTCTTCACCATCGTCGGTGGCGCCGAGGCCGATAGTGCTCAGGGCAAGATCTCGAACGAGTCTCCCGTGGGCGCTGCCGTGCTCGGCCACAAGAAGGGCGATGTCATCGAGTACGAGGGCCCGACTGGCCGCAAGATGAAGTTCACGCTCACGAAGGTCGGCCACTAGTCATGACCGATGCACAAGAGGAGATCGTCGACGACCCCGTAGAGGTTCGCCGCAACAAACGCCAGGCGCTCATCGATGCAGGCCGCGATCCGTACGGCCATGCCTTTGCAAGCTCACATACGGTCGAGCAGCTCGACGAGCAGTATGCCCATCTCGAAGACGGCCAAGACACCGAGGACGAAGTCGCCATCGCGGGCCGCGTCATGGCCAAGCGTGCGCAGGGCAAGGTCGCCTTCCTCGAGCTCATGGACCATACGGGCACCATTCAGCTCTTCTGCCGTATCAATGCCTTGGGCGAAGATGCCTTCGAGGAGCTGAAGGACCTGGACGTTGGCGACTGGATTGCCGTGCGCGGCACCATGATGCGCACGCGTCGCGGTCAGCTTTCCGTGGCCGTCTCCTCGTTCGAGCTCATGTCCAAGAGCCTGCGCCCGCTTCCCGAGAAGTTCCACGGTCTGCAGGACAAGGAGACCCGCTATCGCCAGCGCTATGTCGACTTGGTCGTGAATCCCGAGGTTCGCGAGACCTTCAAGAAGCGCTCGCGCATCATCTCCGCCATCCGCCGCTTCATGGAAGACGAGGGCTATTACGAGGTCGAGACGCCGTTCTTGAACCCGATTATCGGCGGCGCGAACGCCAAGCCCTTCATCACGCACTTCAATGCGCTCGATCGCGACTACTATCTGCGCATCGCCACGGAGCTTCCCCTGAAGCGTCTGCTGGTGGGCGGCTTTCCCAAGGTGTTCGAGCTGGGTCGCATCTTCCGCAACGAGGGCATGGACCCCTATCACAACCCCGAGTTCACCACGATGGAAGCCTACGAGGCCTTTGGCGACCTCGAGTCCATGATGGACTTGGCCGAAGGTTGCTTCAAGGCCGCGGCCGAGGCTGCCTGTGGCAGCTTGCATATCGAGTACCAGGGCACGCCCATCGATCTGTCCGGCGATTGGCGCCGCGCGACCATGATGGAGTTGGCCAGCGAATATGCGGGCGAGGACGTCTCCTTCGAGCGCACGCGCGAAGAGCTCGTGGCCATCCTGGAGAAAAACGGCGGTCACGCCGAGGCCGCCTGGGGCAAGGGCAAGCTCATCGCGGAAATCTTCGAGGCCGTTGCCGAGGAGAAAATCATCCAGCCCACGTTCGTCATCGATCATCCGCTCGAGATTTCCCCGCTCGCGAAGAAGCATCCGGATAATCCTGAGCTCACCCAGCGCTTCGAGCTGTTCATCTTGGGCCACGAGTACGCCAATGCCTTCACCGAGCTCAACGATCCGGTCGACCAGGCCGAGCGCTTCATGGAGCAGGTCAAGGCGAAGGACATGGGCGACGACGAGGCCATGGGCTTTGACGCGGATTACATTCGCGCGCTCGAGTACGGCATGCCTCCTGCCGGTGGCATCGGCATCGGTATCGACAGGCTCACCATGCTGCTCACCGATGCGCCCACCATCCGCGACGTGCTGCTGTTCCCGCACATGAGGGATGAGGCGTGAGAGGCGGTTGCTTGAACGGATCAGGCGTTTGCAGAAGTTCTATCTAAAGGCCGCGCTCTGAAGTAACATATTGGTTTGAGATACTTCATTCATTTCCAAGGAGTCCAGTATGAGATTCGACAATATGGTTCTATACATCAAGCCCGGATGCCCGTTCTGCAGCAAGGTCATGCTTTTCATGGAAGAAAACGGCATCGAGATGAAAATCCTCGATTCGACCGAGCCGGAGAACAGCCAGGCGCTTCTCGACATGAATGGCACGACGCAGGTGCCCTGCCTCGTGGTCGACGACAAGCCGATGCTCGAGTCCGATGACATCGTCCAGTATCTGGAAGACATGATCTCATAGCTCGCTTTGTGGCGGGATACTTCGCTTGGTCGCTTTTAGCGACCAAGCGCTCAGTATGACATGCAGCAGGCCTTTTGATCCCGTTTCACGTCATTCCGAGCGCTCGCCGTAAAGCGTCCCCTCCCCACGTCATCCTGAGCGCGGATCTCGAAGCGATCCCAGCGAAGGATCTCGCCGTAGCCCACGAGGGGTGCTGGGCTGCACATCCTTGAATCAATCGACAACATAGATACTCCGGTTGGGAATCCAGCAGCAGAAAGTGTTTGCGCCGTGCGCAAATCATCAGGGACTTCGCTTGGGTTCATCTTCCATATACTCGATGTTGATACGGGGGAGGGTATCGCGTCGAGCATTTGCCTTCATGTGAAGAGAAGCGAAAGGAGCTAAACGTAAACCATTAGCGCGTTCCGGAACCGCGCGGAGCCCACTCCTCTCAAAACGATATATTTCGAGAAAGGAGAACCAGGTATGAAAAACCGCTATCTGATGTTCTTCGTCATGTATTTCTGCGCGGCCACATTGGCGCTGAGCCAATTCAAGATCGTTCCGATTCTCGGACCTATAACGGTGCATTTGGGAATTGCCTACGAGCAGGTATCTTGGCTCATGTCCGTATTCACCGTCGCCGGCATCGTTCTCGCCATACCAGCCGGAGGATTGATCGCGAAGTACGGCCCCAAGAAGATCTGGACCATCGTCATGGTGATAATGATTTGCGGCAACGTGATCGGAGCTCTCGGCATCGACAGCTATGTTGTCCTGCTCGCGAGCAGGGTATTGGAGGGCTGCGCCTTCGCCTTCGTCGCAATCGCGGGCGTCGTGTTCGTGAACATATGGTTCCCCAACAAGAACACCGGGCTGTTCGTGGGAATATTCATGACGTTTATATCGATCGGGTCCATCGTGGCCTTGAACTGCATGATTCCCCTTACCACGGCGTATGGCCTGGCAAGCGCCTGGTGGGTGACGGCTATTGTCTCTGCGGTAATGACCGCTGTCTTCCTCTTTGTGGTTGGGGAAGCTCCCGTGTCGGATGCCGGAAGCGGAGAGATTTCCAAGCCTTCGCTTGTACCCATCCTGAAGAACAAGCGTGTGATGATGATATGCTTCTTGGCCCTCACCTTGGGCTTCGTACTGTACTTCTTCTTGAACAACTATCCTTCGCTTTTTATGACTGTCTATGATGTCGACGCGGCGGGAGCGACTTTCTACAGTAGCCTTAACAACCTTTTCAGCATCCCGTTCTGCATACTGGGCGGCTTCATAGTGGACCGTCTTGGGCCCAAGGGGACACCGATCCTTTTGGCCGTATCGGCCGTCTGCGTGATCGTGGCGTGCGCGTTCATGACGAGGCTGACACCGTCCCTATTCATAGTCCATACCCTTGTTATCGCAGCTTTCCCGGGTCTGATGTACACCGCCTGCAACTATCTGGTTCCACGCGACGTCGACAACCCAATGCAGATCAGTTATGGCATCGCGCTCATGACGCTTTTCTACAGTATCGGCATCTTTATCGGATGCCCGATCGTGCTCTACGCCATAGCTGGAACCGGGCTCTGGGAGACTGGTGGCTATGTCTTGGCGGCGGTTATGACCATCGGACTCGTGTTCATCCTCGCTTACATCGCCATCTCCAAGAAGTCCAAAAATTGATGCAACAGTGATTCTTAAGGCAGCATCTGCATGAAGAAAACCGAAAGGGGTATGAAATGAGCAAGGCAAAGATCGCGGTAGTCAACTTCGAGACGTCCGGTGACAAGCCAGCTAACCAGGAGAAGATGATTGACTTCATCACGCAGGCAGCCGAGCAGGGCTGTGACCTGATCGTTTTTCCCGAGGAGAGCCTTACGGGCATCGGGGAAAGGGGGTTCGCGGTTGCCAGTGCGGAAGACAAACAGACGATATGCGACAATTCGGAACTCGTGCCCGAGGGCGAGTCGACCCAGATGTTCGTGGATTTGGCACGTAAACATGACATGTACATCTGCTGGGGCATGGCGGAGCGCGACCCCGAGCGCGATTGCGTCTGTCACAACGCCTCTGTGCTTGTGGGCCCGGAGGGCTATGTGGGTAAGTACCGCAAGACACACCTCGTCTTGACCGAGAACTTCTACCACTTCCCAGGAACGGAGTTCCCCGTGTTCGATACCAAGCTAGGGAAGATCGGACTCTATATCTGCTACGACATGTGTTTCCCGGAGGTGGCAAGGATCCTGGCAAGTAAAGGCGCTGAGCTGTTGGTCTCGATGACCGGGTGGCCGAACATCACCGGCACCGACGACGCAAGCGGTCATATCGAGTATATGACGTTTCAGAAGGCGCGCGCAGCTGAGAACATGGTTCCCGTCGTCTGTGCCACGCTTTGCGGACAGTACCTAGAGGGTCACAGCATGATCTTGGGCGCAACGGCGGGAAGTGTTATAGCATGCGCCGGATACGACGAGGAGATGATAGTTGCAGAGCTCGACGCACAGCAGGAGATAGCCGCAGCCAGAACAGCGTCGATGGGCACCGTGGACCTGCTTAGGGATCGAAGGCCCAACTTGTACGGCGACCTTGTTGCTCCTAGCACGTTTGCTCCCTACTATAACGTTGACCCGCATCAGGCGGACTAGGCCATCAGCTGAAGCCGTCGTTGACCGGATTGCCAGCCGCCTGCCATACAATAGCACGGCGGCTGGCCTTCGTTGCATTTCATTGTATTTTGTCGTCCAGCCGCTCCTTGGCGAAATGGGCAAGCGCCAGGACCCGTCGTGATGTCTTTGCGGACGCTTGATACAGCAATTGGACCTGCCATGCTGGAAACGAGCCGTCGAACGGGATGACGACGGTGTCGCTTGGGGCGTTCATTGCGAATACCTCTGATACGACGCCGATGCTGTCCGTGTGTTTCACGAGTTCGTGGGCGAGCTCGATGCCTGTAATCACGTTGTAGCTCACGTCATGTATCCCTCTGTTGCGGAGTACGAGGAACATCTGCCGATATTGGGAATCCCCCTTGGACACGAGTAGCAGCCGCCGACCTTCCAGCTCCTCCAACGCTATCGTCTGCCGTTGCGCAAGCGGAGATTTTTTTCCTATCCATGCATATACCGGCATCGTCGCGACGTGAAACGAATCGCATCCGGGATAGTCGCGGTTCATGCTTATTACCAGGGCCCCATCGACTGATTCGTCGCTCGCGCAGCCGATGCAGTCCTCGTAATCCATTTCTTCGAACCGCACACCGCCCGGCCAATTAAGCAGCATCTCAGCAGTGCCCGAAGGAAGCGCACTGAACAGGGTCGTCGAAACTGCCACATTGAGCGCCTCGAATGTCTGCGAGCCGTTGTGGGCAGCAATCTGATGCATTTCCCTGACTGTGTCGAGCACTCGCTGTGCCTTGGCCGAGAATATTTTTCCATCCTCCGTGAGCACCAGTTTCTTGTTCTCACGCTTGAAAAGCACCACTCCGAATTCTCGTTCTGTGGCCTTTACCGCATGGGAAATGTTCTGTCGGCTTGTATAGCACTTACGCGCGGCCTGTGCGAAACTGTCAGCCTTCATCGCGGCAAGGACAAACTCTAATTGTTGGGTCTCCATGGATTTGCCACCCCCCTATTCAATATGGGTTCGGTTATAAGACTACCGTACTCTTTGTTCCTTTCATGCGGCACGTACTTATCGTGTGGTCCATCGAGGATGGAGCGTGCAGATGATATCCATGCTTTTCACATGCTGCTCGCCAGTGTATTTGATAGATATGGACAGCCCTACATAAAATACGAGACGATAAAATCCTTATGTGACAAATTGTATTTGCCCTTGCGCAACCATAATCATCCTTTCATGTTGTGACAGTGTTTACAATGAAGATGCGGGTCGATTACGCGGGCTTGTTGCCCAGCCCGTGCAGGCTTTGGACGACTGTGGATGTGGGAGGGTCTTCTGCTGTGGAGATACAACATCTGAAACATCTTGTGGCCGCCTCTGAGAGCGCCAGCTTTGCAAAAGCCGCAAAAAAATGTTTCACCAGTCGGCAAAACATTGCGCATTCCATAAAGGTTCTAGAGAATAAGCTCGGCACCGTTTTGTTCGAGCGCAGAGGAAATGAGATGGTTCTTACGCCAGACGGCGAGGAGGCCGCTAGCGCTGCGCGTGAAATTGTTGAACAAGTCGAAAATTTCGACGTGATGTTTGCGCAAAGCGTGATGCCGGACGATATGTTGACTTTGGCTGTGAGCGCTAATTTGTTCGCTGGCATTCCCTCGTCTACAGATGAATTCATTCATTCGTATTCTGACAAGCTGCGCATCCGCGAGTGCGATTGCGAGAAATGCTATGAACTTGTGCTTGCCGAGCGCGTCGATCTTGCTATCGTCATGTGCATGAAGCGTGAATTCCCTGAATGCGATGTGCGCGAGATAGCAAGCTCACGCTCGTATGCGGTGGTGAATACCTGCTCGCCACTTGCGCAAAGGGATCAGTTATCCATGGTAGATTTCAAAGGGCAAGAACTCCTCTTGATGTCGAAACCACCCTTCCAATATAAGCCGCTTTTCTCCCAGATGAAGGATCTGGGATTCGAGAAGGGCGAAGTGAATGTCATCACTTCTACTTCGTCTATGGTGCACATGGTGCGACGCTATGATGTGATGGGCCTTGTTTCGAAGAAGTTCGCCATAGATCCACCAAAAGACATTTGTGCAATCCCGGTCGAAGACCCGCGCCTTGACTGGCATTTCTATGCTTTGTTCCGGATGGATGTTAGAAAATTCGCTGCTATCTCCAAGTTTGTCAAAGGTGTTCGATCCACTTTTGAGAGCGACAGCAACTATGTTTCGGCAATGCGCACGGCAGTTGATGATGCTGACGCCTAGCGTGTCGACTTCCGTTTCTCCATGGTATTCCTCTATGTGATTGACTTGCGCTCAAGGCGGCAAATTGTATTTGTCACTTTGAGAAATGGCACATCTTCCTGAAGGGCCTCTTAGGCAACAGAATTCTAATCGTACGGATAGCTGGCCCATGCCCTGCACTGCTATGGCGGCCTCCCGTGCGGTCAGGAACTTCTTGCCGATTGAGAGGAGAGGAACATGACAGAACCATGGAAACGACAGGAAAACGAAGAGACGATTTTCAGAACATGCGCTTGGTCGCCTCCGGGATGCCATCCGACCGGATGCGGTCTGCAGGTCCATGTGAAGGACGGCAGGGTGACGAAGATCGAGGGCGACCCCGACCATCCCATTACCAAGGGGTCTTTATGCCCGCGCTGCTTGGCGTTGACTGAGTATATTTATCACCCCGATCGCATCATTTATCCGATGAGGCGCGCCAAGGAGGACCGCGGCCAAGACAAATGGGAGCGATGCTCTTGGGACGAGGCCACCGACCTGGTCGCGAATGCGGCAAAGGAGATCACAGCCAAGTATGGCGCCGAGACGATCGCCGTTTTCGGCGGTACGGGACGTGAGGCCAATAATTGGTACCCGCAATGGGCAAACCTCGTATTCGGAACGCCCAACTCCGTATATGCTCAGGCCGGATGGTCCTGTTATGGGCCCCGTATGACCAATACAGCATTCATGATGGGCGGCGGTTATCCCGAGATCGATTACGCTGCTAAATTCCCAGATCGCTATGACGATCCTCGATTCGTGCCGCCAGAGGTCATTCTCCTTTGGGGCAAGGAGCCGCTGCGCTCCAACCCCGATGGCTTGTACGGGCACGCGATAATCGAGATGATGCGCATGTTTGGCACGAAGATCATCTGCGTCGATCCCCGCGTTACTTGGCTTGGCACGCGCGCTGAGGAAATCCTCCAGGTCCTCCCGGGTACCGACACTGCGCTCGCCATGGCCTTCATTTATGTCCTTGCCCATGACGACCTTGTGGATCACGATTTCATCGAGAAGTGGACTTATGGCTACGACGAACTGGTCGAGCGCGTGCAGGAGATGCCGCCATCCCGTGCCGCCGAGATTTGCGGCGTTCCAGAGGAGCAGATTTGGCGAGCTGCCCGCATGTACGGCAACGCGAAGCCGTCCAGTGTCGCTTGGGGCTTGGCAACCGATGAATCCACTAATGGTGCGCAGCTCGGCATGTGCCTCGTGGCGCTCATGGCGATAACCGGTTTCCTGGATGCTCCGGGTGGAACTACGCTCGGCATGGGCGATGACCAAGGCAACGTGGTGCGTGAAGGAGGTTCTATTTCTGCTGACGACAAGGTTGATGATGCCACAGACTCCACACTTGAGCTGGCTCTCAAGCATGGCATAATGACGCCTGAAACTTGGTTTACAAAGCGTATTGGCGTCGACAAGTACCCATGCGTTGGACAGGTTCTCTGGACGGTGCAGCCTGATGAGTTCTTGAAATGCCTTGAGACAGACAACCCGTATAAAATGCATATGGCAGGATTTGTTTCCTCCAATCCTATAGGCACGGCCATTGGTGCCGAACCGCAACGTTGGTGGAAGTCCCTGAAGAAGCTCGATTTCAACTTCGCCGTCGACCTGTTCATGAATCCCACCATCATGGCATGTTGCGACGTCATTCTCCCCGTGGCATCGACGATCGAGCATGATGGCATGGTAGTCACCCACTACGGTCTGAATGCTTCCTTCTATGGAGCGCAGAACAAATGCGTCCAAGTAGGCGAGTGCAAATCCGATGTCGAGATTATGATCGAAGTCGGCAAGAAGACCTACCCGGAGTTCTGGAATCGTTTCGAGGACGACGAGGCCTACAACAACTTCCATGTGTTCCGTAGCTGGCTTCCTTGGGATCAGCTCCGTGACAACGTGGTAACGATGTCAAACGAGCCATATTACAAGTATAAAGAGGGCAAACTGCGCCCTGATGGACAAGTCGGCTTCCCTACTCAGACCGGACGTGTGGAGCTCTATTCTTATATGTATGCGAAGTTTGGCGAGGATCCGCTCCCGTATTACGAGCCTGCAGCCTATGGACCGACCACTATGCCCGAGACTATGAAGAACGATTATCCTTTTGTGCTCACTACCGGCGCCCGGGTGCAGAATTACTTCCATTCGGAGCATAAACAGGTGCCTTCCCTGCGTCAGATCACTCCTTGGCCTGAGGTCGATGTGAACGAAGAAGATGCCAAGAGGCTTGGCATCGAAGAAGGCGACTGGGTTGAAATCAGTTCTCCATATGGTGCTGTTCGCCAGAAAGCCCGCGTGCTTGCTACGATCAAGCCAGGCGTAGTGCACTGTATGCATGGCTTTTGGTATCCCGAAGAAGAAGGCTCCGAGCCGAATCTCTATGGCAACTGGAAGTCTAATATCAACATGCTTATGCCGAATAGCGTTAATGCAAAAACAGGGTTTGGCAATACCTTCAAATCTATGATCTGCAACATAAAGAAGGTTCATGAGCTTGGTGGCCCGAACGAGCCGGAGCGCGTCGTTCTTGAGAGAAGCCGTGAGGCTGAGTTCGAAGTTCAGGAGACATGGAGGCCGGTTGACGGACCCGTGCAGGACCCCATTGACTATGAGAAAGAGCTCGTAGAGCACTAAGGAGGTTGGGAAATGACTCAGCATGCACTGTACTTAGATTTCGAGTACTGCACAGGTTGCCACAGCTGTGAGTTGGCCTGTCGGAATGAGCTTGGATTGCCGGTAGACGGATTTGGAATCAAAGTGCTTGAGGATCGCCCGCGCAAAAACCCCGACGGCAAATGGAACTGGAATTACATAGCCTATCCGACAGAGCTTTGCAATCTTTGCGAACAACGCACCGAGAGAGGCCTTCTTCCCTCTTGCGTCCAGACATGCCAAGCCAAAGTCTTGGAGTATGGCACTGTTGAGGAATGTGCGAAGAAGCTGGTTGAGAAGGGGCATCAGGCGACTATCTTCATTCCCTGATGTTCATATGTCTGGGGCATCGTTGCTCGGGTCGGGTCTCTCCGGCCCGAGCTTTTTTAAGGAGGCTTTTCACGGTGGCCAGCTGTGGAGCGTTCTGCTCGTTTTGCGGGCGGTGTGGGCGAAGGATTGCCGAGGAAATGTGTGGCATGAAGCCGAAAGGGGTGGCACCTCCGGGAGTTGCCGACAAGGGTGTTGGCATTAAGAAAACACGAGAGGAATTCTCTGGGTCGGACGACAAGGATTTTGTTGTTGACGTTGTGTAAGAGCACATTTAACCCACGTCATCGACGAGCGCTCGCCGTAAAGCGCCCCCTCCCACGTCATCCTGAGCGCGAATCGCGAAGCGATCCCAGCGAAGGATCTCTGCCGCAGCCGCTAGAAGCGGCGGGCCGAACGTCTATCGGCGTCGCGGGGGCGTAGTGAAGCCGTCATCGTCTCGTCATCGCTATTCTTGACTGCATGTCTATACTAGGAAGACCACTGCTCTCTTTTCGAGGAGGCTTCCGCGTATGTTTGAAAAGTTTACCGACAAGGCCCGACGTGTCCTTGTTCTCGCACAGGAGGAGGCACGTGAGCTGGAGCAGCCCTATGTGGGCACCGAGCACCTGCTCCTGGGCCTGATCCGCGAGGGCGAAGGCATCGCCGCGCGTGCCTTGCAACAGCTCAATGTCACCTATGACGAGGTCATCAGCCAGATAAAGGACATCACCGATCAGGATGCCCCCGCCGCTGCCGGCCATATTCCGTTCACGCCGCGTGCCAAGCGCGTGCTCGAGGGCGCGCTTCGCGAGACGCTGCAGCTCGGGCAGAACTACATCTCGACCGAGCATCTTTTGCTTGGCATCATTCGCGAGGGCAATGGCGTTGCCATGCAGGTCCTCGCGAACATCGGCGTCGAGGGCAATCAGGTTCGCGAGGCTGTCTCCGAGCTCATCAACAGCGCACCCACTCCCGTGCCGTATGCACCGATGGGCGCACAGCAGCCCGGACGCCCGAACCAGGGTTCCGCGCTCGACGAATTCGGCACCGACCTCACCAAGCTCGCCTCGCAAGACGGGCTCGACCCGGTCATCGGGCGCGAGCGCGAGATCGATCGCGTCGAGCAGATTCTCTCGCGTCGCACGAAGAACAACCCGCTGCTCATCGGCGAGCCCGGCGTTGGCAAGACGGCTGTCGCCGAGGGCCTGGCCCAGCTCATCGCAGATGGGCACGTGCCCGACGTGCTGCGCAACAAGCGCCTCGTGACACTTGATGTCTCCGCGCTCGTCGCCGGATCCAAGTACCGCGGCGAGTTCGAAGATCGTCTCAAGAGCGTCGTCAAGGAAGTGAAGGACGACGGCAACATCATCCTGTTCATCGACGAGATGCACACGCTCATCGGCGCCGGCAGCGCCGAGGGCTCCATCGATGCCGCCGCCATCCTCAAGCCGCCGCTATCGCGTGGCGAAATCCAGGTCATCGGCGCGACGACGACCGACGAGTACCGCAAGCATGTCGAGAAGGACTCCGCGCTAGCCCGCCGTTTCCAGACGGTCACGGTCGAGGAACCCACCATCGAGCAATCCATCGCCATTCTCAACGGCCTCAAGGACCACTACGAGGCGCATCATCGCGTCCACTTCACGGATGCGGCCATCGAAGCGGCCGTAACGCTCTCGAATCGCTACGTGCAGGATCGCTTCCTGCCGGACAAGGCCATCGACCTCATCGACGAGGCGGGTGCGCGCATGCGCATCTCCAACATGTCGGTGCCCGAGGACGTCGCCAAGGTCTCCGACAAGCTCAAGAAGCTTCGCGTGCAGAAGGAGGAGGAAGTCAGGCACCAGAACTTCGAGGCTGCCGCCCACCTGCGTGACAAGGAGAAGGAGCTCATTCGCGAGCGCGCCGAGCTCGAGGAGAAGTGGCGCGAGGAGGCCGCGCTCAACGTCGCGACTGTCGATACCGACCAGATCGCCGATGTCGTCTCGCTTGCCACGGGCGTTCCTGTCTCGAGCCTGACCGAAGCCGAGACCACGCGCCTGCTTCGCATGGAAGACGCGCTGCACGAGCGTGTCATCGGGCAAAACGAGGCGGTCACCGCCCTCTCGAAGTCGATTCGCCGCAGTCGCGCCGGTCTCAAGGATCCGCGTCGCCCGATGGGCTCGTTCATCTTCCTCGGGCCTTCCGGCGTGGGCAAGACCGAGCTTTCCAAGGCGCTTGCCGAGTTCCTCTTCGGTACCGAGGACGCGCTCATCAACTTCGACATGTCCGAGTACATGGAGAAGCACACGGTCAGTCGCCTCATCGGTTCGCCCCCGGGCTACGTGGGCTACGACGAGGGCGGCCAGCTCACCAAGGCCGTGCGCCAGAAGCCGTACTCGGTCGTGCTCTTCGACGAGATCGAGAAGGCTCATCCGGATGTCTTCAACGTCTTGCTGCAGATTCTCGAAGAGGGTCACCTCACCGACGGCCAGGGTCGCAAGGTCGACTTTCGCAACACGATCATCATCATGACGAGCAACGTGGGTGCGCGCGAGATCACGCGCGAGAACCCGCTCGGTTTCTCGACGACGAACTCGACCGGCCTATCCGACAAGGAGATTCACGATTCGGTCATGGCCGAGCTCAAGAAGCTCTTCCGCCCCGAGTTCCTCAACCGCATCGACGAGACGATCGTGTTCCAGTCGCTCACGAGCGAGGACATCGAGAAGATCATCGACCTCATGATCGACGACCTGCGTCAGCGCCTGATCGTCCAGGGCATGAGCATCGAGCTCACCGAGGCGGCGAAGAAGCACGTTGCCGAGAAGGGTACGGACACCGCCTTCGGCGCGCGTCCGTTGCGCCGCGCCATCCAGCGTCTTATCGAGGATCCGCTTTCCGAGGAAGTGCTCGAGGGCAAGTGGAGCGAGGGCTCCATCATCCTCGTTGATCACGTAGGCGACGAGCTCGTGTTCGCGCCAGGCGAGGGCGAGGTTCCCAAGCTCAAGGAGCGCAAGACGCTCGCGCTCGAGAGCGCGGGGCCGGGGAGCTCGCTTCCACCCGCGAGTAACGAGGCGGGAGCCGCCGAGTAAACACGACAATGGGGCACCTGCTCGAAGCAGGCGCCCCATTCTTCTTTTATAGCGTGTTATGATTGACCCACGATTCGTAATAGGGGGAGAGGGCTTTCATGGGTGCCATTCAGAGCATGGACGACGTCATGGAGATGGTCGCCCCTGGCACTGACCTGCGCATTGCGCTCGACATGATACTCTCGGCCGACAACGGCGCCCTCATCTGCATTGGCGATCTCGAGTCTGTTCTCGCACTCAGCGACGGTGGCTTCGAGATCGACGTCGCCTTCACTCCCAACCGCCTCTTCGAGCTCTCGAAGATGGACGGCGCGATTCTCCTCGATGCGCACGCGCGCCGTATCGTCCGCGCCAACGTTCATCTATCGCCCACGATGGAATACGAGACCAAGGAAACGGGCATGCGCCATCGCACCGCCATGCGCATGTGCGCGCAAACCGATACCGTGGCGATTACCGTCTCCCAGCGACGCAACGTCATTGACCTCTACTTTGGCGGCGAGAGCAAGACGCTTGGCCGTCCCCTCAAGTCGTTCTCGCAGCTCGACAGCATGATTCTGGCGCTGCAAAACGCGCGCGAGTCCATCGATCACGAAATCAACCGGCTCATCGCGCTGCAGAACGCCGAATCGACGGACGTGTAGCACTGGGCAAGGCAGGGAGGTTCCGTGACTGAAGACGCAAAGGACCTGGTCGAGGTGGGCATCGACCCGATTTCCGTTTCGGCGGCCCTCACTCCGGCCGAGGTGGACATGTACGTCCATCAGATCAACACGCTCGAGAGCGCGAGCAGCCTGCTCACCGGCCATGTTTCCAAGAGCCCCTCGACAGCGGCAATCATCGTCGCCGGTGGCGAGGGCGAGCGCTTCCGCAACCCCGGCGGCAAGCAGCTGTTCGAGGTGCTCGGCAAGCCGGTGCTCACCTGGTCGGCCGAGGCGTTCGACGCCGTGCCCGACGTGGGCGTCATCGTCATCGTCTGCCCCGAGGAGCGCCAGGCCGAGTACTGCCGCAAGGCCATCGACCCGTACCCGTTCGTGACGCCCATCGAGTTCGCGTCTTCCGGCGAAGAGCGTCAGGAGTCGGCCATGAACGGCTTCGAGTCGCTTACGAAGGACTACGAGATCATCGCCGTGCATGACGGCGCTCGCCCGCTCATCACACCCGAGATCATCTCTCACGCCATCAACCACCTCAAGGGCAACCTCGATATCGACGGCATCGTGGTGGGCCATCCGTCGGTCGACACGCTCAAGATCGTGAAGGACCGCTTGATTTCAGCCACGCCCGACCGCAGCATGTTCTGGGTGGCGCAGACACCGCAGCTCTTCCGCGCGGACATCTTCAGGCGTGCCTACCAGGCGGCGATGTTCGATGGCTTTTTGGGTACGGACGACTCGTCGCTTGTCGAGCGCATTGGCGGGCGTGTCGCCATGTTCAACGGCCCGCGCGACAACATCAAGCTCACGGTTCCGGAGGATGTCGGCCCCGTTGTTGCCGCATTATCTGCAAGAGTCGCGCAGCGTGAGGAATGAGGCACGCATGAACCGAATCGGTCTGGGTTACGACGTGCACGCGTTTGCCGAGGGACGCAAGCTCATTCTTGGCGGCGTCGAGATTCCGTACGAGAAGGGCCTTGACGGTCATTCGGATGCCGACGTGCTCGTGCATGCCATCATGGATGCGATTGTCGGGGCGATGCGTGCCGGCGACATCGGCAAGCTCTTCCCCGATACCGACCCCGCGTACAAGGATGCGGACTCGCTCAAGCTGCTTGAGCATGTGGGTGCACTTGCCCGTGAGCAAGGCTTCTCGATTGACGACATCGACTCGGTCGTCATGCTCCAGGAGCCCAAGATGTCCCCGTATCGCGAGCAGATGCGCGCAAACATCGCAGCCGCCCTGCGCATTCCCGTCGACAACGTGGGCGTCAAGGCCACGACGACCGAGCACTTGGGCTATGAAGGTAGGGGAGAGGGAGCGTCCGCCCAGGCCATCTGCCTGCTCTCACACCAATAGCAGAAAGTTAATTGGGGTGTTCTTTCTCGTTGCGCAACAGATGCTTTTATAACCTGTAAAGCCTGGCGCATTCCGAAAGGCTCGTGAGTGAAACAAGAAACGACAAAACGGTCTTGCGAGGACTGTCTGAGCGTGCGGTTTTTGCACGCGAGTTCCGCAGTAGTTTTGCCGTTTCGCAGTTTCGGTACGAACGCCGCCTTTCGGAATGCGCCAGGCGCCATTACTGTTAATATATTCGGACGTACGCAAGACTGCACCGAGGAGTGACCATGCAAATCTACAACACCGCGACCCGCCGCAAAGAGGAGCTCGTGACGCACGAGCCGGGCAAGGTGGCGATGTACGCATGTGGTCCCACGGTCTACAACTACATTCACATCGGCAACGCGCGCACCTTCCTCATCTTCGACATGGTGCGCAAGTACCTGAAGTATCGCGGCTACGAGGTCGCCTTCGTCCAGAACATCACCGATGTCGATGACAAGATCATCAAGCGCGCGCAGGAGGAGGGTAAGACGCCCGAGGAGATCGCGGCGTTCTATACCAAGGCCTTCATCGACAACATGCACACCTTCGGCATCGACGATCCGGACGTGCGCCCACGTGCCACGCAGGAGATTCCCGAGATGATCGAGCTTGTGCAGCGCCTCATCGATCGTGGCCATGCCTACGAGGTCGATGGCGACGTGTACTTCTCGGTGCGTTCCTTCCCCAAGTACGGCGAGCTTTCCGGTCGCAATGTCGACGACTTGCAGAGCGGTGCCCGCGTTGACGTGGACGAGCGCAAACGCGACCCGCTCGACTTCGCGCTCTGGAAGGCCGCCAAGCCAGGCGAGCCGCATTGGTCATCGCCGTGGGGCGAGGGGCGCCCGGGCTGGCATCTCGAATGCTCGGCCATGTCGCAGAAGTACCTCGGCGTGCCGCTTGACGTTCATGGCGGTGGCTCCGATCTCGTCTTTCCTCATCACGAAAACGAGAAGGCGCAGACCGAGGCCGCATATGACGAGGACTTCGTCCGTTACTGGATGCATTCGGGCATGCTGCGCATCAACTCCGAGAAGATGTCAAAAAGCCTGGGCAACTTCCTGCTGCTCAAGGACGTTCTCGAAACTTGCAATCCCAGCGCCTTGCGCCTGCTCATGCTGCAGACGCACTATCGCTCGCCGCTCGATTTCTCCGATGCGCGTCTCGCCGAGGCCGACACTTCGTATGGTCACCTGTGCACGACCGTGCGCAACTTGCGCTGGGCCGCGGAACACGCCGCCGAGGACGCCGAGGGCAATCCCTCCGAGCTTGACCAGGCGCGCGAGGCGATGCGCACCGGTTTTGTCGAGGCCATGGACGATGATTTCAACACGGCGGGGGGATTGGCCGCAATCTTCTCGTTTGCCAACGAATGCAACCGCTTTCTCGAATCGCATGACCGCATGAACGCCGCCGACCGCGAGGCTGCGCTGCTGAGCGCGGATGCCATCGAGGAGCTCATGGGCGTGCTCGGCATAGCGATGCCGGCATCCGGTGATGCGGATGAATGGCCGGTGGAAGTGTGCGACCTCGCCGCACGGACCTGCAACTACGCGGGCGATGATCCGCACGCGGCGGCCGACGCCCTGCTCGAGGCCCGCGCGCAGGCTCGGGCCGAGAAGAACTGGGCGCTTGCCGATGCCGTTCGAGACGGCCTCGCGGCGCTTGGGTTCACCATTGAGGACACCCCCAACGGAGCGCGGGTCAGCTATGGAGAGTGAGCACCTCGAGGGGCGACACGCTCTCGCGGAAGCACTTGACGCAGGCGTTCCCGTCCAGCTCGTCTATGCGAGCGATTCCGCCCTTCGCGACAAACGCATCTCCAAGCTGCTTGCCCGTGCGCAGGCAGATGGTATCCGCGTCGAGCGCGCCACGGCCAAGGAGCTTGACGCCCGGTCGTCCCATGGGGCCCACCAAGGCATTGTCGCCCAAGTCGAACCGTACGAGTACGTGGGGTTGCGCCAGCTCATCGACCAGGCGGCCGACGCCGAAGATGCACTCATCATCGCCTGCGACCATATAACGGACGCCGGCAACTTCGGAGCCATCGTGCGCACGGCCGACGTGGTCGGTGCGACGGGCGTGCTCATCCCCAACCGCCGCTGCGCGCGTGTAACCACGGCGACGTACAAGACTTCCGCGGGAGCGGTTGCGCACATGCCCATCGCGCAGGAGGCGAATCTGGTCAAGAGCCTCGAGCGTCTCAAGGACGAGGGGTTCTGGATTATCGGAGCGAGCGAGCACGCCAGGACGCTCCTGTGGGATGCCCCGCTTTCGGGTCGCATCGTGCTCGTCATGGGATCGGAGGACGCGGGGCTTGCCCGCCTCACGCGCGAGACTTGCGACATGCTCGTCTGCCTTCCGCAGGCGGGGCATGTCGAGTCGCTCAACGTCGCGCAGGCGACTACCGCGCTCGCCTACGAATGGATGAGGCAATGCAACGCCGCCAGGTCCTGATCGTCGACGGATACAACGTCATTCGGAACAACGATCGCTACGCGTATCTCGGCATAGACTACGAAAGCGGGGAGGGTTGGAACAAGGCCCGCGAAGCGCTCATCAACGATGCCGCCCAGCTTGCCCAGGAACATTACGAACGCTGCACGGTCGTCTTCGATGCTGCCGGCAATCCCGATTCGACGGGAACTCCCGTGCGCAAGGCGGGTATCGACGTGGTTTTCTCCCCTGCGGGGGTGAGTGCCGATAGCGTTATCGAACGACTCGCGCACGACGCACGCGAAAGGGGCTTCGAAGTTGTGGTTGTTTCGTCGGATTTCACCATTCAGGCAACCGTCTTCGGGGGAGGAGTCGCGACCCTTTCGTCGCTTGCATTTACCGCAGACAGCGCGGATGTCGAAGAGGAACGACGCGGGCTCGCCCGCCGGGCCGCGAGCGAAAAACGCACCATAGCCGACAGGCTCGATACCGAGACGCGTGCGAAGCTCGAGGCCATGGTCCGTGGAGAGCGGGGTGCGTGACCTGTCCGTTTGCCCCGTTCCCTCTGGCGCATCATCGAGATATTAGAGCCGTTCCTCTGTTTCCAAGTGTGATACACTGCCGGACGCGGTTTTGCCAGCGTGGCGCAACGGTAGCGCAGCGGTTTTGTAAACCGAGGGTTGCGGGTTCGATTCCTGCCGCTGGCACCAGCCGCATTTGCGCAGCGAAATGCATAGCTACACCCGGATGCGTGGTATAGCGGCTTTTTCGTTGACAACATCTGATGTGCGCGGTATCATCTCGTGCGCTATGCGGCTAGACCCGCATCGCATGCAGCTTGAAAAGCGTATACAGATTAGTGAGTCACAAAGATGGGCGTGTGCCGGAGCGGTTAATCGGGACGGGCTGTAAACCCGTTGGCTTTGCCTACCATGGTTCGAATCCATGCGCGCCCACCACCTTTGCCTGTGTAGCTCAGGGGTAGAGCACTTCCTTGGTAAGGAAGAGGCCATCGGTTCAAATCCGATCACAGGCTCCATTTACTTCACACTCATCAGAGTTTGAACGATCAAATGGCGGCGTAGCTCAGTTGGTCAGAGCGCACGGTTCATACCCGTGTTGCCATTGGTTCGAATCCAATCGCCGCTACCAGTTTTTTCGCCTCAGAACGAGGCTCAGCACGTATAAAATAGTAGTTTGGTAATGACGCGTATCCCAAAGCGGGGACGCGCATGCAATCAGCAAACAGGAGGATATGATGGCTGAAAAGGAAAAGTTTGACCGCTCCAAGCCGCATGTAAACATCGGCACCATTGGTCACGTCGACCATGGCAAGACCACGCTTACCGCGGCTATCTCCAAGACGCTTTCCGACAATGACGGTTCGCATGGCACCGCCACCGCCGACTTCACCGCATTCGAGGATATCGACAAGGCTCCTGAAGAGCGCGAGCGCGGCATCACGATTTCCATCGCTCACATCGAGTACGAGACCGACAAGCGTCACTACGCTCACGTCGACTGCCCGGGCCATGCTGACTACGTCAAGAACATGATCACGGGTGCTGCTCAGATGGACGGCGCCATCCTCGTTATCGCTGCCACCGACGGCCCGATGGCCCAGACCCGCGAGCACATCCTGCTCGCCCGCCAGGTCGGCGTTCCCTACATCGTCGTCTTCCTCAACAAGTGCGACATGGTTGATGACGAGGAGCTCATCGACCTCGTCGAGATGGAGACCCGCGACCTGCTCACCGAGTACGACTTCCCCGGCGATGATATCCCCATCATCCGCGGCTCCGCCCTCAAGGCCCTCGAGGGCGACAAGGGCTATCAGGATGCCATCTGGGAGCTCATGGACGCTGTCGACGAGTACATCCCGACTCCCGCCCGCGAGACCGACAAGCCGTTCCTCATGGCCATCGAGGATGTCTTCACCATCACCGGTCGTGGCACCGTCGCCACGGGCCGCGTCGAGCGTGGCGTCTGCCATGTCAATGACGAGGTTGAGATCGTCGGTATCCGCCCGACGCAGAAGACGGTCGTCACCGGCGTCGAGATGTTCCGCAAGCTGCTCGACGAGGCCGAGGCTGGCGACAACGTCGGTCTGCTGCTCCGCGGTGTCAAGCGCGAGGAGATCGAGCGTGGCCAGGTCGTCTGCAAGCCGGGTTCCGTTACCCCGCACACCAAGTTCAAGGGCCAGGTCTACGTCCTGACCAAGGAGGAGGGTGGCCGTCACACGCCGTTCTTCACCAACTATCGTCCGCAGTTCTACTTCCGCACCACCGACATCACGGGCACGGTTATCCTGCCGGACGGTGTCGAGATGGTCATGCCGGGCGACAACGTTGAGATCACGGGCGAGCTCATTCACCCGATCGCCATGGAAGACGGCCTGAAGTTCGCCATCCGCGAGGGTGGTCGCACGGTCGGCTCCGGTCGCGTTACCGAGATCATCGAGTAACACGCACCATTAGGTTATGAGCAGACGGGCCCGGCGGTTTTACGACCGTCGGGCCGTGTTCTGCGATTGAGGAGGATGTAATGCGCACGTTGGTCACCTTGGCCTGTACTGATTGCAAGCGCCGCAATTACACGACCAAGAAGAACAAGCAGAACAACCCTGAGCGCATCGAGCTGAAGAAGTACTGCCGCTGGTGCGGTCATCACACGCTGCACCGCGAGACTCGCTAGTTGTACTCGCTAAGTGTTCAGGAGTGGTCTACAATGGCTAGACCAGATGAACAGGCCAGTAGCTCCAATTGGTAGAGCGTCGGTCTCCAAAACCGAATGTTGGGGGTTCGAGTCCCTCCTGGCCTGCCAGACTATTCCGGCCAACTTTTCAGTTGGCCTCTTTTAAGGTATGAACAACCTTATACGAACGGATCAAGATGGCTACGAAGAAACACAAGAAGCGCAAGCGCGACACACGCACCGAGGAGCAAAAGGCTCAGTCGGCGCGTGATCTTGCGCAGGCAAGCGAGCAATCGCAAACGCAGAAGAAGGCGGCTGTGCTCTCTCGTTCCGAGGACAAGAGTCCCGAGAAAGCCAAGGCCACCAAGGCCGTTGCCAAGAGCGATCCCAACAAGAAGCCCAGCCTCTGGCGTCGTTTCGTCAACTATTGCAAAGAGGTCAAGGGCGAGATGCAACGCGTGGTATGGCCCACGCGTCCCGAGCTCGTCAACGCGAGCCTCATCGTCGTTGGCGCCCTCGTGTTCTTCGGCGTCGGCATCGCCATCATCGACAACATCATCATCATTCCGCTTGATGCCATCGCAACTCTGGGAGTGAACGCCAATGGCTAGAAGATGGTATGTCATCCACACCTATTCGGGTTACGAGAACAAGGTCAAGACTAACATCGAGCATCTCATCGAGACGCAGGGTCTCGAGAACAACATCTTCGAGATTCTCATCCCCACCGAGGAAGTCACCGAGCTCAAGGAAGGCGGCCGTCGCGTCACCACCGAGCGCAAGGTCTTTCCCGGCTACGTTCTGGTCAAGATGAATCTCGATGCTCGCACCCAGGTTGCCGTACGCAATACGCCGGGCGTCACCGGGTTTGTCGGCAGCGAGGGTCAACCCGTTCCGCTGACGCGCGACGAGTTCAACAAGATTACCAAGCGTGTGAGCCCCGAGGCTCCCAAGAAGACCTCTACCGATTTGGAAGAGGGTCAGTCAATCAAGGTCGTGAGCGGTCCGCTCGCAGATTTCGATGGCACCGTCTCGGAGGTTAATGCCGAGGCCGGCAAGGTCAAGGTGCTCGTCTCGATTTTCGGACGCGAGACGCCGGTCGAGCTGAGCTTCGATCAGGTGGCGAAGATCTAAACTTGGCAGAAACGCGCGCCGTGCCTCGATGTGGAAGAGGGCTTCTCACGGTACTGCGCTTTCGATAGATAGAGTAAAAACCCATTAGGGCAGGTACGTAGTAAGGATTCACATCATGGCAAAGGACAAGGAAGTATCGGGCTTCATCAAGCTTCAGATTCCTGCTGGCCAGGCAAATCCGGCTCCCCCGGTAGGCCCGGCACTCGGCGCCCAGGGCGTCAACATCATGCAGTTCTGCACGGCATTCAACGCCGAGACCGCAGACAAGGGCAACACCATCATCCCGGTCGAGATTACGGTCTACGAGGATAAGTCCTTCGACTTCATCTGCAAGACTCCGCCGGCAGCGGTTCTCATCCGCCAGGCACTCGGCATCCAGAAGGGCAGCGGCGTCCCGCAGCGCGACAAGGTCGGCACGCTCACGCAGGCCCAGCTCACCGAGATCGCCGAGACCAAGCTCCCCGATCTCAATGCCAACGATATCGAGGCAGCAAAGAAGATCGTGGCGGGTACCGCTCGCTCCATGGGCGTCCTGGTCGAAGAGTAGATACGCGGCGTAAAGGATACGCCGCTAGATGTGGGAGGGCCGGCCAGGTCCGTTGACCACGAGGAGGAAAGAAAATGGCAAAGCACGGAAAGAAGTACGAGGCCGCACTGGCCAAGGTCGACGAGGACAAGCTGTACACGCCGCTCGAGGCGTGCGCGCTTGCCAAGGAGCTCGCGAGTGCGAAGTTCGACGAGAGCATCGAGGTCGCGTTCCGTCTCAATATCGACACTCGCCAGGCCGACCAGCAGGTCCGCGGCTCCATCTCGCTGCCCAACGGCACCGGCAAGGAAGTCCGCGTCGCCGTCTTCGCCGAGGGCGATAAGGCCAAGGAGGCCCTCGAGGCTGGCGCCGACGTCGTCGGTTCCGATGATCTGGTCGCCGACGTGCAGGCGGGCAACATCAACTTCGATGCCGCCGTCGCGACTCCCGACATGATGAGCAAAGTCGGTCGTCTGGGTAAGGTCCTCGGTCCTCGCGGCATGATGCCCAATCCCAAACTCGGCACCGTCACTCCCGATGTTGCCAAGGCCGTTAGCGAGCTCAAGGGCGGCAAGGTCGAGTATCGCGCCGATCGCTATGGCATCTGCCATGTCAACATCGGCAAGGTCTCCTTCGAGCCTAAGGCCCTCGCCGAGAACTACGGTGCGCTCTACGACGAGATCCTGCGCGTGAAGCCGGCTGCGACCAAGGGCCGTTACGTCAAGTCCATCGCGCTTTCCTCGACGATGGGCCCTGGCATCAAGGTTGCCAGTGACATCGTCCGCAACTACACCGAGGCGTAAGAAAAAGCACGATCTTAATGTTCAGCGGAGTGCTTACGTACTAGTTTGTACGCTTCGCACATGCAAAGAAGCCCGGGTTTCGTGCCTGGGCTTCTTTCGTCTTATAGCTTGGAGTTGTTGATATCGTAGGGCGTTGCCTGATAGACGTAGTAGTTCAGCCAATTGGTGTAAAGCAGCTGCGCCGGGGCGCGCCAGTTTGACCGAGGCGTCTTTGACGGGTCATCATCGGGGAAGTAATGCCTTGGCACCTTGGGGTTCAGCCCTTTGCCAAGGTCACGTGCGTATTCCTTCGCAAGCGTATCGGTGTCGTACTCAGGATGTCCAAAAACGAAGAAGTGCCTGCTATTCGTGCTCTTCGCGATGAATACGCCCGCCTCGTCTGATACGGCTATGATTTCGAGGTCATCGACCGCCTCGATATCCTCCTGGCGAACCTCGGTGTGACGCGAGTGCGGTGCATAGAGCACGTCGTTGATACCGCGGACGAGCGGGCTCGACGGCTTTACGATGTTATGGGCAAAGACGCCTGACATCTTCTCCTCGAGCTCGTATTTCTCGACGCCGTAGTGATAGTAGATGCCCGCCTGGGCGCCCCAGCAGATGTAGAGCGTCGAAAAGACGTGGGTCTTTGCCCACTCGAAGATCTCGCAGAGCTCGGGCCAGTAGTCGACCGTCTTGAAGTCAAGAAGCTCCACGGGCGCGCCCGTAATGATCATGCCGTCGTAGCGCCTGTGGCGGATGTCGTCGAGGCTGACGTAGAAGGACCCGAGATGCTCTGCGGCCACGTGCTCGGCACGATGGCTCACCGTCTGGAGCAATTCGACCTCGACTTGAAGGGGCGTGTTCGAGAGTTTGCGCAGGAGCTGCGTCTCCGTCTCGATTTTCGTTGGCATAAGGTTCAAGATGAGAACACGAAGCGGACGTATGTCCTGGTGGATTGCACGGTGCTCCGTCATCACGAAGATGTTCTCGCCCTCGAGTATGCTGGTGGCCGGAAGCGCATCCGGAATTCTGATTGGCATGGTCAAATCCTTCCGTAGGCGCTCCATGATATCAGGGCCTCGCTGGTGATACCATGAGGCCGGTCGTTCATTTCGTTTTGAACAAGGAGAGCCCATGACCTCGGAAATCGGCACCACATGCGTTCAGGGTGGCTACCATCCCGGAAACGGCGAACCGCGTCAGATTCCCATCTACCAGAACACGACGTGGAAGTACGATTCGAGCGAGTTCATGGGAAGGCTCTTCGATCTTGAGGAGGAGGGCTACTTCTACACGCGTCTCCAGAATCCCACCAACGATTGTGTGGCCGCGAAGATCTGCGAACTCGAGGGTGGGTCAGCGGCGATGCTCACGTCCTCGGGGCAGGCGGCAAATTTCTATGCGGTCTTCAACATCGCGGGCTGCGGAGACCACGTGGTCTGCTCGACGTCAATCTACGGTGGCACGTACAACCTGTTCGCGCATACGATGAAGCGGATGGGCATCGAGTTCACCTTCGTCTCCCCGACATGCAGTGACGAGGAGCTCGAGAGTGCCTTCCGCCCGAATACGAAGGCCGTGTTCGGCGAGACCGTCGCGAATCCCGCGCTTACGGTCCTTGATATCGAGCGTTTCGCGAAGGCGGCCCATGACCATGGGGTTCCGCTCATCGTCGACAACACGTTTCCCACGCCAATCAATTGTCGCCCCATCGAATGGGGTGCCGATATCGTCACCCATTCCACGACGAAGTACATGGACGGCCATGGCGCCGCGGTTGGTGGTTGCATCATCGATTCGGGCAGGTTCGATTGGGAGGCCCATGCCGAGAAGTATCCCGGTTTGACCACTCCCGACGAAAGCTATCATGGTGTGGTCTACACCAGGCAATTCGGCAACGAGGGGGCATTTATTACGAAGGCGACGGCGCAGCTCATGCGCGACTTGGGATCAATTCAGTCGCCCCAAAACGCCTTCTTGCTGAACATGGGCCTCGAAAGCCTTCACCTACGCGTGGCCCGGCACACCAAGAACGGTCTCGCGGTTGCGGAGTTCCTGAGCCGGCATCCAAAGGTGGCATGGGTGCGTTACGCCGATTTGCCCGGTGATGAAAGCCACGGCCTCGCGAAGAAGTACCTGCCCAACGGATCTTGCGGCGTGGTGAGCTTTGGCGTCGCAGGCGGACGCGATGCTGCGGAGCGCTTCATGTCCGCGCTTGACCTCGCGCAAATCGCGACCCATGTCGCGGATGCGCGTACCTGCGTGCTACATCCCGCAAGCGCAACGCATCGCCAGATGACCGATGCGGAGCTGGAAGCAGCCGGAATAGCCCCTGACCTCATTCGCCTTTCATGCGGCATCGAGGACCCAGAGGACTTGATTGCCGACCTCGAGCAGGCACTCGGGGCGGTCTAGAGACGCCGCCGTCATGCGCATGCCTGCCTTGCCGTTTCGTACAGCCTCATGACCTGCGCGCTTGGTCGCTTGGGAAAGACCAGCCCGTAGGGCATGTCATGTGGCTCGGCAAGCGGGATGCAAACGAGGTTCGGATGTATGTCCTCCCAGATCTCGGTCGTGACGATGGCGCGGTTGTTCAGCTCGCAATCCGTGAATAGCTCCATCGTGTAGAAGGGGACATCGGTAATCCGGTTGGCGCCGAGTCCGGTAAGGTAGGAGCGCACCGCATCGTAATCGGCCGATACTCCCGGTCTCATCATGACCAGGTCGAGGTCATGGAGCACATCCGAATCGAGCGCGTGCGGAATGAAGGTGCCGAGGGAACGCGGTACCGCGACGCACAGCCGCGTTCGCGTCAGCTCGAGGAAAAGACACTGCTCCCGATACAACTCGGACATGTAGAGCCCCTCCATCACGTCATACGATACGCCGAGTCCACGCAGGTAGTTGCCCGGTTCGACCCCGGCACTCTCAAGCGAGATGATGTCGATGCGAGTGCCCGGCGCACGCTCGATCATGTGCGACCAGATTTCCGGAAGCATGCGGCATTTCATGAGAAGGGAGGTTGCCACCCGTATAGGTTCCTCGCCGTTTTGGATTTGACGCGCACGGGCGATCGCTTCGTCGCAGTGGCGGACGATCTCGACGGCGTCTCGATAGAGCGATTCTCCTGCCTCGGTGAGCTTGATGCCCCGACGCCCACGCTCGAACAAGACGATGCCGAGTCGCTGTTCGAGAAGGTCGATCTGCTGGATGAGCGAGGACGGCGCTATGTAGAGTGCCCGCGCCGCCTTGCTGAAGCTTCCCGCGTTCGCCGTTTCGATAAAGGACTCAATGTGCCGTGAGTACATGGTCACCTCTTCGTGTAAGGCTTAGACCTGAAATTGCTATAGAGAAAAGCTCGGTTAAAAGATGATTATAGCAACTACTATAAGGTCACGTACGAAATTGGAGGGGATATCATGGACGTGCGCGTACTTAAACGGAAAAGATATGTCTATCTATTTGCGTCGGCTGCATCGTTTCTGGTGCTGGGCCTTGTCTATGCCTGGTCGCTATTTGCCACGCCTCTCGCCACAATCTACGGCTGGGAGATGGCGGCGGTCAAGGTGACATTTACCATTTGCATGATGTCCTTTTGCGTGGGCGGCCTCATTGGCGTGCGCGTGCTCAGGCGCCTTGGCGTGCGCGGCGCCATACTGATGGCAGCTGCGCTTCTCGTTTGCGGTTTTGCGGGAACGGCGATTCTAGCCCAATACGGCATATGGGCCCTGTACATATGCTATGGCGTATGCATTGGCTGCGGCACGGGCCTGGGCTACAACGTCACCATCGCCACGGTAACCTTGTGGTTCCCCGATAGGACTGGCTTTGCCTCCGGTGTCATGTTCATGGGCTTTGGCCTCGGATCTCTTACCCTGGGAACGCTCACGCGCGCCATCATCGGAACGGCGGGTATACCCGTCGCACTCGGCGTCGTCGCGGCCACGGCCTGCGTCGTCTTCGTGTTTCTGGCCTGCTTCTTGAAGCGCGCTCCCGAGAACATCAGCGAGCTTCTGGGCGTCGGCACGCAAAAGAAAGACCTGGCAAAGGAGGAGCTCTCATCCGATGCCGAATTCGTGACGGATGCCAAGTCCGCCCCAGATGCCGAGGCGGATCAGCGCAGGATTTTCCGTGACCCTGCGTTTTACGGCTACTACCTATGGGCGATCATCATCCTTGGCGCAGGACTCGTCGTCATCGGCACGTCCATGCAGGGAGCCTTGGAGCTGAGCGTTGATGCGACCTTCGCCGCGACGCTCGTGGGCATCATCCCCATCGTGAATGGATTGTCAGGTCTTTCCATGGGTGTCGTTTACGACAAGAAGGGCTTGCAGTTTTCCATGATCCTGGTCGCAACGATTGCCTTCGCGGCCTGCACGGTTCTCGCCTGCGCCTTCTTCTTCGGTTTGGGATGGCTCTACGTCATCGGCTGTCTGATGATGGTGGTGGGCTATGGTAGCGTAGCGCCCCAGGCCACCGCGTTTGCCCGCGAGCGCTATGGTCAGAAGCGCTTCCCGCATCACCTGGCCATCGTGAATACCGACATCGCCGGCGGCTCGGCCTTCCAGCAGGCCGTGATGAGCGCCTGTGGCGGCGTGAGCCTGTTCGTCTACACGACCATGGCCGTCTTTGGCGCCGTGGCCTTCGTGACGAGCCTTGTCTTCGCCCGCATCACGAAGCCGAAGAGGGGATAGGGAAGAACGCGACCTTGTGGATATACGAGGGCGTCTTGCCCGTCCCTCCGATTAGGCGATGCGCCCCCCACCTGCAATGACGCAGCGCCTGGTTTCGGACAGCGCCCTCGCATCCAGAAACCAAGGTCCTATTCTCGAAAGCGCTCTTCGTGTTTAGCCCGCTTCATACAAGACAACCTCATCTTTCCCAATCCGGAGACAGCAGAAAGTCCACGATATTCCAGCACTTGATACCATTATCGGACCAGTCTGCTTCATCGATGCTTACGATGAGCTTAGGATAATTATCACTAACGGCCTGCAGTGCGGAGAACTCACGTTCACGTGTGCTTTCGCTTTCAAGCAAATATGCGACTTGGATGTAAATACGATTGCCATCCCTTTCGGCAACGAAGTCTATTTCCTTTTTTTCGATGCGGCCAACGTAAGCTTGAAAACCTCGACGCCGTAATTCTACAAAGACGATGTTCTCGAGCACCAAATCGAGCCTGCGCGCGTTGTTTCCGAACATGGCCTCACGAAGGCCCACATCGGTAAGGTAGACCTTCTCGCTGCCCTGCAGAATCGCCTTTCCCTTGATATCGTAGCGGCGAACCCTGGTGAGCAGCATGGCCTCCTCTGCAGCTTGCAGGTAGTTGTAGATGCTTTCGACGGAGATTTTTCGTCCATCGTTTTTCATCGAGTTAGCGATGTTGTTGACGGAGAGGGTGGTTCCAACCTCAGACATAAAGTAACTGAGCACTCGCTCTAGCTGGTCACTGTTACGAAGCTTGCGCCGTTGCACGATGTCCTTGAGGACAATCGAATTGAAGACGTCGCGTAGATACGAAATCGAGCTTTCCGGAGCGTAGTCGATGTGGCTCAGAAAGGGGAGAGCGCCATAGATTCTATAGAGATCGTATAGTTCACGTGGGCTTTTGTTGGGAAATGCTTCGGCGATTTCTTTCAGGGAAAACGGAAACACCTCCACAGTCACGTACCTTCCGGCTAGGAGTGTCGAGAGTTCGCCGGCAAGCAGCTTCGAGTTGGACCCGGTAATGTATATGTCGCAATCAAGGTCGACGCGCAATGAGTTTATCGCACGTTCCCAATTGGGCACGGTCTGAACCTCGTCAAAGAACAGGCATATTTTGCCTTGAATGTTTTGCGTGAGCTCCAGGACCGTCTGATAGAACACCTGCGCAGACGAAGCTGCATCTTCCCATTGCATGGACTCGAAGTTGATTGTGATGATGTTGCTGTGCGCGATGCCATCATCGAGAAGCTTGCTCCTGATTGTTTCAAGCAAGGTGCTCTTGCCGCTACGGCGCATGCCGGTTATAACCTTGATGATATCCTTGCCAACGAAGGGCTCAAGTTTTGATATGTATTCGGTACGCTGAATCATGCTGTCCTTTTCTTTCATAATAGAGAAAAATTAGCTAACTATCGATTTTTTCTATTATAGCCGAAAAAATATTAGTTGAATTTCTCAAGTGTAATCGAGAAGACGATAATTTAAAGCCTGTAACAGGATTGCCTGCGCCCTTCAGACAGACAAAGTCTAGAAACCACCTTCGGAAAGATTCTTGGTGAGATGAAAAGCGGCTGCTCTGGCGCTTGATGTGCTTAATTGTGGATTTAGACAAGAAAGATAGACATTAATTAAAATTGCCTAGTTCATGCCGTCGCTGTATCTCGTACATTGCATGTATAGCATATTCATCGAGAAAGGATGCACGATATGAACATTGTGGTCGCGGTCAAAGTCGTGCCAGACGACCAGGACATACAGGTCACCGCATCAGGCGAGCTTGACATGTCCAAGGCACATCAGACGATCTCCGCCTACGACGTCAACGCGATCGAGGCCGCCGCGCAGCTTGCGGCGAGTGTCGATGATTCCAAGGTGACGGTTGTCGCGGTCGGCCCCGCCGTCATCGATGACTCCAAGCTCAAGAAGAACATCCTCGCCCGTGGCGCCGACGAGCTCGTCATGGTCGCCGACGACGCCTATGCCGACATGGACGCCTACGCGACGGCGGCTGCGTTGACCTCGGTTATCGATGGCCTGGACGGATGGGACGTGATCGTATGCGGTGATGGGTCGGCCGATAACTACGCCCAGCAGGTCGACGTGCAGCTTGCCCACAGGCTGGGCGCGCCCGTCGCCACCGCGGCGGTCGAGATCGTCCCGGTGGACGCCGCCCTTCGCGCCAGGCGCAGGCTCGAGGACGTTGTCGAGACCGTCGAGCTTCCCATGCCATGCGTCGTCTCGGTACTGCCCGACATCGCGCTGCCGCGCATCCCGGGCATGAAGGACATCTTGGCGGCGGGTAAGAAGCCCATGCGTGTCGAGGGGGCGCCTGCCGCGCCCGAAACGGCGGCCGAGATCATCGATATCAAGGCGCCCGAGGCCGAGGAGCGCAAGCTCGAAGTGAAGTCAGCGTCCGACGACGGTGCCATCGAGGCATTTGCCGCCGCCATAAAGAGCGCGTTGCAGTAGGGAAGGGGAATAGATCATGAAAGCATTGGTAATCGCCGAACATGCAGATGCCGCCACCGCCCTCGCGGCAGGTGCCCGCAATCTGGCGGATGAGGTGGCTGTCGCGATCGTCGGCCCCGAGGAGGTTCCCGCCAACATCGCCGATGTCGCCTATGGCGTAGCTGTTCCCGAAGGCGCGGTAGCCGATGACGCGAATGAGACGCTCGCGCCATTGCTCGAGGGCGTCGAGCTGGTCATCGCCGAGCCCACGCGTCACATCAAGTCCGTCGCCGGCAAGCTCGCTGCCTCCCGGGGCGCGAGCGTCATCACCGACGTGATGTCGTTCGAGAACAGCCAAGCTTCCCAGATGTACTTCGGCGGTGTCGGAATCGTCGAGCGCAAGGCGAAGACCCTGATCACCTTCCTCACCGTGCGGCCGGCCACCTTCGCGGACATGCAAGCGTCAGGCTCCAACGGGGAGGCGGAGCAGCTCGAGTGGGTCACTCCCGCCGCTGCCGTGAAGCTCGTTTCGTCCGATCCCATCGAGAAGGCGGGCGTGGACCTCACCAAGTCCGAGGCAGTCGTCGCCGCGGGCCGCGGCTTTGCCGAGATGAACGACCTCGACCTTGCCCGTCAGCTGTGCAGGAAGATCGGCGCCGGGCTGGGATGCACACGCCCGCTTGCCGAGGCAAACGACTGGATGCCCTCCGAGACCTACATCGGCGTCTCGGGGCTCAACCTGTCACCGAAGGTCTACATCGCCGTCGGCATCTCCGGACAGATGCAGCACATGGTCGGCGTGAACCACTCCGGCACCATCTTCGCCATCAACAAGGACGAGAACGCGCCCGTCTTCAAGCAGTGCGACTACGGTCTCGTGGGCGACCTCAAGACGATTCTCCCGGCGCTTGTCGAGGCGTTGTAGAGCCCTTTTCGGGAGCGGCCGAGCACATCACGAGCGAAAGGCGATGAGAGATGTCCGATACAGATTTTGACGCAATAGTGGTGGGGGCCGGCCTTGCCGGACCGGTTGCCGCCCTCGAGCTCGCGCGAGCGGGCAAGTCCGTGCTCGTCGTCGAGCGCGGCAACTTCGCGGGCGCGAAGAACATGACGGGAGGGCGCCTCTACGTCCACTCCCTGAGAAACGTGTTCACCGACGACGAGCTCGCCGATGCGCCCTTCGAGCGCAAGATCGTCCGCGAGCGCATCAGCCTCATGGCGCCGGACGCCACTACCACCATAGACTTCTCCTCCGACGCCATGGACGGGGAGGAGACGGCATCGTACTCAGTGCTGCGCGCCCCCTTTGACCAGTGGCTCGCCGCCAAGGCGGAGGACGCGGGTGCGGAGTTCATCTACGGCATCCCCGTCGAGGGCCTCGTGAAGGACGAAGGCGGCAAGGTGCGCGGAATCCGCGCTGGCGAGGACGAGATCACGGCCGAGGTCGTCATCCTGTGTGATGGCGTGAACTCGCTGCTCGCCAGGGAGGCCGTGGGCTACGAGAAGCCCCCGGCGAGCCAGATGGCGGTTGGCGTGAAGGAGGTTCTCGAGCTTCCGGCCGGCACCATCACGGATCGCATCCTGGCGCAATCCGATGATGAAGGCGCCGCGTGGCTGTTCGCCGGCGACGCTACCCATGGCGTTTTCGGCGGTGGCTTCATGTACACCAACAGGGACTCGATTTCCCTGGGCGTCGTCGCCGGGATCGAGGCGCTGGCATGTTCCGATGCGGTCCCGGTCTACCAGATGCTCGAGGACCTGAAGCACCACCCGGCCGTCGCGCCCATCATCCGCGGGGCGAAGGTCGTGGAGTACTCCGGGCACATGGTCCCCGAGGGCGGCTTTGACATCATGCCCGAGCTCGTAGGCGACGGCGTCATGCTGGCGGGTGATAGCGCCATGATGTGCCTCAACCTCGGCTACATGGTGCGCGGTATGGACTATGCCATCACAGCGGGGCAGATCGCCGGCCAGAGCGCCGCCAGGGCGATTGACGCGGGCGACACGTCCGCGGCCGGCCTGAAAGGCTACGCGGCTTCCCTCAACGGAAGCTTCGTGATGAAGGACCTCAGGCAGTACAAGAACGAGCCGGCGTTTCTGGAGGGCTTCACGCGCATGTTCAACGAGTACCCGGAGCTCGCGCGAGACGTCCTCAACGACATGTTCATCGTCGATGGCGCGCCCGCGACTCCCATCAAGCAAAAGGTCGTGCCGCGCCTGAAAAAAATCGGCATGTTCAACATTCTGAGGGACGCGAGAGGAGCGATGAGGGCACTATGAGCAATCCGGAGATCACCGTGAACGTCGACGAGTACCTGGCGCTTGACAAGTACGAGGTCGACGAGGACAACGCCCACATTGAGCTCGTGGCGGACCCTTGCGACGAGGAGTTCGACAAGCTCATCCGCGTGTGTCCCGCCGCGCTGTACAAGCGCGACGAGGAAGGGCGCAAGAGCTTCGACTACGCGGGTTGCCTCGAATGCGGCACGTGCCGCATCGCCTGCGGGGACACCATCGTGGAGAAATGGGAGTTCCCCGGTCCGACTATGGGGGTAGAATACCGTTTCGGATGAGAAGCCGAACCGTATGGAGAAGCCAGCATGGATGACGAGCAGAAGAAGATTGTTTACGAGGCAGTCGACAAGTTCTGTGATGAATGCATTACCGAGGACAATATCCAGAATTGGTGTGCTTCAAGGGGTATTCCGCATGATGATTACGCGGCGTTTTACGAGAGCGACCTCGGCAAGTATTGCCTTCCTCCTCAGGTAGGTGGATGGGATGGCCCGTTCGTAACGCGCGCTCTGGCCGTTTCCCGGCTTGCCCGCCGCGCTGGCGCAATTCTGCCCTACCAGACCGACTTCACCTCGGCAGCTCTTCTCTCCACCATGTACTCGTTTGTCCAACCCGAAGTTGTCAGCGAGCTTGTCGCGGATGATGGACGAGCGATTTTTTCACAAGCCTTCTCAGAGAGCAGCTTGCGAGAGGAAGCGGTTGTATCGGGAACGTGCGTAACGAGGAACAAAGACGGCATATTCCTCGATGGAGTGAAAAGCTATGTTGCCAACGGCCAGTTCATTTCGAAAACGCTTGTCCTCACGCGTGATGACGTGTATGGCAAAGAGGATGGAGGCCGATCAATTTGGCTCGTCCCCCTTGGAACCGAGGGGGTTTACTCGTACCCCCTCAACACGATAGGCCAGGAAATGACCGCGCCCGCATCAATCGAATTCGATCATGTGAAGCTCGATCCGACTTGGCGAATTCAAACCGACGGGAACCTCAAGCAGGTTCTTGACCAGCAGTACATGCGCGGACGCGTCTTGACATGTGCGGCGAGTCTGGGCCTTGCTCAGGCAGCCATGGATGACGCGCTCGAAAGATGCGCCATGCGCCACGTGCGTGGCGAGGCATTGGGCAAGCTCCCCCAAATCGAGGCGAAGCTCGCTGACATGTCCGTGAAGATACGTCTGATGGAGGCTATGCTCGCGAAGGCAGCGAACTCGATTTCAGATGGCGAGACCACCGACGAGCAAAGACTCAACTGTGCGCTCATGAAGTACTGCGTTCCAAGAGCGGCAACGGAAGTGGCCGACAGCGCGATTCAGATTTTTGGCGGCGCGGGATATACGGACCGTTCGCGTGTAGGTCGAATTTGGCGAGACTGCCGTGGCAATCAAATCGCCCAGGGCACAGACGAAATGATGATTCATACGGTTGCCAAGCAACTTCTCAAGGGGCACAGCTTTGCGCTGACGGATATCTAAACCACATTGCTTTTGCGGATTTTAGTTTCGGGGTTTTCTGATTGGGTATTTTTGCAACTCGGTCATGAGCGTTTCGTTAGCCTGATTCCAGAATGGATTAAGCGCGTCATCGAGCAAGATCTCCGAGGCGGAGGGATTCGCCAGATGGTAGCAAGGCATCTGGTAGAGGCTTTCCAATTGCTGCGAAACGATGAAATCAAACGTTTCGCGAGGCATGTAACGTCCGCCAAGAACGAACCGAACATCGCTTTCTATCGCAGGCCTGAACAGCTCGAACACCCTGATTTTTATTTCCGGTTCTTTCGCAGTGAACAGCTTGCGGTAGAACGCGGGACGGGTTTTGACACAACGAACCAGCGATTTGTAGAATTTGCCATGATCCAGGAGCCGTGCGCCGATTTCATGATGCATGTAATAGGGGAGCAGCTCGGGTTTTGTCTTGAGTGGAGCGGGCGCCTCGAGCAACTGCCTCTCCGGAACTGCCGCCTCTAGCTCTCTTGCAAGGTCAACTCTGAAGACATACATGGCAACATCGAGCTTACTATCAAAATGGTAGTAGAACGTATTGCGGTTAATGCCCAGTTCTTTCACGAGCTTCGAGATGTGTATGCCGCTCAGCGACGAAGCCTCTGTTCCGACGACGACATAGTTGATGATCTGTTCGCGTATCGTGCCGCTGTTCATCGTTCGACATGCCCCGCTTGTTACTAGAAGATTCACATGAAGTGTGCAAATTTAGAAAATGACCATTCCATTTTCTATGTTTCATGAGCTATTGTCAAAATGAAGTGGGAGACAACCTTTGTGGATGGGCAAGGTCCTCGCTTATGCCGCCCTGGATGTCACAAGGCAAATATCGACGTGCAGTCCCCAGATTCCTCCACATCAAACTGCACTGAATCTGCCGCCCACCCCTCCTTAAATGTGAGCCCCCATAATAAAGGGGGCTCACATCAATCGAACGGAGGTTGATGCGCGTTAACCAAAATCATGATTGGCGGACAGAGAAGCAAAACAAGGCGTGACGGAAAATTAGCCAATTCCAGGTTTTGCCTATTCTTAATTGAAATTCGCTATTTCATAATTGAATTGCAGCATGGCGCCAACCGAGAGGAGAGCTACATGGATTTCAGCTTCACTGACGAGCAAGAGCTGCTCAAGGAGAGCATCGCCGAGTTCTGCGAGCGCTACGTCGACGAGAAGGACATCCCGGTGATGTACGAGAACCACGGTACGCCGCACGACCTCGACATGGCCTATCTCGAGGCGGGCTTCGGCCTCATGGGCCTTCCCGAGGAGCACGGCGGCATCCCCTGCGACATGGTCACCCTGGGCTTGCTCACCGAGGAGTTCGTGCACAACGCCGGCTTCACGGCTCCCTATCTCAACGCCACGCTCGCGCTTCGCGACATGGTCGACTTCGGCAGCGACGAGCAGATCAAGATGTGCTTCGACGCCTACCAGGAGACGGGCAAGCCCATCTTCTCGCTGGGCTTCTCCGAGCCCGGCGCGGGTTCCGACAACCAGAACATGAGCTCCGTCACCCGCAGGCAGCCTGACGGCACCTACCTGCTCAACGGCCAGAAGACCTGGGTCACCAACGGCGAGAACTTCCCGCTCGTACTCCTCATCGCCAAGGACGAGGACCCGTCGCGCGACAACCGCGAGATGTCGATGTGGCTCGTGCCGCTCGACACCCCGGGCCTCACCACCGCGCCGCTGCACAAGATCGGCCAGCAGATCATGCCGTTCTGCGACATGTACTTCGACGACGTGGTGCTCACCGAGGACATGCGCGTGGGCAAGAAGGGCGAGGGCTTCAAGAACCTCATGAAGAACTTCGAGGTGGAGCGCTGCCTCATCTGCGCCCAGGTGCTCGGCCTTGCCCAGGCGGCCATGGACGACGCCGCCGCCTACGCCAGCGAGCGCATCTGCTTCGGCAGGCCCATCGTGTCCTTCGAGCTCATCCAGCAGAAGCTCGCCGACATGGAGATCGCCCTGCAGAACACGCGCAACATGCTCTACAGGACGCTGTGGAAGATGGACAACGGGCAGTCCGTGCGCATCGACTCGGCGCTGCTCAAGCGCTACGCGGCCCAGCAGTGCACGTGGGTGTGCAACGAGGCGCTGCAGATCTACGGCGGCCTGGGCTTCACCACCGAGACCAGGCTCGGTCGCCTGTGGCTGGATTGCCGCGGCATGCAGATCGCCGGCGGCACCGACGAGATCATGGTCTACATCGCGGGTCGCCAGATCGCCAAAGAGTACGCGCGATAGGGCGCCAAGGGTTTTCGATGGATCAGGTCAAGAGCGTATATCCGGAACTATCCATCATGCGGTGGATAGAAGAGGAGTGCCAAACGGCGCCAGACAAATGCCTGCTCGCGACCGCTGACGCCTGCTTCGCTTATGGCGAGGTTAGGGAATGGACCATCTCGCTTGCGCAGTATTTTGCAAAGGAACACGGACTGGGTGCCGGATCGACTATTGCGCTGTGCGCTCCTAATGTCGTGCATGTTCTTGTTGTGCTTGCCGCAGCGCAGCTCTTAGATGTTCGCGTCGCGCTGTTTCCGCTAGCAACCGGAGCGATCGAATTTGAACGTGCGGTCGGGCTCGTTTGCCCTCAACTTGTCATTTCCTCAGACCCATCCAGATTTGGTGAAGCACGAGGTGTTATCAACGACATACAATGCATGCTGATAAACGACGGTCATGTCACCGTCCCCAGCGTTGACGAAGTCATGCGTCGACCGGTTACAAGTGAAACGGCGTTTCCGAACGCGAGTGGCAACGCCTCCATCATCGTGTTCACGTCGGGCAGCACGGGCGTCCCCAAGGCAATAGTCAACAGGGCATCCTCCTTTGCCCTTAACGGCCTCGCCTTGCGCAAGTGGCTCGGGGTTACGAGTGGCGACATGGTGTATCTTCCCGTCCCGCTCGTCCACGTCTTTGGCATCGTCGGCATGTACCTCACGCTCGTCTCGCAGGCGACCTTCACGACCTCGCCCAAATACGACGCCGAGGAGGCATGTGCGCTCATCGAGGCGACAGAGGCGACGGTACATCTAGGCGTCCCCACCAACTTCATACGCGAGCTTAAGTGCAACGAGGACGAAAGATGGGACCTCGACTCTCTGAGAGTCGGACTCGTTGCCGGGGCTGACTGTCCCGCTTTTGTGATCGAGGAGTTCGAGAAACGCTATGGCTGCAGAATCATGCAGTCCTACGGTATGAGCGAGACGGCTGCCACCCTGACGGTGACGCCTCTCGAGTACGACACTGCGGAGAGGGCGGCGACCCTTGGATTCTGCATCGATGGCGCCCAGGTCAAGACGGATCCCGATACGGGGGAGATCATGTGCAGGAGCGCGTCTATGATGGAAGGCATCCTGCAGCCGGATGGATTAATCGTCCTCGATCTGGATGATGGATGGTTTCGCACCGGTGATGTCGGGCATATCGATGAGCGTGGCCAAGTTTCCATGACGGGGCGACTGAAACACGCCATCGTACGAGGGGGTATCAACATATTCCCGTCCGAGGTCGAACTGCTCTACAAGCAATGTGACGACATCGTGGAATGCTGCGCCGCGGCGATTGCAGACGAGGAGCTCGGCCATCGTATCTGCCTGGGCGCGGTCTTGCGCGATGACTCGACGATGACAGCAGAGGCCCTGCGAGCCTATGCCCGGGGGCGTATCGACAAGGGCAAGATTCCGGACGTGGTGATGATTGTGGATGCGCTTCCGTACTTGGACAACGGGAAGATCGACAGGGGGTCTTTCGCCCAACAGGCGCAATTAAAGTCGAAACCCTGATGCCGATGCCGGCATGAAAGACTTGTTCACGGGCATCAGAGGTGCTTGTCGAAAAGCAAGAACGATCAGGAGGAAAGAAAAATGGCACAATTCATTACAGCGCAGGAGGCGGCAAGGCTCATCCCCGACGGAGCCACCATCGGTGTGGCGGGCATGGGGCTTTCGGGCTGGGCCGAGGAGGTCGGCCGCGCGATCCGCGACAGCTACCGCGAGACGGGGCACCCGTGCGACCTCACCCTGAAGCAGGGCTGCGCCATGGGCGACTGGAAGACGCGCGGCGTCACCGTGCTGGGCGAGGCCGGCCCGGGCCTCGTCACCAACTGGTCGGCGGCGCACATCGGCTCGGCGTTCTCGCTCAACGAGCAGGTTCAGGCCGGCCAGATTAAGTGCCACTGCCTGCCCCAGGGCGTCATCATCAACCTGTGGCGCGAGATCGCGGCAGGCCGCCCCGGCCTGATTACCAAGGTCGGTTTGGGCACCTTCGTCGACCCGCGCGTCGAGGGCGGGCGCATGAACCCCGAGACCACCGAGGACGCATGCGAGCTCATCGAGTTCGACGGCGAGGAGTACCTGTTCTACAGGAGCTTCCCGCTCGACGTCGCCATCCTGCGCGGCACCACCGCCGACGAGAAGGGCAACATCTCCTTCGAGCACGAAAGCGTCATGAACGAGGGGCTGGCCGTCGCCTCGGCCGCCAAGAACTCCGGCGGCATCGTCATCGTGCAGGTCGAGTACCTGGCGCAGGCGGGCACCCTGAACCCCAAGGACGTCGCTATACCGGGCATCATGGTCGACTACGTCGTGCAGGCCACCGACAAGGACTGCTGCTGGCAGACCGAGGGTGTCTACTACGAGCCGGCCTTCTCCGGCCAGATCAAGAAGCCGCTGAGCCAGCTGCCCGTGCTGGACCTCTCCCCGCGCAAGGTCATCTGCCGGCGCTGCGCCATGGAGCTCGAGCCCGGCGCCATCGTCAACCTCGGCGTCGGCATCCCGGCCGACGTCGCCTCGATCGTCGCCGAGTCCGGTTGCCTCGACGAGGTCACCATTACCGCAGAGGCCGGTGGCATCGGCGGCGTGCCGGCGGCGCTGCCCAACTTCGGGTCCAACTACAACGCCGAGGCGATCATCTCGCACAACTCCATGTTCGACTTCATCGACGGCGGCGGCCTGGACATCACGGTGCTCGGCCTGGCCGAGGTCGACAAGGACGGCAACCTCAACGTCTCCAAGTTCGGCAACCGCCTGTCCGGCCCCGGCGGCCTCATCGACATCACCCAATCCGCCTCCACCGTCGTCTTCGCGGGCACCTTCATGGCCAAGGCCAAGGAGCGGGTCGCGGACGGGAGGCTCGAGATAGTCGAGGAGGGCACCTCCAACAAGTTCGTCGACGAGGTGCAGCAGATCACCTACGCGGGCGCCTACGCGCGCCCCGACCAGAAGGTTCTCTACGTCACCGAGCGCTGCGTCATGGAGCTGCGCGACGGCGTGATGACGATCGTCGAGGTGGCCCCGGGCGTCGACGTCGACAGGGACATCATCGCCCACATGGACTTCGTGCCTGCGATCGCCGATGACGTCAGGGAGATGGATCCGGCGCTGTTCCAGGAGGAGTGGGACGGCCTCAAGGATGTCCTGGATTGTTAAAAGCCAGATAAACCCTAATCAAGCCGGGTGGGAATCAATACTCCTGCCCGGCTTTTGTTTTACAGGCAGAGCCGCCCATATACAGCTCAGCGATTATGAACTCGCTTGCGAATCAATGTCTATGGGGGTAAACGAGGGAAATGATGCCATCAGGGACTCTATGAAGATCTTTTCGGATTCATAGATGTGTTTCTCATCGGGATAGGAAACGTAAAGGCTGCAGGGGAAGGGATCTCCCTTAAAAGGTATACGCGCCGTATGATTCCCTGGGTGATATAGGGGTCATGCGTTGCTATCTTGTTTGGTCGAATGGCGTAGGCATCTTTGATAAGGCTCACCGTGACCATGAGGCTATCTTCGTGGAACATCTGCGAGTGAACCTTGATTCCCACATTTTCGAGCTGCTTTATGTAGGGAAATCGTTTTGCGTTTTGATAGATATACAGCTTGTAATCAAGAAGATCCGAAAGCTCCAGCTCCTCTTTGTCCGCGAGGGGACTCGCGGAATTCACGAATACGGAGAAGGAGTCTTCCTGCAAGAGGGCCACTCTCAAACCATGCCGTCTTGCGAACTCGATGGTGTTGTTCAGATGATTGGGAATCTTATACTGGATTGAAAGACGTCCGCTGACCTGCGCCTCCAGAGCGTCAGGCTCATGCTTGAATTTGATGTCGATGGATAGGTTGGGTAGCTTTTGCTGTACTTCGCCAATAGCCCTGATGACGTAGAACGATGGCGCTGTGCCAGTCATGGTAATGGTGACGGGATGATAAAGCGAGCTCTCTTCTGCCATGGCAAGCCATCGCTGGTACGTATCGAGAATAATTCCCATGTCATCGTATAGACGTCTGCCTAGGTCGGTCAGGTTAATCCCGGTGGCACTTCGTTCGATGATGGGATACCCAAGCTCCGTCTCGATACTTTTTATCGCAGACGAGATAGTTGGCTGTGCGCAAAACAGGGCTGCAGAAGCCTTGGTTATAGACTTGTAGTCTGCAACGGCACGGAAGTATTTTAGATGCTCGAATTGCACAAACACCACCCCAGTTCAGTATACAAACACTAATCCCAGAGCGGCACAAAAGAACCCTATGCCCCATAGGAATATCGAATGCCGGCGAGGAGCGTTTCGTACCTATCATAGCCCTAGCTACACAGGTTCATTTGACGTCATTGTGACAGTTCGCGGTCTCAATGTGAAAAAGAAACCGTGTCAGTAAGGATTCCGTCTCGCACCGTCGTGGAATCAGAAGAGATGGGTCTGCCGCTTTGCAGGAAATGCAACATTGGGGAGGTCATGCACGGTGAGTTTAGATGCAAAAGAGCTTGCTCGCTTCCGGCGAACAGCCGACATCAACGAAATTGCCATGATGTTTGGACGCTATGTGACCCTGATGGATGAGATGGATGCCATGTCAATCTATCAGGAGCTGTTCGCAACGGACAATCCGGACATAAGTATCGAATATGATACGTGCGGTACGTACGTAGGCACAGATCACGTGAAGGCCTTCATGGAGGACCTGGCGGCCAAGCTCAATGATTGGAAGACAAAGCGTGGCTGGCTCGACTTTCATGATGCCGCAACGCCTCATGTTGTCTTCAGCGCTGACGGAGATCGCGCGCAGGCCATGTGGAGCCTCATATCGCCCAAGGCAAAGCCGGCCACGCCAGATCCAGGCTTCACTGCCGAACGAAAGCTCACCGCCTTTTGGCAGGCAGGCAAGATGCATTGGGAGCTAATCCGGACCGATGAAAGCTGGAAAATCCTCCACTTCCATTTGCTGACGTATTTCACAGCCCCCTATCACGCAGGCTGGGTCAAGCAGGCCGAATGTTACCGGGAAGCCCCTTTCTGGAGCATGAAACCCGACCGCAAGGCTCGCTTCTACGCCTATCACCCGGATCAGGTGTATGTGCAAGACGGCATTTACAACTGGGGACCCTATCTCCCCGAAGACGGCTCGTTTTAGAAGGAGGGCACGGATACCAATGAGTGAGACAGAGTACATCTTCACGGAAAAGCAGCTCGAGCGCTTGCGCCGTGCCTCCGATATCACCGAAATCCAGATGCTCATGGCAAGATACGTGGATTGCATGAGCAAGATGCACGCCAAAGACGCCTGGGCGCTCTTCGCGCAAGAGAACGAGGACGTCAGCATTGAGCTTGCGGAAAGTGGCGGCTACGACGGCCCCCAGCATGTCTTGCAATTCCTCGAGGCCTATGACGAGTATTTGCATGATCCCTCTGATAAGCGCGGCTGGATGGAGTTGCAGAACATATGCAATCCCACTGTCATCGTTTCCGATGACCACACCAGGGCCATGGGCTATTGGACCATACTTGCGCCTTCCAGCAAATGGGCATTGCCATACCCATGCGACCAAGAGAAACTGACTGCCTTGTGGGGTTGCGGAAAATACATCGTCGAATTCGTTCGAGAAGAGGAAACCTGGAAGATCCTGCGCCTAAAGCTCGTCTGGTTTTTGCGCAGTCCGTTCGAATTTGGATGGATGAAGCAGGCTGATTGTGTGCACATGCCGCCCTTCCAGGGTCTCAAGCCAGACCGTGAGCCCGAATACTACAACATCTACAACGCCGATTATGGCTGTGCATCTGGTGGTATCGAATGGGGCCCGTACTTGCCCAAGTCACTCTAAGGAGATGCTGATATGAACAAGCAGGAAGCAGAACGATTGCTGCGCGGTGCAGATGTCATCGATATTCAGATGATCATGGGCAAGTATCTCAGTTACCTGGATCAAGTCGACTTTAAGGGCATCTACAGTCTCATGGCCCAGGATCACCCCGAGATCACCTATGAGATGGTCGAGGATGGAGCATATGTGGGGCCGGAGAATGTTCGTCAGTACATGCTCGACGAACATGAGCATCTAAATAACAATCCCAACCACATGAAGGGCTGGGTTGGTCTCCAGAACATTCTGACTCCGCGCATTGTGTTTAGCGCCGATGGAACCCGCGCAAAAGCTCAGTTCAACCAATTAAGCCCGCATGCCATGGCCATTGCGCCATATCCCGGCGATGAACATATTCCAACGACCTATTGGTTCATCGGCAAATACGATAACGAATTCATCAAAATCGATGAAGAGTGGAAGCTTTTGAAGACGCACATCATCGCCTTCTCCCGAACTCCCTATCAGGAGGGTTGGGTTCGTCAGCCAGATGCAAGGCGCATCTTCCATCCCAACGCGATGCCCCCTCAGGAGAAGGGTCGTATCTACACCTATCACTCCGATGCCGTTTACAGCAAGGACGGGAACTGGACTTGGGGCCCACACCTGCCAAAAGACGGGTCTTTCTAAAGCGTGGCAAAGAGCTTGAGAAAGGACGGTTGAGCAAAATGACTAACATTTCTGAACGGCGTCTGCCTCCTGATCTTGCGGGTTTGCCAAGCATTCGCGCAGAAGTTGCTTTTGAAGTGGCTCCCGGCAGCCTCATGCCAAGCCTGGAAGGGCCGGTTTTTGACAGAGAGGGCAACTTTTACTGTTGTCACACTGCCCCTGGCGATACAACCGTGATGAAGATCACGCCCGAAGGAGAACAAAGCAAGTTCTACCACAATGACGTTGGCATGACAGTCGGGTTGGCATTTCACAGGGATGGTCGCTGCTTCGCTGCTGACATGCTCTCCAGCTGCATCAACATTCTAAGTCCGGATGGGAAGCTGCTCGATACTGTGTCCCTCGAGGCTGGCGGCAGAAGGATGCGTCCGGATTGTATGGTGTTTCGCGAGAACGGCGATCTGTGCTTCACGGACCTGAGCGGGCATCTGCACAATCCTAGTGGTGGGGTTTACGTTCTTCGGGCTGACTCCAGTTACAAGGAGATGGAGCTGTTTCTAGGGGAACTCTGCGCTCCCGATGGCATCACGTTCGCTCCTGACGGTCGTTCCATGTGGATCACAGAGGTTTCGACCAATTCCGTAATTAGGATCCTGCTGGACCCGAAGGGCAATCCCAGAATCGCACAGCATTCTCCGCTCTGCGCCTATCGCAATGCCGGCTCCTCCAATGTCGACACTCATGCCATGGACGAGAACGGATTCATTTACGTGGGCATCATGATGGGTGGCCGCGCCCTGGTTCTGGACAAGGACGGCATTCCCGTTGCGAACATTTTGGCTCCAGGTTTTGAGGAAGGAAAGCTAGCCTATACGCCCAACCTCGCGCTCAGGCAAGACGCATGTGAGGGCTATTTGGTGGCTTCAGATGACGAACGAGCTGTCGTTTTGAGGTTCGAGTCTCTGGCACCGGGCCAGAGATTGTACGCGACCGAATAGGCATGCCTGTTCCGCTGCAAGCAATCATGGAACAAGAAGCGGTTCTTGTTCGACGGAACATGCGCTGCAAGGCGTTTCACGGGTGCTCGGTCTGTCCGTTTGTTCAGAGGTGCTGTGAGCTTGTGCTGTATGAGGCTCGCCGAGTTTTGCATGCGAGGTGAGAAACAGTCATGAATATAGAGCAACTTAGGTATTTCCAACTTACGGCAAGCTTTCAGCATATGTCCAAGGCTGCCGATATGCTGAACATCTCCCAGCCTGCCCTCGGGTCGAACATACGCAGGCTGGAAATCGAGCTCGGCGTCCCTCTTTTCGATCGTGTGGGCAGAAACATCGTTCTGAATTCATACGGAGAGGAGTTTCTCAAGAGCGCGAACTCCATCATCGATATCTGGTCAGAGGCAACCATTAAGCTGAAAAGCATGCGTGATGACAACAGCAATACCGTTACGTTTCGCATGCCTTCTCTTTCCAACTTTGATGCGTTGCAGCAAACCATTTACGAAAAGTATCCAAAGTGCATCCTGGTAAATGATGATTTCTATTTCGAAGATCTCGAATCACTTCTCCTGGACGGAAAACTGGACTTCTGCATCACGGGCCGTGCGATTGAAAGCGAAAAGATAATTCAAAAAAAGATCTCGACGACCAGAAACGCGATGCTTGTCAAGTCAACCAGCCCATATGCAGCATATGAACGAGCGAATATTGCTGATTTCAAAGACGCGCTCTTTTGTGACCTCGCTTCGAATAGGGCATCGGGAATATCCGAATTGCCTCAAGTTTGCGATGCCGCAGGATTCGATGCCGATGTTGTGTTTGTCGGCGCGTGCGTCGCCGACCTGCTCGACGCGGTTAAGTTTCGCGGATTGGTTGCGTGGCTCCCCGAATACATATTGAAGGGCTATCAGCTTGATGGAATTTCCATTGTCGAGCTGGACGAGCCAGGATGCTATTGCAACCTATACATGACTTGGTGCGAGGGGCAGCTTTTGCAAAAGCCGCTTGCCTATGAAATTCGCGAGATCGTCGAAGAGTATTTCATATCACGAGTGAACGAATACGAATCATGAGGCAGGCGAATTTCGCATATACGGAAAGCCGAGTCGAACTAAGTTGGGCCTGCTCTCACGTTATCAGTTCGAAAAAGTTATCAATCTATCGATTTATAGCGTTTCCTTTTCAGTTTGGGCGGCCGCTTCCATATTCAATTTGTTCTTCTACCGGGCATTTCGTACATTTGAGCATGAGGATTCATCGCATTGAGTGCATGCCTTGCGCTGTCGAAATCTAAGCAAATCCACGAAAGGGGAAGTAGTGAGCATCTATCCAAATTTGGTAACGGAGTGGCCGAGCATCCCTGATTTTCCGCTTCCGCCAGATGTCGCAGGATTGCCTACGATGATTGCCGAGCCATGGGTTAAGCTTGAGGATTTTCGGCCGGGTCACGCCACGGAGGGCTCTATCTTCGATGCTGATGGCAATCTGTTGCTCTGCGAGCGTGAGCGTCCCTGGTCTCAGATCGTGAAGGTCACCCCCGAAGGGAAGAAGTCGGTAGTCTGGCGTCACGAGAATTCCTGCATGGTTGGACTTGCCGTCCATAAGAACGGCGACATTTTCGCAGCAGATCTCGAGGCAGGGCGAATATTCGTCATCAGTCCTGAAGGGGAGTGCAAGCGGGAGATTCTCCAACCGCACTTCTTTCATCACATTCATCCGAATGACCTTGACTTTGATAAGGATGGAAACCTGTATATCAGCGATTTCGTAGGTGACTTTGGCGACGATAGCGGTGCAATCTGGCGCGCAGATGCAGACAGCGATTACACGCGCTTTCATATGATCTTGGGGAATCTCTACCGCCCCAACGGCGTGGGCCTCTCGCCCGAAGGCGACGTCTTGTGGACTTCCGAATCAGGAAAGAACACGGTCGTTCAGATTAAGCTCGATCCGCAGGGCTTCAAGAAGCCCTTCTGGGCATGCACGAGCGTCGTGTACCAAGGCGCCAGCTACGAGAAATACGACTCTTTGCGCGTTGACTCTGCAGGCAACGTGTACCAGGCGGTTCAGTTCGGCGGGCGCTGTCTCATCCTCAACAAGAATGGCATTCCCGTGGCCAACGTCGTGATCGAAGGGCGCGAGCGTGGCGATTGCAACCACACGCCAAATCTGGCGCTCAAATACGGAACAAGCGAAGGATACATGCTCGGCTGTGGACCACGCGGCTCCTATGTGTTCAAGTTCGACACCCTCGCCCCTGCGCAAAAGATGTTCTGCAATTAATAGAAATTACCGGTCAGTCGAACAAATGCCTGCAAATGCAGGCGAGTACGAGAAAGGAAGCGCGACGTGGAAAAATTGAAGGCGCTGAGCCCGTGGGCTGAGGTCGATTACGAGGATGCCAGAGGGCTCAATCCTCGCGTTGACACCCTCGACGGCAAGTGCATTGGCCTGTTTGCCCATTTCAAGGGACATTCATTTCTGATTCTCGACGAAATCCAAAAGGAGCTGGCAAAGCGTTATCCCACAGCAACGTTCACCGTACTGCAGTATCCAAAGGACACGTCGGAAATCGAGAACGATCCCGAGTTCCTTCCGAAATTCGAGGAGTGGCTTGATGACGTTGACACCGTTGTCGCTGCATATGGTGATGCGGGATCATGCGCTATGTATCACGCGTACAACACTGCCTTTGTCGAAAAGCTCGGCAAGCCCGCCGTGTTAGTCGCGAAGGACAGCGTCGTGATGTCGGCGCGCCGCGGGGCCTCCGCGCGCATTTGCCCGGCAATGCGCATTGTCGTCGCTCCCGAGTCTTTGCCTGACATGTCTTTTCACCCTGCGCTCGACCAGGAGCTCATTGATACTGTCATTCATCCAAATGTGGTTGCCATTATGGACGATATCGTCGATGCGCTGCTGTCCCCTCTAACAGAGGAAGAGAAGGCGATACCCCATAGCGTGGCGAATCCCTTCGCAGAAGAGATCGTGGAGGGCACTGCGCAGGAGATTAACGATGTTTTCTACGAGCGCGGCTATACGCAAGGCCTGCCAGTGGCTATTCCTACCGAAGAGGCCGTTTCCGAAATGCTCCGCGGCACCGATCTTCCGCGTGATTATGTCGTTGCAAAGCTTCCCCCCATGCTGGGCAAGGCGACGGTCGAGAAGATCGCGATCAATGCGGTCATGGCAGGCTGCCTGCCTATCCACATGCCGGTTCTCATCGCAGCAGTCGAAGCGATGAATGATCCGATTATCCATCTTGCCGGATGGACTTGCAGCGTTGCTGGTTTTGCGCCCGCCCTATGCGTGAATGGTCCCGTGGCGCGAGCCCTTAACATGAACACCAACGAAGCCATATTGAGCATGTACTTTAAGTCGAATGCTTGCGTTGCTCGCGCGCTTGCCTACATCATTCAAAATATCAGCGGCTCTCGTCCCGGCTTGGAGGACAACGCCTACATGGGTCATGAAGGCAGGTTCTGGACAGTGCTCGCCGAAGATGAGGCAAACAGCCCGTGGGAGCCGCTCCAGACCGAGTATGGCTTCAATGAGGACGATTCGACTGTCTTTCTCTACTGGTACCACGATCGCGCCATCTTCCGGGGCAATCGCAATGTGAACTACCTGCTCGAGAAGATGTGCTCGTATGACAACACATGGGGATTCGATCCGGGCTGCACCTTTGTCATCACCGCGGCCATGGCGAAAATTTTGGCCGATGCGGGTTATTCACGGGATGACGTTCGCGAGTACATCTATGAATATGCCCGCAAAAGTTCGGACACCATCAACAAGCGGTGGATGACCGATAACAATCACATGCCCAAATCGGGGTTGCCGCTTCCTGAGAAAGGCTGCTATTCAGCTCGCAAGTATTGGACTAAGGAGCACATCAACATAATCGTCTCGGGCGTTGCGCCCATCGATCGAGGCGTAGCGCAGATTGGCGGCGGTGATCATGGTGGGCCGGCCTGCATCAAGGTAAGGCTTCCGAAGAATTGGGACGAGCTCGTTGCCGAATATGCACCTCAGGTCGCAGACCCGCAGTTCATCCGTTATTGATTCTCTGCCGCGGCCCCTCCTGCGCTGTGAATCCCCTCCTTGATTCACAGCGCCCCCCAAGGGGCGCGAGCAGGGTGTTAGAAGGCTAGCAAGGAAAGGAATCGGCTATGGGTAATTACGACAAGTACATCGTCACGACTCCGCGGCCCGAGCACCTGACGCACTATCGGCTGCCGTTGGATATTCGTCGCTCAATAGCATTCATGGACAGTGACGTGGTCGATGGCGCGTGCAATATGGAGTGCGTCTGGTACTACAAGCCCTTCGACGGCCCGCCCCATCACGCCCACGATGACACCGACGAGATACTCGGATTTTTCGGAACAAACCAGGACGATCCCGAGTCGCTTGGCGGCGTAATTGAGTTCCGCTTCGAAGACGAGTGGGTCACGCTCACCAAGAGCTGCTTGATCTACCTCCCCAAGGGGATGAAACATTGCCCGTTCAGGGTTGTTGAGGTGGACACACCCATCTTTCACTTCGCTATTTCGCCTCAGAAATTTCATGCGGCCCCACCGACGTTTGTAGAGGAGGATGAATAAGAGAAAACTTGTTAAGAAATCCTAATCGTAGGTTAAGAGAAATCCCTAGGAGGGAAAATGGGACGGAAAGTCAATGTAAGTGAAGTTATAGGAAAGAGTAAGCTCAACGGGTTCATGTACGGCGTCATAGCCATTGGCGTCATCATGATTCTCTTTGATGGCTATGATATGGGCGTCTGGGCCGGCACTCTTACCTCCTTGCGCACGGATACGGGAATCGAGGATGTAACCCTTGGCTTCATTACGAGCGCAGGTCAGTTTGGCAGTATGCTTGGTGGCATATTTTTCGGTATGCTCTCGGATAGGATAGGAAGAAAGACTTCCCTTCTTCTTGCTACGGGCATCTATTCCGTATTTACAGGTCTCATCGGTATCGCTTCTTCACCCGAGGCACTGACCGTGTTTAAGCTGGTATCTGGCTTCGGCCTTGCTGGTTTCACGCCTGTCGTCATGACCTACCTCTCGGAATACACGCCTATCAAGAGCCGTGCGCTTGTCACGACAATGGCGATATCCTGTGTTTCTGTAGGTTCTATAATCAGCACGGCAGTCTGTATGGGAGTACTCCAGACTTGGGGTTGGAGGCCGCTCTACTTTATCGCCTTCGTGCCAATTATCCTGTTCCCCTTGATTGCACTCAAGATGCCTGATTCTCCTGCTCACTATGTGAAGACCGGCAAGGTCGACAAGGTGAGGAATGTTCTTGAAAAGGCAGATCCTAGCTTTACCCCCGAGCCCGACGATGAGTATGTTGTAAGTGATGTGGAGAAGGCTGAGAAGCCGTCTGTTATCGAAGCGCTCAAGGGTATATTCGCCAATGGAATGGGCAAATATACGATTCTGTTCTGGGTAGTCTTCATGCTCACGATGTACACTTCGTTCACCATGCAGACTTGGCTTGCACGCCTCATGGTCTATGGAGGATATGGCCTTACCAACAGCTTGTTCTTCTTGTTGCTCTTCAATCTTTGCTCGCTTCCCGCAGCAGCGATCGTTGGATGGATTGCGGATAAGGTTGGCTTCAAGAAAACCATCATCTGCCTGGCAATCTTCATTGCTGTTGTGATCTCGGTCATCGGCTTTGTGCGTTCAGAGATTGTGGTCGTCATCCTTTGCGTCATTGCCGGTGCTGGCACCACGGGTGTATACAATGCAGTTTATTCATGCATTACGTTGAGCTATCCTGCAGAGGTTCGTGGCACCGGTGTGGGCTGGGCCAATGCGATTGGTCGTTTTGGCGCCATGGTTGGCCCTGCGGTTGCGGGTGCACTTGTAACCGGAGGACTGCCGGTAACCGTCATCTTCCCGGTGACCGCACTTGGCTATCTCCTGGTTGGCATCCTGTTCTTCTTCTACAACGACAAGCTGTCGAAGCAGAACTAAAGAAAGGGTTTTGAGGTATTGCAAAGTCAGGCAGATGGGTCCTGGCTTTGCAATCGCCCATTGCGGATTACCGGATGGGTGTATCCAATGTCCGTGATTCGCATCATCATCGATGCGAATCACGGGTCGAGGACCGATTTGAATTAATGCCATAAGCTAATTCATAGGAAAGGGCGCATTAACCGCGTCCTTTCATTGCTAAATACAACGTTTCATATGTTCTAGAAGGGACATATTTCTCATTATGGGCTCAGCCGGGAAACATGAAGAGCCAGGCATTTGGAATATAACATTCATCATCCTCATGATGATTAGCTTCTTTCAGACAATGGGGCAGATGATGATGAATGTTCTTATACCCTTATATGTTTATGATATTGGCGCCCCAGCACAGATTGTCGGTATGACTGTTGGAGCTTTCGCTATCTCCGCCATTCTTGTACGGCCCTTCATAGGTCCTGCTTTCGATGCATTTAACAAGAAGATGATTCTCATTATCTCGCTTCTTGTGATAGCGGCCTCAACATTTTTGTATAGTGTTGCAACAACTGTTACTGCTATTTTCGTAACACGTCTTTTGCATGGTGCAGGACTCGCAACTTCTGCTGCGCTAGCTCAAGCCATGGCTGCAGATGCTCTTCCCGTACAAAAGATGAACTCGGGTATATCCATATTCGGATTAGCGTTGGCAGTATCTCAGGCAATTGGGCCTATAGTAGGCCTGACCCTGCTGGGTTTTGTCGGATTTCAATGGGCGTTTCGTATTTCTGCGTTCGTCATCGTAGGCGGACTCGTCCTTGCATGCGTGATTAAAGAACCGGGCGACCATGCGAGAAAGCCATACCAATTCAAATTGGATCGCATGTTTTCGAAAGGCGCTGTCATCCCAGCCCTGCTGATCGCGCTGTTATCAATACCATTCTCATGCATAACTGCATTCATAGTCATCTACGGCAACTTGTTGGGGATTGAGGGAACGGGTGCGTATTTTGCTGTTTATGCTTGCTGCTTGTTGGCTACTCGCCCTTTTTTCGGCTCGCTTTCCGATAAGTACGGGGTCCAAAGGATCATCCCAATCGGGCTATGTTTCTTCGTCATCTCGATTCTCGTGCTCACGTTCGCGTCGAATCTTCCCCTTTTCCTGCTGGCTGCAGTCATAGGCGCTTGCGGATATGGAGCGGTTATCCCGCTTTTGCAATCGTTGGGATTCCTGTGCTCTCCTTACGATGCCCGTGGCGCCGCAAGCAATACGACCTTTCTTGGGCTCGATGCAGGCAACCTCGTGGGGCCAACGATTGGCGGAATGATAGTAGGTCTGTTTATTGCTTCTGGCTTATCAGAGGCTCAATCATATAACGGGATGTTTTTTGTTCTCATCGTGCCGGTTCTCATCGCGTTCATAGTCTTTCTCATGGCACGAAAGAGCGTCATGAGACCAGCTAAATAATTCGATGGCGAGAAAGAGCATATGGTGATGTTCGCTATAGACGGCCAACGCAGGAACTCAAACGAATGGCTCTGAAACTTTATCAATCTTTACTGAAAGGACTCAGAAGAAGTGGCCAATAAAAAGAAAAACAAGCTCACCAATGAGTTGAGATCTCTCCAACTTCAAAGGAAAAGAGCACTCAGCATATGTTTGATTGGTGTAGCGGGAATAGCGGTGATATTGGTCGTCAGGCGAGCATTGGTATTATCAGGTATCTTGTCGGTTGGCGAAACGATATCTGACATTATCGTGTTCGCGCTGTGCTTGGCTATCTGCTTTATCATCGGCCGCCAGATCTCGCTTTGTCTTAGCGTTAGAAGAAGGATTAAAGAGATAAAAGCCGCATTAGCTAACTGAGCATTTGCGGATAAGCGCCGCTCGGGCATTCAGCTTTCCTTCCTCATCAATACGGGTTTGCTCGAAGATGCCGTAGGCCATTTCGGTATCGGCATGGGACCGCCTCTATATCATTTGGCAAATCTGTCCGGGAAGCATTCGGGATGAAATGAGATTGCTACCCCAGGGACATGTCCAGCTTTTTCACAAAGTCGACGAACATGCGCAAGGCAGCGGAATCATTTTCCATGTCGTATAGAAGCTGCAGCTTGAAATGGTAGTAGTCCTTGCTGAATTGCTTTACCTCTATGTCATGTCGAGTGGTACGAGGCCTGTACATCAGCGGCGCGACATACTTGCCCGATGCGATAAGGCCAAGGAGCAAAGACCCCCTGCCCTCGGTGAATTTAATATTTGGCTCGAAACCTTCTGCTCTGCACGCCTCAACGAAGCGCATGACCTTCGGATCTGCTCTCATATCGTCTCGGTAGGTTCTGAACAGGAAGCAGTCGTTTTTGAAGTCGCTCAGCGTAAGGCCCTCTCTGTTTGCAAGGCGATGCTTTTTCGGAATTGCGATTTTCAGACGAAACTCCTGAACGTCGATCTTCCTCCATGTTTTCAAGATCAAATCAGAATATTCCGTGTCGTCGACCCGGGCAATGAATCCCGCATCGATTTGACGATCCTTGAGCATTTGGAGAATTCGCATGTTTGTTTCTGCAAACTGCTCGACTTTGATGGAAGGATGGGCAGCGGCGAATCTCAGAACGATTTCGTCTTCTCCCAGTGTGCTTAGCCCATGAGGACACGAAAACCGCAAAAGCAGGTCGTTGCTTTCTCTGATTGCCGCCGATTTACTCGTCAGTCTCCTCGTCGCCTGCTGTACTTCCTCGAAAAAGGGCACGAGCTGCTCCCCTTCGGGCGTGAGCTCGATTTGCGCGCGCGTCTTGCGATTGAAGATCTTGATGCGCAGTTCCTTTTCGAGCGAGTCAATGTGCTTGGATATGGTTGGCTGAGAATACGAAAGCTCCTGGGCAGCGAGAGAGAAGCTCTTGTTGCGAATAACCGAGAGGACCATATCGATTTCCTCGAGATTCATTCTCACCACCTTTCTGGAGGGGCGGCAGGCACATGTGGGAAAGCAGATGAAAACTGCGTACATGCCACATTCTAGCCTGTGCAAATTGGCATTGTCTGTCGGTATTCGATTGTCGAATCAATATGCGAAAAGAGGAATTATTCGAATGTTGAATAAAGGGGCGATGAAAGCGAATTATTTCCATACGCGCATGCAGGTAGCCTGTAATCAGAAGAGGCTCTCATCCGCAGTGGGGGGAGCGTGGGTACCACCAAACAAAGGGGGATATATCGTGGGTGATGTATGCAAGACGCTGCACTGTGACGTTGCGGTCATAGGCGGCGGCGTCGGAGGATGTGCCGCGGCAATTGCCGCAGCACGAAAGGGCATGCGAACGATTCTGTTCGAGAAGGGAGTAACGCTTGGTGGTCTCGCAACGAATGGCTATGTTCCGCAGGTTGCTGGTGGCATAGAGGGCATTTGCCTCGAGTTCACCGAGCGGCTCGATAAAATAGGCCAGCTTCGCAAGATCGATCCGAGCAAGGACTACTATCGCAATCCCAGCTTCGAGCCTGAGTATGGAAAGATCGTCCTCGAAGACATGCTGTTTGAGGCCGGGGCGCGTGTCATCTACGACTCGACTCTAGTTGACGTCGAGATGAGCGACCAGAAAATCGATTCCGCCATGTTCTTCACTAAAGGCGGGATGATGCGCGTGAAGGCTCGAATCTACATCGATAGCACCGGAGACGGCGATCTTGCCGCACTGGCTGGTGCGCCGTTTGAGGTCGGTGGCCAGGATTTTGCCGGATTGAACATGTCGACTACGCAAGGGTCCCGCTGGGCAGGGGCGAATCTCAAGGCCTACGAGGCTGCCGAGGAGGCGTTTCGCAAGGAGCAAATCGAGCAGGGTATCGAAAACCCCCTGCCCTTGGTCTATGTATTGGAGGAGGAAGCCATCGAGCGCGGCGAGATGGCTAGGCACGTGTGTAACAAGAGCAAAGGCTTCTTCCGCGTGCTCATTCCTAACACACCTGATGAAAACGCGGAGTTCGTCACCTTCTCCTTCCATAGCTACTATTGCCATAACACCGATGCGGAGGATATCTCGCGCCAAATTCTCGAGCAGCATCAGCTCATGAAGCAGTTCCACGCATTTCTGAAGAACAACGTTCCGGGTTTCGAAAACCTTCGCCTCATCGGCATGGGCTCCCTGCCCGGAGTGCGTGACAGCCGGCGCATCTTCGGCGAGTATATGCTCAGGGCGAGTGACGTCGCATGTGGCACGAAGTTCGATGACGGCATCGCACGTTTTCCCGAGATGTTCGACACACATCATCCGACGAGCTCGGAATGGGTCTTCATGCGCCATATTCACATTGGGGAGCAAGAGGGAAGTGCGGTGTGTGAAGAAGAGCATGTGGGTGTGGACTGTGATGCACGGATGCATCCGTTTGGCGTTCCCGCTGGCGTACCCGCTCGTTCTAATCCCAAAGATTGGTGCGAGATTCCCTATCGATGCCTACTTCCGCAAAACGTCGACAACCTGCTGACCGCCGGTCGTTGCTGTTCGGCCGAATTTCACGCCAATGGTGCCATGCGCATCATTGGTCCCGCGATGGGGACCGGTCATGCCGCAGGAGTTGCGGCAAGCGTCGCAATCAAGGAAGACATTTTGCCGAGAGATATCGAAGGTACGCGCATTCGCGCCATGCTTCTCAAAGACGGTGTCGATCTCGACCAGCCATGCGACGGCTACTGGAAGGAGCTGCGCGACTCGGATTGCGACATGGTGATTAATGGGGGAGATTTCCTCGCGCTCGTTCCCAAAAACGGCTAGCCGTATATCGAGGAACATTCGTCAATTAAGGCAAGGAGAGAAAAATGAGTGCAGAAATTGCGGCGAAGCCCGCAGCCGCCGCTCCGGCCAAGAAAGAAAAGAATCCGGTTGTGTACTGGGTCGGAGTGGTCGCCGGCTTGTTTTTGATGTTCGTTTTCGGCAGGGTGTGTCCTGCATGGGGAGCTGTTACGCCCATGGGCGTAAACATGATAGGAATCTTTATCGGCCTCTTGCTTCTCATCACGGTTACCGGTGAGTTGATATGGCCCGCATTGGCCGCCCTTGTCGCGACTGTCTTATGCGGCTACATGACGGGTGGGGATATCATCGCCAAGTTCATGGGTACGACGACCATCCTTCAGGTTATCGCCATCTTGGTCATTTGCGCGGCCCTAAGATCGACAGGGGCGGGCGCTGTCATTGCCAAGAAAATAGTGACGGCAAAGTTCGTTCAGGGCCGCCCGCTGGTCTTCACCATGTTCTTCCTGATAGCCTTCCTGTTCGCCGATATCTTTTTGGATACCTTCGGCGGCATCCTGTTTTCATTCACGGTGTTTGAGAGCGTGCGAGAGACGTTGGGCTACGAGAAGAACGATCGCTACGTTCAGGCGATGACGCTTGGCCTATACCTATGCGGCATGCTAGGTGCGGCGCTTATCCCGTTTACTCCCATGACCTTGGCAATCACGGGTGCGTTCAGCGCATCGGCGGCGAGCTACGGCTTCGCCTTCAATCCTGCGGTGTACATCGTCGCCGCGATTATCGTCGGAACCGTGTTTATGGTCTGCTATTCGCTGCTTATGAAGTACGTTTTCCGCTGCGACATGTCCCGTCTCAAGACCCTCAACGTTCATGAGATCGAGGCGCTCAAGGAGACAAGTGACAAGTTCAATCTGACGCAGGTGATTTACCTTGTGGCGTTCCTTATTGGCATCGCCTATTCTTTCGTTCTGCATTTCCTCCCGCAGGACAGCTCGGCATATGCCTTCCTTTCTCCCATTACACAGGCCATTTGGTTCGTTTTGGTCATCGTCGTTCTCTCCATCGTAAAGATCAACGGCAAGCCCCTCATGGATTGCAAGAAGTTCTTCAAGGAGGGCGCGAATTGGGGATTCATTTGCACTATCGGCATGTTCATGATCATCGGCGGCGCGCTCAGCGCTCCTGACTTGGGAGTACGTACGTGGTTGACCGATGTTCTCACGCCGCTTTTCTCCAACATGAGCTTTCCGGTGTTCATGTTCGTCATCATCTTAATCTGCGCCATCGTCACCAACTTCTTCTCCAATATGGCGACGGGTATTATCGTCTCCTCGATAACAATGCCCTTCATAGCCGTTTTCGCGAGCCAGGGAATTAATCCCAGTGTCATTGCGACTGCAATTGCCTACACGAGCATGTGTGCTTACATGACAATGGCAGCTGCCGGCCCTGCCCCGTTACTACTCGGAAGAGAGGGAATCGAGACCAAGTTCATTTGGACGCGAGGCCTCATCACGCTTGGCGCTTATGTGATTGTTGCCGTTGTGTTCTTCTCTATTCTCGGCCTCGTCATGTAAAGAGCAATGCTTTAGCCCCGGGTTGCCCTAGGCAACTCGGGGCTTCTGTCAGGCAAATAAATTGCGATCTTAAGCTCGTGCATCAGCTCTAAGCTCTGTCCGAAATCACTCCGATTTCGTTCAGATTCTCGGGGTGGTTGTCTCGGTGCTTTCTGTCATATGCTGCGCTTCCGTTCGTTTTGCCCACGAAAGGAGTGCGCGACGATGGGCCTTGGAAAGAATGTGCCCCGAAGGGCAAAAACTCAGTTCGAACTCGATCGAGAGGGGCTCGTATTCGCATCTGCCTATACGTTTGCAAAGGTCATGGCGGACAATCCCGATCTCGCACGTCGTTTTGCGGAGCGACTCTTAGGTATCAAGATAGAAGCACTTGAGTTCTTCGAAGTCGAGATGGACATTCCGGCAGCCTTGCGCAAGTCGGTGCGAATGGACGCCATTCTTGCAGGCAGCGGAGAGGTTGTCGAGATCGAGATGCAAAGCGAGCGAGACGGCAGTCTCGAGCGCAGGCTTCGGTACTATCAGGCGATGATAGACTCACGCTCTCTGGGCAAGGGACAGATGTATAGAGATCTGCCAGAACTCTACATGCTGGCAATTTGCCGATACGATCATTTCGGCACCAATCGCGCGTTACATAGATTCGAGATGAGATGCGAAGATGGGCTACCCCTTGGGCTTGATAATGGTGTGCATGTTATCGTGGCGAATACCTCCGCAAGCATGCTGGACGTTCCGCCGGAGGTCCGTTCCTTGCTAGAATACGTGGAGACAAACGAGCCGGTGGAGGGAGATGATCTGACCATGGAACTTGCAGACGCCACGCGGGAGGCCTACGCCGACGAGGGCTGGGTTGGAAGCATCATGACCGTCGACATGATGATGAGGGTCAAAGAAGCCGAGGCGATCGAAAGAGGGGAGAAGGAGGGCCTTGAACGAGGCCTGAAGCGAGGTCTCGAGCAGGGCATCGAGCAGGGAGAAGCCCGTTCTGCCGCCCTTATCGCTGCGATGCAGAGCGCTGGTGTTTCTGCTGAGGATATTCTCGCCGCATTTATGAGCGATGATCGGGAGACTCTCTACAAGCAATATGGGGTGCGGTAACCTGTTTTTTCCTTGCGCCCGCCCGCCCATTGTTCTATCATTCCATCTCGCATTTGTAGTTTTACCCGCTACCAAAGACAGCCGGTGTCCCATCCGGGACTTAAGGGAAGGCAAGCCTTCCGCCCGCCGAGGTGGTCGAACATGAATGATGCTTCAGGCATGCACTCTCGTCGGCCTCCGCTGTCACGCAGCGGGGGTCGATTTGCATGAAGGGAGGTGCGCATGCCTACACAGCAAAAAGTCGAGCAAGTCGAGGAGCTTACCGAGCTCTTCAAGAACAGCGAGGGTTGCTGGTTCGTCGACGCTCGTGGCCTTACCGTCAAGGAATCCCAGGAGCTTCGTCGCAACATTCGCGAGGGTGCCGGACAGATGCACGTCTACAAGAATAACCTCGCCGCCATCGCGCTCAAGAACCTCGACCTTCCCGAAATCCCCGAGATTCTGGCTGGTCCCACGGCCTTCGTGTTCTGCGATGGTGACGTGGCCGCTCCGGCCAAGGCCCTCAAGGATTTCGCCAAGGATCACGAGGCCCTGGAGATCAAGGGTGGCATCGTCGACGGCAAGGTCTATTCCGTCGAGGAGGCACTCAAGGTCGCCGATCTGCCCAGCAAGGAGCAGCTCGTCGCCATGCTTCTGTCCACCATGCTCGCACCGGTCACGGGTCTTGCCCGTGTCTGCGCGGCGCCGGCAGAAGGTTTGGCCCGCACGGTCCAGGCTATCGCAGACCAGAAGGCTGCATAGCGCCACGTTTGTTATGTATATGCAAGGTGGCGTGAATGCCGCCGCAACTGAAAGGTTTTAGTTATGACTAAGGAAGAAATTCTCGAAGGTATCAAGGGCCTGACCGCTCTCGAGCTCTCTGAGCTCGTCCATGACCTGGAGGAGGCCTTTGGCGTCTCCGCCGCCGCTCCCGTTGCCGTTGCCGCCGTTGGTGGCGCTGTTGCCGGTGGCGACGCCGGTGCTGCCGAGGAGAAGAGCGACTTCGACGTCGTGCTCGAGTCCTTCGGCGACAACAAGATCGCTGTTATCAAGGTTGTCCGCGAGGTTACCGATCAGGGCCTCAAGGAGGCCAAGGCTCTCGTCGAGAGCGCTCCTGCCACCATCAAGGAGGGCGTGAAGAAGGACGAGGCCGAGGAGATGAAGGAGAAGTTCGAGGCTGCTGGCGCCGTCGTCACCCTCAAGTAACTTCTTGTCCTTTGGCAAGTTCGCGAAAAACCCGGATTCCGTTACGGAGTCCGGGTTTTTTCTTGTGATGGCGCTGTGACGGGGGTAATCTATATAAAGTTATGCCCAAGCGGAGGGGGAGAACATGCTCGAGAAGGCCGATCTCAAGAAACGCATCGATAAGGAAGAATACGAGCAACGCAAGAGGGAGCTCACCGAGAAGCTCGTGCGCCTGCAGCAGCAGTGCATCCGCGAGAAGTTCCCCGTCGTCGTCTGCGTGGACGGCTGGAGCGCATCGGGCAAGGGCACGAGTATCTCCAAACTGGTGAAGGACCTCGACGCTCGCGCGTTCACCGTGTACTCGATGAACGACCCCACGGAAGAAGAGTGCCGCTATCCGCTCATGAAGCGCTTCTGGGAGCGCGTTGGCCAGTACGGCACCATGACGTTCTTCGACAAGAGCTGGTATTCCGAGATCATCAAAAACCTCTCCGGCATGATTCATAGCGGCAAGGGGGCCGCGCATCTGCCGCAGCCCAAGATTCGCGATCACGTTGATTACATCGTGAAGTCGCGTAACGGCGAGGCAGGTCTCTTCGCCGAGTCCGCCGGGATTTTCGAGGGCCAGCTCGTCGCCGATGGCTATCTCATCATCAAGCTGTTCTTCCACATCAGCAAGAAGGAACAGGCCAAGCGCCTCGAGGCCCTTGAGGCAGACAAGACGACCGCATGGCGCGTTAACGAAGAAGATCTTTACCAGAACAAGAACTACGACAAGACACTGCCCATCATCGACAAACTTCTCGAGCTCACCGATAGCGCCGACGCTCCTTGGCACATCATTGCTGCCGAAAACCGCCGCGTGCGTCGCATCGAGTTTCTCGAGACGCTCGTTGCCGAAATCGAGGAGGGGTTGGCTCGCCACGTCAAGATCAAGGAGAACCCCGTCATCATCCCCGATGACTTCCCGCTACCGCGCACGCGCCACGACCTCGTGGAGGTTCAGGCGGTCGAGGAGATTCGCCATGATCTCACGATCGATCCCGAGGAGTACCGCAACGAGCTCAAGAAGGAGCAGGAGCGGCTCAACACCCTGCAATTCGAGATGTACCGCAGGCAGATCCCGATGATGCTCGTTTTCGAGGGCTGGGATGCGGCCGGCAAGGGCGGCGCCATCAAACGCATAGCCGCGGCGCTCGATGCCCGCGATTACCGCGTCATTCCCTCGGGCGCACCTACCAAGCCCGAAAAGGAGCATCCTTTCCTGTGGCGTTACTGGGTCAGCCTGCCCAAGAGCGGGCATACCGCGATTTACGACCGCTCCTGGTACGGCCGTGTCATGGTCGAGCGCGTGGAGGGCTTCTGCACCGATTCCGATTGGCGCCGTGCCTTCGAGGAGATCAACGACTTCGAGTGGGAGATGTTCCGCACGGGTACGCTGCTCATGAAGTTCTGGGTCGACGTGAGCCAAGACGAGCAGCTCGCGCGCTTCGAGGCACGCAAGAACGACCCGGACAAGGCCTGGAAGCTCACCGACGAGGATTGGCGCAATCGTGAGAAGTATCCGCAGTACTGCGTGGCCATCAACGACATGCTGCGCATGACCTCAACGTACTTCGCCCCTTGGAACATCATCGAGTCCGATGACAAGAAGTACGCGCGCATCAAGACGATCAAGGCCATCAACGCCGCGATCGAGGAGCGCCTGAAGCAGGACAAGAAGAATTAACCCCTCATTTGCCCTTGCCAAGAAAGACGAAATGCGTATCGAGTCCGTCTGGCGTCAAAATAAACTCAGTTTCAGATAATAAATCATCTAAAATGTGCCGTTCACCGATAATTTAAGCGCGTTTGCGATTGTGCTCGCCTCGAATCGACCACTCATCCAAAAACTTCTTGACCCCTTATGCGCGCGCGCATATCCTCTCGCTCGTGTATCACCCGTTTCGTAGCTTCATCGGACAACTATAAGGAGGATATAGTGCCGACTACCGTAACGTCCCAGGCCAACGTGTATCGCGATCGTCTCAGCTTCGCGAAGCTCCCCGAGGTCATGGACATCCCCAACCTGATTTCCATTCAGGTCGACTCGTTCAACAATCTGATGACCGAGGGCCTCGACGAGACCTTCGCGAGCATGTCTCCCATCGAGAACAGCGCGAAGACCCTCTGCGTCGAGTTCGGCGCCCACGAGTTTGGCGACCCCAAGCATTCCGTCGAGGAGTGCAAGAAGCGCGACATCTCGTATCAAGCTCCGCTCTTCGTCGACATCCGCTTCATCAACAAGGAGACCGGCGAGATGCAGGAGTCCAACGTCTTCATGGGCGATTTCCCGCTCATGACGAACCGCGGCACCTTCATCATCAACGGTACCGAGCGCGTCGTCGTCTCCCAGCTCGTTCGCTCGCCGGGCGTGTACTTCTCGGCCGAGCGCGACAAGACGAGCGATCGCACTATATATAATGCGAAGGTCATCCCCACGCGCGGCGCATGGCTCGAGTTCGAGACCGACAAGCGCGACGTGCTTTCCATCCGCATCGACCGCAAGCGCAAGCAGCCTGCGACGCTTCTTCTTCGCGCGCTCGGCATTGCCGAGACCCGCGACGAGATCATCGACCTGCTCGGCGATAGCGAGATGATCGAGCGCACGCTCGAGAAGGATCCGTCTTCCTCGCGTGAGGAAGCCCTCATCGAGCTGTACCGTCGCCTGCGTCCGGGCGAGCCGCCCACGGTCGATTCCGCGCGCAGCCTGCTCGAGGGTCTGTTCTTCAACCCCCAACGCTATGACCTCGCCAAGGTCGGCCGCTACAAGATCGACAAGAAACTCGGCATCGAGAGCGACTCCTCCACGCTCACGGTCGAGGATATCGTCACCGCCATGCGCTACATCATCAACCTCGCCGAAGGCAAGCCCGGCTATCAGGTCGATGACATCGACCACTTTGGCAACCGCCGCATCCGCACGGTCGGCGAGCTCATCAAGAACCAGTTCCGCATCGGCATCAGCCGCATGGAGCGTGTCGTGCGCGAGCGCATGTCCACCTTCGATCCCGAGGACATCTCGCCGCAGTCGCTCATCAACATTCGTCCGATTGTCGCTGCCATCAAGGAGTTCTTCGGCTCCTCGCAGCTCTCGCAGTTTTTCGACCAGACCAACCCGGCAGCTGGCATCACGCACAAGCGTCGTCTGTCCGCACTCGGTCCGGGCGGTCTGTCCCGCGAGCGCGCCGGCTTCGAGGTTCGCGACGTTCACACCTCGCACTACGGCCGCATGTGCCCCATCGAGACGCCTGAAGGCCCGAACATCGGACTCATCGGCTCGCTGGCGACCTACGCCCGTGTCAATGACTTCGGCTTCATCGAGACGCCGTATCGCCGCGTCGTCGACGGCAAGATCACCGACGATGTCGACTATCTGACCGCGGACGAGGAGGAGAACTACTCCATCGCCCAGGCAAACGAGCCCTTCGATCCCAAGACGCGCGTGTTCGGTTCCGTCGACGAGAAGACCGGCAAGTTCGTCGCCGCCAAGCGCGTTGTCTGCCGCACCAAGAACGCCGATGGCGTCTTTGGCGATCCCGAGGAAGTGCCCGTCGAGGACGTGCAGTACATGGACGTGTCCCCGCGCCAGATGAACTCGGTCGCCACCGCGCTCATTCCCTTCCTCGAGCACGATGACGCCAACCGCGCCCTCATGGGCTCGAACATGCAGCGTCAGGCCGTGCCGCTGCTTCGCCCGCAGGCTCCGCTCGTGGGCACCGGCATGGAGCATCGCATCGCGTCCGACTCCGGCGAGCTGCCCCTGGCCAGGCACGCCGGCACCGTCAGCTACGTCGATGGTGCGCGTGTCGAGGTCACCGACGAGAACGGAGACGTCGACACCTACACGCTGCCCAAGTTCCAGCGCTCCAACCAGAGCGGTTGCATCAACTACAAGCCGCTCGTGAAGTACGGCGACGAGGTTCACGTGGGCGACGCCCTGGCCGATGGCCCCTCCACCGACCACGCCGAGCTCGCCTTGGGCCAGAACCTCATGATCGCCTACATGCCGTGGGAAGGTTACAACTACGAGGACGCCATCATCATCTCCGAGCGCGTCGTCGCCGAGGACCTCCTCACGTCCATCCACATCTCCGAACACGAGATCGACGCACGTGACACCAAGCTCGGTCCCGAGGAGATTACCCGCGAAATCCCCAACCTCTCCGAGGATATGCTCGGCAACCTGGACGCCGACGGTGTCATTCGCATCGGCGCCGAGGTGCATCCGGGCGACGTGCTCGTCGGCAAGGTCACGCCCAAGGGCGAGACCGAGCTCACCGCCGAGGAGCGCCTGCTACGCGCCATCTTCGGCGAGAAGGCCCGCGAGGTTCGCGACACGTCCCTGAAGATGCCGCACGGTGCCTCGGGTCGCGTCATCGGCATCTCGCAGTTCTCGCGCGCCGCCGGTGACGAGCTTCCCCCGGGAATCAACGAGCTCGTGCGCGTGTACGTCGCGCAGAAGCGCAAGGTGCAGCAGGGCGACAAGCTCTCCGGTCGCCACGGCAACAAGGGCGTCATCTCGCTGGTGCTCCCGGTCGAGGACATGCCCTACATGGCCGATGGCACGCCCGTCGACGTCATCCTCAATCCCCTGGGCGTACCCTCCCGTATGAACGTCGGCCAGCTGCTCGAGAACCACCTGGGTTGGGCTGCGCTCAATGGCTGGAACGACGATCCCAAGAGCGACGAGCCGGTCGATGGTCCCTTCTTCGTGTCCACGCCGATTTTCGACGGCGCGACCGAGGAGGAGATCTCGGACGCCATCATCAAGGGCAACCGCAACCGCGTGAACAAGGCGAAGAAGCGCTACGGCGACAAGTTCTACGAGCCGTTCGTCGCCCAGCTTTCCGCCACGGGCAAGGCCGACCTCTACGATGGCCGCACGGGCGAGAAGTTCCGCGAGCCGATTACCGTGGGCCAGACCTACATGCTCAAGCTTTCGCATATGGTCGACGACAAGATTCACGCCCGCTCGACCGGCCCCTACAGCCTCATCACCCAGCAGCCGCTCGGTGGTAAGGCCCAGTTCGGCGGCCAGCGTTTCGGCGAGATGGAGGTCTGGGCGCTGTACGCGTACGGCGCCGGCAACGTCCTGCAGGAGATCCTCACGGTCAAGTCCGACGACACGGCCGGTCGCGTCAAGGCGTACGAGTCCATCGTCAAGGGCGAGAACATTCCGGCCCCCGAGCTTCCCGAGTCGTTCAAGGTCCTCGTCAAGGAGATGAAGTCGCTCGCGCTCGACGTCGAGCTCATCGGCCATGACGGAAAGGACGAGACCGACGTTCTCACCGAGACCACCGAGATTCTCGACGCGAGCAGCGAGGTCGCCGAGGCCGGGGATTCCGGCATCGACCTGGACCTCGACGCGCTCGACATGCTCACGGACGGCATCGCGCAGATGAACGCCGGCGCAGATGACCTGCTGGGCATTCCCGAAGGCGGCGACGAGCTTATCGGCTCGTCGGTCTCCGATAATGGCGACGAGGTCATGATCGGTGCTGCTGTCGGCGACGATGACGATGCGCCCGTCGACCCCAGCGAGGGTCTGATCGGCGGCATCATCACCGAGGACAATCCCTACCACGACGAGATCGAGGAGGCTCTCGAGGACCAGGCCGCCGAGTCTGCGATCGAAGAGGATCAGGACGCGTACATCGACGAGGCCGAGGAGCTTCTCGGAGATGCGTCTGCCGATCCCGGCATCGCGATCGACGTGAACGTGGACGAGCAGCCCGATATGGACGACGACACTGAGGGAGAGGAGTAGGCCATGACCGTATTTGACGTCAATAACTTTGATGAGTTCCACATTGGCCTGGCAAGCGCCGAGAAGATCCGCTCCTGGTCGCACGGTGAGGTCAAGAAGCCCGAGACCATCAACTACCGTACCCTCAAGCCCGAAAAGGACGGCCTGTTCTGCGAGAAGATCTTCGGCCCGACCAAGGACTGGGAGTGCGCCTGCGGCAAGTACAAGCGCATTCGCTTCAAGGGCATCGTCTGCGAGCGCTGCGGCGTCGAGGTGACTCGTGCCCGCGTGCGTCGCGAGCGCATGGGCCATATCGAGCTGGCCGCTCCCGTGAGCCACATCTGGTACTTCAAGGGCAGCCCGAGCCGTCTCGGTTACCTGCTCGACATCTCGCCCAAAGATCTCGAGAAGGTCCTCTACTTCGCGAGCAACATCATTACCTGGGTTGACAAGGAGGCCCTGGCCGAGGACGCGTCCGAGCTCGAGGAAGAGCTCGCGGCAAGCCTCGAGGAGCTCGATTCCGAGCGTGATCGCCTGATTCAGATGACGCGCCATCAGTCGACCGAGTACTTCGACGAGAACGGCGAGCGCGAGTACGACGAGGAAGACCTCATGACCCCGGAAGAGGTCGAGGAGGAGATCGCCGACCTGCGCGAGGAGTTCGAGGAGCGCAAGGACCTGCGCACCGAGGCGTACGAGACCCTCATGCGCATCGAGCCCAAGATGCTCATCTCGGACGAGACGCTCTATCGCGAGCTGCGTCTCAACTATCGTGATTACTTCCGCGGCGGCATGGGCGCCGAGGCCGTACGCGACCTGCTCGGTGACGTCGACCTCGAGGCCGCGGCTGAGGAGCTGCGCGAGATCATCGCCACGGGCAAGGGCCAGAAGCGCGCCAAGGCCGTGAAGCGCCTCAAGGTCATCGAGGCCTTCATCCGCAGCAACAACAATCCGACGGACATGATCCTCGACGTCATTCCGGTCATTCCGCCCGACCTGCGCCCCATGGTGCAGCTCGACGGTGGCCGCTTTGCCACGAGCGACCTCAACGACCTGTACCGTCGCGTCATCAACCGCAACAATCGCCTCAAGAAGCTGCTCGACCTCTCGGCTCCCGACATCATCGTGAACAACGAGAAGCGCATGCTCCAGGAGGCCGTGGACGCCCTCTTCGACAATGGCCGACGCGGTCGTCCCGTCGTGGGCCCGGGCAATCGTCCGCTCAAGTCGCTTGCCGACATGCTCAAGGGCAAGCAGGGTCGCTTCCGCCAGAACCTTCTGGGCAAGCGCGTAGACTACTCCGGCCGTTCGGTCATCGTCGTCGGTCCGCAACTTAAGATCTACCAGTGCGGCCTTCCCAAGCAGATGGCCCTCGAGCTGTTCAAGCCCTTCGTCATGAAGCGCCTGGTCGAGCTCGAGCAGGCGGCCAATATCAAGGCGGCCAAGCGCATGGTCGATCGTGGCGCGTCGCTGGTCTGGGACGTGCTCGAGGAGGTCATCACCGACCATCCCGTGCTGCTCAACCGCGCACCGACCCTGCACCGCCTCGGCATCCAGGCCTTCGAGCCCGTGCTCGTCGAGGGCAAGGCCATCCGCCTGCATCCGCTCGTCTGCACGGCGTTCAACGCCGACTTCGACGGTGACCAGATGGCCGTGCATGTGCCGCTGTCCAGTGAGGCGCAGGCCGAGGCCCGCGTGCTCATGCTCAGCTCCAACAACATCAAGTCGCCTGCCCATGGCAAGCCGCTCACCATCCCGACGCAGGACATGATCATCGGCATCTACTACCTCACCGCCGCTCGTGACGGCTTCGAGGGCGAGGGCCGCTGCTTCATGGACTTCAAGGACGCGCAGAACGCCTATGACGCCCGCGCGGACGTCGACCTGCAGGCCAAGATCTTCGTGCGCCTCAAGTACGACACCAAGGTCGAGACCTCCTATGGCGTCTACGAGGACAAGAAGGCTGGCGAGCGCATCGAGACCACCATCGGCCGCATCATCTTCAACAGCGTGCTTCCCAAGGACTATGCCTTCATCAACCACGGCATGGACAAGAAGGAGGTCGGACGCCTCATCGAGGATTGTGCCAACACGTACAAGACGCCCGAGATGATGCAGATCCTCGATGGCCTCAAGGCCCTCGGTTTCCATTACGCCACGCGCGCCGGCGTTACGGTATCGGTCTACGACGCGACGATTCCGCCGAACAAGGCCGACATCCTCGCCGAGGCCGACAAGAAGGTTGCCGCCGTCGAGGAAGACTACGAGATGGGCTTCATGAGCGCCGACGAGCGCCATCGCCAGATCGTCGAGATCTGGACCGTCGCCAACGAGGACGTCGGCAATGCCATGGCTGACAACTTCGACCGCTTCAACCCGATCTACATGATGGCCTTCTCCGGTGCCCGCGGTAACATCAAGCAGATTCGACAGCTCGCCGGTATGCGCGGCCTCATGGCCGACCCGAAGGGCGAAATCATCGACCGTCCGATCAAGGCGAACTTCCGCGAGGGCCTGACCGTTCTCGAGTACTTCGTCTCGACGCATGGTTCCCGAAAGGGCATGGCAGATACCGCGCTGCGTACCGCCGACTCCGGTTACCTGACCCGTCGTCTGGTCGACGTCGCCCAGGACGTAATCATCCACGAGGAAGATTGCGGCACGAGCGACGGCATCGAGCAGCCCGTCATCAACCGCAAGGACGAGCCTGATACCAACCTGATCGGCCGCTGCCTGGCAGCCGACGCGGTTGATCCCGCCACTGGCGAGGTCGTCATCGGTGCGGGCGATTACATCGAGACCAACGAGGAGCTCGAGAAGATCGCCAACGCCGGTATCGAGACCGTGAAGATTCGCAGCCTCATGACCTGTCATGCGCATTCGGGCGTGTGCCAGAAGTGCTATGGCTTCGACTTGGCCGCCGGCCGTCCGGTTAACCTGGGCACCGCTGCCGGCATCATCGCCGCGCAGTCCATCGGCGAGCCGGGCACCCAGCTCACGATGCGTACCTTCCACTCCGGCGGTGTCGCGGGCGAGGACATCACGCAGGGTCTTCCGCGCGTCACCGAGCTTTTCGAGGCGCGCAAGCCCAAGGGCCTTGCCATCTTGGCCGAAATCTCCGGTACGCTGCAGATTTCCGCGACCAAGGACAGCCGCACGCTCACCATCCACAACGAGGACGGCGAGGTGCGCGAGTACCAGACGGGCGCACGCGCACAGCTCATGCCGGGCGTTTCCGACATGTGCACCGTCGAGGTCGGTCAGCAGCTGACCAAGGGCTCCATCGATCCGCATGAGCTCCTGCGCCTCACCGACGTCAACACGACGCTGCGCTACATCGTCGACCAGGTCCAGGACGTCTACACGTCTCAGGGCGTCGACATCAACGACAAGCACGTCGAGGTCATCGCGCGCCAGATGCTGCGCAAGGTGACGGTTACCGATCCGGGCAGCTCCAGGTTCCTGCCGGGCGCCCAGGTCAATCGCTACGAGTTCGAGGAAGAGGTCGACCGCATCATGCTCGAGGGAGGCGACGTGCCCACGGCGCGCCCGCTCATCCTCGGCATCACCAAGGCGTCGTTGGCCACCGACTCGTTCCTGTCCGCCGCCTCCTTCCAGGAGACCACCAAGGTGCTGACCGATGCTGCGATCGAGGGCAAGATCGACAAGCTCCAGGGCCTCAAGGAAAACGTCATCATCGGCAAGCCCATCCCCGCGGGCACCGGCCTGAAGCGCTACCGCGACCTGCAGCTCACCTACAAGGGCGAGCGCATCGACCGCAGCGGTTCGAACAGCGACCGCCTACCCGATTGGGCTCCCGAGGAGCTCCGCGAAACCGAGAGCCTGCTGCCGCAGCCGCAGGAGTGGGCGCTCAACGGCGAGGAGTACCTGGGTGGTGCACCGGGCGACATGGCGATGTTCCTCAACGGCGGCTTCCTCGGCGGCCGCGGACCGCAACTCGCGCCCGAGCTCGCCAAGCTCTATCTCTTCGACGACCTGGGCGTCAGCCAGCGTTGGGCCAACAAGTTCAGCGAGGCGGGCATCGAGATGGTCGGCGATCTGGTCGGCAAGACCGAAGACGAGCTGTTCCGCATCGAGGGCATCGGCGTCAAGGCGATCGAGGAGCTCAGGGCCGGACTCGAAGCACGGGACCTTCTCTACATCCTCGACGACCCCAAGAAGAGCGACGAGCCGGATGCTTCGCAGCTGCTCGAGATGCTGTTCTCGCCGGAGGACGCCATGTACATGGGCGCAGAGGTTCCCCAGTCCTACAGCGCCGATCCCGACGATTTCATCGGCACGGCTCCGCAACGTCACTCGTCTTCCGACGAAGCCGTTCTCAACGAGCTGCTCGGCGGTCTGGCCGACTCCGGATTCGGCATCACGGACGAGGAATCCGAGAAGCTGGAGAATGCGCAGGGCGACGACGGACTCATCGGCTAAGGCTGTCAAGCATTTTTTCGCCCGAAACACGCGGACAGAAAACCCCCGGTTACATGACCGGGGGTTTTCTTGGTCTCAGGGGCGAAAAAAGTTTGGATACGCCCGGGTGCGTGGCGTTTGACAGCCTCAGATCAGACGAGTAGTCTACCGCCTTGCGCTTTTGAAACCTGCAAAAGCACCACTACGGTAAACCGGTAGCAAAACGAAAGGAACTACATTGCCTACCATTAATCAGCTGGTCCGCAAGGGCCGCGCGAAGGCAGTCGACAAATCCAAGTCGCCCGCCCTCAAGGGCAACCCCCAGAAACGTGGGGTTTGCACGCGCGTCTACACCGCAACCCCCAAGAAGCCGAACTCGGCTCTTCGCAAGGTTGCCCGTGTCCGTCTCGTCAACGGCATGGAAGTCACCGCCTACATCCCTGGCATCGGCCACAACCTGCAGGAGCACTCGATGGTGCTCATCCGCGGCGGCCGCGTCAAGGACCTCCCCGGTGTCCGCTACAAGATCATCCGCGGTACGCTCGATACCGCTTCCGTGTCCGACCGTGCTCAGGCCCGTAGCCGCTACGGCGCCAAGAAGCCCAAGAACTAAGAAGGGGGAGAGATATGCCACGTCGTTCCGCTGCAGTACGCCGCGAGATCACTCCGGATGCTGTATACAACAATCGCCTCGTCACGCAGCTCATCAACAAGATCCTGCTCGACGGCAAGCGCTCGACTGCCGAGAGCATCGTCTACGGTGCGTTTGACATCGTCGAGGCCAAGACCGGCGAAGATCCCCTGAGCGTCTTCAAGAAGGCCATGGACAACGTCCGCCCGACCGTCGAGGTCAAGCCCCGTCGCGTCGGCGGCGCCACGTACCAGGTGCCCACCGAGGTCAACTCCCGCCGCGCCACCACGCTCGCCATCCGTTGGATCGTCGGCTATTCGCGCGACCGCAAGGAGCGCAGCATGGCCGAGCGCCTCGCCAACGAGATCATGGATGCATCCAATGGTCTGGGCGCGTCCGTCAAGAAGCGCGAAGACGTCTACAAGATGGCCGAATCCAATCGCGCCTTCTCTCACTATCGCTGGTAGGAGGTATACACAATGGCAACGAAGAAAACTCCGCTCGAGGATACCCGCAACATCGGCATCATGGCTCACATCGATGCCGGCAAGACCACCACGACCGAGCGCATCCTCTACTACACGGGCAAGTCCCACAAGATCGGCGAGGTTCACGACGGCGCTGCGACCATGGACTGGATGGTCCAGGAGCAGGAGCGCGGCGTGACGATCACCTCTGCTGCCACCACGTGCTTCTGGGACAAGGACGGCAAGTCCTACCGCATCCAGATCATCGACACTCCGGGTCACGTTGACTTCACCTCCGAGGTCGAGCGCTCCCTGCGCGTTCTCGACGGTGCCGTCGCCGTGTTCGACGCCGTCGCTGGCGTGCAGCCGCAGTCCGAGACGGTCTGGCGCCAGGCCTCCCGTTACGAGGTTCCCCGCATCGCGTTCATCAACAAGTACGACCGCATCGGCGCGAACTACTTCCACGCGATCGACACCATGAGGGACCGTCTGGGTGCTCATGCCGTCGCCGCTCAGGTTCCGATGGGTGAGGAAGACCATTTCTGGGGCGTCATCGACCTCGTCACCATGACCGCATGGGACTTCAAGGCCGATGACAAGGGCATGACCTACCCCGAGCCCATGGACGCCATCCCCGACGAGTTCGTCGACATCGTCGAGGAGCGTCGCGCCGAGCTGCTCGAGGCTGCTGCCGATTACGACGACGAGCTCATGGAGCTCGTCCTCATGGACGAGGAGATTCCCGTCGACCTGCTGAAGAAGGCCCTGCGTGCTGGCGTTCTCGCCAACGATCTCAACCTCGTGTTCGTGGGCTCCGCCTACAAGAACAAGGGTGTCCAGGAGCTGCTCGATGCCGTCGTCGACTACCTGCCCAGCCCGCTCGACGTGCCGCCCGTCACCGGCATCAATCCCGATACCGACCAGGAGGAGGAGCGCAAGCCGTCCAACAAGGAGCCGTTCTCGTCCCTGGCCTTCAAGATCATGACCGATCCCTACGTTGGCAAGCTCACCTACCTGCGCGTCTATTCGGGTCGTCTGGACTCCGGTTCCTATGTCGTCAATGCCAACAACGGCAAGAAGGAGCGCATTGGTCGCATCCTCGAGATGCATTCCAACGAGCAGCATGATGTCGACTATTGCTCCACGGGCGACATCGTCGCGGCCGTCGGCCTCAAGAACACGACGACCGGCGAGTCCCTGTGCGACGAGGACCATCCCATCATCCTCGAGTCCATGGACTTCCCCGATCCCGTTATCGACATCGCCGTCGAGCCCAAGACCAAGGCCGAGCAGGACAAGCTCGCCATGGGTCTGCAGAAGCTCGCCGAGGAGGACCCGACCTTCCAAGTCCACACCGACGAGGAGACCGGCCAGACCATCATCGCCGGCATGGGCGAGCTGCACCTCGAGATCATCATCGACCGTCTGACCCGCGAGTTCAAGGTCGAGGCAAACGTCGGCAAGCCGCGCGTCGCCTATCGCGAGAAGCCGGGTCACGAGGTCCTCAACGTCCAGGGCAAGTTCGTCCGCCAGTCCGGTGGTCGCGGTCAGTACGGCGACGCCATCATCAACATGCGTCCGGGCGAGCCGGGAAGCGGTTTCACCTTCGAGAACAAGATCGTCGGCGGTGCGATCCCCAAGGAATACATCCCGTCCGTCGAGAAGGGTATCGAAGAGGCCCTGCAGAGCGGTGTCATCGCCGGCTACCCCGTCCTCGACGTTGCCGTCGAGCTCGTCGATGGTTCCTACCACGATGTCGACTCCTCCGAGGCTGCGTTCAAGGTCGCCGGTTCCATGGCCATCAAGGAGGCCCTGCGCAAGTCCGATCCGATTCTGCTCGAGCCCGTCGAGAGCGTCGAGGTCGAGACGCCCAAGGAGTACATGGGCGATGTCATGGGCAACCTGAACTCCCGTCGCGGCCAGATTCAGGGCCAGGAGGAGCGTGGTACCGCAACTGCCATCACCGCGCTTGTTCCGCTGTCCGAGATGTTTGGCTACGCAACCGACCTGCGTTCTGCCACGCAGGGCCGTGCGTCCTACAACATGCAGTTCGACTCCTATCGTCCCGTTCCCAAGAGCGTGTCCGAGGAGATCATCAAGAAGGCTGGCGGCAGCGCCGAGTAGCGCGAATCCGCTTGATATATGGAGGTTTGAGTTAAGTGGCCAACAAGAAGCAAAAGATTCGCATCAGGCTCAAGGGCTACGATCACGAGATCGTCGACAAGTCGACCAAGCTCATCGTCGAGACCGCAGCCAAGACCGGTGCGCGTATCAGCGGCCCCATCCCGCTGCCGACCGAGCGTAACCTGTACACCGTCATCCGCTCGCCGCACGTCAACAAGGACTCGCGCGAGCAGTTCGAGATGCGCACGCACAAGCGCCTCATCGACATCCTCGACCCAACGCCCAACACCGTCGACTCGCTCATGCGTCTCGACCTGCCGGCTGGTGTCGATATCGAGATCAAGCTCTAAGGCAATAGGGCATAACGCATGCAGGGAAAGGGGGTCGCTCATGACGAGCGGCCCCTTTTTCACGTTCTGCGTCGAGCATGCTTTAAAAGAAATCGACACGCGATACGTAGATAATCCCAAACTTTTCCTAGCATTCCGTGGCGCACAGGGGTAATATATCGAACGCTGTGCATTTTTGGCGCAGTGTGTCTAACTCCTGGCGCAAATCTCACGTGCAAAGGGAGCAGGCTCGAAGCCGCGATCCGCTGAGAGAAAGCAAAACCGCTTTCCGCCTCAAGATCGCCTGACAGTAAGGTTGGTAATGGTCAACACGATTCTCGGCCGCAAGCTGGGCATGACGCAAGTCTGGGGAGAGGATGACACCATCATCCCCGTGACCGTCATCCAGGCTGGCCCCTGCGTTATCTCGCAGGTCAAGACCACCGACACCGACGGCTATGAGGCCGTGCAAATCGGTTTCGGTGACATCAAGGAAAAGAAGGTAAACAAGCCCATGCAGGGCCACTTCGCAAAGGCAGGCGTAGCGCCTATGCGCTACCTGCGCGAGGTCCGCGTCGAGGATGCCTCCGAGCATGCAGTCGGTGATACGCTCACCGTCGAGGCATTCAACGATGTCGACAAGGTCGACGTCATCGGCGTCAGCAAAGGCAAGGGTTTCGCCGGCGTCATCAAGCGTTACGGTTTTGCCGGCGGTCCCGGTGGCCATGGTCACCACTTCCACCGCGCCCCCGGTTCGGTGGGCATGTGCGCTTACCCCGCACGCGTTCTCAAGGGTCTCCGTCTCCCCGGCCACATGGGCTGCGACCGCGTCACGGTCCGCAACCTCAAGCTGGTGCGCGTTGACGAGGAGAACAACCTCATGTTGGTCAAGGGTGCCGTTCCTGGTGGCAAGGGCGCTCTCGTTCAGATCCGTATGGCTTAGAGGAGGGCAGATCAATGGCACAAATCAAGATCACTGACTCCGCTGGCAAGTCTGCGGGTACGATCGAGGTATCCGATGGCATCTTCGCCATCGAGCCCAACGGCGCATGCATCCATCAGGTCGTTCGCAGCCAGATGGCCGCTCGTCGTCAGGGCACGCATGACACCAAGACCCGCGGTCAGGTTTCCGGCGGTGGCCGTAAGCCGTTCCGCCAGAAGGGTACCGGCCGCGCCCGTCAGGGCACGACGCGCGCCGCGCAGTTCCGTCATGGCGGCGTTGTCTTTGGCCCGCATCCCCGTTCCTACGCTTTCCGCGTGAATAACAAGGTCGTCAAGCTCGCCATGGCATCCGTGCTTTCCGGCAAGCTCGCGGCAGACGAGCTCTTCGTCGTCGACGGCTTCAACTTCGAGAAGCCCTCGACCAAGGCCGCTGCCAAGGCTCTCGAGGCCCTCGGTTGCAAGGGTCGCGTCACCGTCGTCGTCAATGACGAGGACGTCAACTCGTTCCTTTCCTTCCGCAACCTCGAGAAGGTTCGCGTCATCGGCGCCTCCGAGTCCAACACCTACGACCTGCTCGACAACGGGTCTCTGGTCATGACCAAGGACGCCGTCGAGTATGTTCAGGAGGTGCTGAGCTAATGGAGGCACGTCAGATCATCATCCGCCCGATCATCACCGAGCGTTCGTTCGACATGCAGGACTTCAATCGCTACACGTTCGAGGTCGCCAAGACTGCCAGCAAGATTGAGATTGCCAAGGCAATCGAGGAGATCTTCAACGTGCATGTCACCAAGGTGAACACCGCCAACGTGAAGTCCAAGCCCAAGCGTCAGCGCTACGTTCAGGGTCGCACGCGTACCTGGAAGAAGGCCATCGTCACGCTCGCCGAGGGTGACAAGATCGAGCTGTTCGCCAGCCAGGATTAATCGGTTACTGAGTTTCCCCTTGGTGCGGGGAGACTTTAAGGGTGTCGAGCGCTCGGCATGGAGCCGCCCGGCACCGTGGTAAATCCGGAGTCGACAACCGTATGGAGGTGCACCACCTCCGTTCCCATAGCGGTTGAGCGGCCATCGGAGCAAAGGAGTTAGTTCATGGGAGTAAGGAAGTACAAGCCGTCTTCCCCGGGACGTCGTTTCCAGACGGTCTCTGACTTTGCAGAGATCACGACGACGACCCCCGAGAAGTCGCTGCTCGAGCCGTTGCCCAAGAAGGCCGGCCGCAATAACTATGGTCGCATCACGACCCGTCATCAGGGTGGCGGCCACAAGCGCAAGTATCGCAAGATCGACTTCAAGCGTCGCAAGGATGGCATCCCGGCCAAGGTCGCGTCCATCGAGTACGACCCGAATCGTTCCGCGCGCATCGCGCTGCTCAATTACGCAGATGGCGCCAAGGCGTACATCCTGCAGCCCAAGGGTCTCAAGGTCGGCGACACCGTCGAGTCCGGTCCCGAGGCTGACATCAAGCCGGGTAATGCCCTGCCGCTGGCCAACATCCCCGTCGGCACGCTCGTGCACGCCGTCGAGTTCCAGCCGGGCAAGGGTGCCGCCATGGCGCGCAGCGCCGGTACGAGCATCCAGCTCATGGGCAAGGAGGGTGGCTACGCCATCCTGCGCATGCCGAGCTCAGAGATGCGCCGCGTTCTGCTCGACTGCCGTGCCACTGTTGGCGAGGTCGGCAACGCCGAGCACTCCAACATCCGCATCGGCAAGGCCGGTCGCAAGCGCTGGATGGGCGTGCGTCCTACCGTCCGCGGTACCGTCATGAACCCCGTCGACCACCCGCATGGTGGTGGCGAGGGCAAGAACAAGTCCGCCGGTCGTCATCCGGTCACCCCGTGGGGCATCCCCACCAAGGGTCATCGTACGCGTAACCCCAAGAAGGCGTCGGGTAGGCTCATCATCCGTCGTCGCAAGAAGTAATCGAAGGAGATAACCGTGAGTAGAAGTCTCAAGAAGGGCCCCTACGTGGAGCCGCGCCTCCTCGAGCGCATCATTGCGATGAACGAGGCTGGCGAGAAGAACGTCATCAAGACCTGGAGCCGTTCTTCGACGATCTTCCCCGAGATGGTGGGTCACACCATCGCCGTGCATGATGGTCGTCGTCATGTTCCCGTCTACGTCACCGAGTCGATGGTCGGACACAAGCTGGGCGAGTTCTCCCCGTCCCGCACGTTCCGCGCCCACAAGAAGGATTAGGAGGAGCGTAAATGCAAGCTAAAGCTGTTGCGAAGTACGTTCGCGTTTCTCCGCGCAAGGCGCGTATCGTCGTTGACAAGATCCGCGGCAAGGAAGTCGTCGACGCTCTGGACATCCTGCGCTTCAACGAGCGCGCGATTTCCGAGGTCGTTTCCAAGGTCGTCTCGTCTGCGGCCGCCAACGCCGAGAACAAGTACGGCGTGCGTCCGGAGAATCTCGTGGTCAAGGCCGCCTATGTTGACGAGGGCCCGACCATGAAGCGCTATCGCCCGCGCGCAAAGGGTTCCGCGAGCCCCATCATGAAGCGCACGAGCCATATCACCATCATCGTAGCTACGCGAGAGGAGGCGTAAGGGTCATGGGTCAGAAAGTTAAGCCGACAGGCTTCCGCCTTGGCATCACCGAGGACTGGCGCAGCCGCTGGTATGCGGGTAACGACTACGCCGCCACGCTCGAGAACGATCTCAAGCTGCGCAAGTACGTCGAGAAGAAGCTCAGCAATGCCGCCCTTTCTCGCGTGGAGATCGAGCGAGCTGGCGACAAGATCAAGGTCATCATCACGACTGCCCGTCCGGGTATCGTCATTGGCAAGAAGGGCGCCGAGGTCGACGTCCTCCGCAAGGAGCTCGAGAAGATCTCCGGTGGTCACGTAAGCGTCGAGGTCATCGAGGTCAAGCGTCCCGAGCTTGACGCCAACCTCATCGCGCAGTCCATCGCCGAGCAGCTCGAGGGACGCGTCGCGTTCCGCCGTGCCATGCGCAAGGCCGTTCAGTCCGCGCGCAAGTCGGGTGCCCAGGGTATCCGTATTCAGTGCTCCGGTCGCCTGGGTGGTGCCGAGATGAGCCGCCGCGAGTGGTACCGCGAGGGCCGCGTGCCCCTGCACACCCTGCGTGCGATGATTGACTATGGTTTTGCCACCGCCCACACCACGATGGGCTCCTGCGGCATCAAGGTCTGGGTGTATTACGGCGAGGTCCTTCCCGGCCAGGACAAGAAGAATCCTGCGCTCGAGGGCACGTCTGCCCAGCGTCGCGGCCGTGGCCGTCGTGGCGAGAGGAGGGATCGCTAATGTTGATGCCCAAGCGTTCCAAGTTCCGCAAGGTTCAGCGCGGTTCCATGAAGGGTAAGTCCAAGGGAGGCAACAACCTCAACTTCGGCTCCTATGGCATCCAGGCGCTCGAATCCCATTGGATTACCAACCGTCAGATCGAGGCCGCTCGTATCGCCATGACCCGTTACATGAAGCGTGGTGGCCGCGTGTGGATCACGATCTTCCCGGACAAGCCCATCACCAAGAAGCCGGCAGAGACCCGCATGGGCTCCGGCAAGGGCAATCCCGAGGAGTGGGTGGCCGTCGTCAAGCCGGGCCGCATCATGTTCGAGATCGATGGCGTCCAGCCCGACGATGCTCGCGAGGCCATGCGCCTTGCCATCAACAAGCTACCCATCAAGTGCAAGATGGTGTTCCGCGAAAACGCCGCCGAGCGCGCAGCCGAGTACGCCAAGGCGCATGCCAAGGATTCCGCTCGTGGTCGCTCCAAGGCAGCCAAGGATACCGCTGCAGCTGCCGCTGCTGCCGCCACCACCGAGGAAGAAGGGGGCGACGAGTAAATGAAGCCTGCAGAGATTCGCGAGCTCACTACCGACGACCTCAATGACAAGCTGACCGAGGCGCGCACCGAGCTCTTTAACCTTCGTTTCCAGATGGCCACCAGCCAGCTGGACAACACCGCGCGCGTGAAGGTCGTCAAGAAGGACATTGCCCGTATTTGCACCGAGCTGCGCGCACGCGAGATTCGCGCCGCAGCCGAAGCGACCGCTTAAAGAAAGGAGCGAAACCTAAATGAACGAAGAGCGTAATCGTCGTAAGGTTCGCCAGGGCGTCGTCGTCTCGGCTACAAACGACAAGACCATCGTCGTGCAGATCCAGGAGCGCAAGCCGCATCGTGTCTACGGCAAGATGATCACCACCACCAAGAAGTTCCACGCGCATGACGAGGGCAACGAGGCCGGTGTGGGCGATACCGTCCGCATCATGGAGACTCGTCCCCTCTCCAAGCAGAAGCGCTGGCGTCTCCTCGACATCGTCGAGAAGGCCAAGTAGTCAGCTAGAGTAGCAGGAAGGTACTCCCATGATTCAGATGCAATCAATGCTGACTGTTGCTGACAACAGCGGTGCGCAAAAAGTCCAGTGCATCAAGGTTCTCGGCGGTTCGAAGCGCCGTTATGCCGGCCTGGGCGACATCATCGTCTGCAGCGTCAAGGAGGCAGCTCCTAACAGTCAGGTCAAGAAGGGCGATGTCGTGCGTTGCGTCATCGTTCGTCTCAAGAAGGAAGTCCGTCGCAAGGACGGCTCCTACATCAAGTTCGACGAGAACGCCGCCGTCGTGGTTGACGACTCCGGCGCTCCCCGCGGCACGCGTGTCTTCGGGCCCGTCGCCCGTGAGCTGCGCGACCGCAAGTTCATGAAGATCGTCTCCCTCGCACCCGAGACGCTTTAGGGGAAGGTGAGAAGAAGATGACGAAGATGAACATCAAGACAGGCGACACCGTCAAGGTCATCGCCGGCAAGGACAAGGGCGCACAGGGCGAGGTCCTCTTCGCCTTTCCCGAAAAGGGGCGCGTGACCGTCCAGGGTGTCAACCTGGTGCACAAGGCGCTTCGCCCGACCCAGGCCAACCCCAACGGTGGCATCGATACCCGCGAAGCGGCTATCGACGTCTCCAACGTTATGCTGGTCTGCCCGTCGTGCGGCCTGCCGACTCGCATCGGCTTCAAGGTCGACGAGGACGGCAAGGTTCGCGTCTGCAAGAAGTGCGGCAAGGTTATCGACTAACGCAGCACGCCGTCTGGTTTTATAGGCCCTCCATGTGGAGGGGGCGAGGTCGGAAACCCCGCCTTAAATCTCGAAGGAGTTAAGAACTATGGCACCACGTCTCAAGGAGAAGTACTACAACGAGCTCGCCGCCAAGCTCAAGGACGAGCTCGGCATCGAGAATGTCAACGACATTCCCAAGCTCGAGAAGATCGTCGTCAACATGGGCGTTGGCGACGCGGCGACCGACAGTAAGCTCATGGACGCAGCTGTCGAGGATCTGCGCGTCATCACCGGCCAGCAGCCGATGATCTGCCGTGCCAAGAAATCCATCGCAACCTTCAAGCTGCGTGCCGGCATGCCGATCGGCGCTAAGGTCACCCTGCGCGGCGACCGCATGTACGAGTTCTTCGATCGCCTCATCGCGGCTGCGATTCCCCGCATCCGCGACTTCCGCGGCCTGTCCCCGCACAGTTTCGACGGTCATGGTAACTACTCGATGGGCGTTACCGAGCAGATCATCTTCCCGGAGATTGATTACGACAAGGTCGATCGTACCCGCGGCATGGACATCACGTTCGTGACGACCGCCAAGACCGACGACGAGGGCAGGGCCCTTCTCTCCGCTTTCGGATTCCCGTTTGCGGCATAGTGGGACAGTAAGGTAGAATATTCGATTGCTGTGCGTTTTCGCGCAGCAATCGGAGTTTAGCGGGAGATGCGCATCTCCCGCGAACAGGAAAGGATGAGCATTGGCAAAGAAATCGATGATCGCCAAGGCAAAGCGCGAGCCCAAGTTCAGCACGCGCGCGTACACGCGTTGCAACCGCTGCGGCAGGCCCCATTCGGTCTATCGCAAGTTCGGTCTGTGCCGAATCTGCCTGCGTGAACTTGCCCTTAAAGGCGAACTCCCCGGTGTCCGCAAAGCAAGCTGGTAAGGCTAGCCCGAGTAGACGCTGGGCTGCTTCGAAACAGGCGCGGCCATCACGGGTGGACGCGAACCGCTCGAGAGCAGTCATCAACGAACCATAGGAGGAATCAATGAGCACGACCGATTCGATCGCAGACATGCTCACGCGTATTCGAAACGCGAACACTGCGAACAAGGAGACGGTTTCCATGCCGTCTTCGCGAAAGCTCGTCGAGATAGCTCGCATCATGAAGGAAGAGGGCTATATCGCGGAGTACGAGATCATCTCGAAGGCGCCGCAAGACGAGCTGTTCATCACGCTGAAGTACGGGGACAAGAAGGAGAAGGTCATTCGTGGCCTGCGCCGCATTTCCAAGCCCGGTCTTCGCATTTACGCTGGCAAGAGCGAGCTGCCCCGCGTTCTGGGTGGTCTCGGCACTGCCATCATTTCCACGTCCAAAGGTGTCATGACCGATCGCGATGCCCGCATTGCCGGTGTCGGCGGCGAGGTCCTGGCATATATCTGGTAAGAGCCGAGAAGGGAGCATACACATGTCGCGTATTGGCAAGCTGCCCGTTCCGGTTCCCGCCGGAGTCGAGGTAAAGATCGACGGCAACACCGTTACCGTCAAAGGTCCCAAGGGTGAGCTCACCCAGACCTTCAACGAGAATATGGCCATTAGCCTGGGCGAGGACGGCTCCATCGTCGTCGAGCGCCCCGATGACGCACGCGAGAATCGCGCGATGCACGGCCTGACCCGTTCTCTCATCAACAACATGGTCATCGGCGTGAGCGAAGGGTATTCCAAGACCCTCGAGCTCGTCGGCGTCGGTTACCGTGCCGCACTCAAGGGGGGCAAGCTCGAGATGACGCTCGGCTTCTCGCACCCCGTCATCGTGGATGCCATCGATGGCGTCACGTTCGAGTGCCCCGAGCCCACGATCATCAACATCAGCGGCATTGACAAGCAGCTGGTCGGTCAAGTTGCCGCGGACATTCGCGCCTACCGCAAGCCCGAGCCGTACAAGGGCAAGGGTATTCGCTACCAGGGCGAGCACATCCGCCGCAAAGAGGGCAAGGCAGCCAAGTAATAAGAATGCGCCGGCCGTTGCGCCGGTTGATTTCAAGGAGAACGGTACAGTATGGATAAGCTCAAGGCAAAGAAGGCGAAACTGCAGCGTCGCCAGCGCCGCGTGCGTGGCAAGGTTGCAGGTACGCCCGAGCGTCCGCGCCTGCGCGTGACGCGTTCCAACACTAACATCTACGCTCAGGTCATCGACGATGTCGCTGCCGTCACGTTGGCAAGCGCGTCTTCGCTTGACAAGCAGGTCAAGGCCACCGGCAAGAGCGGTGGCAACATCGAAGGTGCTGCCGAGGTGGGCAAGCTCATCGCCCAACGTGCCCTCAACGCGGGTATCGGCGAGGTCGTATTTGACCGCGGCGGCAATCTCTACCATGGTCGTGTCAAGGCGCTCGCCGAGGGCGCCCGCGAAGCCGGCCTGAAATTCTAGGGGGAGGGAAACATGGCACAGAGGCCTAACAACAGGAAGTCAAACAGGCAGGCTGCACAGCAGGCTCCCGAACTCGAAGAGCGCGTTGTTTACATCAACCGCGTTTCCAAGGTCGTCAAGGGCGGCCGTCGCTTCGGCCTGACCGCGCTCGTCGTCGTCGGCGATCGCAACGGCAACGTCGGTGTCGGCATGGGCAAGTCTGCCGAGGTGCCCATCGCTATCAGCAAGGGCGTCGAGGACGCCAAGAAGAACATGTTCAAGGTTCCGCTGACCGAGGAAGGCACCATTCCGCACGAGGTCATCGGCGAGTTCTCCGCCGGTCGCGTTCTGCTCAAGCCCGCCACGCCGGGTACTGGCGTCATCGCCGGCGGTCCGGTTCGCGCCCTGCTCGAGCTTGCCGGCGTCAAGGACGTGCTGTCCAAGTCGCTCGGCACCGACAACGCGATGAACATCGTCAAGGCGGCAGCCGAGGGCCTCAAGGAGCTCCAGAGCCCCCAGCAGGTTGCGGCACGTCGCGACATGACCGTTGCTGAAATCTACGGAAAGAAGGTTCAGTAATGGCTAACGCAAAGAAGACGCTGCGTCTGACGCAGGTTAAAAGCTCGATTGGCTACAAGGCCGATCAGGCCAAGACGCTCAAGGCCCTTGGCCTGGGCAAGATTGGCTCCACGGTCGAGCAGGTCGACAACGATGCCATCAGGGGCATGATCTTCAAGGTCAAGCACCTGATCGAGGTCGAGAACATCTAGTAAGCACGTGATGGGCCGCATCGCAGGGTGCGGCTCACGACAAGGTAGTCCGCCGGCGGCGAGCAGCCGGCTTCGTTCGCAGGATGCGGATGAACGCGAAAAGGAGACATCATGGATCTTTCTGAACTCAAGCCGGCCGAGGGATCGACCAAGAAGCGCAAGCGCGTCGGTCGCGGACATGGCTCGGGCCATGGCGGAACGTCCGGCCGCGGCATGAACGGCCAGGCTTCGCGTGCCGGCGGCACCAAGGGCCCGGGCTTCGAGGGCGGCCAGACGCCGCTCGCGATGCGCCTTCCCAAGCTCCCCGGTTTCCGCAACGTCAACCGCAAGGAGTACGTGCCGGTCAACGTCGGTCGTCTTGACGAGAAGTTTGCCGCCGGCGAGACCGTCAACGGCGAGACGCTCGTCGAGAAGGGCATCATCAAGCACCCCGATGCGCTCGTCAAGGTTCTCGGCGATGGCGAAATCACCAAGGCCCTCACCATCCAGGTCGACAAGGTTTCCGCTTCTGCAAAGGCCAAGATTGAAGCGGCCGGAGGAAAGGTCGAGTAGCCGTGCTCAACGCACTCATTAACGCAATGAAGGTGAAGGAGCTTCGTCACAAGATCTTCTTCACCCTGGGAATCATAGCGCTGTATCGTGTTGGCTCGTTTATCCCCGTTCCCGGCATCCCGTTTGCCGACCTCGTGTCGAACTTCCGTGACACGAGCACGAACGCCGGTCTGCTCATGCTCAACCTGTTCTCTGGTGGCGCGCTCGAGTACTTCTCGGTGTTCTCGCTCGGCATCATGCCCTATATCACCGCCTCGATCATCATGCAGCTCATGCAGGGCATCATTCCCGCCCTGCAGCGCTGGCAGAAGGAAGGCGAGACCGGGCAGCGCAAGGTCACGCGTATCACGCGCTACCTGACGCTCGCGCTGGGCCTGATCAATGCCATCGGCTACCTGGTCCTGTTCCAGAACGCCTTCGGAGTCGATTTCTCCACGACGGGCATGCCCACGTGGCTGATCAGCGCGGTCATCATCATCACGCTCGTTTCGGGCACCGCTCTCATCATGTGGATGGGCGAGCTCATCACGCAGCGCGGCATTGGCAACGGCATGTCGTTGATCATCTTCGCGAACATCATCGCCCGCCTCCCGAGCGCGCTGCTCGATTCCATCCAGAACTCCACCGATCAGATGCAGGGCATCCTCATGACCGTGCTCATCATCGCCGTGATTCTCATCACGATTCCGGGCATCGTCTTCATCGAGCGTGGCCAGCGTCGCATTCCGGTGCAGTATTCCAAGCGTGTCGTGGGGCGCAAGGTCATGGGCGGCCAGTCCACGTACCTGCCGTTCAAGGTCAACGGTTCGGGCGTTATCCCCATCATCTTCGCTTCCGCGCTGCTCTACCTGCCTGCCCAGATCGCCGCGTTCTTCAGTGACGCGGGCTGGTTGCAGGCCGTCGCGAACTTCTGCTCCGCTGGCTGGGGCAACTGGATTCTGACCTTCGGGCTGATCGTCTTCTTCGCGTACTTCTACACGTCGATGATCTACCATCCGCAGGAGACGGCTGACAATCTGAAGAACAACGGCGGCTTCATCCCCGGCGTTCGCCCGGGTGGTGCGACCGTGCAGTACATCAAGAACGTGATTAACCGCATCACGCTTCCGGGTGCGATGTTCCTCGCGGCCATCGCGATCATCCCGTCCATCCTGTACTCGTTCACGGGCAACACCCTGATCCAGCTGTTTGGCGGAACCTCCGTCCTCATCATGGTCGGCGTCGCGCTCGACACGATGACCAAGCTGGAGAGCCAGTTGAAGATGCACAATTACGACGGCTTCTTCAAATAGACTGAGGAGAATTCTATGAACATCGTACTCCTGGGCGCCCCCGGCGCCGGAAAGGGCACCCAATCCGCTCGCCTCGTCGACGAGTTCGGCTTCACGCACCTTTCCACGGGCGACCTGCTTCGCGCGGCCGTCAAGGAGGGAACCGAGCTTGGCGTCAAGGCCAAGTCCTACATGGATGCCGGCGAACTCGTGCCCGACGAGGTTGTCATCGGCTTGGTCGAGGAGAAGCTCAAGGCCGATCCCGAGGCATCGTTCCTGCTCGACGGCTTTCCGCGCACTCCGGCCCAGGCCGTCGCCCTCGATGGCGTGCTTGCCAATCTTGGCAAGAAGCTCGATTACGCAATCGCCCTCGAGGTCGATTCCGAGGCCCTCGTCGCGCGCATGTCGCAGCGCCGCGTCTGCCATGAATGCGGATATCCCGGCACCGTCGAGACGGGTCCGGTTTGCCCCAAGTGCGGCGGCGAAATGTACCAGCGTGCCGACGACAACGAGGAGACGGTGCGCAACCGTCTGGCCGTTTACGAGAAGTCGACGAGCCCCCTCATCGACTACTATCGTGGCAACGGCATTCTCATCGAGCTCGATGGCGGCAAGTCTCCCGATGACGTGTTCGCAGAGCTGAGGAAGGCCATCGGCAAGTAGAATCGCATGAAACGCTTTCGCTTGGATGGCGTCAAGATCAAGTCGCCAGCAAAAATCGAAGCGATGAAACGGGCCGGCCGCTTGAGCGCACAGGCGCTTGAGGCGGTCGGCCTGCTTATTGCGCCGGGCGTCTCGACGGCCGAGCTCGATGCTTGCGCGGAGCGAGTTATCGTGGACGGCGGCGGGCGTCCCGCGTTCAAGGGATACGGGGGCTTTCCGGCGACCATATGCGCCTCGGTCAACGACATGGTCGTTCATGGCATCCCCTCCCGTGAGGTCATCTTGCGCGAGGGCGACGTCATCTCGATCGATACGGGCGCCATCGTCGACGGGTGGGTGGGCGACAATGCCGCAACCTTTGCCGTCGGCGCGATCGACGATGAAAGACGTGCCTTGCTCGAGGCGTGCGAGGCATCGTTGGAGGCCGGCATCGTACAGGCGGTTCCCGGAAATCATCTGGGGGACATCGGGCATGCCATCCAACAAGTCGCCGGTCTGGCGGGTTTTGGCGTCGTGCGTAACTATGCGGGGCACGGTATCGGGCGCAGCATGCACGAGCCTCCGCTTGTCCCCAACTATGGGCAAGTTCGCACGGGCATGCGTCTCGAACGGGGCATGGTCATTGCCATCGAGCCCATGCTCACGGCAGGCACCCATGAGGTTCGCACCATCGATGACGGATGGGGCGTCGTGACTTGCGATGGACGTCCCGCTGCGCACTTCGAGCGTACGGTTGCCATCACCGATGACGGACCGCTCGTCCTGACGTCGTGGAATCTCGTGAAAAATTCACTGGAAACCAAAGACCTGTTGCAGTAGTATGTTTGATTACGTTTGTGATGATTCAAAATGGGAGAGATACGTCCGTGAGCAAAGAGGATGCAATTGAACTTGAGGGAAAGGTCGTCGAGCCCCTTCCCAATGCGATGTTCAAGGTCGAACTCGAGAATGGCCACCAGGTCCTGGCCCATATCTCGGGCAAGATGCGCATGCACTACATCAAGATCCTTCCCGGTGACAAGGTGACGGTGGAGCTTTCGCCGTACGACCTCGACCGTGGCAGGATCACCTATCGTTACAAGTAAGACCTGCGGCATACCGCATGCGATGGGATGCCTGGGCATTCCTGTCGCCGTAAACAAGAAAACTACCGCCTGCGGCTGGGCGTGACTATAAAACGAAGTGTCAACACTTTCGGAAAGGTAAGGACATTATGAAGGTGCGTCCTTCGGTAAAAAAGATGTGCGATAAGTGCAAGATCATCAGGCGTCATGGCAAGGTGTACGTGATTTGCGAAAACCCGCGCCATAAGCAGCGCCAAGGCTAAGAAGGGGAGCGACATTGGCTCGTATACTCGGTGTCGACCTTCCGCGCGACAAGCGCGTGGAGATTGGTCTGACTTACATCTACGGTATCGGTCTGACCCGCGCAAAGAAGATCTGCGAGGAGACCGGCGTTAATCCCGACACGCGCGTGCGCGATCTCACCGAGGAAGAGGTCGTCAAGCTGCGTGACAACATCGATGCAAACTACACGGTCGAGGGTGACCTGCGTCGCGAAACTTCGCAGAACATCAAGCGACTGATGGAGATCGGCTGCTATCGTGGCCTGCGCCATCGTCGTGGTCTGCCCGTTCGCGGTCAGCGCACTCACACCAACGCTCGTACCCGCAAGGGCCCGCGTCGCCAGATCGGCGCCAAGAAGAGGGGCTAGGTGAGAGGACAGCATGGCTAAGAAGCAACAGAGCACGACCCGCGTCCGTCGCGCAGACCGCAAGAACATCACGGTTGGTCAGGCTCACATCAAGAGCACGTTCAACAACACGATCGTTTCCATCACCGACACCCGCGGAAACGTCATTTCCTGGCAGTCCGCAGGTACGGTTGGGTTCAAGGGCTCCCGCAAGTCCACGCCGTTCGCGGCGCAGATGGCCGCCGAGAAGGCCGCCAAGATGGCGATGGAGCACGGCCTCAAGAAGGTCTCCGTCTTCGTCAAGGGTCCCGGAAGCGGCCGCGAGACCGCCATCCGCTCGCTCCAGGCCGCCGGTCTGGAGGTCGCGAGCATCCAGGACTGCACGCCCATCCCGCACAACGGTTGCCGTCAGGTCAAGCGTCGTCGCGTCTAGCTTAGAAAGGTAACAAGTCATGGCAATTAACAGGACCCCGGTTCTGAAGCGCTGCCGCCAGCTGGGCATCGACCCCATCGTGCTGGGCTATACCAAGGAATCCAAGAAGCAGCCCAAGCAGCGCCGTCGCCAGGAGAGCGAGTACGGCCGTCAGCTTCGCGAGAAGCAGAAGGCCAAGTTCATCTATGGCGTACTCGAAAAGCAATTCCGCGGCTACTTCCACAAGGCACGCCGCATGCAGGGAGTCACGGGCGAGAACCTCATGAGGATTCTCGAGTCCCGTCTCGACAACGTCGTGTTCCGTCTGGGTTTCGCGCGCACGCGCAAGGAGGCCCGCCAGACGGTCACGCATGGTCACATCACGGTCAACGGCAAGCGCGTCGACATCCCGTCGTATCGCGTGAGCGCAGGTGACCTCGTGGCAATCGCCCCCGCGGCAAAGGACCTTCTCGTGATCAAGAGCGCCCTCATCTCCAACGAGCGCGTCCAGGTTCCCGCCTGGCTCGAGGTCGACATCGAGAAGCTCCAGGGCAATGTCATTTCGCTGCCGACACGAGATCAGATCGATCTGGATATCCAGGAGCAGCTCATCGTCGAGCTTTATTCGAAGTAATTTTCACCCTATCCTTATCCGGTTCGAGTCTCGAGGAGGCTACTTAATGACTGAGTTCATGAAGCCCAACATCACCGTCGAGCAAGTTGGCGACAATATCGCGCGATTCGTCATGGAACCGCTCGAGCGTGGCTATGGCCAGACGCTCGGTAACGGCATGCGTCGTGTCCTGCTGTCCTCCCTGGACGGCGCTGCGGCAACCGCCATCAAGATCGAGGGCGTGCAGCACGAGTTCACGTCCGCTCCTGGTGTCGTGGAGGATGTCACCGACATTGTTCTGAATATCAAGGGTCTCGTCTTCGCTCCCTTTGCCGGTGGCGAGGAGGCTACCGCCACGCTCTCCGCGCAGGGCCCCTGCGTGGTCACCGGCGCGGACCTGGAAGTCCCCACGGAATTCCAGCTCATCAATCCCGAGCATGTCATCGCGACGCTCTCCGAGGGCGCCCAGCTCGAGATGTCCGTCCGCATCGGCGTTGGCCGTGGCTACGTGCCTGCCGAGCGCAACAAGCGTCCGGAGGACCCCATTGGCATCATTCATGTCGATTCGCTGTTCTCGCCGATCCGCCGTTGCACCATGGACGTCACGGACACCCGCGTCGCTCAGCGCACCGACTACGACAAGCTCATTCTCGAGGTCGAGACCAACGGCGCGATCAGCCCCGTCGAGGCTGTCCGCCAGTCCGCCAACATCATCAACCAGCACATGATGGCCTTCCTGTCGCTCGACGAGAGCGGCGAGGAAGTCGAGGTGGCGAGCATCTTCGCCCCCGAGGGCCCGAGCAAGAACACCGAGCTCGAGAAGCAGATCGAGGATCTCGACCTGTCGGTCCGCTCGTACAACTGCCTGAAGCGCGCCGGCATTCATTCGGTGCGCCAGCTGGTCGAGTATTCCGAGAACGACCTGCTCAACATCCGCAACTTCGGCGCCAAGTCCATCGAAGAGGTCAAGGACAAGCTTCAGTCGATGGACCTCAGCTTGAAGCTTTAGTACGTAGGAGATTCAATGAGGCATTACAAGAAGGGCCGCAAGCTGGGTACCGATGCCAGCCACACCAAGGCCATGAAAAAGAACCTGGCGGTCGCCCTGTTTACCAACGACCGCATCAAGACCACGGTCACGCGCGCCAAGGAAGTTCGCGGTGACATTGACCGCATCATCACCTGGGCCAAGAAGGGCGACCTTCACTCCCGTCGCCTGGCCATCGCCGCCCTGGGCGACAAGGAGCTCGTCCGCGAGGTCTTCGAGAAGGCCGAGCAGGGCATGTGGGCAGATCGCAACGGCGGTTATACCCGCATCATGAAGCTTGGTCCGCGCAAGGGCGACAACGCCCCCATGGCGATTCTCGAGCTTGTCGAGGAGGCCGTCGTTCCCAAGGCCAAGGCCGATGACAAGTCCGCAAAGAAGTCCGCTGCCAAGAAGGGCGCGAAGCCCGAGGACAAGACCGCCGATGAGATCGAGGATCTGATCGAGGAGGGCACCGAGGACAAGAACGACAACGACAAGGACGATGTCGAGGAGTTCGCCGAAGGCGAGGAAGACCGCATCGACTCCATTGCCGAGAGCGATGTCCGCGAGGATGCCGTCGAGGCTGAGAAGGCCGAGGACGAAGCCTCCGTCGAGGATGCCGTTCTCGAGGCCAAGGAGGCCGAGGTGGCAAAGACCGAGGCCGAGAACATCGAGAAGATCAAGGAGGAGGTCGCCGAGGAGGAGCGCGAGCTTATCGACGACGTCAATCCCATGTCCAAGGAGGAGCATGCCCTCGAGGACGCCGATGAGAAGGCCGAGAAGCACGAGGATGACGAGTAGCGAACTCGCTTCTCGTCGGGGGTGAAGATGACGCAGGCGCTCGCCTTTGGCACCTACATTCCCGGCACGAGTCCCATCCACGCTTTGAATGCGCAGGTCAAGGTTATCTTGGCCTGCGTTTTTTCCATCGCCGTGTTCTTCGTTGAGAGCTGGCCCGGGCTGCTCGTCATCACGGCGTTCGTCGCCATGCTCTACATGCTCGCGCGCGTTCCCGTGACCAAGGCGGCACGCGGCCTCGTTCCCGTCGCATTCATCCTCGTGTTCACCGTCGTCGTTCATGCCTTCAGCATCAGCATGGGCTCCTCGGCGGCACCGGGACTGAGCTCCGCGGGTTCCCTGGGGCTCACGCAAGAATGGGTCCTCTTCGGGAGCTTTGGCATCACGCTCGACGGATTGATGCGAGGCATTTTCTTCGCCCTGCGCATCGTGCTGCTCGTGCTCATCTGCTCGCTCTTGACCTTCACGTCATCGATGATGGATCTGACCGATGCCATGCTGCGCATGTTCGGTCCCCTCAGGCGCCTGGGGGTGCCCGTCGATGACATCGCCATGATGATCTCGATTGCCTTGCGCTTCATCCCCACGACGGCGCATGAGGCGCAGATGATCCAACTCGCGCAGAAGGCGCGGTGCGCGAACTTCGATGACGGCAACGTCTTCGTGCGGCTCAAGTCATGGGTTCCCGTGTTCGTCCCGTTATTCGTGCGCCTATTTCGTCGTGCCGACGATCTGGCCGATGCCATGGACGCGCGTTGCTATGCGGGCGGCAAGCGCACGCGCATGACCACGACGAGGGTTTCCGTGGGCGATATCGTGACGCTCGTCGTCGGCATCTTGGCGATTGTCGCGCTCTGCGTGTTCTTGTGAGGGGGGGCGGAGGTGTCGCCGCTGCGCTCATAGTCCTGTGCTCGCTTGAAAGCGCCACTGGTGCTTTCTGCTCGTGCGGAAATCGCGCAGCGGCGACACCTCCGCTCTGTTTAATAGTGGGACAAATGGCCTGTCCCCTTGTCCCACTCCCGCATCTGCTCATCCAGAAGGAGCCATTGATGAAGCAACAATCACTCGTTCTCACGCTTGCCTATAACGGCTCCGCGTATGCGGGGTTTGCCAAGCAGAAGGATCCGTGTCTCTGCACCATTCAAGGTGAGCTCGAACGCGCTCTGGCAACCTACTTTCGGCACCCCGTCGAGACCGTGTGTGCGGGGCGTACCGATGCCGGTGTGCATGCGCTTGGGCAAGTCGTGTCATGTGTGCTTGATGAGACCGACTTCGATGGTGTCACGCCCGGGCGCCTCACCATCTCGCTCAATGCGCTCACGCCCGATGACATCGTGATCAAGGCGGTGGACTTTGCACGTCCCGAGTTTTCCGCTCGCTTTGATGCAACGACTCGCGAGTATCGGTATCGCATCGTCACCGGACCTGTTCCGCCACTGTTTTTGTCGGACTTCGCTTGGTGGAGAAGGGGCGAGCTGGATATCGAAGCCATGCGCCAGGGCGCGGCCCATCTCATTGGCGAACATGACTTCAAGTCGTTCTGCAAGGCGGCAAGCGCCGAGGGAAAGACGACCATGCGGCGCGTCGACGAGATTTCCATCACGCATGAGGAGCAGATGGGGGAGAGCTGCCTGCTCGTCAAGGTCGTCGGCAATGCCTTTCTACACTCGATGGTGCGCACCATCGTCGGCACGCTCGTGCAGGTGGGAGCTGGGAATCGCGAACCTGGCTGGGTCGCCGACGTGCTCGCGGCACGCGATCGCGGTGCGGCGGGCGAGACGGCCCCGGCTTGCGGCCTCACCTTCTGGCATGTGAATTACTGAGCAACGGGGGATGAGACACATTGGACAGGCGCATCTGTCTCATTGTGAAGTAATGAGACAGATGCGCCTGTCCAATGTGTCTCATCTCCCGTTGCCAGAGGCGTTGGGTTTCGTTATATTCCCTCATGACGAAAGGAGCATCATGGCAACTATTGACACCATCAGGAAAATCCTCGGCGACAACCTCTCCATCGAGCCGGAGCAGATCGAAGAGGACACCACGCTCGATTCCATCGACATCGACTCGCTCGACCTCGTAGAGCTCATCTGCGATATCGAGGATGCCGAGGGCATCGACTTCGGTGAGCCCGAAGGCCTCGAGACCATCGGAGACATCGTCGAGCACATCGACTCGCTCAAGTAGTTCATGAACAGAATCAGCGCGTGGCTCTATAACTTCATGCGGGGTAGATACGGCTTCGACCAGCTTGGGCAGGCCCTGAGCGTCGGAGTGGTCGTGATGTGGATCTTCTCGATCCTCTGCGGCGTGCTCGCCAACATGCTGCGCATGGTGTGGCTCGCTTGGTTGTCGACCATCCTCAACTGGGTCGGCCTCATCCTGATCGTTCTCATGGTCTTTCGCGTGCTCTCGCGTAACCATGATGCGCGTCGTGCCGAGAACGAGGCCTTCCTGCGGCGTCGCGGCAAACGTGCTGAGCGCAAGCGTACATCGTCGAGAGACATCTCGTCGAAAAAGAGGGCCGAGACCAAGGGCGCAACCGGTTACAAATACCTGAGCTGTTCGTTTTGCGGTCAGCAGATGCGCGTGCCGGCGGGCAAGGGAAAGATAGCCGTGAAATGCCCCTCGTGTGGCGAAAAGACCATCGTGCAAAGTTAGGCAAGACGCATGGAGAATTACGACAACTACCGGGAGACTCCGCGAACGGGCAGGACGCCGGGCTATTCCGATCACGAGCATGACCCCCAGCCGGTCGATCCGTCGGTGCTCACCGACGATCGCGATAATCCCGACCTGCTCGCCTTCGAGAAGACGTGGGGCCATCGCGTGCTCGCGGGTCTGGGCGTCGCGATGATCGTGATCGCCCTCGTCCTCATCGCGTTTTGCATCGTGCAGCTCATCCGGGTCGCCGACGTGGCGGCGCTCGTGCCCGACATTGGGACCTTGGGGTTATATCTATACGGCACGGCCCTCGTGTGCGGCATCGCCCTCGTTCCGCCGGCCATCATCGCGATTTACGTCGCCAAGCACCCCGCCAGGGTCACGCTCGCCATTGCCATGGCCATCATCGCGCTCGCCCTCGTGGTCGCCTTCTTCGGGTACGCCATGGTGGTGACGCCGCAGTACGTGGTCACGGCACTGCTCTATGCGCTAGCGCTCGCCATTCTACCCGCCGTCTATCTCATTGCCGCTCTCAGGATCAAGCGCTCGCTCTAGGCGCGCGACCGGCAGACCCACCACGTTGTCGTAATCGCCATCGACGGAGTCGACAAACGCGCCGCCTCGTCCCTGTATTCCATAGGCGCCGGCCTTGTCGAGCGGTTCCCCTGTCGCGACATATGCTGCGATGTCCTCTGCGGAAATCTCCTTGAACCGCACGTCGGTCGTCTCGGCAAAGGCCTCGGGTTGCCCGTTGCGCACGAGGCACACCCCCGTGATGACCTGATGCGTGCGGCCGGACAGCTCGGCGAGCATCCGGTGTGCGTCTGCCTCGTCAGCCGGCTTCCCGAAGATGCGCCCGTCGAGCACGACGATGGTGTCGGCTCCGATAATGGTGGCGTTCGCGGGCGCAGCGGCGGCGATGGCCAGGGCCTTGGCCCGGGCATTGCGCATGGCAACCTCGGTAGGCGGCATGTCCGCCGTCTCGATTTCGTCGGCATCGCTCACGATGATGCGAAACGGACGGCCCGTTCGTGCGAGCAGCTCCTTGCGTCGAGGCGACCCCGATGCCAGTATGAGTTCGTCTTTCTCGTCCATGCGCTCAGTGTAGCGTGATTCGCGCGCATGGCGGGTGCGCAAAAATATGTCTCGGGCCTGCGGTAGAATCATCGGTAAGATGACGAAAGGACGGATTGTGGACACGATACTCTTCGATATGGACGGCACCCTGCTCGACACCCTCGATGACCTGCATGCGAGCGTCAACTATGCGCTCGGGCGTGCCGAGCTTCCGCTTGTCACGTTCGATGAGACGCGCGAAGCCGCGGGATACGGCTCGATCGTGCTCATCGAGCTTCTCACCAAGCACGCCTTCGCAACGGGCTCGCCCGAGTTCCAGCGCGTCTTCGACGACTTCAACGCCCATTACAAGGAGCATTGCAACGATCGCACGCAACCGTATCCGGGTGTTCTGGAGTTGCTCGCCGGGCTCGGGGAGCGTGGGCTCAAGATGGCGATCGTGAGCAACAAGGTCCAACCCGAGACGGAGGCCCTGCGCGAGCTCTGGTTCTCGGATTTCATTCCGGTTGCCGTGGGTCGCGTCGAGGGTATCGCTCCCAAGCCCGATCCGGCCATGGCTCTTGCAGCGCTCGAAAGGCTCGGTTCGCGTCCTGGGGACGCTTGGTTCGTCGGCGATTCCCAGCCCGATGTCCGCACGGGCAAGAACGCGGGTTGCACGAGTGTCGGCTGCACCTGGGGGTTTAGGGATTTCGCCACCCTCGAGGAGGAGCGCCCCGATTTCATCATCGACGATCCGCTCGAGCTCCTCGACATCGTCGACGCGCATTGCTAGGGAGTTTGCTCAATGGGCATGACGACGGTCAACTCGCTCCATGCGTTGCTCGAGGCGAGCAATGACGCCCTGTCGCGCGCGCACGACGCGGGCATTCCCGCCGTGCTCGTCGTGCCCTCGCATTCCTGGGGTCAGCAGCGCAAACTGCAACTTCGCCGTTTTGTCCCCGTCGGCGTCGATGTCGTGACGCATCGGCAATTCGTGACCCAGCTCTGGGACGTGCATGGTGACGGCTCCATGGTGGTCGGGCCGGCGGAGCGCAGGGTGCTGCTACGTCCGCTCGTCACGCAGGTCGGTCTCTTCGATGCGTCCCCTTCTCCCGGTTTCGTCGCGCAGCTCGGCGCATTTGCCGAAGAGGCAGCTTATCCGGGACTTGCTCCCCTGCAGGGGCTTTCCGAATCCGAGTCAAGGGTCATGGAGCTCGTTTCGCTCTACGAGGCGAAGCTCGAGCATGAGGGGCTCGTCGAGCTCGCCCAGGCCGAGTACGCGCTCGCGCAAGACGGTGTTTGCCGGGGCATGCAGCTGGTCTTCGAGTCCCCCGATCTGCACAGCGCGCATACGCGTCGCTTTCTCGCCGGAATCGAACCGGGTGCGTCGGTTTCCGTCATCCGGCAGCGACTCGACGTCAATGCGGACGTCTTGCCGGAAGATGACGAGCTTCTTGCCCTGCGACGACATCTCTTCACGGGCAAGGGCGGTGTCCGGGCACGGGGTCACGTGCGTGTGGGCGAGGCCCACGGTCTGCATGTCGTGGCTAACGTGACTACCGGTCTCGCGCGTGCCATGCACGAGGAAGACGGTGTCAAATACGCGGACATGCTCGTCTGCTGCGCGAGCGCCGCCGATGCATATCCGCGTCTGCACGACGCGCTTGCACGCGCGGGCATTCCCTTTGCCGCACAATTTGCCGTGCCCTGTGCGCGCACGGGCCTGGGTGCCGCGTTCTCCGCACTCGAGGCGGTCGTGCGGGCAGGCGACGACGCGCCCTTCGAGCCCTTCGTCGACGTGCTGTGCAGTCCCTATGCCGGGGTGCCCGCCCAAGATGCGCGCGCCCTGCAAATGCGCTGGCGCGAACAGGCTGGTTCGGTGCCGTACAAGAGGATGCGCGACGTGCGCGAGGGATTCGCGCAGGGCAATGCGAGTGCCGCCATCACGCGCGAACGCCTCGAGCCTCTCGCGCAGCTCATCGACGCCTCGCGCACCGAGCGCGTCAGGCTTCTTTTCGAGCATGCGCGCTCGGCGCAGCTCGACGCCGACACGCTCGTCGATGATTGCGCGGCAGCCGAGGCGCTGCTTGACTATCTCGAGCTCTGCGAACACTTTATCTGCGAGCCCGATGCCGACGAGATGGCGAATCTCCCCGTTACGCTCGAACGCTCGTATGGCAACCAGGACGAGGCCCTCCGCATCGTCGAGCCGGGCTCGCTCGGGCCCGTTCGCGCGAACGCCATCATCCTGTGCGATTTGGATGCGACGCACTATCCCATGGCCGCGCAGAGCGGCCCGTTCGATACGCTCATGCGCAAGCTGGACATCGAGCGTGCGGATACGCTTGCCCGCGACCAGCGCATCATGTTGCTCAATGTCATCGAGTCCTGTGAGAGCCGCTTTGCCTTCATGCGTGCGACACACGATGCGGGCGGCGATGAGGCATGTCCGAGCGCCCTGTTCGAGGAGCTCGTCGCCGCATATCGCAGTTCCGAAGAGGACGAGGCGGGGCTTTCCGTCCAGGCTGTTCCGCAAGCCCTCAAGCCATGGCTGCTTTCGCTGAACGAAGCCGACATCTTCTTCGCGAGCGAGGGGCCATATGATGACACCTCGATCACGCGTGGCTTGCTCACGCTGCCCATATCGAAGGAGAATTTGACATGCGACCTCAAGAACAAGCCCCTGGCGTTTTCGCCAACGGCCCTCGAAGATTATTATCGCTGTCCGTATCGTTGGTTCGCATGCCGACGCGTTGGCTACAATGGCATGGACGTCGCATTTGATGCGGCGGCTCAGGGCAATCTCGTCCACGCGGTCATGGAGCGCTTCTACCGCAGCCTCAAGCAAGCTGGGCATGATCGCGTGACGGAGCAGAACGTGGACGAGGCGCTTGCCATCGCCAGCAGCGCCTTCGATCAGCAGCTCGAAGATGACCAGTCGCGTGAGCGCCGGGGCCTCTACCTGCGCACCGAATACGACTCGTGCGCATGCGAGGAGCTGCGTCGGCAGGTCTTCGATCTCGTGCGTCGAGACGCCACGTTTCTGCCGGGTTTTATTCCCCGCTACTTCGAGCTCGAGCTCGGTCGCTCCTCAGAGCAGCCTCTCGAATACGCGGGCGTTTCCGTGCGTGGCAAGGTCGATCGCATCGATGTCGACGGGGAGGGCAAAGCCGTCATCATCGACTACAAGCTTAGCGGCCTTTCTGCCGGCTATGGCTTCGGTCGCGACGACGAGCTGCCGCAGCGTATCCAGACCGACATATACGCCACCTTGGTCGAGCGGCACTTCGCGGCACTCGGTACGCCCCTTCACGTCGTCGGCTCCGTCTATCGTTCGTATGCAAAGAACGCGCTGCGCGGCGTCTATGCGCACGACATACCGTGGGGCGGCACCGAGCAGCTGCGCGAGGACTTCGATGCGCTGCCCCGCGCCGGTAGCGACGAGGAGTACGATGCGTATCTGGCGCGCGTCGAGGACGTGGTCGCATCATGTGTCGAACGCCTCCGCGCGGGCGACATCGCGCCGGCCCCGCTTTCGAGCGACGTGTGCGAATACTGCAAGGCGGTTTCGTTTTGTCCCAGGGGAGGTGCCTGATGCCTCTTACCCCTAGCCAACGAGCCGCGGTCGAAAGTGTCCACGAGCCCCTGTTCATCCAGGCCGGGGCGGGCACGGGCAAGACCTTTACGCTCACCAAGCGCATTGCGTATGGCCTCTCGCAAGAGTCGGGACCGCTCATTGGCGATGTCGACCGGCTGCTCACCATCACGTTTACCAACAAGGCGGCGGGAGAGCTCGTCGGCCGCGTGCGCGCCGAGCTGCGCGCGCAGGGGCTCGACGAGGAGTCCCTCAAGATCGATGCCGCCTGGATCTCGACCATTCACTCGATGTGTCGCCGCATGTTGCTCTCGCATGCCTTCGACGTCGGCATCGATCCGGGTGCAAATTTGCTTACCGAGGACGAAACGCAGGCACTTTCCGCCCTCGCGCTCGATGCGTTGCTGCGGGATAACGCGAACGATGCGCGCCTCGTCATGCTTTTCGACAATCTCGGTGTCGAGAGCGCGACGAATCTCATCAGCAGCTTATCCGAGTTGCTCATGCTCGCACCGGGCGGCGGGGATGACTTCGATTTGGGGCCAGCTCCTGCGCCGGCCCGCACTATCGCCAGTCGGGTGCAGGGGCTTCTCGCCACGTATCAGGGAGCGCTTGCCGAGCTCGACGAGCTCGGGCTTCCCGAGGGAAAGATAACGTACGCCCAGAATCGCGATAAGGTTGCTGCGGTGGCGGTAGCCCTCGAGACGCTGCTTGCCAGCCAAGGAGGCGCTTTCTCCTGGAGCGTGCTCGCCAACGCCATCGAGGAGTGCAGGCCGCCGGGCGGAGGTAATCTCTCCGCGCCCTACAAGGGAATCTTCGGTGAATGCAAGGACGCTCTGCTCGAACTCGCGGCCGAGGCGCAGTCCGCGAGCGCGTACGAGCTTCTGCGAGTGGCGCTCGACTTCGCGGCAGAGCACCTTGATCGTCATCGTGCGCTCAAGCGGGCGCAAGGCGCATTCGACACGAACGACCTGCTCATTGCCGCGTACAAGCTGCTCGACGAAGACGACGAGCTGGCACAGTCATATCGCGACAGCTTCGATTCCATCATGGTCGATGAGTTTCAGGATACTGATAACCTGCAAGTTGGCATCGTGGGCAAGATATGCGACGAGGGGCTCACGACGCTGGCCACGGTGGGCGATGCACAGCAATCGATATACGGCTTTCGTGGGGCAGACCTCGAGGTATACCAACGCATGCGTGCCATGATGCGCGAGCGTGGTTCCAACGAGGTCGAGCTCACCATTAACTATCGCTCGCAACCCGACATCCTGCGTTTTGTCGAGGGGATATTCTCCAAGCCGGAGTTCTTCGGCGGCGAGTTCCTCAAGGTGAGTTCGGGTCGCGAGGAGGATTCCGGCCCATCTTGGCTCGCACCGGACGAGCCACGCGTGAAGATATTGCTTTCGGCTGGCCACAAGGCCGAAAGGGGGCAGGGGAGGACTTCGGTCGACGCGCTGCGGCAAGCCGACGCCGTGGCGCTTGCCGACGAATTCGAGCGGTTACATGCACGGGGCGCCTCGTATGGTGACATGGCGATTCTGCTCCAGTCGACGAAGGGCGCCAAGGCAGGTCCCTACCTGCGCGAGCTGCGCAGGCGCGGCATACCGGTCATCGTCTCGGGTGGATCCGACTTCTTCCTGCAGCCCGAGGTCTCGACGGTATCCATGTTGCTGCGCGTTCTGGCAGACCGCGACGATGACGAGGCGCTTTTCGCCTTGCTCGGCTCGGACCTCTTCGACGCAAGTGATGATGCGTTGCTTGCCTTGTCGGTCATCAATCGCCAGTGCCTCAAGCTCCTCCCCGGCGAGTCGCGTGCCAAGCCCTCGCTCTACGACGCGCTGTGTCTATATGTCGAGAAGGCGCAGGGTAATCTCGACAAATCGCTTACGCGCGCGTTCGATACGCTCGAGCACGCGCTTTCCGCTTCGCCAGGTACCCCCCTCGCCCAGATCGTGCGGGAGACTATCGCGCTTTCCGGTTGGCAGGCCACGCTGGCCGCGCGTGGTATCGAGGGAGGAGCGATTTTCGCGAACATCGAGCGCATGTGCGATCTTATCGACGACTACGAGGCGCTCAATGGCCACGCACCCTTTGCGACGAGCAGTTACTTTCGCGGTCTCGTCGATATGGCACACGAGGGCATGGCTGCGCGCGCCAAGCTCGGAACACTCGTGAGCTCGGGTAGTAATGCCGTTCGCATCATGACGATTCACAGCTCCAAGGGCCTGGAGTTTCCCATTGTCGCCGTTGCGGAGTTCGAGAAGAGCGCGCGCAATACCGGCACCCAGCTCATCTCGCTTTCCGAGGAGGGCAAGCGCTACCTTGCGCTCGGCGTTACGGGGTCGAATGCCGCAGCGCGCTACCTTGCCGACGAGGATCAAGATCCCGGCTCCTTTGCCCTCGCCAGCGAGGTCGCCGAGCATCGGGCCCATGCCCATCAGCTCAAGAAGCTGCGTGATGCGCAGGAGCAGCAGCGCTTGCTCTACGTTGCGCTCACCCGCGCGCGCGACAAGCTCATTCTCGTGACGCACGATGGAGCATTCGCGTCCAAGGGCGATTTGTCCGCGGGGCTCACGGGCAGTTGTCTGCATGCGGTGTTCGGCAAGGACATCCCCGCAGGGCATGCGCAGGTCACGACAGATGCCGGGGCGCTCGTGGAGCTTGTCGTCACCGAAGTTCCCCATGGGGCACAAGACGACCAGGCAAACGACGAAGAGAGTTCGCTCGTCGTCACGCATCGCTACCCTGCCTTCGAGCCGTCGCCACGCATTTCGGCGCAGCCGCTTGCCTCGCGGCGGATCTACTCGTACTCCTCGATCGCGCATCGTGACGCACAGCGCCACGAGCTCGTCGCTTCCGCAATCGCCTTGCGCGATCGTTCCCGGGACGTCGAGACGGTCAGCCCCGTCGGATCGTCATTTCACCTCGTCGCGCAATGGCTCGCGTCGGCTCCGCGCGCCGATGGGCGCGGTATCGAGCGCCGTATGCTCGCCGCCGCGCATCGCTACGGGCTCGACGAGGAGCAACGTGCACGGCTTGCCAAGGCGGTTGCCGCCTGGGTCTCGTCAGAGCGCTATGCCATGGTACAAGGGTACGCACGCCGTCATGCCGAGTACGCGTTCTGCGTCGATGTCGAAGGCGTCCCGCTCGAGGGCTACATCGACCTCGCTTGCTTTGACGATGCGGGGGGCGCACTCGTCATCGACTACAAGACGGGCACGGGCGGGCAGGACGATGACTTGCATGCACGTTACGAACTGCAGGCGCAGTGCTATGCGTACGCGTTGCTCTCGGCAGGTTCCTGCGAGCATGTCGACATGGCGTTTGTGCGCCCCGAGGCGGACATGCAGGAAGTACGGTTCGCTTTCGACGCGAGTGACATTCCGGCGCTCGCGCAGCGCATCCTCGCATCATAGATGCCCGTCATTCATGCCGCGGGTACCGGTATCCTTTGCCTTGAGCTTGAGCTCGCGTCCAAACTTGAGTGCGCCGTCGCCAAATCTGTCGCGTACCTTGTCCGCCGCGGCGATGACATCGTTGCCTTCCCGCTCGGTACCGGCACTGGCGAACAGGTCGAGCTGCTCGTCTTGTGCGTCGAAACTCGATATGCCGACGCCGACGAGGCGCACGGCATCTCCCTCTTGCCATATCTCGCTGACGAGCCTCTTGGCGACGGGGATGAAAATCCCCTCGTCATCGACATTGCCGGGTAGCGCCTGCTGCGCACTTCGAATGGAAAGGTCGTCATAACGCAGCTTGAGCGTGACGGTATGTCCCGCGAGCTGCTTGCGACGTAGGCGCCGTCCGACCAGGGACCCGACGTAGTCGATGGCATCCTCTATCTCGGCACGCGTGGTGAGGTCATCCGCAAAGGTGCGCTCGTGGCTTACCGACTTGCGAATGCGCTCGGTTTCGATGAGACGCTCGTCTATTCCCAGCGCACGGTCGTGCATCGCCCGGGAGTTCACGCCAAAGATGCTCCGCAAGTCCTCGACCTTCGCATTTGCGAGGTCGCCAAGCGTCCGTATGCCCATGCTCTCGAGGCGCTTTGCGCTCTGCTTGCCGATGCCGGGCATGACGCGGACCTTCATGGGTGCGAGAAAGGCTGCCTCGCTGCCTGGATACACCACCGTCAGCCCCTTTGGCTTGTCGAGATCGGAGGCGATTTTCGCGACCGTCTTGCAGCTCGCGACGCCGATGGAGCAGGTGATGCCCAGTTCGGCGACATGCTCTTGGATGCGCGTGGCGATGGCCACGGGGTCGTCGCCCGTGAAGCGTCCGGGCGTCACGTCGAGAAACGCCTCGTCAATCGAGACCTGCTCGAGTAGGGGAGACTCGGCGTAGAGTATGTCCATGACGGCCTGCGAAAGCTCGTGATAGCGCTCGAAGCGCGGTGTTGTCCAGATCGCGTCCGGGCACAGGCGCTCGGCCGTGGTTGATGCCATGGCGCTTCGCACGCCGTAGGACCGGGCCTCGTACGAGCAGGTCGAGACGACGCCGCGACGATCCGCCCGACCTCCGACGATGACGGGTTTGCCGCGCCACGCGGGATGGTCGAGCTGCTCGACGGAGGCGAAGAAGGCGTCCAGGTCGACGAGCAGGATTGCCTTGCCCGTCCACGTTCGATGCAATATGTCGACTTGTCCTGAAGTCATGCCACCATTGTACCGGGTGACTACGACAGCGTCCGAGCGGGCTGGGGGAGGTGGTTCGCCCGGCCTTCATCCCGTCCCGATTCCGTGCCCTTCATCGGGTACAATGTATTCTCGTAAACCGAGAAAGGTGGAACGATGGCGCACAAGCACAGGTTTGACTACTTCGATGCGTTCGTGCAGATCAGCAACTATGCGGTCGAATATGCCGATGAGCTTGCCGATTACCTGATGGGACATTACGACGAGGAGAAGCGCCTGGGCTTCATCAGCCCGGATGAGGTCCTCGAGCGTTACAAGGTCCTGCACGACATCGAGGAGAGGTCCGACAGCGTCGTCCAGGAAATCACCGAAAACCTCATCGTCGAATTCATCGCGCCCATCGAGCGCGAGGACATCCTCGAGCTCGCCGACGAGCTCGATACGGTCGTCGACGAGCTCGATGACGTGCTGCAGCGCATCTACATGCATAACGTCACCGTCATCACGCCGGGAATCATCGAGATGGTGCAGGTCGTGCAGAAGGCAACGCATGCCGTCCAGGCCGCATGCGACAAGTTCACCCATTTCAAGAAGTCCAAATCCATCAAGGACTACATCAAGGCGATCCACGAGTACGAGGATGAAGGTGACCGCGTCTACATCGAGTCCGTGCACCGCGTCTACAAGGATGCCGAGGAGGGCAAGTTCGACCACCCGCTCTTCGCCGTCGGGCTTTACGGCGTGCTCTCGGCGCTCGAGAAGTGCTGCGACGCGTGCGAGTGCGCAGGTGACATCATGGTCACCGTGCGTCTCAAGAACTCCTAAACAACGAGCATATCAATTGATGACAAATGCGCTACGGAACGGCGCAGGTAGTCGAACTGGGGTACAATGCTCCATTGTCGTGCGTCTAGGCGCATGACGTGCGCGGGCGTGGCGGAACTGGCAGACGCGCTGGATTTAGGTTCCAGTGGGGAGACCCGTGAAGGTTCGAGTCCTTTCGCCCGCACCATAGACCGAAGCGCCAAGGCGCAATCGTGAGCGCCTTTTGCAGGCGAGGGATTTTGGAGGAACGTTGGAAGTCACCACGAGCACCCGGGAAGACGGCAAGACCCAAGTCACTGTCACCATGACCGCAGACGAGGTCAAGAAGCACATCGACAAGGCATTCAAGGAGTTCTCGAAGACGCGTATCCCGGGCTTTCGCGCGGGCAAGGCGCCGCGTAAGGTCATCGAGCAGAACTTTGGCGGTCATGATGCCGTCTACGCGCAGATCACCTCTGATCTGATCAACGACGTGGCCCCGCTGGCCATTGACGGGCAGGACATCATCTTCATTGGCGAGCCCGCCTCCGACGACAATCCCTTCGTGGCCGATGGCGAGGACTACACCTTCTCGCTGTATGGTGACGTCAAGCCGAACGTCGAGCTCGATTCCTACGAGCCGGTCGAAATCAAGATGCCCTCCGAAGAGGCGACGCAGGAGGACGTGGACATCCAGCTCCACGCGCTGCAGGATTACTACAACGATTTCGAGACGGTCGATCGCGCCGCCAAGCAGGGTGATTTCGTGATGGTCAGGCTCGCGTCCACCGCGGATGGTGCCCCCGTCGACAGCCTCACGAACGAGAGCCGCCTGGTCGAGATCGGCGGCCCCATGATGCCGCAGGAGCTCACCGAGCAATTCGTCGGCATGAAGGCGGGTGACGAGAAGGAGTTCGACTTTACGACGGAGTTCGACACCGACCTTGCCGGAAAGACCATCCACACGACGGCCACCGTCAAGGAAGTCCGCGAGAAGGAAACGCCCGCGCTCGACGACGAGTTCGCGAAGAAGGTCGGTTTCGATAGCTATGACGAGCTCGTCGAGCAACTCAAGACCGAAATCACGAACACCAAGGCCGAGCAGCTGCCGCGCCTCAAGGAAAGCCGCTGCGTGACCGAGCTCTCCCATCGCATCAAGGACGAGATTCCCGAGGCATATCTCGACTTCACGCGCGAGAACATTCTGCGCGACTTCTTCAACAGCCTTCAGGAGCAAGGCACGACGTTTGACCAGTTCCTGTCGAGCCGTGGTATCACGAGCGAGCAGTTCAGGGAGGATCTCGAGCAGCAGTCCCGCGAGGAGGCCGAGGAATGCCTCGCCCTCGACGCCCTGTTCAAGCACCTTGGCATGGAAATCACCGAAGAGGACATCGAAAAGGAATTCAGCGTAACCAGCAATCCGGAGGCCACGCGCAAGGCGTGGGAGGATGCTGGCCGCATGTCTATCATCCGCGAGGCGATCAAGCGCCAGCGTGCCACCAAATGGCTGGTGGATAACGCCGTCGTCACCATTGACGATGACGTGGATGAGAAGGCAGAGGACTAGACGAAGGTCGCAATGCCGTCATCGGGCATTCGCACGGAGTAGTTAGGAAGAACCATGAACATCATCCAACCGGCATCCAACACGCTCATCCCCTACGTCGTGGAGCAGTCGCCGCGCGGCGAGCGCAGCTACGACATCTATTCGCGTCTGCTCAACGACCGTGTCATCTTCCTTGGCGAAGAGGTCACGGACGCTTCGGCAAATACCGTCATCGCGCAGCTCCTGCATCTCGAGAGCGCCGATCCCGATAAGGACATCTCGCTCTACATTAACTCGCCGGGTGGTTCGGTGAGCGCCGGACTGGCCATCTATGACACGATGCAGTACATCAAGCCGGACGTGAGCACCATCTGCATCGGCATGGCGGCTTCCATGGGCGCCGTCCTGCTGGCCGCGGGCGCTCCCGGCAAGCGCTTCGCACTGCCCAATTCCACCATCATGATTCACCAACCGTCAGGTGGTGCCCAGGGCAAGGAAACCGACATCCAGATCATGGCCGAGTTCATGCGCAAGACGCGTGAGCAGCTCAACGAGATCCTTTCCGCGCATACGGGCCAGCCCATCGAGACCATCCGCGAGGACACGGAGAAGGACAATTTCATGTCGGCCGAGGAGGCCAAGGCATACGGACTGGTCGACGACGTCGTCAAGTCCCGCGCTGCAGCCAAGTTGGATGAAGAGCTGAAGAAGGATTAGGCACATGGCTGATGGACCACATGGGTTTGATGGCAAGCTGCGCTGCTCGTTTTGCGGCAAGACCCAGAACGAGGTAGACAAGCTCATCGCCGGTGAGGGCGTCTACATTTGCAACGAGTGCGTCAGGCTCTGCACTGACATCATCGACGAGGAAGACGATGCCACGCAAGGCGAGGGGCTGCCAGCTGCGACTGGTCGCTCCGAAGGTCTCATCACGCTCGAGACCCTACCGACGCCCATCGAGATTCATGCCGAGTTGTCCCAGTACGTCATCGGCCAGGAAGACGCCAAGAAGGCGCTCGCCGTTGCCGTCTACAATCACTACAAGCGCGTTGCCCTGGGCTTGAGTGCCGAAGATGACGAGGTCGAGCTCGCCAAGAGCAACATCTTGCTACTCGGCCCCACGGGCTGCGGCAAGACGCTTTTGGCCCAGACGCTCGCTCGCATACTCGACGTCCCCTTTGCCATCGCCGACGCGACGGCGCTCACCGAGGCCGGATACGTGGGCGAGGACGTCGAGAACATCCTGCTCAAGCTCATCACCGCCGCCGATAACGACATCGATCGAGCGCAGGTGGGTATCGTCTACATCGATGAGATCGACAAGATCGCCCGCAAGGCCGAAAACCTCTCCATCACGCGCGACGTGTCGGGCGAGGGCGTGCAGCAGGCGCTTCTCAAGATCATCGAAGGCACCGATGCCGCCGTTCCTCCCACGGGCGGGCGCAAGCACCCGCAGCAGGAGCTCATCCATATCGATACCACCAATATCCTGTTTATCCTGGGCGGAGCCTTCGTCGGCCTCGACAAGATCATCGGCGAGCGCATCGGCAAGCGCGGCGTGGGCTTCAATTCCGACGTCGGTAAGTCCCAGTCCGAGGAATCCGCCGAGCTGCTCGAGCAGGTGCTTCCCGAAGACCTCAATCGTTTCGGGCTCATTCCCGAGTTCGTGGGCCGTATTCCCGTCATCTCCTCGGTGCGCGAGCTTGACGAGGACGATCTCGTGCGCATCCTGACCGAGCCCAAGAACGCGCTCGTCAAGCAGTATCAGCGCATGTTCGGTTTCGACAACGTCGAGCTCGTCTTCGAAGACGGCGCGCTCCATGCCATCGCCAAGCTCGCGATCGAACGTGGTACCGGAGCGCGTGGATTGCGCTCCATCTGCGAGAGCGTGCTCCAGGATACGATGTACGTGCTCCCCAGCTCCGATGACATCGTCAAGGTCATCGTCACGGAGCAGTGCGTCGCCGACGATGTCGAGCCTGTCGTGATTACGCGCGAATCTGCCGAATTCGTCGCATAGAGAACCAAGTTTCGAGAAAAAAGGATACGAACATGTCCGAGATGCCCAAGACCTACGACGCGGCGAGTGTCGAGGAGCGCATGCTCCAGAAATGGCTGGACGGCAAGTATTACGCGCGCTCGAAGGGGAAGGGCGATCGCACGGTCGTCATTCCGCCGCCCAACGTGACGGGCATGCTGCATATGGGCCATGCGCTCGACGACACGATCCAGGACACGTACATCCGCTATAGCCGCATGAACGGCTACTCCACGCGCTGGATTCTGGGCACCGACCACGCGGGAATCGCCACGCAGACCAAGGTCGACAAGAAGCTCAAGAGCGAGGGCGTCTCCCGGCTCGAGATAGGGCGCGAGGCGTTTCTCGACGAGTGCCAGAAGTGGCGTGACGAGTATGGCGGCATCATCGTCGAGCAGATCAAGCGCATGGGATGCTCCATCGACTTCGACGACGAGAAGTTCACCATGTCGCCGGAATACGCGCGCGCCGTGCGCAAGGTCTTCTGCGACTGGTATCACGACGATCTCATCTACCGGGGCAAGCGCATCGTCAACTGGTGCCCGAGCTGCACGACGGCCATCTCGGATGACGAGGCGGAATACCAGGACGAGAAAGGCCATCTGTGGCACCTGCGCTATCCGCTCGTGGAGCCCGTTGACGGCGTCGAGTACATCACGGTCGCCACGACGCGCCCCGAGACCATGCTCGGTGACACGGGCATCGCCGTATCCCCCGATGATCCAGACAAGCAGAAGTTCGTGGGCAAGATGGTCAGACTTCCCATCGTGGACCGCGAGATTCCGATCTTCTCCGATTGGCACGTGGACGCGGGCTTCGGCACGGGCTTCGTCAAGGTGACGCCCGCACATGATCCCAACGACTACGCCATGGGCCAGGCGCACGACCTGCCCCAGATCAACATCTTCGACGAGCACGCCATCGTCGTCGATGGCTATGGCGAGTTCACCGGCATGGATCGCGACCAGTGTCGCGAGGCCGTCGTCGCGTGGTTCGAGGAGCATGACCTACTCGACCACGTGGATGACCACGAGCACTCCGTCATGCACTGCTACCGTTGTGACTCGACGCTCGAGCCGTGGTTGTCCGAGCAATGGTTCGTCGCCGTCGACAAGCTCAAGGGGCCGGCAACGGACGTGGTTGCCAACGGCCAGGTCACCTTCCATCCGAGCCGCTGGACGCAGACGTACATGACGTGGATGGAAAACCTCAAGGACTGGTGTATCTCGCGTCAGCTCTGGTGGGGCCACCGCATCCCCGTCTTTCATTGCGACGCGTGCGGCTGGGAGGACGCCCTCATGGAGGACACCGATGTCTGCCCCGTATGCGGCAGTCATGAGGTGCGCCAGGAGGAGGATGTGCTCGACACGTGGTTCTCGAGCCAATTGTGGACTTTCGCCACGCAAGGTTGGCCCGACCATCCCGAAGAGCTCGTCGGCCACCATCCCACCAAGGTGCTCGTGACGGCGCGTGACATCATCGCGCTATGGGTCGCCCGCATGATCATGAGCTCGCTGTACTTCATCGGCGAGATTCCCTTCGAGGACGTCTTCATCTACGCGACCATCCTGGCAAAGGACGGCAGTCGCATGTCCAAGTCCAAGGGCAACGGCGTCGACCCGATGGATCTCATCGCCATGTATGGCGCCGACGCGATGCGCTTCAACTTGCTCACGCTCGTCACCAACAACCAGGACGTCAAGTTCGATGCCAACATCGACAAGAAGACCCACGAGCTCGTCGATTCCCCGCGTACCGAAGCCGCGCGGTCCTTCGTCACCAAGATCTGGAACGCGGCGCGCTTCGTGATGCTCAACATGGATGGCTACGAGCCGGGCGAGCCCCAGGCGGCGACGGCCGCCGATGCGTGGATCCTCTCGCGTCTCGCCAAGCTCACCGCTTCCGTCACGGCCGGCATCGAGGAGTATCGCTTTGGCGATGTCGCGCGCGAGCTCTACGCGTTTTTCTGGAACGAGTTCTGCGATTGGTACATCGAGCTTTGCAAGGCGCGCTTGTCCCAGGACGGGGAGACCCGTCTGGTCGCCCAGCGCAATCTCGTCTTCGTGCTCGACAGCGCCCTGCGCCTGCTCCACCCGGTCATGCCGTTCGTGACCGAGGCTATTTGGGAATACCTGCCTGTCGAGGATGACGCCCCCGCCCTCATGGTGGCGGCCTGGCCCGATGCCGGCGACCTCTCGTGCTGGATTGACGACGAGGCCGAGCAGGCAATCCAGCTTGTCGTGCAGCTTGTTACCTCGGTGCGTGCGACGCGCGCCGCATATGGCATAAGCCCGCGTCAGGAGCTTGCCGTGACGTTGCGCTTCGCGGACGATGACGAGGATGCGCTTGCGAAGCGCGCGCTCGTCGAGCGGCAGCGTGATCTCATCATGGCGCTTGCCAAGCTCTCGAGCCTCGACATCATCGAGGCTGACGCCCCCCGCCCCGCAGAATGTGGCATCGATTTCGTGGGCGATATCGAGGTGTACGCCGGCCTGTCCGGCCTGGTCGATTTTGCCGAGGAGCGCAAGCGCCTCGAGGGACGCCGTGCCAAGGCGCTCAAGGAGCTCGAGAAACTCGACAAGAAGCTCGGCAACCAGAACTTCCTCGACAAGGCCGCACCCGAGGCCGTCGAAAAGGTCCGCACCGAGCATGCCGAGCTCACGCAGGAGCTCAAGCTCATCAAGGCACAGCTCGAGGAGTAGCAGCAGTTCCGAAAGGGGATAGCCGTGAAGAAGATTCTGTACGTGGATTCATGCGTCAATCGCGATACCTCGCGTACCGAGCGGCTCGCCCAGGCGCTTCTCGCACGCCTGGACGGCCCGGACGTCGAGATCGAGACGCTCGTGCTGGAGGACGAGAAGGACCTGCTGCCTCTCACGGGCGAGCTGTCCAATCAGCGCATGGCCTGGGGAAAGTCCGGCGATTTCAATCATGCCGTCTTCGATTATGCGAAGCAATTTGCCGCTGCTGACGAGATCGTGTTCGCTGCTCCGTATTGGGACTTCTCCTTCCCCGCGATGCTCAAGATCTACTTCGAGCTGCTCTGCGCCCAAGGAGTGACCTTCGTCTACAGCCCCGAGGGTATTCCCACTGGCATGTGTAACGGCAAGCGCGCATACTACGTCACGACCGTCGGCGGTTATAGTGGCGATTGGGACTACGGTTACGACCAGGTCAAGGCCCTGTGCCAACTGTATTTTGGCATCGAAGACGTTCGTTGCTTCCGCGCCGAGGGACTCGACATCATCACCAACGATGCGGATGCCATCATGGATGAGGCGCTCCGGGAGCTCGCGCGCGCCGAGCTGTAGGGAGGCGTCATGGACGATTACGCCAACCTCGACTATGACCGTGCCGAGCGCTGCGGGTTTCCCGAGGTCATATACGGGGCGAGCAAGACGCCCGAGCAAATCTGCACCATCGCGACGCAGTTACTGGAGCGTCACGGCGTCGTCATGGCGACGCGCGTGGGTGCGGACGCTGCGCGGATCGTGCAGGGGCACATTCCGGACGCACGCTGGTTCGAGCGCTCGGGGCTGCTCTTCGCCGATCGTCGCGAGCATCCCGTCGAGGGAATGACGCTCGGGGAGGTGCTCGCGTGCCCCAATCGCGCGCGGGGTAGCGTCATCGTTGCTTGTGCCGGGACGAGTGACATCGGCATAGCGGAGGAGGCGGCGCTCACGGCCCGCATCATGGGATCGCGCGTGCGCCTGCTTGCCGACATCGGGGTGGCGGGAGTCCATCGGACGCTCGCGCATGAGGACGATTTGCGCGAGGCACGTGTCATCGTGGTCGTCGCCGGTATGGAGGGCGCTCTTGCCTCGCTCGTCGCCGGCCTCGTTGACGTGCCGGTCATTGGTGTTCCCACGAGCGTGGGCTACGGGGCGAGCTTCGGCGGCCTCTCCGCGCTGCTCTCCATGCTCAACTCATGCGCCGGTGGCGTGTCGGTGGTCAACATTGACAATGGCTTCGGGGCCGGGCAGATCGCGCATCGCGTCAATTGCCCGCCCGAGCGCCTTTCCGGCCTCTAGGCGCGAGGATTGTCACGGCCGTTGGTCTTCAGGAATTCGACGACGTCCTCGTTGGTGAGCCCCCGTTCGGCAAGGTAGCCGGTGTAGGCTCGATGCGTCTTGGAAAACTTGTTGCCAAACCATCCCAGGAAGATTGCCGCGATCGCGGCGAGAATCCAGGTAACGCCCGGCGCGTTCTCGATGACGTAGTTAATGACCAGGAGATAGTACGCGCCAATGGCGGCGAGGCATATGACGAGCCCGACGACGAGGCGTACGAGCCATTTGCGGTACTCGGCGCGCTTGTTTGCCGCCTCCCGCATGACGCTGGGCTTTTGAGTCCTGTTCTTTCCCACGGATGCTCCCTTTCGCACGAGGCGATGAATGGTAGGGGAGAGTGTACACCATACGACTGCCTAATTCCCCGAGTATGAGGCAATCGCCGTTTGCGCAAAAAGAGGTTCTTGAGGGTAATTCTCGCCACAGTGTGCTATTCTATATGGCGATTTTGTGGAGGATATCGAAGACATGGACGCGCGTGAGCCATCACGGCGTTCTTTTTTCCCTATAATCCGCAGGTCACCGTCCCTCATTCGTGTCTGGTGCGGGGACGGATTCCCATCTCAGGGATGGGGCAAATGCCGTATTGCCAGGCGGTCGGTCCTCCCCGTTCGGGAGGGCATCGGTCTAGAAGGCTGACTGGCGAATTGTAGGACGTCCCGTACGGGACAGAAGAAAAGGAGTTGACTATGTGTTTTAGGCCCGCAGGTGTAGAGATCGATCTCAACTGCCCGTCGTGCGGTAAGAAGCTGCCCGTTATCGGCAACACCGTTCTCAAGAAGTGCCCGTTCTGCAAGTACGAGTTCACTGAGCAGGATATGCAGGACTTCCAGGCTCAGCTCGGCGGTCCCGCCGGCGCTGCTGCTCCTGGCGCTCCCGCTGCCCCCGGTGCTCCTGGCGCCCCCGCGGCTCCCGGTGCTCCCAAGGCTCCTGGCATGTAAGCACTTTTGCTCGCTTTTACGCAGTTTTGCCCGTGAGAATTGAGGGTGGCCGTGTCTGTCGTTAAACCAAAGAACCTCGAGCTTACCGAAGAGGATCTGGGGGGCCTACCGCTCAACGAACTCACGTGTCGTGCGTGCAGTGGCTATGGCAATTGCGGATATCGCATGTATCGCATTAGCGAGGGAAAGCCAGTCGTCATCTGCCAGATGCGCAGGGCAAAACTGCTAGAAGGGCAGCAGGAAGTCGAGTAGCGATCGGTTCGAATCGGGTTTTCTGGGGTCCTGATTCTAGCTGATTGAGATTTGCCTTCTCGCTGTCGGGAAAGCTGGGGGCTTTCCCGAATACTCATTTCTCCTGATGGAGAAGATTGATTTAAGGAGGGACTGATGGACGGTAAAGAGTTTACTGTTTCCGAAGTCATTGACCGTGCGGGCATTTCCGCCCACACATGGATCGTATTCGTCCTCTTGGCGTTCGCCATGATTTTCGACGGCTACGACTTCATGATCGTCAATTCCACCAACACCTATGTCGCACCTACGTTCTTTGCAGCTCAGATTGCTGCTGGTCAGCCCATCGCGGCTCTGACCGGCTCTCTGACTACTTGGGGCCTGCTCGGCATGGTTCTTGGTGGTGCCGTCGGAGGTATCCTCTCCGACATGATCGGCCGTAAGAAGATGCTCACGATCGCAGTTATCTTCTATGGTCTGTTTACCCTTCCCCAGGCTTTTGCGCCGGACTACACGTTCTTCTGCGCGTTCCGTCTCATCGCCGGCTTTGGCGTTGGCTCTTGCATCCCGGTCGTCACGACCGTGTTCTCCGAGAGCATGCCTTCCAAGCAGCGTGGCATCTTCGTCACGTTCGGCATGGCCTTCATGGTCATGGGCTGGGTTATCGCTGGTCTCGTTGCGGCTCCTGTCTGCTCGAACCCGAACCCCATCATCCCCGGCCTCTGCGATGGTCAGATCACGCTCGCAACTGGCGCAACCGCTGTCCAGAACTGGCGCGTTTGCTATCTGATCGGCGCCCTGCCGGTTGTCTACGGCATCATCCTGCTCTTTGCGATGCACGAGACACCGCACTGGTATGCCAACCATGATCAGAAGGACAAGGCCGTCGCTCGCCTCGAGCAGATCGTCAAGGCCACGCGTCACGTCGACGTTCACTTCGATGCCAACCTGCTGATCGTTCCGCCCAAGCCCGCCAAGTCCGGCCCCGCGGTTCTGTTCTCCAGCAAGTTCATCGTCGCCACCTGCGCTATCTGGTCCGCCTACTTCGTTGGCCAGTTCTGCGTCTATGGCATGAACGCCTGGATTCCGACCTGGTTCCAGGGCAATGGCTTCACCGCCGCCGAGTCTGTTACCCTGCAGACCTGGAACAACGTTGCCGCTATCGCATCGAACATCTGCGTTGGCTTCGTCTCCGATGCCATCGGCCGTAAGCGCGCACTGTGGATTGGCTGGGTCGCTTGTATCGTCGCGATCATCGCCTGCTCCGTGTTCGTCCCGATGTTCCCGGGCGAGGCTCCCGTGAATGGCGCACCCCTCGCTGGCGCTGCTGCGGGCAACTTCGTTCCCTGCATCTTCCTGATGCTTCTCTTCGGCTTCTGCCTGAACTACGCCATTACGGCTGTCCAGCCCCTGATGCCCGAGTCCTATCCCACCACGCTGCGCAACACCGGTACCTCCTGGTGCCAGGCGTTTGCCCGTTTCGGTGGCTCCGGCTCCTCCATCGTTCTGGGTGCTGCCGCTGGCCTGGCCATGTTCCAGCATGACGTCAACGGCACCATGTCCAACAACTGGTCCATGGTCGTTCTCGTCCTGCTCATCCCGTTCGTTCTTGGTCTCCTCTGCACCCTGCTCTTCGTGAAGAACACGGGCGGAAAGACTATGGACGAGCTGCAAAAGCTCTCCGAGGAGAACCCGCTGTCCGAGACGGACGGCAATGGCCGCTTCTGGATCATGATCGTCGTTGTTGTCATCAACTTCATCGGCTGCATCGTGTGCCCGCTGGCCATCCCCGGCTTCTCCAAGACCGCGATGGCTCTGCCCATCATGCTCATCGCCATGCTCCTGCCGTTCATCTACTTCTTCGTATTTGGCGGTCTGGGCCTTGGCAAGGAGAAGGCTGCAAAGGCAGAGGGTGCCAACATCCTCTAAGCTTTGCGCTTGTCGTTAGCTCTGCTAACACGGAAGACCCCCGGTATTTGCCGGGGGTCTTCTTGTTTGCTCACGATGTTTGCCAGGCTATTGGATGGCCCTTTGTCGTGGCGGGCGCTCTAGTCGTCTTGCGCTGATTTGCTCTTGCGCTTTTCCAGGACGTGTCCGCGCTTGTCCTTCTTCAGTTTCGAGTCCTTGTGGTCGATGGGACGGCCTTCGGGTTTGATGATGCGCACATACGGGGAGTCAGCTTCGATGAGCTCCTGAACTTCCTCGTACGTGAAGCCCTTGTTCTCGAAGATGCGGCTTTTGAGGTTGTTGAGTAAGCCCGGCGGTGCGTAGTCGTTTCCCTCGCTCAGTCCCTTCCATTCCTCCTTGATGAGGATGGCGACGAAGGCGGCCACGGCGATGCGGAGCTTCTCGAGCTCATGTGCGTGAATCTCGTAGCACATGCCCTTGTCCTTGAAGTTCACGAGCTTGATGTGCACCGCCTTGCGGTCGAAGCTCGTGAGTGTTTCCTCGGAGAAGGTGCACGGGGGCTTGTGGGCGCATCCGTAGAGATCCCATACCATGCCCTCGATGTAGTAGTGATGCTCGATGACGATCGTATGCAGGATGTACTCCCAGCGCTCATAGCGAATGTAGTAGTTGAGCACGTTGTTGTCGGGTTTGATGAGACCGACCTGGCCGCCCATGCGCCCCATGATCTGCACGCGGTCCTTCTCGCTGCTCCAGCCCTGTTTGCTCGTGAAGCGGAGGAAGACGTCTCCGTCCTCGTACCAGGCATCGAAGTCCTCGTGCTTGGCGATGGCGTCTTGCTGGATATAGATCTTGTTAAACTTCTGAGCCACGAAATCCCCTTTGATTTGCGGTTACGCTTTGGCAATTATAGCCCAGATGCCTTTGCAGAACTCCTCGCATGAGGTACTGTCATGAGGATGCATTTTATGCGTAGGAAACGGCGTGTCATGCGCACTCGGATGAGAGGACTATCGTCATGCTCGATGGAACAACCGTAACCCTGACTTTCGAGGGTCGTCTACCAGACGGCACCGTCTATGACAAGATGACCGCGGAGAACCCCCTTGTGTTCCAGGTTGGTCACGATATGGTGCTCGACGGCTTCGAGCGCGAGGTGCGCGAGATGGTCGAGGGCGAGAAGAAGACCTTCACCATCAAGGACTGGGAGGCCTTTGGCGAGCATCTCGACGAGCAGACCGAGGAAGTCCCCATGGAGGTCATGCCCAACATGAAGGGCCTCGAGATCGGCAAGGTCATCTGGATGATCGCCGAGGACGAGTCCAAGGTGCCGGTTACGATCAAGGACATCACCCCCGAGGCCGTGACGCTCGATTTCAATCATCCGCTGGCAGGCAATGACCTCACCTTCGATGTCGAAATCATCAAGGTCGACGAGTCCACGGCAGATGACCCCAATGCACCCAAGAGGGAGATTCCCAAGGATCCGCTCGACCTCATCATGTAGGGGGCATGCGCCATGTACAAGAACATCCTCATCGCGGCTGATGGTTCGGAAAACTCGCTGCGGGCAACGCAGCAGGCGGCAGACATCGCCTCCCTGCTCGTGGACGCCAAGGTCGAGCTCGTCTCTGTCATCGCCATCGACGTCTACTCGGACATGGTCTATGACCCCATCGAGGCGCATGGCGAAGCGCAGCGCGAAATCCTCGAGGGCGCTTCGGCCATTCTGTCAGATGCGGGCATCAACCACGAGATTGTCTTGCTGCATGGACGTCCTGCCGACGAGATCATCCGCTACGCGGAGGAGTCGGGTGCCGACTTGCTCGTAATGGGCAGCCGAGGCCTAGGCGCCTTGCGCGAGTTTGCGCTTGGCAGCGTGAGCCACAAGGTGCTCACCCATGCCAAGTGTCCGGTGCTGGTGGTCAAGTAGGCAATGCCACGTTTCACCCTGTGCCATCGTTAGACACCTTTGCACGAAAGAGGGGCGCCATCGGCGCCCCTCTTTCGCAAAGAGCGCGCTTTTCGCATCCGCAATCTTGGCATTTGGCCCAGCTGGGACAAATACGGGATCGGGAAGAGAAAAACCCTTACAGATGCAGCTCGGCCCCGGGAACGAGGATGATGCGTCCGGGAGCCTGGAATGCCTCGAGTTTAGCCTCGTCGTACTCGGCAACTGTGGCGTCGGCGGAGTCGATGGGTACCTCGTGGACGGGGATGTTGTGCTTCGCGCCGACAAGCTTGGCGCATTCGGACGCCTCATCCGCATCCATGTTGTACACCCCATCGCAGGGAAACGTTGCATAGTCGAGCTCCATGGCGGCCAGCTTGCCGCTCTTCATGTCCTCTGTCATGCTCGTGTCGCCGGCGGCATAGAAGCTCTTGCCGTCGAGGTCGAGCACGTAGCCAACGCACTCATCGGACGGATGGTGATCGTTATAGGCCTGCACTGCCTGGATCTTCACGCCGTGAGATTCCGTGGAGAGATACTCGTCGCTCGTGGGATGCAGGTCCTTCGCGCGGATGACCGTGCAGCCAGACGCATGAGGCATCTTGTCGACAGCGTCATGGTCGAAGTGGTCGTGGGTGACCAGGATGAGGTCGGCCTCGAGCTCGTACTCCTTTCCGAAATACGGATCGACGTAGATGACCGTATCGTCGTCGAGCGTGAATCTGTAGGAGCCATGCCCCTGGAATAGCATCGTAGCCATGATGAACCTCCTCGCTCGTATTTTTATATCCATATAAGATTATAGGCAGCGCACTATATAATGCACTGCCCATAATCGAAAAAACACATTGAGGATTGACGGCTACTTCATGAGTGCGCAAATCGCCTCGTTGAATGCTGCCGAATCGGCAATCTCGAGTCCCTCGGCCAGACGTGCCTGGTTGTAGAGCAGGTTTGCGTACTGGGCGATCTTCTCGGTATCGCCGGCCTCCTGCGCGGCCTGCAACGTCGCGAAGACGGGATGCTCGGTGTTGAGTTCGAGGACATGCTTTGCCTCGGGACGCTCGCCTGCGGCGGCCGGAATGGTGGCGAAGTACTTCTCCATACCCAGGCTTACGGGGCCATCGGCCACGATGCAACAAGCGGCATCGTTCAGGCGCGTGGTCGCGGTGACGTTGGTGATATCGTCAGGAAGCGCCTCGGTCATCGCCTCGAACAGCGAGCTGTTCTCCTCGCGCTTCTTGGCGACCTCCTCCTTCTCCTCCTCGGTCTCAAGACCAAGGTCCTCGCCGCTGGCGACATTGCGCATTTCCTTGTCGTCATAGCTGCCGATGGAGAGCAGACAGAACTCGTCGACATTGTCGCCGCAGAGCAGGACGTCGTAGCCGCGCGAGACGACCGACGTGACGCTCGGGCTTTGGGCCAGGCGTGCGACGGTGTCACCGGAGGCGAAGAAGATGCTTTCCTGACCCTCTTGCATGCCGGCGACGTACTCGGCCAGCGTGATGGGCTTGTCCTCCTTGGCGGAGTGGAAGAGCAGCAGGTCCTGCAGCAGGTCCTTGCGCGCGCCATAGGTCGAGTAGATGTCGTACTTGAGCACATGGCCGAACTTGCCGAAGAAGTCGACATAGGCCTCGCGGTCATCCTTGCAGAGCTTCTCGAGCTCCTGCTTGATCTTCTTCTCGATGCGACGCTCGATGGCGATGAGCTGGCGGTCTTGCTGGAGCGTCTCGCGCGAGATGTTGAGGTTGAGGTCGGGACTGTCGACGACGCCGCGCACGAAGCCGAAGCAGTCCGGCAGCAGGTCCTCGCAGTGCTCCATGATCATGACGTTGTTGCTGTAGAGCGCTAGCCCTCGCTGGAAGTCCTTGGCGTACAGGTTCATGGGCGCATCCGTGGGGATGAAGAGCAGCGCGTCGTAGTTCAAGCTACCCTCGGCGTGCATGGAGATGGTGCGCAGGGGCGTATCGGCCGTATGGAACTGGGCCTGGTAGAAATCGGCGTACTCCTCGTCGGAGACCTCCGACTTCTTCTTGGTCCAGATGGGAATCATCGAGTTGAGGATTTCCTCCTCGACGTACGTTTCGGTTGCGGGCACGTAGTCATCGCCGGCATCCTCGGGCTTGGGCAGCGTGCGCGTCTTCTCCATGTCCATGAGGATGGGGTAGCGGATGTAATCGCTGTAGCGCTTGACCAAGTGCTTGACGAGCGCCTGGGAGAGGTACTCGTCGTAGTTGACCTCGTCGGTGTTCTCGCGCAGATGCAAGATGATGTCGGTGCCGCGTTCTGCCCGCTCGGCTTCGCTGATGTTGTAGCCCTCGACGCCGTCGCTTTCCCACTTGAAGGCCTCGTCGCTGCCATAGGCCCTCGAGATGACCGTCACCTTGTCGGCGACCATGAAGGAGGAGTAGAAGCCAACGCCGAACTGGCCGATGATGTCGACTTCCTCGAGGTTCTCCGCGTCCGAGCTCTTGAACTCGAGCGAACCGGAATGGGCGATGGTGCCGAGGTTCTTGTCGAGCTCGTCCTTCGTCATGCCGATGCCGTCGTCGCTGATGGTGAGCGTGCGCGCGTCCTTGTCGATGGCGATCTTGATGTGCAGGTCGCTGCGCATGACGGAGCTGTCCTTGTTCTCGAGCGAGCTGAGGTAGAGCTTGTCGAGGGAGTCCGACGCGTTGGAGATGAGCTCGCGCAGGAAGATCTCGCGGTTGGTGTAGATGGAGTTAATCATCAAGTCGAGCAGCTTCTTGCTCTCTGTCTTGAATTTACGCATGGGTATGTGTCCTTTCGCGTGCGTTATATATACAAACAGTGATTGTACGAGAGGGAGGTATGGTCATGCATTAGCTGTCACAGATATGTTACCTAATTGCATTCGGTTAGAATATCTAAGTCGATTTATAGCAGATATTAGAGGTCTTCTTCCTTTTGAAACCTAAAGACTCGTATCGATGTAGAATAGCGCCCATGACGCAATCCATGACATATGACGATGCCGTTGCCACGCTCGAGGATGCGCTCAAGTTCGGGATGGATCCCTCGCTCGAGCCGATTCGAGCGATGTGCGCGGCGATGGGCGACCCGCAGAAGCGCTATCGATGCGTGCAGGTGGCCGGCACCAACGGAAAGTCCTCGACGACGCGCATGATCGCGGCCCTTTTGCATGCCCAGGGGCTGCGCGTCGGGCTATACGTATCGCCGCACCTGATCAAGTATCCCGAGCGCATCGAGATCGACGGGCGCGTCGTGAGCGACGAGGATTTCGCGCGGGGCATCGAGGTGGCCCTTGATGCGGCTGCGCGTGCGGGCGTACAGGCAACGGAGTTCGAGTTGCTCACGGCGGCGGCGTTGTGGCTGTTTGCACGGGAAGATGTCGATTGGGCCGTTCTCGAGTGCGGTTTGGGTGGACGCTGGGACGCGACGAGCGTCGTGGATCCGCAAGTCGCCGTCATCACGGGCGTGGCGCTTGAACACACTGCGATCCTCGGCGACACGATCGAGAAGATCGCGGGCGAGAAGGCGGCCATCATCAAGCCGGGGAGCCATGCGATATTCGCGCACGATCTTGCAGCGCAGGAGGTCTTCGAGCGCCAGGCGCAAGACGTTGGGACGCCTTATTCGTACGCAAAACTCGATGCGACAAGAGCATTCGATGATGAGCTTGCATACATGCCCGTCTACCAGCGCTCAAACCTCGCGACGGCATTGGCAGCTGTTACCGTTGCGCTTGGCCATGCACCTTCGCCCGAAAGCGTCAGCATTGCGTTGGGCGGGCTGGTTATCCCCGGACGTTTTGAGATTCTGCGGCATGACCCGCTCGTCATCGTCGACGCCGCGCACAACCCGCAGTCAGCTCACGTGCTCGCAGGGGAGCTGAGGAGACTCTTCGACGGGGATGCGGCGATTCCCACGCTGCTGCTTGGCGTACTGGATGACAAGGATGCGCGTGGCATCATACGCGAGCTCTGCCCGCTGTTCGACCGCATCGTTGTCACGGCATCATCGTCTACACGAGCTGTTCCAGCCACCGAACTCGCCAGTCTCGTCGCGGAGGAGACTGGCGTGCGCCCCGAGGCGACGCATGACGTTCGCGCGGCTCAGGAGTTGCTTTCCGGAGAGCCTATCGTCGCCACGGGCTCCATTACCGTTGCTGGCGAGGTGAAGGGCATTTGGTGCTAGAATCTGCAGCATTAGCTCGCAGGCAAAGACAGTAAGAAGGCGACATGTCCGATATCCTCTCATCGGTACTCACATTTCCCGTTCGCATAATCCTCATCTTGACCGTGGTCATTCTGATTGGCCTTTGGATTGTCTCCATCGTCTGGGTCAACAGGGATGCCAAGACGCGCGAGGCACCCGTCACGCTCTGGACCGCCGTCGCCATCGTTCCCGTCGCCGGCCTGGTTGCCTACTGCCTGCTGCGTCCGCCCCTCAACGCCGCGGATTCCACTGAGCAGGCCATGAATCTCGAGCTCATGGGTCGTCAGCTGTCCGATTACGGGAATTGCCCCCGTTGCGGCGAGCCGGTGAAGGCCGATTACATAGCCTGCCCCAAGTGCCGTGCCCACCTGCGCAACGTCTGCGGTAACTGTGGCCGGCCGCTCGAGCCCGGCTGGCAGCTCTGTCCTTACTGCGGTCGACCGTTTGCGCGCAAGACGCGCCAGCGCAGCATCTAGCCCAAGTTTCCCTTGCATCGCATCTGTTTGCGGTGTAGATTCTCGCCATGTGCTTTTAACGATAAGTCCCACTCGGTTTGTGACCGAGAACGGGCGGAAAGGAACAGCCATGAGCACGATTTCTGTCATTCTTCCCGACAATTCAACCAGAGAGCTCGAAGAGGGAGCGACAATCGCGGATTGTGCTGCTGCCATTGGCAGCGGACTGGCCAAGGCCGCCATCGCCGGCAAGGTCGACGGCGAGCTCGCTGGGCTCGACGCGCCCCTCGCCGATGGCGCGCATGTCGAGATCATCACCAATCGCTCGCCCGAGGGCCTTGGCATCCTGCGCCATTCGACTGCGCATATCATGGCCGAGGCCGTTCAGGAACTCTTCCCCGGCGCGCAAATTGCCTTCGGTCCTCAGACTGACGACGGCTTCTTCTACGATTTCGGTCTCGACGAGACCATATCCTCCGACGACTTCGAGGCAATCGAGGCCAAGATGAGGGAAATCATCAAGAAGGACGAACCTTTCGTGCGCGAGGTCGTTACCCGCGACGAGGCCAAGGAGATATTCAAGGACCAGAAGTTCAAAGCCGAGCACATCGACGACCTGCCCGCCGATGCCGAGATCTCCATCTACCGTCACGGCGACTTTGTCGATCTGTGCAAAGGCCCCCACATTCCCAGCTCGAAGAAAATCGGCGCCTTCAAGCTCATGAAGGTCGCCGGCGCCTACTGGAAGGGCGATGCCGACAACGAACAGCTCCAGCGCCTGTACGGAACGGCGTTTTTCGACAAGAAGGACCTCAAGGACTACCTTCACATGCTCGAGGAGGCCGAAAAGCGCGACCATCGCAAGCTCGGTCGCGAGCTCGGTATCTACATGATGGACGAGGAGGCCGGCGTTGGCCTGCCGCTGTACCAGCCGGCCGGCGCCCGTATCATCCGCATCCTGCAGGAGTGGCTGCGCAAGGAGCTCTACCGTCGCGGTTACGAGGAGGTCATCACGCCGCACATCTACAAGGCGGATGTCTGGAAGACGAGCGGCCACTATGGCTACTACCATGACAACATGTACTTCTTCGAGATCAACGAGGGAAGCGACGAGGAACCGCGCTTGAGCGAATACGGCGTGAAGCCGATGAACTGTCCCGGTCATGTCATTCTCTATAAGAATGACATTCACTCCTACCGCGAGCTTCCCGTGCGCTACTTCGAGTTCGGCACCGTCTATCGTCACGAGATGAGCGGCGCCGTGCACGGTCTCATGCGTGCTCGCGGATTCACGCAGGATGACGCTCACGTCTTCTGTCGCGAGGACCAGGTCGTCGACGAGGTCTGCGCGATACTCGATCTGGCGGATTCCATCATGAGCGAGTTCGGTTTCGAGTATGCGGCGGAGATCTCGACGCGTCCTGAGAAGTCCATCGGAACCGACGAGATGTGGGAAAAGGCGGAGGGCTTTCTGCGCGAGGCCATCGAGCGTCGGAACCTCCCGTACGAGATCAACCCCGGAGACGGCGCCTTCTACGGCCCCAAGATCGACATCAAGGTCAAGGACGCGCTCGGTCGCTGGTGGCAATGCTCGACGGTCCAGGTCGACTTCAACCTACCCGAACGCTTCGACATCACCTATCGCACGGCCGAAAACACGAGCGAGCGTCCGTGGATGCTTCACCGTGCGCTCTTCGGCTCTATCGAGCGCTTCCTCGGCATTCTCATCGAGCATACGAGCGGCAATCTTCCGTTGTGGCTCGCGCCGACGCAGGCGATCGTCATCCCCATCGCCGATCGTCACGCGGAGACGGCCCAGCAGGTCGCGGACGAGTTGCGTGCGCATGGCGGCCGCATCGAGGTGTACGACCAGAACGAGCCCATGCGCGTCAAGATCGCCAAGGCGCAGGGGCAGCGTGTGCCCTACATGCTCGTCATCGGTGACAAGGAAGTCGAGAATGGAGAGGTCGCGGTGCGTGAGCGTCACGAGGGTGATCTCGGCTCGATGAAGCTCGAGTATTTCGCGAACATCATCGAGGAAGCGCAGGTCTGATGACGCGTCCGATGACCATCGTCGAGAAGATCCTCGCGGCGCATGCGGGGCTCGGCGAGGTCGTCTCCGGACAGCTCGTAGAATGCGATCTCGACCTGGTGCATGCCAACGACATCACGGCGCCCATCGCCATTGACGTGTGTCGTCAGGTTTCCGACGGCGTCTTCAATCCCGCGCGCATTGCCCTCGTCCCCGATCACTATGTACCCAACAAGGACATCAAAAGCGCCGAGCAAGCCAAGCTCATGCGCGAGTTTGCGCGAGAGCATGGCATCGGGCATTACTACGAGGTCGGGTGCGCGGGAATCGAGCACGCGCTGCTGCCTGAGCAGGGCGTGGTGGTGCCCGGGGACCTCACCATAGGGGCCGATTCGCATACCTGCACCTACGGCGCGCTCGGGGCGTTTTCGACGGGCATGGGGTCAACTGACGTTGGCGTCGCGTTTGCCACGGGGAGGGCATGGTTCAAGGTGCCCGAGAGCGTCAAGATCGTTCTCGAGGGAGAACTCGCTCCCGACGTAAGCGCCAAGGACCTCATCCTGCACGTCATCGGTCAGATTGGCGTCGATGGCGCTTTGTACCAGGTGCTGGAATTTGTTGGGCCGGCCGTCGCGCAAATTTCGATGGACGGGCGTTTCACGATGTGCAACATGGCCATCGAGGCAGGCGCCAAGACGGGCATCTTCGCCGTCGATGACGTGACGCGTGCCTATGTGGAGCAACGGGCTGAGCGGTCATGGGTCGAGTACGCTTCAGATGAGGATGCGTCCTATGCGCGTGTCGTGCGCATTGATGTCTCACAGGTTGCCCCGACGGTCTCGTTGCCGCACCTGCCGAGTAACACGAAACCGGCTGCCGACTGCAATGACATGCGCATCGATCAGGCCGTCATCGGCAGCTGCACGAACGGGCGCATCGAAGACATGCGCATGGCCGCCGAGGTATTGCGTGACCGCATGGTTGCTCCCGGCGTGCGTTGCATCATCATCCCCGCAACGCAAGACGTGTATCGCCAGTGCGTCCACGAGGGTCTCGTGGACGTGTTCCTCGACGCGCATTGCGCCGTGTCGACACCTACCTGCGGGCCATGTCTGGGCGGGTATATGGGCGTGCTCGCGTCGGGCGAGCGTTGCATCGCCACGACCAACCGCAACTTCGTCGGCCGCATGGGGGCCAAGGACAGCGAGGTCATCCTCGCGAGTCCCGCCGTTGCTGCCGCAAGTGCCGTTGCGGGATACGTCTGCGCGCCCGAGCAACTATCCTAGAAGCTTTCCTGAACGCTTTTCTCGCACAATGATTCGCACCCGAAGCGCTAAAATCGCAAAGCAGCTGCGGAACTCGTGCGCAAGGGCGGCGCGCTCAGACAGTCCTCGCAAAACCGCTTTGCGATTTCAGCACTTCTGCTCATCGGGCTTCGCAAAGCGTTCAGGAAAGCTTCCTTGTTGTGGATTGATTGGTATGAAGTCATGCAACTAACAGGCACCGCAATCAAATACGGCCGCGACGTCGATACCGATGCGATTATCGCGGCACGCTACTTGAACTCATCCGATATGGACGAGCTCGCACTGCATTGCATGGAGGATCTCGATCCGACGTTCACGCAACGGGTAAAGCCGGGCGACATCATCATCGCCGGCGAGAATTTTGGCTGTGGATCGTCGCGAGAGCACGCGCCGAGTTGCATTAAGGCGGCTGGCATCTCCTGTGTCATCGCCAAGAGTTTCGCGCGCATCTTCTACCGCAACGCCATCAACGTCGGGCTGCCCATCATCGAGTGCCCCGAGGCCGCCGATGGCATCGAGGAAGGCGATGTGGTTTTTGCCGATACGAGCACGGGTGTCATCGAGGATCTGACCACGGGGGAGAGCTGGGACGTCCGGCCCTTCGAACCGTTCATACAGGAGATCGTCGAGGCGGGCGGTCTCGTCGCGCGGACGAAGATGCACAGGTGATGACCGTGAACAAGCAGCGATACGAAATATGCATTTTGCCGGGTGACGGCATCGGACCGGAGATCATGCGGGTTGCCCTCGAGGTCCTGCATGCTGTCGGACGCAAGCACGGCATCGAGTTCGCCTGCATCGAAGCGCCCATCGGGGGCTGCGCAATCGACGCGTGTGGCAACGCGCTGCCCCGCGAGACCGTCGAGCTCGCTCGTCGTGCGGATGCGGTGTTGCTCGGCGCCGTTGGCGGTCCGCGCTGGGATACCGTCGATCCGGATGCCCCACGGCCCGAAGACGGGTTGCTCGGCATCCGCAAGGAGCTCGGCCTCTACGCGAACTTGCGACCGGTGCACGTCTATGACGCACTTCTCGACGCCTCGCCGCTCAAGCCCGCGACGGTGCGCGGCTGCGATATCCTCATCGTGCGCGAGCTTACCGGCGGCTTGTATTTTGGCGAGCACGTGACTGTGGAAAACGCCGCGGGAGCCGGCGCGAATGGCAGCGCTGGCGCGCATGCCCATGACGTCATGCGCTACGACGAGTACGAAATCGAACGCATCGCGCATCGCGCCTTTGCAGCGGCCGGCAAGCGACGCGGCAGGGTCACGAGCGTCGATAAGGCAAACGTTCTCGATACGGGACGCTTATGGCGCAGGATCGTGCATCGGGTTGCCGTCGAGTACCCACATGTCGACCTTACCGATATGCTCGTCGACAATTGCGCAATGCAACTTGTCATGAATCCGGGCCAATTTGACGTCATCCTCACCGAGAACACCTTTGGCGACATTCTTTCCGACGAGGCGTCGGTGCTTGCCGGTTCACTCGGCCTGCTCGCGAGCGCGTCGCTTGGTGATGAGAGCTCGCTGTTCGAGCCCTGCCATGGGTCGGCTCCCGATATCGCGGGCAAAAACATCGCGAACCCGTTTGGTCAGGTGCTCTCTGTTGCTATGATGCTTACGTACGGTTTGGGATTGGATGATGCCGCCGCCGATGTGACGCGTGCAGTCGATCGCGTGCTCGAGCAGGGTTGGCGCACAGTCGACGTCGCCGGTGCCGAAACGGATGCCGTGCGCGTTTTGGGAACGAGGGAGATGGGCGAGAGAATCGTCGCCTGCATCGAGGAGGAAAGATGAAAGCCGTAATACCCGCCGCCGGTCTGGGAAGCCGCTTCCTGCCCGCGACCAAGGCGCAGCCCAAGGAAATGCTGCCGGTAGTCGACAAGCCGGCGATTCAGTATATCGTCGAGGAAGCCCTCGAGGCGGGAGTCGACGAGGTCATCATCGTCAACAGTCGTGACAAGAAGTCCATCGAAGACCAGTTCTCCCCGCACGATGTGCTCGTTAAGCACCTACGCGGTGTGGGCAAGGACGCATATGCCGATGCCGTCGAGCATGCGGGCGCGCTTCCCGTGAAGTTCGTGTACCAAGACGAGCCGCTTGGATTGGGGCATGCCGTGCATGTCGCCGCGCCAGAGACCGGTGATGACATGTTCTTCGTCATGCTCGGTGACGTTCTGGTACCCGACAACGCGATGTGCCAGAAGATGCGCGCGATTTCCGATGAGCACGGCGGTGCGAGCGTCATCGCGGTGCTGCCCGTATCCGATGACGAGGTCAGCCGCTTTGGCATCATCGGCGGCGATGATCTGGGCAATGGCGTGTGGAAGGTCACCGAAATGGTCGAGAAGCCCGCGCTCGAGGACGCGCCGAGCAATCTCGCGAGCTTTGGCCGCTATTTGCTGAGCCCGACCGTCATGGAGCTGCTCGCCACGACCGAGCCCGGTGCTGGCGGCGAGATCCAGCTTACCGATGCGCTCGTCTCCTTGCTTGACCGTGAGGACATGTACGCGCTCGTCATCGACCCGAGCGATGGCTATGACACCGGTACGGTACCCTCGTGGATTGCCGCGAACGTCGCACAGGCGATGAAGGATCCCAAGATCGCCGCGTATCTCAAGGAGACCGTCGGCCCGCTCTTCGCATAGGTATCACGTGGACATGCGGAACGGTTGTCTGGTGTAGAATACTGCGGGTATGCCGTACGCGGAGGGATGGCAGAGCGGTTGAATGCAACGGTCTTGAAAACCGTCAGGCGGTGCTGAGCCGCCTCCAGGGTTCGAATCCCTGTCCCTCCGCCAGCTCACTGGGACACGGCTGCGTAGCTGCGAAAGGGGAGTCATGACCGGCGACGCGCGCGTACTCGTGCTCATGGCCACCTATAACGGCCAGGCGCATCTCGCGGAACAGCTCGACAGCATTTTCGACCAAGAGGGCGTCGAGGTCACCCTGCGCGTTTCCGATGACTGCTCCACCGACAACACCTTCAGGATTCTCGAGACCTACGCCGCTGAGCACGAGAACCTCGAGATCATCTACAACACCGCGCACAAGGGCAAGACGCGCACGCTCATGAAACTCGTCTACGAGGCGCCGGTCGAGGAATACGACTTCATCGCGCTTGCCAACCAGGATGACGTCTGGCATCCCGGCAAGCTCGCCGCGGGAACGGATCACATCTCGGCAAACACGAGCAGGCCCGAGCTCTACTATGCGGGCACGAATTGCATCGACGAACGTGGCAGGCTGCTGGGTGACGAATTCGAGGAGTACGACGTGTGCGCGAGCCATCCGGGTAGCCTGCTGCTGGTGCGTAACTGGGCACTGGGGTGCACGATGCTCATGAACGGTGCGCTCGTCAAGCTGCTGCGCCGACGGCGGGTCTTCGACTTCGCGCGTGGCTGCGATGCGTGGATACATGCCGTCGCCCTGTATTGCGATGGCTACGTCTTTGCCGATTTACCGCATCGCCATGTCGACAGGCGCCTGACGAGCGACCGGGACTTTCCGCCTGCGTGCGATGATCTCGATCCCGATCTGTCGGCGCAGTGCACTACGATGGCGCAGGTGCTCTTGCGCGAATACGAGCGCGTGATGAGCCCGGATGCCGTGAAGCTCGTCGAGGCCGTTGCGGTCAGGCACGTTTCGGCCAAGGCACGGCGCTTCCTCGCCGGCCGCACGGACATCATGCTGCCGACAAACGCGCGCACGAGCAAGTTGCGCTGGGGCATCCTGAGAAACAAGTTCTAGAGGCGGGGCGATTGCCGCGTCGGGGACTATTGCCCCTGCGCCGTTTCGCCGATGAGGGTGAGGAGCTCGCGGATATTCTCGACGCTCACCGTGTCGCCGTAGACATGCGAGCTGACGATGACGGACGGGCTGCCAAACTTGTTGGCCATGAGGATGTCGGTGTCGTAGGTATCGCCAACGACGAGAATCTCCGTAGGAGCCAGCCCAAGTTGCTCGCTGACCTCCTTGAGCATGAAGGTGCTGGGCTTGCCGATCGTGAGGTCGACCATGCGTCCCGAACACCACTCGACGGATGCGACCATGCCGCCGCAACCGGGCATGAGCTGCTGGTCCTCTCCTGGATAGGACCGCTCCTTGTTGCAGGCGATGACCTTGCCTGCCCCGAGCGCGACGTTGGCGGCAACGGCAAGCTTCTCGTAATCGAATTCCGGATCGAGACCGATGAGCATGTTTTCGGCCTCTTCGGCTTCGACGGCGTGCACACTCAGCTTCTCGCATTCGCTCACGAGGTTCTTCGACCCGCACACGTAGACGTTGGAGAGGCGTTCGCGATGTGCATGCAGGGCTGCGGCGTATCCGCTCGTGAGAACTTCGCGGAACGTGCAGTCGATGCCCATGCCACGCAACTTGTGGAAGATCTGGGATCGGGTTTCGGACGAGTTGTTGGTGAGGAAGAATATTGACTTTCCGAGTTTGCGGCAATGCCGAATGACCTCGTCAACGCCATCGATAAGCTGGGACCCCCGGTATACGGTACCGTCGAGTGCGAAGGCGACGGCCTTTGTATCTTCAAACATGCTTTTCCTCCTGGACGGGATAATATCACAGCGCCTGCAGCCGCAGCGTGTTTCGGCCGGTGCTACTCGGATGCGGGCTTTTCGTCGCCACCGGGATCCGGAGTCGGCTCTGGGTCGGGCTTCTCGTTTCCGCCGCTGGAGCTGGACGTGCTCGATGCGCTGCTCGAGGCCGCGCTGGACGAACTCGACGAGCTCGACGAACTACTCGAGCTCGATGACTCGCTGGGGTCCTCGTCGTCCCCGCCGATGATCGTGACGTCCTTGGTGAAGTCCCAGGTACGGGCCGGCTTGTAGCTGATCTTCTCACTCGTCGTGGGGAACTGCTCGATGGGCTTGCCCGCGAGGGCAGCGTTCATGAAGCTGCGCCAGATGGGCGCGCATATGGTGCCACCGTAGAGCCCCGTCTCCCGTTCGGTGCGGTAACCGGCCCACACGGCTGTCGAGTACTGGGGCGTGAAGCCGCAGAACCAGAGGTCGCGACCGTGCTCGGAGGTGCCGGTCTTGCCCGCGCAGGGCTGTCCGTTGCTCAGGCTCGCGCCCGTTCCCGTACCCGAGCTGATGACGGTTTCGAGAATGTCGGTCGCCTTCTGGGCGACGGCGGCCGAGAGCGTGCGCTTCCCGGGTTCCGTTTCGTGCGTGTAGACCGTCTCGCCACCCGCGGTGACTATCTCGGTCACGGCGTAGGGCTCGTGATAATACCCGCCGTTTGCGATCGTGGCATACGCGCTCGCCATCTCGAGGGGGTTGACGCCGCTCGTGCCGAGGGTGACGGTATCGTCTTGCACGAGGGTCGATTTGATGCCGCATGCCTGGGCGGCGTCAATCGTCTTTTGGGCTCCGATGGCATGTACGAGCTGGGCGAAGACGGTGTTCACCGACGACCTCGTAGCATCCGAGACGCTCATCGGCCCATAGCCATGTCCCTCGGAGTTGCTCACGGTCCAATCCTTGCCTATCTGGACGGGGCTCGCGGATTCGACGTAGGTGTTGTCGGGGTCCATGCCCTCGTTGAGGGCGGAGAGCAGCGTGAAGGTCTTGAAGGCAGATCCGGCCTGGCGGCTCATCTGCGTCGCGAGGTTGAACTTGTTGGTTGCGTAGTCCCTTCCGCCGACCATCGCGACGATCTCGCCGGTGTCGGGGTCGACCGAGACCAGTGCGGCGTCGAAGTTCTCGTCGTTGTACCGCACGCCTTCCTGGATTGCCGTGTTGGCGTCCTCTTGCAAGGAGGGGTCGAGCGTCGTGTATACGGACAGGCCGCCATGCGCGATGATGGTGGCCGGGAAGCGCTCGTCCTCGTCGAGCTGCTTGCGCACGTAGTCGATGAAGTAGGGCGCGATGTCGGAGATGGTCTCGTCATCGAGCGTCTGGTCGGAGAGCACGGGCGTGTCGTTGAGTGCATCGTCGTATTCCGTTTGCGTGATATAGCCGTTGGAGAGCATGCGCTGCAGCACGACCGCGCGACGTGCCATGGCCTTGTCCATGTGCTCGCGGGGGTTGTACGCGTTGGGGGATTGCGGAATGCCGATGAGCAGGGCGGCTTCGGAAAGCGTGAGCTCGCTTGCGTGCTTGCCGAAGTAATCGCGGCTCGCGGCCTCGATGCCGTAGCAGCCGTCACCGTAGTTGACGACGTTGATGTACATCATGAGGATCTCGTCCTTGGTGTACTGTCGCTCGACCTGCGAGGCGATGTACATCTCACGGACCTTGCGCCTGATGCTGCGGTCGGTCATCTCGTCGAGCAGGACGGTGTTGCGCACGAGCTGCTGGGTGATGGTGGAGGCGCCCTCGGAAGTGCCTCCGGAGGCCGCGTTCACGATCACCGCACGCGCGATGCCGATGGGATCTATGCCGCCATGTTCGTAAAAGCGCTCGTCTTCGGTTGCGACGGTGCCCTCGAGCACGTATTCGGAGACCTCGTCTTGTGAAATCTCGATGCGGTTCTCCAGGTAGAGCTTCGCGAGGACCGTCTCGCGGTCGTTTGCGTAGATGGTGGTGATGCCCGTGTTTGCGTAGGAGCTGATTCCGCTGTAATCGGGCAGGCCCATGAGCCACGTCGCGCCCACCACGCAGGCGAGGACGACCACCAGGCAGAATGCCCCGGCGATGCATCCGAGAATGGTGAGGAGATTGACTGAGCGGCGCTGCGCTTTCTCACGGCGTTTGCGGTTACGGCTAGACGAAGGCAACTCGGTCTCCTTTCGATGTGAGCACATTATGCCCTAAAAGCGCGCGCATGGTATTGACCTGCGTTCAAAATTCACCAAAGGGAGCCATACCATGCGTCTTGCGTCGGAATGCGATGGGGACGTTTACCGTTCAATGGCCATTCGAGTGGCGTTGTGCCCCTTGCATTGGATACAATCTTGCCCATGTTTATTTTCGACAGCCCACGTGGGCTGTGAGAGAAGGAGGATTCAGATGGCTGCTGTTGTTAACGAGGATACCTGCATCGCTTGTGGTGCGTGCGCTGACGCGTGCCCCGTGGACGCAATCACCATCGGCGATCATGCCGAGGTCAATGCCGACGAGTGCATCGATTGCGGTTCCTGCATCTCCGTGTGCCCGACCGATTCGATCAGCCTCTAGGATACGGACATACATGACGGGTCGTCAGAGGGGCAGAGTCCCTTTTGGCGGCCCGTCGTCATGTCTGCGGTCCAGACGCACATGAACACCGAGACAATTCGCATCGATTCGCTCGCCTACGGGGGAGATGGTGTCGGGCATCTGGCTGATGGCCGCGTCGCGTTCGTGCCGAGGGGGCTTCCCGGCGACGTTTGCGTAGTCGAGTACGTGGACACCGGCGAGCGTTTCGTGCGCGCAAGACTCGAGAGCATCGTCGAGGAATCCTCCGATCGGGTGCAGGCGCTCTGTCCCGAAGCCGCGAGCGGCAGATGCGGTGGATGTCCATGGGCGGATCTCGCCTACGAGGCGCAGCTACGCTGGAAGCGCCAGGCGGTCGTCGACGCCCTCGAGCGAATCGCCCGCATGGACGCCCGGTGGGTCGAGTCGCATGTTCCCGCATGCATCGCGAGCAAGAGGGAATGGCATTACCGCAACAAGGTCGAGTTCGAGACCGGGCTCGACGTGGCGGGGCGCTTCACCCTCGGGATGCATGCACGGGGCGGCTCATTCACGCCCCTTTCGAGCTGCGCCCTCATTCCCGGCAAGTTCTCCCAGGCTCCCAAGGCTCTTACGGGAGCGCTGCGCTTTGCCGCCGGACAGGACGATTTGGGCATCGAGCGCGTGGGCATACGCGTATCGACGCGAACGAACGACGTGGAGGTGGCCCTCTGGACGAGCACGGGACGTTTCCCACGGGCACGTGTCGCGCAGGTGGTGGGCGAGAGCCTGGCCACGAAGGGCGTCGGTGTCACGCGCGTGCTGCTCAAGGGGCCTGCCAAGGAGCGCAAGGTCGCCGGCGTCGAATCGCTGCGCGGTCACGGTTACTGGACCGAGACCGTCAATGGCATGACCATGCTTCTGTCGGCGCCATCGTTTTTCCAGGTCAACACGCCCGGTGCCGAAACGCTGACGCGACTCGTCCTCGACGGGCTGTCTCCCGATGGGCTCGACTACGTACTCGACCTCTATTCGGGTGCCGGAACCTTCACGCTGCCGCTTGCCCGTGAGGCGCATGCCGTCGCGGCGGTCGAGTCTGCCGGATCGTCGGTGCGGGATTTGCGGCGCAACCTCGAGCGCAACGACCTGGCAGCCGAAGTCATCGGCGGAGATGCGGCGCGCGAGCTCGCCAGTCTGGGGTCGCCCGATAAGGTCGTTGTCGATCCGCCCCGTAGCGGGCTGGGTGACAAGGCCGTGCGGGGGCTCTGCGAAAGCGGGGCTCGCACGATCGCGTACGTGTCGTGCAATCCCACGACGCTCGCACGCGACCTGGTCAAGTTGCGGGCCGGGGGCTATGAGGTGGAGTGCGTGACGCCGGTCGACATGTTTCCGCAGACCTACCATGTCGAGACCGTCGCGATTCTCACGCGGACGTCCTAGATGTGGTAGATTTACTAACCGGTCCCCTTAGCTCAGCTGGATAGAGCGTTTGCCTCCGGAGCAAAAGGCCGCAGGTTCGAATCCTGTAGGGGGCACCAGCGCGATCGCGGGCCGGGAACCATGGTTCCCGGCCCGTTTTACGTTCGCGTGCGGTTTTTTGCGTTTTCCCAGTCCTCCGGACGCGCTTGTCGCTTCCGCATGCATGCATGTCAACGCTGCTTGCAGGCGTTTCACGGTCGTGTTTTTGCCGTGGGTTCGCTTATCGTCTAAAATCATAGAGTTTAGCAACTTCGACATGCACTAGTTTCAGGAGGAATCATGGCTCTGTACACGCCGGAATATAAGCCGAATGGCAAGGAAATCGCCGTCATCACCACCGATGAGGGCACGATTCGCGTCCAGCTTCACGGCGAGGATGCGCCCATCCACGTCGGCAACTTCGTCGAGCTCGCCCAAAAGGGCTTCTACGATGGCCTGAAGTTCCATCGCTATGTTCCGGGCTTCGTGATCCAGGGCGGCTGTCCCAACACGCGCGAGATGTCCGCGGCCGATGTCGCCGCCGGCAAGAGCGGCCCCGACGGCATGCCCGGTACCGGTAATCCCGGTTACTCCATCAAGGGCGAGTGGAAGACCAATCCCAACAACTCGCACGAGGACGGCACGCTTGCCATGGCACGCAGCTCCATGCCCGACTCGGCAGGCAGCCAGTTCTACTTCTGCCTCGGTCCCCAGCACTTCCTCGACACCGACTACACGGTCTTCGGTGACACCATCGAGGGCATTGACGTCATCGGCAAGCTTCGTGCTGGCAGCATCATCGAGAACATCACGATCGAGAACGCGGACTAGTAGGCGCACGTCTACCAAAGGGAGCCTTCCATCATGAAAGTCGAGGTTTTCAAAGAGGCGCAGGAGGCCTACTCGAAGGGTGACTACAAGACCGCCCTCGAGGGCTTCATCGCCTGCACGCACGACGTTGCAGGTCTTGCGCCCGCCGACCTCAGCAAGTTCTATCATCTCATCGGCAATTGCTACGTGAAGAGCAACGATCCACGCTCTGCCGCCGAGTACTACCTCAAGGCGCTCACGGGCAGCCCCGAGAAGCGCAAGCCGTCGCTCTATGTCAATCTGGGCACTGCGTTGCTGGGGACGAAGGACTACGAGAACGCGCTCGAGGCCTTTGGTCGCGCTCTCGACTATCCCATCTACACGACGCCCTACAAGGCGTATGCCGGCATTGGCGCCGCGCAGCTCAAGCTCGGCAACATGGTTGAAGCGGGTGCCGCGTATCGCGAGGCCGCGCTTGACCCGGCCAACCCGGCCCCGGCAAAGTCCCTCGTCAACCTGGGTGTCTGCTTCATGGAACTCGGACGTCCCGAGGACGCGGTTTCCGTGTACGAAACCGCCCTCGACTTCGACCTCGACGACCGCGCCCGCGCGAAGGCCTACGCGAATCTTGGTCAGGCCTATATGGCGCAGGGACGTGTGCCGCGCGCGCTCAACGCCTTCGAGAAGGCCGAGGAGATCGGCGGGGAGCTGCCCTCGCTTGCCATGCATGACTACGAGATCGCCCGCACGCTCAAGGAGCGTGTCGATTCTCGTGCCCCCGGCATACTCGACACCGGCTACATTCCTCCCGTCGCGACGGACGTGAGCTCGCCGGAAGACGACGAGGACTTCGATCCGTTCGCCCCGCGCACCGATGCGGACCAGACGGCTCCCCTGGCCACCGATCAGGAGCCGCAGGCGGATGCCGAGGAGGGGGAGACCCTCGATCCCTCCCAGGCGCAGACGATTGCCATGGAGGCCCTGCCCGTCGAGCTCACCGACGAGGTCGACTTCGGCATGGACGAGGAAGACGAGCTCGAGGGGACTCAGGATATCGAGTTTCCCGAGGAAGGCGATCAGGCATACGATTCCGGTCTCGACGAGACCCCCTTCAACTACAACGAGCAGCCCGGTTACGAATACGGCGTCTCCTTCGACTTTGGCGACGAGTATGCCGATGCTCGCGAAACGGTCGATGTCATGGAATCGACGGAGATGCACATGCCCTCGCCAGAGGACACGGCCTTCTTCGACATCAGCGAGCAGCAAATCAACAGTAACGCCCGGAAGGGCATGCGTCGTGACAGGCGTGCCCGCGGCTGCGGTCTGAAAATCGCCATCGTGTTCGTCGTCATCTGCATCCTCATCGCCGCCGCGGCATGTGTCGCCTACGTGCTTGGCTACGGTTATCCGTTGCAGGAAACGGTCACCGAGGACTTCTTCGCGGCCGTCCAGGATGACGGCGACACGAGCCAGTACTGGGCCAAGGATGTAAGCCCGAGCATGCAGCGTGCGCAGGAAGCATCGCTTACGGACCTGTCCTCGTATAGCGTCGAGGCCGTGCAGCGTAGCATGAACCAGACCGCCGTCTTCGTGAAGGCCACGCTCGCGCAAGGTGGCAACATCGACTACGAAGTCGTGTTGACGCGCGATGGCATCTCATGGGCCATCCAGTTCGTCCAGCTCTACTTCCCAAGCGAGCAGTAGAAAAACGTCAGCAAACCCCCCAGGACGATGGGGGGGCAAAAGTGAAAGGAATGAAGCAAGATGATCGAGAAGACCTACACCATGATCAAGCCGGATGGCGTTCGCAACGGGCACATCGGCGAGATAGTGAACCGCTTCGAGCGCGTGGGCCTCACCGTCGAGCGCATGGAGCTCGGCATGGTGACCGAGGAGCTCGCCAAGGCGAACTACGCCGAGCATGAGGGCAAGCCCTTCTACGATGGCCTCATTGCCTATATCACGAGCGGCCCGGTCGTGAAGATGGTCGTGAGCGGCGAGAACGCGGTCGCCACCGTGCGCAAGCTCATGGGTGCCACCAACCCCGCGGACGCCGCCCCCGGCACCATTCGCGGTGACTTCGGCCTGACCATGGACGAAAACGTCATCCACGGCAGCGACTCCGTCGCCAGCGCCGAGCGCGAGATAGGCGTCTTCTTCGGCTAGGAGATTATCCGGACGGGGCCCGTCTGCAAAAGGCGGGTCCCGTCCGTCTTTTGTATCGTCACGCGGACGTGGCCAGTTATGTGGAATAGGTTCAGATTTCGCGACATCTGCAATCGAAAATCTGAGCCATGATACACTTTCATGCCACGCTTCAAATATGAACCAGATAAAGTAAGGAGCGACTATGTCGCTGACAGACAGACTCTTCGGCAACTTCGGTAGCGATATGGCTATCGACCTTGGTACGGCCAACACGCTCGTGTCCGTCCGGGGCCAGGGCATTGTCATCAACGAGCCTTCGGTGGTCGCCATCGAAAAGCAGGACCAGCGCGTCCTCGCCGTCGGTGCCGACGCCAAGGAGATGCTCGGCCGCACACCGGGCAGCATCATCGCCATGCGCCCGCTTAAGGACGGCGTCATCGCCGATTTCGACGTGACCGAGGCCATGCTCCGTTACTTCATCTCGCGCGCGCAGGGTAAGCGCATGCCCTGGCATCCCAAGCCGCGTGTCGTCGTGTGCGTTCCCAGCGGCGTCACCTCCGTCGAGAAGCGCGCCGTCTTCGAGGCGACCATCACTGCCGGCGCGCGCCAGGCATTCCTCATCGAGGAGCCCATGGCCGCCGCCATTGGCGCCGGCCTGCCCGTCGACAGCCCGACCGGCTCCATGGTCGTCGACATCGGTGGCGGTACGACCGAGGTCGCCGTGATCAGCATGGGCGGCATCGTCAACGCGACGTCCATCCGCATCGCGGGCGATGCGTTCGACGCGGCCGTCGTCCAGCACGCCAAGACCCACTACAACATCGCCATCGGCGAGCGCACGGCAGAGGAAATCAAGATCACCATCGGCTCGGCGGCGCCGCTCGTCGAGGAAGTCGATGTTGAGGTGCGCGGACGCGACCTCCTCTCGGGGCTGCCGCGCACCGTGCGAATCGAAAGCGAAGACGTGCGAGAGGCTCTCGAGGAGCCCATTGCCAAGATGATCCAGGCGGTCAAGGACACGCTCGACGAGACCCCGCCCGACCTGGCAAGCGACCTCATGGAATACGGCATCACGCTCACGGGCGGCGGTGGCATGCTGCGCGGACTCGACGAGCGCCTGCGTGCCGAAATCGGCGTTCCCGTCCACGTATCCGAAACGGCCCTCATCAACGTCGTCGAGGGTTGCGCCATGGTGCTCGAGGTCCCTGATTTCCTCTCGCAGTCATACATGCAACAGAGGTAGCGCTTCATGCCAGGACTCTCGTTTGGCAAACAGAGTCAGAACAGACGCTCGGGCCTTTGGTGGGTCCCGATTGTTCTGATTGTCATATCCGTCATGCTCATCACGCTGTGCGTGCGTTTTGGGAACTCGGGCCCCTTCGCGGTCGCACGTGGCGTCGTGCAGACGGTGACCAAGCCCGTCGAGCGGGTCTGCTCGCTCGTGTCGACGCCGTTCTCCAACATAGGGGCCATTGACGTCGACGAGGAAGTCGCCCGCCTCAAGGAGGAGAACAGCCAGCTGCGCACGCTCGTCGCGGAGCTCGAGGAGTATCGCCAGCAAGACCAGCGTCTCACCGCGATGATGCAGTTCGCGGACATCTACGGCCTGGAGACGCTGAGCGCGGAGGTCGTTTCCACGACCACCGGCTGGGATCGCACGGCAACTATCAACAAGGGGTCGCGCGATGGCGTGCGGGTCGGCATGGCCGTCATGAGCACCTGCGGGCTCTACGGGCAGGTCGAATCGGTGACCGACGCCTCGAGCGTCGTGCGTCTCATCAACGACGCGAATTCCTCCGTCGCCGCCATGGTGCAGAACTCCCGTGCGCATGGCATCTTGCATGGCGCCTATGACGGAACCCTCACGCTCGAATACGTGCCGATCGACATGACCGTGGGCGAGGGCGACATCGTCATCGCCTCGGGAAGCGGTGGCGTCTACCCGCGCGGCATAGTCATCGGTACCGTGCGCACCATCGAGACGGATTCTTCGAAGCTGTATCATCGAATCATCGTCGAGCCCCTCTTCAATATCGAGTCCTGCGAGGAGGTGCTCGTCTTGACCGGTAACGAGACCGAGACCGAGCGCATCCTCAACGAGGAGCTCCTGCAGACCATCATCGACTCGGCCAATTCGGTGAACGCCTCTTCCGCTCAAGTCGGCGCGGTCGCCAAGGCCCTGCTCAACGAGGCAAACGAGGCGTACCGCGCCGCCGAGGAGCAGCGCCAGGCCGCCGAACGCGCCGCGCGGGAACAGAGCGCGGGCAGTGGGGCCCAGGGTGCCTCGGGTTCCGGATCAGGTGGCGAAACGGGCTCCGGGTCCGGCACGAGCGGAGGTGGCGCGAATGAGTAAGCAGGTCGTATACGCCATCACCATCGTCTTGTGCATCCTACTGCAGGCGGGCATCTCCCCTGCCATCGCCATCATGGGCTGTTCGCCCAACTTCCTGCTTATTCCCGTCTTGCTGATCAGCATGCGCTCGGGAACGGGGATGGGGAGCATCGCCGGATTTCTGCTCGGGCTCCTGTACGATCTGATGGGCAGCGGGACGATCGGCTGCATGGCCCTCGTGTTCACGCTCATCGCCTTCATCGTGGGTGTCGCGGGCGAGAGCATGGACCTACTCACTCCCGTCGCGACGATCATCGTCGCCGCGCTCTCATCGCTCATCCTCGAGGTCGGCTACGGCATCGCCGCGATTCTCACGTCCTCGGAAGGCGGCGGCGTGATGTCGACGATGCTCAGCTACTCGCTTCCCTCAGCTTTGTACACGGCCGTTTTCGCCGTGATCGCGCTCGTCACCATCAGCCTGGTGATTGCCGATGACAACGCGGGAATGCCCACTCATCTGGGAGAGCGTCGCGATGGCGGCATGCGCGGCGGTCCACGCATGAAGTCGCGACTCAAGTAGGGAGATGAGTGCATGACGGCAGCAATCTTTGCGGCAATCAGCGTTCTTCTCATAGTCGTGGCCATCGCCATCATCGTCGTCGTCGTGCGATCGGGCCGCCGCCGGCCCACGCGCATCCCAATCGACACGCGCAGCGCTTCCGAACTCGCCATGAGCACCGAGGCCCATGGCGGGCCCGGCGGCGATTCCCAGGGCCCGACGCGTCGTCGCTTCTTCGGCTTCGTCGCCGTCATCGGCGCGTGCATCGGCGCGCTCATCGTCAAGCTGTGGTCGATGCAGGTCATCTCCGGTGCCGAGTACACGGCCAAGGCAGAGGGCAACCGCATCAACGAGTACACGACCATCGCACCACGCGGACGCATCTTCGATCGCAACGGCGTGGAGCTCGTGGGAAACCGTTCGACCTTCGCCGTGCTCGCGAGTGCCGACGTCCAAAACGACCAGCTGGTGTTGAAACGCCTCTCCGATGTCCTGGGCATTCCGTACGAGACCATCTCGTCGCTTGCCGCCTCGCAGACGCAGGGGGCGCAGGCCGACCGCGTTATCGCCCTCGATGTCGATGACCGCGCAGTCGCATACATCTCGGAGCATCCCAACGCGTTTCCCGGCGTGCGGATCGAAAGCCGCACCGTGCGCACCTACCCCAATGACGACCTGGCGGCGCATGTGCTCGGCTATACGGGCACGATTTCGCAGGAAGAGCTCAAGCGGGAGGCAAACGGCATTACCTACGAGTCGGGCGATATCGTCGGCAAAGATGGCGTGGAGCAGGCCTTCGAATCGTACCTGCAAGGCGATCGCGGCATCAAACGCGTCGAGGTCAACGCGGCCGGCGAGGTCGTGAACGCCGTCGATTCTGTCGAGCCCGTCCAGGGAAACGACATCCGCATAACCATCGACGCCAACGTCCAGAAAGTCGCCGAGGAGGCATTGCGGCGCGCGTTCGCCGATGCGGCGATGTCGGGCCACGATGGTGCCCGTTCCGGCGCCATCGTCTGCATGAATTGCAATACTGGCGAGGTCATCGCCATGGCATCGGCTCCCTCGTACAATCCGAGCCAGTTCATCGGAGGCATCTCGTCCGACGTCTGGGAGGAGATGACGAGCGAGGATTCCGCCTATCCGCTCTCGAATCGCTGCATCGCCGGTCTGTATCCGGCTGCATCAACCTTCAAGGGCTTCACGGGTCTGGCGGGGCTGGAATACGGCTTCGTCACCGACAGCTCGACGTGGGAATGCGAGGGCACGTGGACGGGGTTCGGCGAGGAATGGCCGCAGAAGTGCTGGAAGACGGAGGGCCACGGATCGATTGGCTTCCATAACGGCATCGTCGAAAGCTGCGACGTCGTCTTCTACGAAATCGCCAAGAACTTCTACCAGTACAACGAAAGCGAGACGGCGCTCCAAGACTATCTCAAGAGCTGGGGCTTTGGTTCCAAGACGGGCATCGAGCTCTCCGGCGAGTCGGAGGGACGCGTGCCCACGCCCGAGTGGAAGAAGAAGTTCAATCGCGACGCACCCGAAAGCCAGGCGTGGTTGCCGGGTGACCTCTCGAACCTCATCATCGGCCAGGGCGACCTGCTCGTGACGCCGCTGCAGATATGCTGCGGATACGCGGGGCTCGCCACCGGCCGCGTCCCCAAGCCCGTGCTGCTGCATTCCGTCATTTCCACCGACGGCACCATGACGGCAGTGGACGGGGCTCGCTACCAGGGCAGCATAGTCCAGCCTGAATTCGACCAGAAGAACATCGACATTATGCGCAGCGGATTTCGCGGCGTCGTCGAGGATGGCTCGGTATCGGGCGTTTTCGAGGATATGGGCATCGCGACTTCGGGTAAGACGGGCACTGGCGAGGTCGCCGGCAAGGACGACTATGGTTGGTATGTCGGCTATGGTCCGACGGAAGCGCCCGAATACGTATGCGTCTGCTGCATCGAGGAAGGCGGATCCGGCGCCTTGTGCGCCGCCCCCGCCGTGCGCTCGGTGCTCGCCGCCGCCTTTGGCCTGTCCGCCGAACACGTTTCCGGTTCCGCGACCGAGGAGCGCTGATACGGGCATGCCGCAGCTTTCGTTCGGGAAATCCCCTAAGGTCCACGCGCGTACCGCATCGGCCAGCTTGGCCGGTTCGGGCGAGAAGCGCTCGTTTTCGATTCCGGCCAACATCATCTTGCTCGTCCTGGTCGTGCTCATTTTGATCTGCGGCCTCGTCACGTTGTATGCGGTGACGAGGACCGAGACGGAGTATTCGATAACGCGCCAGATCGTCGGCGTCGCGATTGGCGTCGTCGTCATGGTGGGCGTTTGGCTTTTCGACTACCGTCGTCTGGCCAATCTCGTCATCCCCCTCATCGTCCTCGATGCCGTCCTTATCTTGCTGCCGATGGTTCCCGGCCTCGGATACGAGGTCAATGGCGCGACCTCGTGGATCAGGGTCGGCTCCCTGTCCTTCCAGCCCTCCGAGCTCGCCAAACCGGTGACCATCTTGGCGATTGGCGCGGCGACGGCACAGTACCAGGGGTCGATCACGAGGGGCATCGACTTCCTGAAGTTGCTCGGCATCCTGCTCATCCCCTTCGTCTTGCTCATGCGCGAGGACCTGGGCACGGCGCTCGTCATCCTCATCGTCGGGTTCTGCATTCTGCTCATCGGCGGCGTCGCGCGTCGCTGGCTCATCATCTCGGTCGTCACGGCAGTGGTCGGCGTAGCGGGCCTGCTCGGCCTCAATGGCGTCGTCAACGATTGGACCGGCGGAGACGTTCAGCTCATCAGGCAGTACCAGATGAGCCGCCTGCTCGTCTTCATCGATCCCGACAATCCCGAATATGCCGACGATGCCTACAACCTCAACCAGGCCAAGATCGCCGTCGGAAGCGGCGAGCTCGTCGGAAAGGGCTGGGGTAACGCGACGCAATCGTCGGGCGGCTTCCTGCCCGAGTCGGCGACGGACTTCATCTTCTGCGTCTTCGCCGAGCAATTTGGCTTCGTGGGGGCGTTCATATTGCTTGTCCTGTACCTTGCGCTGCTCATGACGGCGCTCGGCATAGGACTTTCGTCATCCGATTTGTTCGGCTCGCTCATCGCAGCTGGTATCATGGCGATGTGGCTGTTCCAGATTGTCGAAAACATCGGCATGGACTTGGGGCTCATGCCCATCACGGGCATTCCCCTGCCGTTCATGAGCTACGGCTCGTCGTTCATGTTCACGAACTTCATATGCGTCGGGCTGCTCTTGTCGGTCTGGTCGCGGCGCAACGATGCGATAGGGTAGAAAGAGGAAGGTCGGACACGCTATGCCGAGCATGCCAATTGACGTAAGCAAGCTGTTGAGCGCAATCACGAACATCGGGCAGCAGCGCGACATGCCCTCGCGCGTCGAGCTCGTCTTCGACCCGACGGCAAGCGACGCCCTTGTCGACAAGGTGATCGACGCCTTTGTGGACGTCTCGTCCAACGCCCACGTCACGGACACCGTCCTTTCCGAGAAGGTCCCCGCCTTGTCCAAGGATACCGACCTCGTCGTCATCGTCGGCGGCGATTCGCTGCTCCTGGGCGATGTCGCGCACGCCGCAGAGGAAATCGGCGTTCCCGCGGTCGTCGTCATCGAGCGTGGCAAGACCTATTTCGCCAATGACAGAGGGTCCGCGCAGGCCTACGCCGACATGACCCTCGCGGCCAATTCCGCCCCCACCTTGACCGGCACCGCCCAGGCGCCTGGCGTGGGCAGGGGCATCGATCTCGAAGACCTCGTCGATATCGAACTCGACGGCGATGTCCCCCGTCCGCTCGAGCAGCTCGGAACGTGGGTCGTCCAGAACGTGCCCGACAAGCGCCTGTCGCTCGCCCGTGCGTTCCCGTTCATGCGCCATCCGCTTGCCGTTGAGCTCGCCAAGCAGACGACCATCCAGAACGGCGCCATCGGCCTCGTGTTTTTCGTGCCGGGAGCGGACATGCCACTCATCGCCCTCAACCAGGCCAAGATGGTGCTCCAGATTGCTGCCGTCTACGGCAAGGAGATGAACAGGGATCGCATTGGCGAGATCCTGGCCGTGATGGCGGGCGGCTTTGGCTGCCGTGCGGTGGCACGCCAGCTCGTCGCTCGTGCCCCCGTGCTGGGCTGGGCCATCAAGCCGGCCGTTGCCGCATCGGGAACGATGGCGATGGCCATCACCGCGATCGAGTACTACGAGGAGCACGGCAGACTGCACGGTCTGTCAGAAGTCGCGGCCAAGGCCGCGGAGAAGGCGGCTCCCATCGTCGACAAGGGTGCCGATCTGGTCGGCACCGTCGTGAGTGACGCGACCGCGCGCGTCTAGACGTTGCGGTACGACGCTTCGCATCGTTCGCAGAGTTGATCTGATAGGGGAGATCGCGTGCAGGAATCCAATCTCTGGCAACGATATGCGCAGCTTCTCGATCGCGTCGAGAAGCCTTCGCGCTACCTCGGCCAGGAGTGGGGCAGCGTCACGCCGGTCGAGAAACACGAGGCCGACTACCATGCGGTGCTCGTGTATCCGGACACATACGAGATCGGCCAGGCGAACCAGGCCATCGCCATACTCTACGATTGTCTGAACGCCGACGAGCGCGTCTACTGCGAGCGCGCCTATCTGCCTTGGATTGACATGATCGCCCTCATGCGCACCCATGACTTGCCGCTCGCATCGCTCGAGACGTATACGCCCGTGCGCGATTTCGACTTCGTGGGCATCACCTTGCCCCACGAGCTGTGTGCCACGAACGTCCTCGAGTTCCTCGACTTGAGTGGCATCCCCCTGCATGCCGGCGAGCGCACCGAGGACGACCCCCTCGTCTTTGGCGGCGGGCCGTGCGCATACAATCCCGAGCCCTTCGCCCCTTTCTTCGATGCCATCTTCGTGGGCGAGGGCGAGGAGGTCGACCTCGAGGCGGTGCTCAGGCACCGCGAGCTCAAAGGGCGGGGGGCGTCGCGCGCGCAGATCCTGCGCGAGCTTTCCCGCATCGAGGGCGTCTACGTCCCGGGACTCTACGATGTCGAGGAACATGCGATTCGCGATGATCATCTGGCAAGGGGGTCGCGTGGCTACACGACGGTGACTCCCCGCGATGCGGATGTCCCCGCACGTGTCGAAAAGCGCATCATCCGCGACTTCGATGCGCTCAACGCCCTGCCGCGCCAGATCGTGCCATATTGCGAACTCGTGCATGACCGCCTTGCCATCGAAATCCTGCGCGGCTGCAACCGTGGATGCCGGTTTTGCCAAGCGGGAATGATTTATCGTCCCGTTCGCGAGCGAAATGCCGACACGGTCATCGCGGCCGTGATGGACGGTCTCTCGAGTACCGGTTACGACGAAGTCTCCCTCACCTCGCTGTCGTCTACGGACCATTCGACCATCGAACGGATGCTCAGACGCTTGAACCACAGCTTTTCGCAGACGGGAAAGAGCGTGAGCCTGCCGAGTCAGCGCGTCGACGCGCTCGGCGTCGAGCTCGCGCGCCTTGCCGCGGGCGAGAAGAAGGGAAGCCTCACGCTCGCCCCCGAGGCCGGAACCCAGCGCATGCGCGACGTCATCAACAAGGGCGTAAGCGAAGAGGACCTGATGCGTGCCGTGACGAGCGCCGTCGAGGAGGGATGGCGCGGATTCAAGCTTTACTTCATGATTGGCCTACCAGGTGAGACCGACGAGGACGTGGCTGGCATCGGGGCGTTATGCAGACGCGTCTACGCCGCCGCCAAAAACGCCGTGCCCGAGGGCGAGCCGCGAAACATACGCCTCAACGTCTCGGTCGCGCTCTTCATTCCCAAGGCGATGACGCCGTTTCAGTGGGATCGCCAGATTTCGTTGTCCGAGATCGCGCATCGTATCGACGTGCTGCGCGCGAGCTTTCCCAAGAAGGGGATCACCTTGCACTGGCATGATTCGGACACGAGCTACGTCGAGGCCGTTCTCGCCCGTGGTGGCCGCGAGTGTGCGGAGCTCGTCGAGGAGGCATGGCGTCGAGGCGCGCGCTTCGACGCATGGACTGAGCAGTTCACGTTTGCCGCCTGGGAGCAGGCCGGTGACGTATGCGGCGTTCCCATCATGCAACGCGCGAATTGCGAGTACGAGGAGGGTGCTCCTCTTCCTTGGAGCCATATCTCGGCGGGCGTGAGCGAGGAATTCCTGCGCGCGGAGCGAGCCCGTGCGCATGCGGAGTCGCTGACACCCGACTGCACCTTCGCGAATTGCGCGCAATGTGGAGTATGTCCGCTGTACGGTATGACGAACGTCATCGAGGGCACGCGCGTCTTGCGAGGTGAGCGCTCATGAGCGAGGGGTTCCGCCTTCGGGTCAAATATCGGATCACGGGCAGACTCGCCTACCTGTCCCATCTCGAGACCGTGCGGTCGATGGAGCGCGTCGTGCGCAGGGCCGCGTTACCCTTTGCGATAACCGAGGGCTTCAACCCGCACATGAAGATAGCCTTCGGACCTGCCCTGCCCGTGGGGGCGGGGTCGCGTTCGGAATACTTCGACGTGCGTTTGCGTAGCTACGTTGCACCCGATGAGGCGTTGGCGGCGTTGCAGGCGGCGGCTCCGGAGAATCTCATGCCCGTCGAGTGCGCGTACCGCGCCCACGGCGACGATGCGATTGACGTCATGTACCCGGTGAGCGTATGGCGCGCCGAACTCGTATGCGAGCGGGCGTCTGTTGATGACGTGGCGCGCGCATTCGGGCAGCTCGTGGATCGTGGCTTCATCGAGGTCACGAAGACCAAGGGACGCAAGACGACGGCCAAGCGCGTCGAGTTCGCAGGCAGACTCGTGGACGGTCCGCATGTGGTTGACAACGGCGATGCCGTAACGGTCGGATTCTCCACCTTCCAGGGTAACGAGGGGGCGCTACGCCCCGATAAGTTCATCGCCGCAGCCTGTGAGCTGATGGGTGATCAGGTTACCGTCAGGAGCCTCACCCGGATGGAGCTGCGGGAAGCGTAGTTTCCCCTGTTTTCATCGTCGCGAGTGGGGCATGATAGCCAACGGGTGCTATGGAGATGTACAGAGCGCTCTGAAATAAAATGAAAGGGAGCACGGGATCCGGGGCATCTCGAGCAGACTCACTGTGAGCGCGATGCGGTTTTGCGAGGACTGTTTGAGCGCGCGTTCTATGCGCGCGAGTTTCCCTAAAGGGACTAGCTTCGCGTCGCCGCACGCGGCATCGCGCGAACTGTGAGTCGGGTGCGAGAGCAAGCCCCCGGTCCCGTGTGCCCGAAATTTTTCCTTGCCTCGATTCCATCCTCCTAGTAGACTATTAGCGTTTGCCCCCTCGTGACGGTTCTTTTCCCTTTCCCGCACGAAACGGGCATGTCAGAGAGTAATGAAAGGTACGCACATGTACGCGATTGTCAAAACAGGTGGCAAGCAGTACACCGTAAAGCCGGGCGATGTGCTCGACGTTGAGAAGATCGAAGGCGAGGCCGGCGACAAGGTCTCCCTCGACGTGCTCTTCCTCAACGACGGCTCCAACGTCGTCACGGATGCGGGAGCTCTTGCCAAGACCAAGGTCACGGCTGAGATCATCGATCAGCACAAGGGTGACAAGCAGATCGTCTTCAAGTTCAAGAAGCGCAAGGGCTACAAGCGCACGCGCGGCCATCGCCAGCAGCTTACCCGCCTTTGCATTGTCGACGTGAATGGCGCCAAGGCAAGCGCCCCGGCACCCAAGAAGGCCGCCGCCGAGAAGCCGGCCAAGGCCGAGAAGCCCGCAAAGGCCGCTAAGCCTGCCGCCGAGAAGCCGGCCAAGGCCGAGGCCAAGAAGGCCGCTCAGCCTGCGGCAGATGTCGACTTCAACAAGATGACCGTTGCCGAGCTCAAGGATTACGCCAAGGAGCATGACATCAAGCTCCCGAGCGGTGCCCGCAAGGCCGACATCATCGAGACCATCACCAGCGCAGAGTAGCGAAGGGGGCTGAAGTAGCATGGCACACAAGAAGGGCCTCGGATCCAGCCGCAATGGCCGTGATTCCCACGCGCAGCGTCTAGGCTGCAAGCGTTTTGCCGGTCAGGTCGTGAACGCGGGCGAGATCCTCGTTCGCCAGCGCGGCACGCACTTCCATCCGGGCGAGAACGTTGGTCGCGGCAAGGATGACACCCTGTTCGCGATGGTTCCCGGCACGGTGAAGTACACCAAGGGCCTCAAGCGCAAGGTTCACGTGATTCCCCAGGCGTAGCGCCCTCCCAATCACGCAACAAAAGCCCCGTTGCCATATGGCGGCGGGGCTTTTGTGTAGCTGCTCTGAATTATGGCTAGGAGCAGGAGGCTTTGATAGAATCTATACTTCAAGACTCACCTCTGAAAGGCAGATTTCCATATGTGCGGAATCGTTGGCTATACCGGCACTGCTCCCGTACGTGACATATTGCTCGAAGGGCTGCGCAAGCTCGAGTACCGCGGTTATGACTCGGCCGGCATTGCCGTTGAGACGAACGACAAGATCAGCATCGTGCGCCGCGTGGGCAAGGTCGAGGAGCTCTCAAACGCGGTCGAGGACTGGGATGTCACGTCGACCTGCGGCATCGGTCACACGCGCTGGGCGACGCACGGGCGTCCCACCGAGCAAAACGCCCACCCCCATTCCGACTGCTCGGGTAAGGTGGCCGTCGTCCATAACGGCATCATCGAGAACTTCGTGCAGCTACGAGGCCTGCTCGAATCGGAAGGGCACGTGTTCAGGAGCGAGACGGATACCGAAATCGTCGCGCACCTCATCGAGAAGTACTACAAGGGCGACCTGATCGAAGCCCTCGCGCGCACGACCGATGACCTGCAAGGTGCGTACGGCCTTGCCGTCATGCACGTCGACCACCCGGGCGAGATAGCGGTGACGCGCAAGGACAGCCCGATCGTCGTCGGGCTTTCCGAAGGGGACGAGCCGGCCGCCCTCGTGGCGAGCGACATCGTCGCCATAATGGATTTCACGCGCGATGTCGTCTTTCTCGAAGACGGTCAGTTCGCGTTGCTCAGGCCCACGAGCATCGAGTACTTTAGCGCGCCCGGTCATGCGGTCGAGCTCGAGACCACGCATATCGATTGGGATGCCGAAAACGCCGAGCGCGGCGGCTTCCCCGATTTCATGCTCAAGGAAATCTTCGAACAGCCGCGTGCCGTGCGCGACACTATCAGCGGTGCCGTCAAGAACGGCTACGTGCTCTTCGACAGCCTCGCGCTCGACGACGATGACATCGACGCCATCGACAACGTCTACATCATCGGCTGCGGAACGAGCTACCATGCCGGCCTCGTCGCCCGCGACCTCATCGAGCGCTGGGCGCGTATCCCGACGACGGTCGAGGTGGCGAGCGAGTTTCGCTATCGCAACCCCATCGTCTCGTCATCGACGCTCGTGATCGCCATCTCGCAATCCGGCGAGACGGCCGACACGCTGGCGGCCGTGCGCATCGCCCGCTCCAAGGGCGCGCGTGTCTTCGCCATCACCAACTGCGTCGGTAGCCGCATCACACGCGAGTCCGACGGGACGCTCTACGTCAAGGCGAACATGGAGATATCGGTCGCGGCGACCAAGTCCTTTCTCGCGCAGATTTCCTGCCTTGCGCTCATCGCGATGTTCCTGGGCCAGAAGAAGGGGCGCCTGACCACGCGACAGGTCAAGTCACTGTACTACGAGCTGCGCGAGACGCCCTCGCAGATCGAGGATATCCTGCAGGACACGTCCGTGATCGAGGAGGCGGCCAAGGAGGTCGCCAAGGCCCATTCGGTCATGTACGTGGGACGCGGCATCGGCTCTCCCATCTGCAACGAGGGAGCACTCAAGCTCAAGGAGATCAGCTACCTGCATGCCGAGGCGTATCCGGCCGGCGAGCTCAAGCACGGTCCGATTGCGCTTCTGGACGAGAACGTTCCCGTCGTCGCTGTCGTGACCGAATCGCCCACGCGCATGCAGACGTTGAGTAACGTGCAGGAGATTCTCGCACGCGGGTCGCGTGTCGTCGCCGTGGCGACCGAGGGTGACCAGGAGGTCGCCGATATCGCCGATTACGTCTTCTACATTCCGCCTATCGCAGATTGGTGCACGGCCATCACGGCAAGCGTGCCGCTGCAGTTGTTCGCGCGCTACATCGCCATCGAGCGCGGATGCGATGTCGACAAGCCGCGCAACCTCGCGAAGTCGGTGACCGTGGAATGACGGGCGCCGCGACTGAGTCGCCCATGACGGGGCTCGGGGTGGACATCGTCGAGATCGACCGCATGGACCAGATCCTCCAACGTTCCCCGCGCTTTGCGTATCGCGTCTTCAGCGATGACGAGCGCGCGTATTGCGAGGGGCATCACCGGCCCGCCGTGCGCTATGCCACGCACTTTGCCGCCAAGGAAGCCGTCCTCAAGGCACTCGGCACGGGTTTTGCCGACGGCATCGCCTTCACCGACGTCGAGGTCACGCACGATGAGAAGGGCAAGCCAATCGCGCTCTTGCATGGCCGGGCAAAACGGATCGCCGAATCGCTCGGCATCCTGGAGATCCCCCTGTCGCTTTCCCGCACCAACGAGACGGCTGTCGCAAACGCCATCGCGGTGACGGCGGCGACGCGCCCCGTCGTCGAGGAGAAGGTCACGCCTGCCCAGGAACTCGCGATGCGCTTCAGGGAGCTCCGCAGCATGCTGGATGACCTTGAACAGGACATCGAACAGGCTGACGAGGAGCCGGAGGACATCGATGCGTGAGCCCCTGGCACTCGTGCTCGGCGAAGATGACATCCGCGCGCTCGTTCCGCATCCCGCATGGGATACGAACAAGTACGCGCGGGGTACCGTGGGCGTCGTCGGCGGAAGCGCGGCGTATCCGGGAGCGCCCATCCTCGCCGCCAGTGCAGCCGCGCGCTGCGGAGCCGGCTACGTCCGTCTCGTGACGACGAGCGGAGCTACGGCCTGCGCCCACGCGCACCTTCTCTCCATTCCCGTTTCGGCATGCGACCAGGGAATCTGGGGCACGCTGTGCGCGACGTCGGCAATCCAGGCGGCGCAGGACCTCGCCAAAAGCGACGTGATCCTCGTCGGGCCGGGCATGGGCACTTCGGATGATTCGGAGCGTTTTCTCGAGGCGCTTTCGCAAGACCGCCCCATGGTCTTCGACGCCGACGCCCTCACCCTCATTGCCCGCAACCACGGTTTGCTCGACATGCCGGCGCGGCACCCGCGCATCCTCACGCCACACGAGGGGGAGGCCGCGCGCTTGCTGGGTCGTAAAATCGCCAATCGCAACGAGGACGCGCTGCAGATCGCCCGTGACTACGAGGCGACCGTCGTCCTCAAGGGCCCCGAGACGCTTGTCGCGACGCCGCTTGGCGAACTGCGCGCCGTCGCCGAAGGCGGCCCCGAGCTTGCCAAGGCCGGGACGGGCGACGTGCTCGGTGGCATGGTTGCGTCCTTTCTCGCGCAGGGGCTCGACGCGCTTGACGCCGCGACGCTCGCGGTGTCCGTCCACGGCCGTGCGGGCAGGGTCGCTGCATGCGAATTGAGCGTCCACGCGGTGATGCCTGAGGATATAATCTGTAAAATTGGTTCCGTTCTCCTGGATCTGGAAGCTGAGGACAACTCGTGAGCACGAACGAGGTCAACTATTTTGGGGCGCATCCCCGCGTGGGCGGTTCGCTCGGCGAAGATGCGATGAACGAGCATGAGCATATCGATCGCAATAAGCTCAAGCTCAAGGAATGCTATACCCGTGAGAACGTCCCGCGTGGGGCGTGGGTCGAGGTCGACCTGAACGCGATCGCGCACAACATCCGTGTCATTCGCAAGCGCGTCGGGCTCGACCGTCAGATCATGGCAATCGTCAAGGCGGACGGCTACGGGCACGGTTCCGTGCATGTGGCCCGCACGGCGCTTAAGGCAGGCGTCGACCAGCTCGCCGTCTCTTCGGTCGAGGAGGGCGTCGAGTTGCGCGAGCACGGCATCGAGGCTCCCATTCTCGTGCTCTCGCAGCCGCCCATGCGCGCCATTCCCTACGTTCTCGCGTACGATCTCATCCCCACGGTCATCACCGAGGAATTCGCTCTCGCCCTGGGCGAGGAAGCCGATCTCAACGGGATGGTCGCCAAGTATCACCTTGCAATCGATACGGGCATGAACCGCATCGGCATCTTCTATCTGGACGTGGTGGATTTTCTGCAGTCCATCAACTTCCATCGAGGTCTCGAGCTCGCGGGCGTCTTCACGCATTTCGCGACGGCGGACGAGGAGAGCGATTGGGATTTTCGCATGCAATTGCAGCGCTTCAACGAGGCGCTCCAGCTCATGCGTAACGCTCGCATCGATTACGGCCTCGCGCACAGCGCCAACTCCGCGGCGACGCAGCGCTATCCGGAAAGCTACTTCGACATGGTGCGCGTGGGTATCACGATGTACGGTCTTGCCCCGAGCCCCATTCTGCGCGAAAGCGACGATCTGCGTCCGGCGATGTCGGTCAAGGCCCAGATTATCCAGGTGCGCGAGCCCCAGATGGGCGAGGGCGTTTCATACGGTTTCAACTACCGTGTGGCAAGGCCCGTCCAGATCGCCACGGTGCCCATTGGCTATGCCGACGGCGTGCGTCGCATCCTGTCGGGCCGCATGCGCGTGCTCTACAAGGGACGTCCGTGCAGGCAGGTCGGCAACATCTGCATGGACATGATGATGATCGAGATACCACTCGACGCATCTGGCGAGAGGGCCGAGATCGGCGACGAGATCGTGATCCTGGGATCGCAAGGGGACTACGAGATCACCGCCGACATGATGGCCGACGAGATTGACACCATCAACTACGAACTCATCTGCATGTTCGGCGCGCGGCTTCCGCGCATCTACGTGTAGCGCATGACGAGAGGCGCGTGATGGCGATGGCGGAACCATTGACGGATATGGACGACCACATCCACAAGTCGCTGAGCGAGGCGTTGGCGGGTATCGACAATTGCCACAAGTGCGGGTTGGGTGACACGCGCACGAACGTCGTTCCCGGTGCGGGCAACCCGCGTGCCAAGGTCATGTTCATCGGCGAGGCGCCGGGCAAGAACGAGGACCTGCAAGGCGAGCCCTTCGTGGGCGCCGCGGGCAAGCTGCTCAACCAGATGCTCGAGCGCATAGGCCTCGCGCGCGAGGACATATACATCGCCAACATCCTCAAGTGCCGTCCCCCCGGCAATCGCGATCCCAAACCAGAGGAAATCGAGGTGTGCACGCCCTGGCTGCGCGAGCAGGTCAAGGCCGTGCATCCCACGGTGCTCGTGACCATGGGCAATTTCTCCACGAAGTTCATCCTGCAGACGAACACGGGCATTACGCGCCTGCGTGGAAAGATTCACGTCACGGGCCCGTTCAGGGTCATACCGACCTTCCATCCCGCGGCCGCGATATACGATCGCAGCAAGATCGGGGCAATCGAGCAGGACTTCGACCTGATCAAGCTCCTGCTCGACACCGATGCGGCACGCGAGAAGGCGGGACGAGACGATGAGGAGGCGAATCACGATTGATTCACTGTCGATGTAATTCCGTCGAGGACACCATGAGGCTGGGCGAGAAGGTCGCCGGGCTCGTGCAGATGAACGACTGCATCGTGTTGAGTGGCGACCTGGGCGCGGGCAAGACGCAATTCGCAAAGGGCTTTGCCGCCGGCCTCGGCGTCGATGACGACATCACGAGCCCCACCTTCAACATCCTGTTCGAGTATGTCGGCGACGAGTTGCCGCTGCTGCACTTCGACCTCTACAGGCTTGACGAGGAAGACGAGCTGACTGACATCGACTTCTTCGGCTTGCTCGAGAGCGGGGGTGTATGCCTGATCGAATGGGGCGACAAGTTCGCCGCCGTCATGCCCGAAGACCGCGTTGACGTCAGGATTCTCGTTTCCGATGACGAGACGCGCACGGTCGATATCTCGGGCAACGGCGCGCGAGGCGCGCAGCTGGAGGCGCAGCTCGCGAAGGTCCTCGATATCGCATCCTAGGAAAGTCACGGTACAATAGCCAGTCATGCAGCAAAACGATCCATATTCGGTACTCGGTGTCGCCCGGGGCGCCTCGAAGGAGGAGGTGACCAAGGCCTACCGCAAGCTTGCCAAGAAGTACCATCCGGACCTCAATCCCGGTGACGAGCAAGCTGCGAAGAAGATGGCCGAGGTGAATGCCGCCTACGATTCCATCATGAACGGCACGCCCTATGGCCCGCGTGCGAGCGCGGGCAATCCCTATGGCGGCCAGGGTGCGGCTGGCAATCCGTATGCCGGCTATGGCAGCGGACAGGGCGGCCAGGGTGGCCAGCAGCAAGGTGGATGGTACTACGGTCCGTTCGCCGGGGGTGGCCAGCAGCAAGGCGGCGGGCAATACTACGATCCGTTCGAGGAGATGTTTCGCCAGTGGCAGCAGGCGACCGATTCCGATGCCTACCGCGAAGCGCGCGAGGAACAGCAGCGCCAACAGCGCGAGCAGGCGCGCAATACGGCGAATGGTTGCTTCAGGTGGGTCATGCTCATACTCATCATCAACCTCGCCCTCAACATCTTCATGGGCGGATGCTCGGCATGGCGTAACTCGCTGCTCTTCCCCAATGCAAGCACGACGTCAAAGGAGGCGGCGCCGCCCCTCAACGCCAACGGCGGTTCCGGGGATACGGGCTCGTCATCGTCAAGCAGCTCGGCGGCCACCACGCAGAGACCTTTCTCGTTTGACGTGATAGATCGCGCAAGCACCGTTACCTACACGGTCGACTTGCCGCACGAATGATGCCGCATGTGAGATGCGCATGTTCTCGCGGTTCAGGAAAAACGAGGATGCTCGGCAGGAGATGAAGCTGCGCTCTGCCGCGACCGCGCTCGCCGCGGTGGCGGTCATCATCCTGGGCGCGGGGTTCTTCATGTTGGTCGCGTTGGCGAGCGGGTATATCAAGACGACCGGCACGTACACGACGACGAAGCTCGTTGCGGGAAGCTACTCGAGCACCGTCGAATGCTCGGGCAGCATCGAGCCGATCCGCGTGACGGACGTGAACACGAAGGCCACCGGGACGGTCACGGCCGTTTACGTGCAAGATGGCCAATACGTGAAGCAGGGCACGGTACTGTTCGAGATTCAGGATGCTGGCGCGGACGCGCAGGCGATAACGGCCAGCGTCTCGGGTACGGTGATGAACATGATGGTTGCGATGGGCATGACGAGCGATCAGCTCGCGCAGGCGGGCATGGCGATGCAGATCGCGGACATGAACGTGCTCGTTGGCGTTGTGCAGGTGCCGGAGTACGTCTCGGTGCTTCTCGAGGATGGCCAGTACGCGAACGTCACTTCCACCGTGACCCCCGGAGTTCACTACAAGGGGATGCTCACGGGTCTTTCGAAGGACTCCGGTTCGTCGTCTTTGACCAGCAGCGGGCAGGCGCTTTACGATGCGTCGATCATGTTCGACGATCCGGGAAGCCTCAAGGTGGGTGACCCCATCGACGCCCAGATGCGCATCGATGATTTCGGACAGGTGTTCTACGTGCCCGCGAATGCCGTGCGCGAGATAGACGGTACGGCGTACGTCGATATAGTACGCTCGAACGGCACGATCGAGCAGCATCAGGTCGAGCTGCTGGGCACGGGCGATGACGGCCGCAAGATCATCAAGGGCGACGTGCTGACGAGCGAAACGACCATCCGGGCCGATTTGGGCGAGTAGGAGAGGGACATGAGGGCATTGGCGCTCGATACCGCGAGCACGCAGACGGTGCTCGCGCTGGCGGATCTCGACGAGGTTTCGGGAGAGGCCACCCTGCTCGCATCATGCCAGGTCGATGCGCCGCGGCAGGCCAACCAGGTCCTGCTCGCACGGGCCGCCCTCCTGCTCGAGGAAGCCGGGCTCGTGACGGGTGATGTCGATGCCGTCGCCGTGGGCCGCGGCCCCGGGTCGTTCACCGGCGTGCGCATCGGCGTGGCGACTGCCAAGGGAATCGCCTGCGGCCTGGGGGTTGCGCTGTACGGAGTCTCCACGCTCGATTCGGTCGCATGGCGTGCCTGGCGTGCCGGCGTGCGTGGCAGGCTGGGCGTCGTGGCCGACGCCATGCGCAAGGAAGTGTATCCCGTGCGCTACGAGCTTGATGACGCGGGCGTTACGCGATTGGAGCCCGACACGGTGGCCAAGCCGGCGCAAGTCGCGCAGGCGTGGGCTGGTGAGGAAGACGACATCACGCTCACGGGCGATGGGCTGCTGAAGTACGCCGAATTCTTCGAGGGGGCACCGTTCGCGCTTGCGCCCGAGGAACTCTGGCTGCCCGATGGCCAGGCTCTCGTCAGCGCGTTTGCGCGGGCATTCGCGACGGGGAAGGCCGGGTCGGGAGATGCCGCGGCCCTCGTCCCCGTCTACACGCGCCTGTCGGACGCCGAGGAGAACGAGCAGGCGCGTCTGGCCAAGATGACCGACCCACGCGATGCGCAGAAGCGCGAGCGTCTGCAGCGCGAGATCGAGCGCACCGATCGTGCGATGCGCGTTTCCCGGCCCAAATCCGAGGGTGCGACCGAAGGTGCCGCAACGTATGAGCCTCCCTTCATCCTCGCAATCGAGAGCTCATGCGACGAGACGGCCGCCGCCGTCATCGATGGCGGGCGTGACGTGCTCGCGGATTGCATCGCGAGTCAAATCGACTTTCACAAGCGCTTTGGGGGCGTCGTCCCCGAAATCGCTTCGCGCAAGCACACCGAGGCCATCGTGCCGACGGTCATGTACACGATGGAGCAGGCTGGTCTGGGCTTCGGTGACCTTTCCGCCGTGGCATGCACCATCGGACCGGGTCTGGTGGGTGCGCTCGTCGTTGGCGTGGCCTTTGCCAAGGGGCTGTGCTTCGCGACGGGGCTACCCTTCATCGGCGTGAACCATCTCGAGGGGCATCTCTACGCGAATCGCTACGTCGATCCCACGATCGAGCCGCCATTTGTCGCGTTGCTCGTGAGCGGCGGGCATACCATGCTCGTGCACGTGAGGGGTTGGGGCGACTATGAGGTGCTGGGCAGCACGCTCGACGATGCCGTGGGCGAGGCGTTTGACAAGGTCGCCAAGGCCCTCGAACTGGGGTATCCCGGTGGCCCCGTTCTGAGCAGGTACGCGAAGGACGGAGATGCGAAGGCCATCGCGTTTCCGCGCGCGATGATGCATAGCGGGGACCTGCGGTTCTCGCTTTCGGGTCTCAAGACAGCCGTCATCACGTACATCAACGAGCAGAACAAGGCGGGCATGTCCATCGATATCCCCGATCTCGCGGCGAGCTTCACCGCGGCTGTCGTGGACGTCCTCGTGGCCAAATCGCTCGATGCATGCAAGCAGACGGGCTCGCGCGTCCTGTGCATTGGCGGAGGCGTCGCGGCCAATCCCGACTTGCGCGAGGCGCTTGCGGCAAGCCTCGGCAAACGTGGAATCCGCGTCATCATGCCCGAGCTCTCGGACTGTGCGGACAACGCCTCCATGATCGCCTCGGTTGGCCTCGACCTCTTCGAGGCGGGTGAGCGCACCGGGCTCGATGCCGACCCCCAAGCTCACATGCCCCTGCGCACGAGGGAATAATGGACGAGATGATGTGCCAGGAGGTCTGACCCCTGGCACAGTACTGACCAGACAAAAGCGCCCCGGTGACAATCGTCTGGTCAGGTCCGGCCCTCTGCTTCATGCCTATAAGGTTCCTACAAGGAAATCTAAGTGCAGCATTGATAGATAATTTCTTACGGAATGTTAACAAGCATGGTCTCGGGAGATGCTGCGGTCTATTATCAGAGAGTCAATTTTTCGCAGCTCTCAACGAGGAGGCACCAAAGATGAATTTGAAGCCGCTGGGCGATCGAGTCATCATCAAGCAGGATGAGGCGGAAGAGACCACCGCATCCGGTCTGATTCTCACGAGCAATTCCAAGGAAAAGCCGCAACGCGGCAAGGTCATCGCCGTTGGCGAGGGCAAGTACGATCATGGCAAGCTCATCCCGGTTTCCGTCAAGCCGGGCGATACCGTTATCTACGGCAAGTACGGCGGACAGGACGTCACCGTCGATGGCGAGGAATACGTCATCCTGCGTGCCGATGACCTGTACGCAGTTGTCGACTAAACATCACATGTGAAAGGAATGATCATCAATGGCTGCTAAGAACATTAGCTTTGGTTCCGATGCGCGCAGCGCCCTTGCCGCCGGCGCATCCAAACTCGCCGATGCCGTCAAGGTCACGCTTGGCCCCAAGGGCCGTTACGTCGCCTGCGAGCGCAGCTTCGGTGCACCGCTCATCACCAACGATGGCGTGACCGTCGCCAAGGAGATCGAGCTCGAAGACAAGGTCGAGAACATGGGCGCGCAGCTCATCCGCGAGGCCGCCGTCAAGACCAACGACGTTGCCGGTGACGGCACCACCACTGCCACGCTTCTCGCCGATGTCATGATTCGCGACGGTCTCAAGAACGTGACCGCCGGCGCCAATCCCATCGCCATCCGCACGGGCATGAACAAGGCCGTCGACGCATTGGTCGAGAAGGTCAAGAAGGACGCCAAGGAGGTCAAGACCTTCGACGAGATCAAGAACGTCGGCGCCATCTCCGCGGGCGATCCGCAGATTGGCGAGAAGATTGCCGACGCCATGGAGAAGGTCGGCAAGGACGGCGTCATCACCGTCGAGGATTCCAACACCTTCGGCATCGACATCGACGTCGTGGAGGGTATGGAGTTCGACAAGGGCTATCTGAGCCCCTACATGGTCAACAACACCGAGACCATGAAGGCCGAGCTTTCCAACCCCTACATCCTCATCACCGACCAGAAGATCTCCACCATCCAGGACATCCTGCCGCTGCTCGAGGGCATCATGCAGTCCGGCAAGCCGCTCCTCATCATTGCCGAGGACGTGGAGAGCGAGGCGCTGGCCACGCTCGTCCTCAACAAGATTCGCGGCACGCTCAACGTCGTCGCCGTCAAGGCTCCCGGCTTCGGTGATCGCCGCAAGCGCATGCTCGAGGACATCGCCATCGTCACCGGCGGCCAGCCCATCATGGAGGAGCTCGGTGTCGCGCTTTCCGATGTCACGCTCGACATGCTCGGCACCGCCAAGAGCGTCAAGGTGACCAAGGACGCCACGACCATCGTCGATGGTGCGGGCAAGAAGGCCGACATCGAGGAGCGCATCAACACCATCAACGCGCAGATCGAGGAGACCAGCTCCGATTTCGATCGCGAGAAGCTCCAGGAGCGCAAAGCCAAGCTTTCCGGCGGTGTTGCCGTCATCAAGGTCGGCGCCGCGACCGAGGCCGAGCTCAAGGAGACCAAGTCTCGTATCGACGATGCGCTGCAGGCCACGCATGCGGCTGTCGAGGAGGGCATCGTCGCCGGCGGCGGCGCCGCGCTCATCGATGCCATGACCGTTCTCGACGATCTCAAGGCCGAGGACGTCGACGAGCAGGTCGGCATCAACATCGTGAGCAAGGCTTGTGAGGCCCCGATGCGCGCCATTGCCGAGAACTCCGGCTTCGAGGGCTCTGTCGTCATCGACAAGATCAAGAACTCCAAGACCGGCTATGGCCTGAACGCCGCGACTGGCGAGTACGGCAAGATGATCGACATGGGTGTCATCGACCCGGTCAAGGTCGTCCGTTCCGCGCTGCAAAACGCCACCTCCGTGGCAACCATGCTGCTCATCACGGCTGCCACCGTGTCCGATGTCCCCAAGGAAGGCCCGGACATGGCCGAGATGGCCGCTGCCATGCAGGGTGCCGGCGGCATGATGTAAGTCTCGCGATATATCGCAACGACTCGGAGGAAGGGTTCGCGTTATGCGGGCCCTTCTTTTATTGTTCCTTTGGCTTCACGGTGACCGTGAGGATGGAGATCACGACGAGCAGCGCGCCGATTGCCTGGAAGCCATCGATGGTCTCGCCGAGGATGAGCCAGGCGAGTAACAGTGACGAGGGTGTCTCGATGATGCTGATGATGGAGGCCTTGGTTGCGCCAATGCGCCCGATGGCGAAGATGTAGAGCACGATGGGTAAGATGGTGGCGAGTATGGACAGGCCGCTTCCGAGTGCGATTTCTCTCGGGCCGATGAGGGTCAGCCCACCGAGCTCGCCGGCGAAGAAGACGAGTGACCCCGCAAGGCACACGAGCGAAATCGTGAAGGTCGCCGTGAACGAGCTCTCGACCCGTGCCGTCTTCTGTATGAGTACGGAGTAGATCGCGAACGAGATGCAGGCTCCGATGGCGAGGGCGACGCCGAGGAGGTCGATCGTGCCCTGCCCGGGAGAGAGCACTCCCGAAATGAGGACGATGCCGCACAGCGAGAGTGCGAGCGCGATGACGATGCGTGCCGTGAGCCTCTCGTGAAAGACGAAGACGTTCATGACGGCGACGATGGCGGGAAACGTGTAGAAGAGGACGGTCGTCAAGCCGGCGCTGATGCGTTCGACTGCGAGGAAGTACAGCCAGGCGGAGAGGAAGAAGAAGATCGATTGCACGTACACGGCGGGCTGGCGGCTGATGAACTTGCGCTCGTGGAAAAGGAGTATGTAGAGCTCGAGAAAGATCACGGTGCAGATGAAGCGCAGCACCATGACGAGTTGCGCATCCAGGCCGGATTCGTAGAGCAACTTGGCGAAGATGCCCATGGTTGCGTAGAGCACTGCCTGTATGATGCCGGCAATGTATCCGGCTGCCTGCGATTGAGCCTTGTCCATGGGGCCCTCAGTGGGTCGTACGCATCACGGTCGCGCTCATGCGGGCGACGAGATTGCCGGGCTCGTCGAAGAGATCGACCGTGAAGAAGGCGAGGTTGCGACCGAGCTTGTCGGGATAGGCGACGGCCTTGAGCGTGTTGCCCTTGACGCGACGCATGTGTGCGATGCTGGAATTGGTCGAGGCCGATGGCGGCTGGTTGACGTTGCTCGCGACAGCGAGCGCGTAATCTGCGAGCGAGAAGAAGACCCCGCCCATCACGAAGCCCTGGGCGTTGTGATGGCGGTCATCGATTTCCATGCTCACGGTCGCGACGCCGGTTTCGAAGTCGTAGTCGTCGATGGTCGCCCCCAGGCATTTGCGCGCGAACTCGTCGTCGGCGAAGTACACGCGAATGTCCTCGATGCTGTCGAAATCCACGGTGGCTCCTCTTTTCTCGCGGATAGTACCACCAGTGTAGACCAACAGATAACGTCTTGGTACATGTGTTCGGGATTGACGTGTCCGAGATGCCCGAAAACGCATTATTCGCTAGAATAAGGGCGCATGGTCGTAGTTAAGGAGCCGCGCAACAAAAATGTTTACCGTGATCAGCATTCTGCTCGTCATCTTTTTCCTCTTGATGAACGCCTTCTTCGTCATCGCAGAATTCGCCTTGGTACGTGTCCGCAAGTCGCAGATCGAACTCGCCGTCGAAGAGAAGAAGCCCGGCGCGCGAGCTGCCAAGAAAATCGCCGAAAACATAAACGCGTATCTCTCGGCCTGCCAGCTTGGCATCACGCTTGCGTCGCTTGCCATAGGCTGGCTGGGAGAGCCTGCCGTGTCCGCGGTTCTCGAGATGCCGCTTCTCGCAGCGGGGCTACCCGAGAGCACCATCTATCCCATTTGCGTCGGCGTCGGCTTCTTCATCGTGACGACGCTGCACGTCGTGGTGGGTGAGCTCATTCCCAAGTCCTTTGCGATCTTCTCGACCGAGAAGTACGCGTTGGCGACCGCGGGTCCCCTCGCGCTCTTCTACAAGATTACCTATCCGTTCATGTGGCTGTTCAACGGAATAACCAACCTCGTCGTCCGTGCGACCGGTCATGATCCGGCAAAGGAGCACGAGGTCTACACCGACGAGGAGATCAAGCTGCTCATCGACGAGTCGACGGAAAGCGGCCTCATCGACCCCGAGCAAAACGAGTACGTCGACAACATCTTCGACTTGGGAGACAAGGACGCCGAGGCCATCATGACCCCGCGCATGGACATGATTTGCCTCGACACCGAAGACACGCTCGAGGAGAATCTCGAACTCATCCACGAGCACAAGTACACGCGCTATCCTGTGTGCAGCGGGTCCAAGGATAACGTCATCGGGTTCGTGCACGTGAAGGACCTCTTCGACCAGGAGCGGGGCCTGCCCCTCGAGGACTGGAACATCCGCGAGCTTCCCGCGGTGCCCGAGACGCTGCCCATCGCACGCCTGCTCGACACGCTGAGGGAAAACCGTACGGGCATCTGCCAGGTAATCGACGAGCATGGTGGCACGGCCGGAATTGTGACCATGTCAGACGTGTTCGAGCAGATCGTGGGCCGTGTCGATGACGAGTACTATCACGACGACGAGGAAGAGGAGGTCGTCGAGCTTTCCGACGGCAACTTCGAGATTGACGGTGCGCTTGCCATCGACGACCTCGAGGAGATCATCGGGTTCAGGCCCGAGCAAGCCGACGAGGTCGAGACCGTGGGCGGCCTGTTCATGGCGCTTACCGATGACATTCCCGACGAGGGCGATGTCGCGGAGATGGACCACTACGACAAGCATGTCAAGTTCACCGTGCTGAGCATGGATCGCCATCGCATCGACAAGATCAGGTGCGTCGTCACCGTGGCCGAGTCCGAGGACGAAGAGGACTAGGCGGGAACGCGGCGAAAAAGTTCTTGCATTTTCATGTGTCCGCGCGTAATATAATCAAACGCGCTTGAAGCGCACTGCTCAACATATTGCGGGGTGGAGCAGTCTGGTAGCTCGCCGGGCTCATAACCCGGAGGTCGTCAGTTCAAATCTGGCCCCCGCGACCAAGAAACCGTAGGTCAGAGGCTATTTTCTCTGACCTGCTTTTTCTTCTTTCCTAAGAAAGCTCATAAAATGGGACAAAAACGGGGCAACTGAATTGTTTCTGAAGGGATCAGTCCCGAAAGTCCTATCTTTCGAATCCGTGCTCTCCGCCCGTTCCGCGCTCAGAATCAACGGAGGGGCGAATGAAAGGTCAGCTCGCCGATTAGATGCTCTCCCCAGGAGTATTCGGAGAGGAATTCTCCCTCGAATTGGCTTCTGAAGCCCATCGTCTCGTCTTTCCACTCGTAGAAATCGCAATCGAACAGGTCCGTGTTGGCCATCTGCCCACGGGCGGTCGAGATCAGCAGATCGTCGAGGCCGTATTTCTCGAGTGAGTTCCTCAGGCGTCTGAGGGCGTTGTAGTAGACACCCATGGATTCGTTGTCGCAGGGACGGTCCTCCCAAATCGTGCTGTAGATCTCCTCGTTGCCGATCTCCTTGCCGCATCTCGTGACGACCAAGGCGAGGATCTCCTTCGCCTTTCCAGTGAGCGGAACGGGCTTGCCATCCTTCTTGACGACGAAGCGACCGAAGGTCTGTATGTAGATGCTCTTGCCTTGTCGGCCGGCTATCAGCCTGAGCCTTCCCATCATTTTTTCGAGCACCTCGGTCGTATAGGGTTTGACGACGTAGTAGTCGACGCCCACCCGGTTAGCCTCGAAGATGTAGCTCTCGTAGGCGGTTACGGGAACGATGAGAACGTCGCTGCGTATCTCCTTCAACCTATGGGCGAGTTCGAACCCGTCCATGTCGGGCATCTCCACGTCGAGAAAGGCCGCCTCGATTTCGTTGTCACGGGAAAAGGCGATGGCACTTTCGGCATCTGTGAAACGCCCTACGACGTCGAGGTCGGAGATGTTCTTTGCCAGGCGCACGAACTTGCGCACCATCAACGGCTCATCATCGACGATAATCGCCCTTATCATCCGGCACCCCCTTTGGGTATGCGTACCGTCATCGTCGTCCCGCGGTCAGGCACGCTTTCGGCATCCAGAGACGCCCCCATGATATGCTCGAGCCTGAAACGGATGTTTCGCAGTCCCGTAGAATCGGCTTCTCCGCGAGAGACGGACTCCTCGTACGCCGCCATGTCGAACCCGACACCTGTGTCCTCGACCTGCACGACCCATGCCTTGTCTTCTGACCAGGTCCGGAGCGTGACAGAGCCTCCCTGGGGACCCCGACGGTACACGCCGTGCCTGATGGCGTTTTCGACGAGGGGCTGGATACTGAGCGAAAGCACGTCAAACTGGGTCTTGTCGAGCTCGTATCGCATGTCGAGGCGATCGCCCAGACGCATCTTCTCTATGTTCGCGTAGGCCACGATGTTATCGAGTTCCTGCGAGAAGGGGATGAGGTGGTCACCATCCATGGCCTTGATGCATCCGCGCAGATGCATCGTGAAGTCCTCGAGGAGGACGGCTGCCCGACCTGGGTCATCGAGCATGATCTCCTGGATTGAGCCGAGCGCGTTGTAGATGAAATGGGGTCGCATCTGGCTGGTCGAGTTGTATATGCGACTTAGCTCGAGCGCGGTCTTGAGCTCCTCGAGTTTCTTTTCCTGCTGCTGCTGCTCCGTAAGGTCGTAAATCACGCACAGGACGTGCACATCGCCCGTTGTCTTTTCACGGTAAAGGTAGAACACGGCACGGCAGGGAATCGCTTCCTGCTCTGCTGTCATGGCCGAGAAGAGCACCGATGTGCGACCGTCGCCCTTCTCGAAGCAGGCGAGCAAGTTGTTTCTACTGCTCGTGCTCAGGAACTTTTCCCGGTTTTCGCATATCAGGTTTTCGGCGACCCACATTCGAAAGGCGGTATAGCTGGGGATTTCGTCTGGCGAGGGGACGGCCCCGAGTCGTGAATCCGACCGTCCCCTCATGTCAGTTGATCGCTCGAGTACGCTATCGATTGAGAGGTTCGCTTCGATGCAGGCAGCTGCCGTTGCGAGGATGGCGGCCAGGTAATTCGCGCTCTTCTGGCGTTCGAAAGACAGCTCGTTTTCGCGGGCGACATTCTGTCGAAGGACTTCGTCGACGTCGCGCACGCCCATGAGAACGTGGTCTTTCCCGTCGATATTGGCGAGAGTCGCGCGAAGTTGATGGTATACCTGGCGCCCGTTGCGAGAAGTCCTGTACACGAACGAGTGACGCTTCTTGTTGCGAACGCCGTCTTCGAGCACCTCCCGGGACAGCATGTGCATGACGCGGCTTCGATCATCGGGGACGACAGCTCGATCAATCTCGCGAACCAGGGCGACGAAAAAATCACCGCCGTTCTTCATGAGCTTCAGACTATGGCCCGTCTCGCTTTCGCAATAGACGCTATATCCAGACGTTTCCAAGTCGAGGTCGCAGATGCTCTCGTAGTTCTCGAAGAGGGCGTTTACCAGCGCCTCGTAGGGAATCGTCCGGCCTTCTTCGGACTCTGTCATGTTCCGCTTTCTGGTTGGTGGATTGCGCGTTCCCAAAATTATAGGTCCCTTCGGGTTGCCGCGAAGAGCGCGCAGCTCGCGGTAAAGATGGTTGCCAGGACGAATGCGAAGCGTGCGAGCCCGTCACCTGTCTTGGGAGGTGCAGGCGTTTCTGACGACGTGGAATCTGGCTTGGGTTTGTCCGGTGCATGTCGGTCGGTCACGTCAGGGTCGTCAGTTGGGTCGGGGTCGTCAGTTGGGTCGGGGTCGTCAGTTGGCGGCAAGTCACTTCCGCTCTCTTCGTTCACGATTGTCTTGACGGCGATCTTTTCGCTGTCGAAGTCGCTGGGGTTTACGAGGATGGGCTCTTCGAGGGACATGTATCCATCGGGTGCTTGCGTCTCCTCTATTCGATATGTGCCCTTCAGCAGACCGCTCACTTCGGCTTTGCCTTCGGCATCTGTCGTGATAGTTCCGACGACTTGGCCGTTTGCGTCTCGAATCACGTTGAAGACTGCCCCTGCAAGCGCGTTTCCGTTCCGGTCCTCTTTGAGGATGCGGATGGTGAAAACGTATCCTTCGGCGGATCCGCCGGCGGCGAAGTAATACGTGTCCGCCGAAGTCGTGCGCGAGACTGCGTTCGTGCCCCTGATGGCCGCGTCATTTCTAATGACCTCGCCGTCCGCAAGATCATATGATGCCTCTGCGGTATACCGAATAATGAATCCATCCGTGGCGGCGATGTCTCCCAGATTCAGGGTAAATGATCCGTCTTCGTTCCACACAACATTGTAGGCAGAGGTCACGTCAGACCGGTTTTCCAGTCGCCAGTCTCCGTGCACTATGGTCCAGGCGCCCTTCATGATGACAAGGGAATCCGGCAGTACGGCAAATCCGGCGCTGGCGATCTTGTCCGTGATGGTGGCGTTGTTGATCGCCTCTCCCTTCGTGTTGACGTAAAGCTGGTAGCGGATGGCCCGATCGCCTATTTCGGCAACCTGCCAACCGCTTTTCGTCAGGTAGCTGCCGGTTGGGTCTTTGATGCCGATGAAGTGGAGTGTGTTTCCGATAATCGTCGTTCCGCTCACGTCAATCTCAATCGGGATGTATTCCTCTTTGTCGACGTTATTTCGGGCAATCTGAACGTAGAAGTAGAAGCTCCCCGTGATGTCGGAGTTGTTCTCCACGAACTCCGTGTAGGTCAGCGTGAGCGTCTTCGTGCCGCCATCGATCGTGGCGTTTGCGACCACGTTCCCACCCGCATCTTTGATTTCGAAGCTCGACGTCTGATTGAACTTCAGCTTGTCGGGAAGCTTCATTGTCGTGGTATCCCCGGCGTGGACCGTTCCGTTCGGAAGGGCGAACTCCGCATGCAGGCGAAAGACATCCCATTGGCCGGTATCCCCCTGCGGTCCGCTTCCGTCATGGGTCTGCGCTTCGATTTTGGTGATAACGCCATTTTGGATTGTCCGCGTCTTGCCTTGCGCATCGCTCGCGAGGGCGCTTCCGGCTCCTCCAAGACAAATGAGAACGAGAAGGATGCTGACTATGACCGAGGTCAAGCGGGGACGGCTTCCTCCCTTGTTGCGTCTGCGCATCTTTCCTCCGTAAGCCGCGGTCGATATAACGATGTTGCTGGCTATGCGAAGGCTGGCCGTCTCGGCAGTTTGCCATCTCTGTCAGCAACGCCCGCGTCCCGCTTGATGGCGGGATCAAGGCAGCGGCAGCGTAGCAAAGGAGGACTCACGGCCTACAAACGCGCTCTGGACATACTGTTTCATTCTCGTCTCATGGCATGGGAAGTCGTTGACCCAAATTCAGCTCCGCGATTGCGAGATCGTAAAGGAAGGCGGGCCCTCGGGATGACCCGATGACCCGCCTGCTGGAGCTTGGACGCCGGCGATTGCCGGCTTGCGTCCTATTAGTCGCGGAGCTCCTCGGCTTCCTTCTCCTGCTCCTTGGCCTCGTCGACGGAGATGGTCTCGTCGGCGTCGCTCTCGAAGCTCTCGAACTCCACGCTCTTGCCCTTTTCTTCTGCCATGACAATCACCCTTCCAAATCATCGTACGTACGCTTGATGCTGATGGCGCTGGGTGCTTTGGCCGCCTGTAGGCCGGATTGAAGTCTCCTGCCAATGGCTACCGCGGCGCTCATTTCCTCACACCGATAATATAATACCACTTACGGAATGTATGTGAGAAAAAGCATTGAAATTATTTGGAATTATGACTGTTCCTATGCTATGGGGATGCGGATAACGGTCTTGAGCTTTTCGGGTGCACAACGGCGCGGGTCGGAGAGGTAGATCTCGTGGTGCAGGCGTGTGTCCGTCAAATCAATGGTACGGCCCTGTTCTTCGGCAAAGCGGTGCATGGCCTCGATAGTCACCGGCTCGTCGTCGTAGGGACCGATGTGCATGCACTGGACGCAAAGTCTCTCGTCTATCGTCAGGAATTCGGCAGGTGAATAGTCCTCGCCCTTCTTCTCCGCCGCGATGTTCTTTGCTCGCTCGAAGACGTCCGACGTCACGAATTCGGGAAGGCGGATGCAGCTTATCCACTCGAACTCGTCCTTGCGCGACAGATCGAATGCCCCGTCGGTGCCGGCCTGCTTCCAGAAGCCCTCGAGCGGCGGCACGACGTAGGGAAAGTAGCCATCGATGTCCCAGTCCGATTTGGGAGACATCTTGATGGTGAAGGAAATGCCGTAGAGCAGCTGCATGGCATGCTGGTATGCACCGCCCTCGACGTTGGGGTTGCCCGCACCGCGTACGGCGACGTAGCTGGCAGGCGGTACGTCGATGAGCGAAGGTGTCTTCTTGGGCTGGTAGAGCTCCTTGCATTCTTTCTTGTAGTCGAATGCCATGGATTCGCCTCTCTTAGATGATCGGGTCGAATGTGTGCTGCCTTGTCATGATAGCGCAAGCTCGCATCGTTACTTGGATAGAGACGCCGAGCGACTGCCGTGCACGTTTCTTTCGATTATGCGAAGCGCATGGTGGCCTGCTGCACGTTTTTTGCGAAAGTGCGAGACCGGTTCTTCGTCTAGCCTCACATTATCGAAGAAAACAGGCCCTCATGTCATTTCGACTTCGCACAATCGAAAAAACGCGCAAGCGAGGAGATTCCGTCTCACACTTTCGCAGTTTTCTTGCACGCGTAGGTCGAAGATGCGAGTATTCCTCCGATCACATGAAGACGGAGGCCTCGGCGGCGCGTCACATGAGCGGCTCGACCATGATGATGTCGCCGGGGGAGGGCATCGTGGCCGATGCGCCAGCTGGTAGCATGTAGAGTGCGTTTGCGCCGTATGTCTGGGGCGACCCGGGACGGCCGGGTAGCGGGGTTGCCACCAGGCACCCGTCGGCGTCGGGGGCAAGCTCGAGGAACTTGATCGAGAAGAACTCCTCACCCGGCCGTGTCGCCTCTGCCGGACGCTCTTCGCCTGACAGCGGACGGCCGTCCTCTTCCGCCCGCTTGTGCATCTTGCCCTTGGGAAACTCGGCGCCAAGTCGTGCGGGAACGAGCGTGGGATTTGGATCTAATCCCTGGAATTTCCGCATGATCGGCAGCAAGTAGAAATTCAGGGTGAAGGACGCCCCCGCGCTCGGCCCGGAAATACCCACGATGGGCGTATCGCCCACGATGGCATACGAGCTGTGATGTCCTGGTCCGTGGTTGGTCTGATGGCAGATGATGCGCCCCATCTCTTCGAGCACCTCCACGGACCAGTCATCTGAGCCTTTCGATGAGCCGGCGTTGAGCACGACGATGTCGGCAACGGCACACGCCCGCTCGACGGCGGTCTGGATTGCATCCCGGTCATCGGGAACGATATCAAAGGGCACGTAGACGCCGCCCCATTGCTCGACTTTACCCTTTACGACGATGCTGTTCGATTCGTAGACCCGTCCCGCGCCCGCGAATCTGTCCGGCGCGCGCTTCGAGAACGGGACGTTCGGAGAGACGAGCTCGTTGCCCGTCGGGATGAAGGCAACGCGCGGCCTTGCCATCACCTCGACCGAGGAATGTCCGGCGCTGGCGATGCGCGCGGCCACATCTGGGGTAATGATGCAAGGGGCGGCAACGGCGATATCGCTCGCCTTCATCTTCGACCCCGCTGCTCGCGTACCCGCGAACCTTTCGGAGGGCGCCGCGAGTATGGTGACGCGCTCCTCGTCGTCGGATACCTCGACGTGCTCGATCACGATTGCCGTGTCAAATCCCTCTGGCATGGCGACGCCTGTGTTCGCGAACTCCCAGTCGATACCTCGAACCCACGAGCTGGTATCGGGAACGGCACCCGGCTCGAGGTCGGCAAAGTCGTCCCATTTGACGGCTATCGAGTCGAGCGCGCACGTGAGTGCCGAGGGAACGTCGCTCTTGCAGGTGATGTCTCGTGACAGGACGCGGCCATATGCGTCCTCGAGGGCGACTCGTTCGGGCCGGATTTTGCCAGATGACGCGGAGAGCGCATCGGTCATTTCCGCAACCGCTTCCTGACGGGATAGTTCGACATGCAGCGAGTGATCTCTCATCTTCTTCTCCAAAATCAACGTCATGTTCGCGGCGCAATCATGTTCCGTGGCTTGGCCCATGCCCCCGGCATCCATTGTATTGCGCCGGGGGCAGCATCGTAAATTGCAGTTGCGCCCTATTTGGGAAGCGCGCCCGTGAGCAACTCGCTCATCTCGGCATCCGAGAGGTCGTAGTTGTACATCGTCTTGTAGTAGTCCCTCGTGACGTCCTCGATGCTGTCATCGAAGGCATTGGGATAGAGCAGCCTGGGAAGCCATTGCATGCCCATGAGCTGATTTACGGTCGGGGGATTGTTCATCCAGCACCAGGGATTGTTCGGCACTTCGTAATAGTTGTCGTTCGCGATGGCGGAGATGCCCTGCCATGCCAGGTCATCACCCACGGTGTTGTAGATGCTTCCCTTCTGGAAGATGATCAGGTCGGGATTCCAGAGGGCAATTTGCTCGAGGCTGATCTCGTTTCCGTTGCCCTTGCCGGACACGTCGTTCACGACCACGACGTTGTTGGCGACCATGTCGATGACCTGCGCTTGGACGGATGTCTTCGCAATGGCGTTCAGTCCGTTTTCGCCAAGCAGGTAGGCCATGTTGACGCGCTGGGATTCGGGAATCGTCTTCATCGTGTCCTCGACCTTGGAGTACACGCGATTGCAATACTCGGAGAGCTGATTGCCACGCTCCTCCATGCCGAGTAACTCGCCGAGGGTCTTGTACGCCGAGCCATAGTCCTCCAGATAGGCTTCGACGAACACGACCGGTATGCCGAGCTGCTCCTGCAGGGCATCGAGGCTCTCCTTCGTGTCCTTCTTCACCTCGCCTGTATCGATGATGACCTGCGGTTTGGCTGCAGCAACTGCCTCGCGGTTGAAGTCGTCCTTGGCTCCCAGAACCGCGCCGAAGACAGGATAGTCCTTGAACTTGTCGCCGAAGATCTTGAGCTGATCATCGTTGAGCGGCTGGGAGAGGCCGACCATCTTGTCCGGTGCCATCGTGAGCAATACCTGCTGGGCCGTATGTCCCGACGGACAGATTCTCTCCAGGTTCTTTGGCAGCTCGACTTGACGGCCAAGCGAGTCGGTGAATGTCCACGTTTCCTCAGACGAACCGCCCGAGCCTCCGCTGCCCGAGCAGCCGACGAGGCCGATGGCCCCCAGGCTCAATGCGACGGTGCATGCGAGGGCGAGTATCACGCCTCCGATTCTTTTCAGCGCCTTTCCCTTACCGTGTCTCATGGTTCATCCTTTCCTGTTGTGTTTCCACTTCGCTTCGAGGCACGCAGACGCGCACCCTATCGCCATAGAGAGAGTTGACCTCGACATCGACGCTGTAGAGGCCGCTAATGAGCTCGGAGGTAATCACGTCGTGGGGAGGGCCGTACGCATCGATGCGGCCGTCTTTCAAGACGAGCGTCCTGTCGGAATACAGAAACGCGTGGTCGGGGTTATGCGTGGACTGTATGATGGAGAGCCCTTCCCGGGCGAGCTGGCGTACGCAGGAGAGCACGCGCACGGTGTTGCCGTAGTCTAGGGCGCTCGTGGGTTCGTCCATGACGATCGTACGGGCGTTTTGGGCAAGCGCTCTCGCTATGAGAACGAGCTGTTGCTCTCCGCCCGATATCTGCGTGTACATACGGTGGGCGAAATCGGCGATCCCTATGCGGTCGAGCGCATCGTAGGCCCGTTTCTGCTGCTCGGGGCCAGGATTGCTGAGCATCTTCAGGTCGCTACCCGTGGCCATGAGCACGACGTCGACCACCTCATAGTCGTAGACAGGCGCGTGCGTTTGCGGAATGTAGGATATTTCTCGTGCCCGTTCCCGTATCGAGAGTGACTTGATGTCCTTGCCGTTGACCATGACGGCGCCAGAATAGTTCTGGTTGAGGCCCAGGATGCATCGAAAGAGCGTGGACTTTCCCACGCCGTTGGGTCCCAGCACGTTTACGAGCATGCCATCGGGAATCTCGAAGGAAAGACCGTGGAGAATCTGGTGGTTGCCGTAGGAGAAATCCAGGTTTTCGACCAAGATGCTCATAGCTTCTTCTTTCTCGTGATGAGATAGAGGAAGAAGGGGGCGCCGACGAAGGCCGTGAGGATTCCTATGGGGATTTCCGCCGTCGTGGCAAGTCGGGCGATGTCGTCTACGACGAGGAGGAATCCGGCACCCATGAGCATCGAGGCGGGGATGAGCTTGCGGTAATCCGCACCTATCAGCATGCGACACAAGTGCGGAATGACAAGACCGACCCAGCCGATCATGCCCGTCACGCACACGCAGGCGGCAGTGACGAACGTCGCCGCGATGATGACGATTATGCGGATGAGCCGGGCGTTGACTCCCATGGTAGACGCCTCGTCGTCACCCATGGTGAGGATGTTTATGCGCCAGCGCAGGGCAAAGAGCACGATACAGCCCACGAGGAGTATGGGAAATATCATCGTGACCTGCGTCATCTTTGCACCAGTCAGGCTGCCCATGAGCCAGTACGTGATGTCAGCCAGCTCGTCGGTCGGGTCCGCGATGAGCTTCGCGTATGATACGCCCGCCTGGAACAGGGAACTCACCATCACGCCCGCGAGTACGACCACCATCATGTGGTTTCCCTTTGCCCGCGCGCTTATGAGAAGCACTAGGAGGACCGTGAGCAAGGCGAAGGCGAAGGCTGATACCGAAACCATGCCCGCGGTGAAGCCAGCGAGGATGGCGACGGCCGCGCCGAACGCGGCTCCCTGGCTCGCGCCCAGGATGTCGGGGGAGACGAGCGGGTTCTGGAACGTCCCCTGGTATGCCGCACCTGCCACGGATAGGCAGCATCCCACCATGAGGGCGAGAAGGATGCGGGGAAGGCGCACGTTGAAGAAGAGCGTCGCCTGTTGCTCCGTCCATGTTTGGTCAACGGGAAAGACGGAGCTTGCAAGCATGCTCACGGCTTCGAGGGGATCGATCGGGTAACGGCCCAGCATGAGGGATACGGCAACTATCACGATGACGGCGACACCGAGACCGACGATGATGGCATCTGCTCGTCTGCTCGATCGCGACTTGCCCACGGCAGGAACGCGTGTATTCTCAGATATAATGTCCCTCATTAACTATCCTTAGAAAACAATAATTACGATGAAGGATTATATATCATAAAGAATAAACTAATCGAAGAACTATTCTCTAGGTGGTCCTATTCCGCTAGTTGACGTTTGACCAATTCCGCGTCTTGCCGGGTGGGCGCAATGCGTAGGACGCCGTTCCAAGTTTCGGCAAAAAGGGATTCGGCACGTTCGGCAAAGGTTTCGCGAACTACCACGAGCGCGTCTTTCATACCCGCGTAGGGGCCATTGCGCAGCAACCTCATCGCCTCGACAAGACCCGATTCGTGATCGAGCTCGAGGCGCCCCAGCTCGTCGATGACCAGGAGCTTGCGTCTCCTGTCGTCTTCCGCTCGTTTCTCGATCGAGGAAAGGTGCTCGTTCACGCGTGCGATGGCGGCATCGTCTATGTGCCAACCCAAGCCGGCCCTGCCGGCCTGGCTCAAGTCGGTATACGTGCCGTTTGCGCGCGCGATATCCGCACGCTGGGCAAAGGGGACCGTGACGTTGTCGGGCAGGAGAAGGTTGTTTATTCCGAGCTTTTCGTAGTCCTGGTCGTTGGCAGCGTCCGTGTTCGATTCGACCCAGATACCTGGGGCGATTACGCCATAGCACGTGACGCCAAGGCGGGTAAGGTCATCAGCGAGGCGCTCGAGCCATCGGCTCTTCCCGATTTGAATGTTGCCGGTAAGAATGAATAGCACTGAGGACCTCTGTTGCCGAAATATTATCCTTTATAGGATATTATAGTTTTAATAATATAGTCTAGGCAAGAAAGCCAGAAGACAATCACGTGCATGGAGGTGCTCGTTATGCCTTGGACTCTGTACGACGAATTGATCGCAGGAGTACCTGGAGATGTGCTCGTCACCGATTACTGCTTGGGGGCAAAATGGAGCTACGTGGAGGCGGAGAGCGGCTTGGGCGTTTCGTTCACGTGCGCGGGCGGCGCGAAAAAGCCGACCGACGATCGCGACTTTCGCGGTCTGCCGCTCAAGGAGCTCGCCGCCTTGTCGAAATCCTGGCATTTCGAGGAGGCGACGCTCGGAATCGCGGCGTTGAATGCGTGGTACGCACGAAGGACCCTGATTGACGAGTTCGAAGCCGTCTACGACGACCCTGTTGAGTTGCCGGACGGGTCGCTTCGCAAGCGTGACGCCTTCGAGATGATGCGCCCCCGTATCGAGATGCACGACAACGCGAAGGTTGTCGTGGTGGGTCATTTTCCCCATGTTGACAGGATAGCCGAGTACGCCAACCTGACGGTCCTCGAGCGAAGCTGCCGTGATGGACTCGATACGCCCGACCCGGCCTGCGAATATGTCATGCCAAAGGCGGATTTCGCCTTCATCACGGGTGTGACGTTGGAGAATAAGACGGCACCGCGCCTGCTCGAACTCGCAAAGAAGGCCTTCGTGACGATGGTCGGTCCTTCGGTCGTCATGGCGCAGCCGCTATTCGACGCAGGCGCGGATATGGCAGCCGGGAGTATCGTCATGGATCCCGATCTGGCCAGGCATGCCGTGAAATCGGGCGGTGGTATGCCGTTTGGAAGTGCTTTGCAAATGGTGGCGGTCACGAAGTAGGTGCGCGTTTTCTCGTCTACGATGGTTTGCGGACGATTTGGCCCTTGACTTGGAGTTGACTCGAGGTGCTATAAGGTTTCCGCTTGACGGTGGAGCGCATGCTCTTCTCCCGATGAAAGGAAACGACAATGGAAAGCATCCTCGTGGCATATTTCAGCGCGACGGGCACGACCAAGCGGGCTGCTCTGGCGCTGGCTGATTATCTGGGCGCGGACACCTTCGAGATCGTTCCGGAGGTTCCCTACTCCTCGGCGGACTTGAACTGGAATGACCGGCAGAGCCGGACAAGCAAGGAGATGGATGATGAGGGCTCGCGTCCCGGCATCGTCGGGCAAGTCGATGACATGGGCGCATACGAAACCATCTACGTAGGGTTTCCCATCTGGTGGTATGTGGAGCCGCGTATCATCGACACGTTCCTGGAATCCTATGACATGACGGGCAAGACCATCATTCCCTTCGCCACGTCTGGAGGTAGCGGCCTGGGAAAGACCGCCCAGCACATGCAGGGAGTCTGCCCGCAGGCGATCGTCGAGCAGGGCTTCATGCTCAACGATTATTCAGCAGACAAGCTCGCGTCGTTGCTTGGATAGAGACGCCAGACGACTGCCACGTACAAGGCGAGGGCGCGAGCGTTTCTCCGATCACACGAAAGATGAGGCTTCGGCAGCGCGATTTCCGCCGGCTTCCGATGTCTGCAGGCGCTTGCGTCCGGCGACGAGCGAAACGCATAGCAACGCCAGGGCGAAGAGCAGCAGCACGCCGACATGACCGAGGACGAGCTCCAGGGTGGCGGAGTCCATGATGGCCGGGGCGTGTGCGGCAGCCGAACATGCTGACGAGTACCAGTATCCCGGCAGTAGGTGCGCCAGCGTCACGATTTCGGGCGTCATGAGGTCAAGGGAAATCCACGCACCCCCGAAGAACGAGATCACCATGCCGACGATGTTGCCCGTCGCGTTGCAGACGATGCCGTTCGCGCCTACTTGTCCAAGCAGGAAGCCAAGCGCAAGGGGCACCATGCAATAGGCGAGCATGCTCAGGGCACACAGCGCGAGGCCGCCGGGTTCAATCTGGCCAGCCGCGTCGGGAAACGCGACGAGGCCCAGGCAGAACGTCCATGCCCATGCAAGCAAGGTGACGGCCATGCAGGCCGCGCCCAATTGCAGGTTGTAGGAGGCGAAGCTCAGCGGGGACGAGAGGTTGCGACGGCGCACATCGACGCGACCGAGCGTGGTCACGAGAAGTCCCACGCACACGGTGATGCCGGCAAAGAGCGTGTAGGTACTCCACTGCAGGTAGAAGACGAAGCGGTCGGATTTCGAAATGGCGGTCGACTGTTCGATTACCGCAACCTGGGCTCGTTCGGACGAGTAGTTCGCAGCACGATCGATGATGTCTGCCATGGGCGTTTCGGGGCTGGCCATGGCAAGCGAGCGCACCATACCCAGAAACCCATTGACGCTTTGGTCGACGAGCTCGCCTTCCATGGAATAGTAGCTGAACACCGTCTCCATGGAAGGTGCGTCCTCGTCGGCATGCGCTGCCTCGACGAAGTCCGTCTCGTATCCTTCGGGAATGATGAGTAGATAGTCGGTGGCACCCTTGGCCACAGCATCTTGGATGGCCAATGGCGTGTCTTCAACGACGACCTGCGTTCCGTGTTGCGCGAGCTGACTTGCGATGGCATCGGACAACTCGCTGCCATCGCGGTCAATGACGGAGAAATTGCAGCTGTATCGTTCCAAACCGTTCTCGTTCATGTCGAAATCGAACGATGCCGCCATGAAGATGCCCATGAAACTGAGCCCGACAATGTAGATGATGGGAAAGATGATGTTGCCGCGTATGATGCGCATGGCGCACTTAAAGACTTGCATAGCGCTGCCTCCTCAGAGATTGCGCCGACAGCGCGAACAAGACGAGTGCCATGACGAGCAGGACGACCAGATGACCTACCATGGGTGCGAGCGAGTCGTAGTACATGATGCTATAGAACGCCTGGGATATCTGGACGGCGGGGTTGACGTAGTCGAGTACGGGGAAGTTGGCCGAGACCATGTCGGCGAGCTCCATCGTGGGTTCGCCGTAGAGACCGGCGAAGAGCGATGCGAAGCAGACGATGCCGGTGAGGATGCCACTCTTGCCGCTTTCGGGAACCTTGGGGATGGCGGAGATAGCGCACCCCAACGCCGTGGCCGTGAGCGCCGCAATCGCCGTCGTGATCAGGCAGGCGCCATCGCGCCCCCCAAAGTCGATTCCAGCGACGTATCGCATGTAGAGATACGTGACGCACAGGCAGGCAAAGGTGATGGTCCAGCTCGCGGCCACGGTTGCGGCCACGGTGCGCCCGTGACTGGTCGCGCCGAGCGCTCTGCGCGCGCCAAGGGGTGAGGTATTGGGCTTGAGGCGCTGAAACGCGATCATTCCAAGGGTGCCGCCGAAGAGCGCGGCCATGCCGAGCAATGCGAAGTAGAAACGCACGGATTCTTTCGGCTGGTTTGCCGTGACCGTCGTCCGGACCGTCGCCTCGATGGGCTCGGTCATGGATGCGAGGGTTTCCGCCATATCCGGCTGGGCAACCAGACCGGGATTGTCATTCATCAGGTCGCGAATCATCGCGGCATTGGCGACATAGTTGTCCATTGCCATGACGAGGATGGAGGTCTTCAACCACTCCATGCCGGTCAAGTCGCTGACGCTCGTCACGTGGACGTCAGGGGTACCTTCCAAGAGCTGTACGTAGCCGACGTAAGGGTTCTCTTCTGCCATGTTCCGTTCGACGAGGTCTACGGCCTCCTCGGCATTCGGGACATAGGTGATGGCAAAAAGCGACTCTCCGTTCCCGTCATCGCTCAGGGCGTCGAGAAAAGCCTGGAACGACTGCCCCTCGACGTCATCGGCGGAATCGACTGCGACGAGGGGTATGGGGTCGATTTCGGATTGGTCGTCGAGTGGCCCGAACATCATCATGAAGACGGTCGACAGGATGAGGGGGAATGCCAGGGCCCAAACGAGCACACCGGGCATGCGAACCAGCTCGAGGATCGTGTATTTGAACGTGTTCCACATGGGGCATCACCTGCGCTAGTCGCGAAGCTCGCGGCCGGTGATTTCCAGGAATACGTCGTTGAGCGTCGGCGGTTCGGCCCAGATGCGCCCGGCACGCACATGGGCCTTCGCAAGCTCGTCAAGCACGTCCGCGACGTTATGCTCGCCGTTCTCGCAGGTGATGGAGAGCTGACCGGCATCGTATTGAGCGCCCAGCACATGGGGGAGGGACTGGATGCGCAGGAGCGCGCCTTCGGGCACCTCTGCTTCGATGACGATCTTCTCGCCCGCGGCGACAATTTGCTTGAGCTCCTCGTTGGTGCCGCACGCGAGCGTGCGGCCCTTGTCCATGATCATGATGCGCGTGCAGATTTCCTCGACTTCCTCCATGTAATGGCTCGTGTAGACGATGGTCGAGCCATTGGCGTTCATCTGCTTGATGCCATCGAGGATCGATGCACGGCTCTGCGGGTCGACCGCGACCGTGGGTTCGTCGAAGAAGATGAGCTCGGGCTTGTGGGCGATGCCGCAGGCGATGTTCAGGCGCCTGAGTAGGCCACCGGAAAGCTTCTTGGGGCGGGATTTCTCGTAGTCCTCGAGACCGACGAATTCGATGGCCTCGTGCACGAGCTTCCTACGTATCGTGCTGTCGCTCACGTATAGCCCGCAGAAGTAGTCAATGTTCTCGCGCACGCTGAGTTCCTCGAATACGGCGACGTTTTGCGGAACGATGCCGATTTTTCGCTTCAGGTCGTAGCTCGACTGCGTCATGGGTTGTCCGAACAGGCGAATCTCTCCGCGATCGTAGGTAAGCAGCTGGAGTATGCAGTTGATGGCGGTGGTCTTGCCGCTGCCGTTTGGCCCGAGTAATCCGAATATCTCGCCACGCTCGATTTCCATGGTGAAGTGGTCGAGGGCGATCATGTTGCCATAGCGCTTGACCAAATCGACTACCGAAACGATGTCTTGCATGTTCTTCCCTCCGCACGCCTGCCGGCACTGTCGAGTGGCTCCATTTAAGCCCGTATGGGGCTTCAATGTAAACATGACATTTGTCATCGATGAGGAAAATGACCGGTCAGATGCCGCTTGCTGGCGAAAACCATAATGAGAACGTATGCGTATTGTGCAATTCGCACAATACGCATACGAATGCGTGTGGCCTCATGCTTATAGTATGCGAAGGACAGAAAGAATAAAGTAATCCGATAAAGTGGGTGAGTATCCCTCTTTCTCGGGGGGGGGTCTTCGTGGGAGTTACGCTTAACATAATCGAGCATGAGCTGAAGGGGCTCTGGCCCATTTGTCGCAATTTAGAAGATAACCCCTCGTTTGGCGATGCTCGCATTTATCACGATGAAGAATCGCTGTCGTCAAAGAACGTACTTTACATATGTGATGATGCCGATTCATGCGAAGAAGTATCAAAAGCAGGGCATGTCGCAGTCCTTGTCTGTCATGAGAGCGAAGCGAGTACAGAGGGCGCTCCTTGTGGTCTTTGCGTTTATGGCTGCCCTGGGAAGCTCGCTGCTTTGAATGCTCTGTTGGATATTTTCGCGAAGTACCGTTTCTGGGAAGCGGAACTGAACGCGTGCTGCTTTGAGGATAAAGGCCTTCAGGGACTTTTGGATGCAAGTACGCCGTTCTTGAAAAACCATGTTGTTATTCTAGATGCCGCACTGAAGCTGCTTGCCTATTCCAAAGACGTTCCTTGCGATGACGAGATAACCATGGAGCTCATCGCACATGGATACCACACCGATGTGAACATTACAAAATTCAAGCTGCATCGCAGGTTTAAGCCCTGGTCAGAGGAAAGCGGTTTTGTCGTCAACGATTCCTATGAGATATGCAAGTACATTACCGTGGCGTATTCGTTCAAGACGGATAACTCCTTCTCGATGATTCTGGTGATGATGTGCAATGTCGAGGATCCGCTTCCCTATTTGCTGGACGTCTTTTCCATGTTTATCAAGTATGTCGAATACTATGCCAAGAGGGACTATCCTGCCAACAAGCCAGCGGGAAGCGCTGTTGACACTTTCTTGAAAGATCTTTGCTCCGGTGCGCTGCGCGACAGGTCCGAGATTGCGGAGAGATGTGAATACGTCAACCTCCCATATGACGCGCGCTTCTGCCTTTTTTACATAGAGGCGAAAGCGGATTCGGGCCCATTTCTGAGGGTGTTATCAGATGTTACGCTCGCCGTGGCCCCGGCAAAGGTCGTGGCAATGGATGATGCCCTCGTTATCTTGTGCTTCAATTGCCTTCATGAGAAGTGCCATCTTCACTGTGAGGCTCGACATTGCGTCAAGGGAGTCAAATCGACTTCTTCGCGCCTGAATGCCCTGATGAAATCATATGATCTGTATTGTGGGCGTAGCTCGAAGTTCACGAATCTCGGGGATGCTGGCGTGGCATTTATGCAGGCAAAGGCGGCATATGATATTGCCATAAGGGATACCAAAGATTTGTCGAATGGATTATCGCAATGGAACCGCATCGCCTCGTTTGATTCTTGCTACATAGACTTCCTGAACGACAATCTTCCCAGGAAAAAACGCGATATGGTCCTCATGACCTATGCCGGAAATATCCTAGAGGCTATCGCCGAATCCGATTCGAGCGCACGAACCGACAACTATGATTTTCTCTATACATTTCTCGAATGCGAGAGAAAGACATCGGTTACGGCAAATGTGTTGCATATGCATCGCAACAATGTCAGATACCGTATCGATCGGATTGAGCAGCAATTCGGCATCGATACTAACGACCCGGTACTGCGCTTTGACTTGATGCTCGCATACCACCTGCGCAAACTGCACGCTGGATACGCCGAAAAACCAGATGATTAAGCAAATCTAATCTGTCATGTATTTCTTGGTTTGTGCAGGTAGAAGACTTGAATTATGCAAAATGCATAATGCTCAATCTAAGATTCAGTGAGCAATAGACAATGCGCCCTGCCTCTTCACCCCCTTATAGTGCCGAGCTGCGGCAAATGGAGTGCCGTAACAATTGTCTAGGCTGAGAGGGTGTTTTGTATGGCAATCAAGAAGTTGGATGATGTTCGTCTGAATGTTAAGCCGATATTCCTGACTCTGTATCATGAGTACGTGTTCGAGGGTCCCTGTCGCTTTGGCGATGGCATGCAGCTTGAGAAGGAATTCGACTTGATGATGGCTGCAGAGAAGATCAAGGGTTGGTACAAGCAGCTTCAGGATGCAATGCCCGAGAACGTCGTCAACCTGCTCGATCCGGTCGAGGTTCAGCGCGACGAGAACTTCCTGACCACGGATGACATGCTTGAGAAGCTGGCCGAAGGCTGCGAGGATGTTGACCTGTACTACATCGGCTATGCAAGCCGTCCTTACGATTTGGCGCTCGAGTTTGCCCAGCGTGTCGGCAAGCCCATGGCAATCACCCAGGCATGCTGTGCTGCCCCTATCACGTCCGCAGAGTTCCTGAGCCGTGGTCTTGAATTCTATTCGTTCGAAGAGTGGGTGGATGCCACCAATTACATGACGATCCTGCGCGCTCGCAAGGCTCTGCATGAGGCGAAGTGTCTGTGCGCCGTTCGTGCAACCAGCTCCGTTTCCGTGTCTGCTCCCGACTCCATCATCGATCCCGAGGCGGCAACTGCCAAGTTCGGTATCCGTTGGCGCTACATCTCGGCGCACGAGTTGCTGGACCAGATCTCCTACGATGACCCCATGTCTAACTACAACACCCCGGGTCGCAAGGGCCTTAACTTCACCGAGGAAGATGCTGCGGCGATCGAGAAGGCGACTCGCGAGTTCATTGACAACGCCCAGGTCAATTATATGAAGGAAGAGTACGTCAAGAAGTCCATCGAGGCTTGGTACGGCATCAACAAGTTCCTGGAGGCTACGGAGTGCAACTGCTTCACTGCTCCTTGCCCCGATCTGTGCGCAACGCGCCGCTTGAATGAGAAGCAGTTCACCATGTGCCTCAATCATTCCCTTAACAACGAGGCCGGTATTCCCTCTGCATGCGAGTATGACCTCGGTGCAATCATCTCCAAGGTCATCCTGCAGGAGATCGGTCGCCGTCCGACCTATATGGGCAACTGCTTCACCGTTCCCGTTCGCGATGGCAAGCGTAGCCAGCTTCCCAAGGCTCTGTTCTTCACTCCGGAGGAAGTCGATGAGAAGATGGAGCTCCTGGGCACCGATGGAGACGTTGTTCTGACCTTCCATTCCGTTGCAAACCGTCGTTGGGAGAGCTATGACGAGCCGCTGCGCCCCTACAACATCCGCGAGTTTGCTCGTTCTGGTTGGGGTGCGACCGTCCGCTATGATTATGCGCAGGACGCTGGCCAGGTAATCACCATGTGCCGCATCGATCCCACCTGTTCCAAGCTGTTCGTTGCCAAGGGCGAGATAGTCGCATCCATGGGCTACGAGTCCACCAATTGCTCCAATGGCGTCTTCTTCAAGGTCAAGGATTCCAAGGATTTCTTCCAGAAGCAGGCTGCAATCGGAAATCACATGCCGTTGATCTATGGCGACTTCGAGGAGCAGGTCATCGAGCTCGGTAAGCTGCTGGGTCTTGAGGTCATCGTCGCCTAATCACCTTTTGGCTTGGAAGAATTATTCTTCCTGCACGCTTCAGATCCAAAGTTGGCTGGGCTGCTCGGGAAACCGAGTGGTCCAGCCAAAATAATAGAGCGGGCCGTCAAGGAGCTTGGTCATGCAAACACCAGACCAGATTCAAAGCGAGGTTATCCAGGGTTTTCTGGACGCGGGTGATCCATTGGCCCAGTTCGAGTATCTGTTGACTCTGTCCTATCGACTCGAGGAGATGCCGGAGGAAGAGCGCACCAAGGATGTTCTGGTTAAAGGATGTCAAAGCCAGGTTTGGCTCTACGTTGATTGGCCAGATGGGAAAATGAACATTCGTGGTGAAAGCGATACGCTCATGGTGCGCGGCGTGATCAACATCTTCAAAATGATGTTCGATGGACGTTCCCCGCATGAAGTGCTTGATTGTCCCATTCGCTTTGTTTCCGAGACGGATCTTGATGCAATTTTCGACCCGCAGCGCAAGGCCGGTGTCGCCTCCATTTACGAAACCATATGTGTTTCCGCGCGCGAACAGCTGGCAGATCACGCTAGGTAAGGAAGGATGCTTATGGCACAGAGGACCCTGAAAGAGCAACTGGAAGAAGCCGAGCAGCATTCCAAGGAAGTCCTCGATCAGCTCTTGGACGAGAGCACAACGCGCGATGAGTTTCGCACGCTTATGAAGTCGTATGTCGGGTATCGGTTTTTCCTCGAGCCGGAGGAAATGAAGACGGACGTCATTCTGGATCTTGCAGAAGATAGCGTCGAGAAGCTTTTGAGCATCAACGACCTGAGCGTCACGCTTTCCGAGGGGTCGCAAACCTGTACTAATCAGAGCTCTACGGACATCAAGAAGGTTCTGCTCTCGCTTACGCTGCAGCGTGCAATGGGAATCAAATTTACACCTGAGGAGTCTGCCGGTCTGGATACGATCGACAAGCTCGCCTGTGCGCTTTTCGATGCGAAGAATGATTTGACGCGCGCAAGATAACAAGCCACGAATGAAGGGAATCTGCCATGACAATGCCAGACACTACGAGGCTCTTCAAGCTCACCGTCGAGGACATGAATGGTCCAGACGATCTTGAGAAGCTGAAGAGCTTCTTTGCTGATGAATTCGATTTTGATTTCAAAATCGATGCAAATTACGATACCGGAATCGTTACCATCGATGGACTTTGGGAAGAGGACACCGACATTATCGATGCCGTCAACGAAGCGGGATTCAAGGTTACTTACGCTTTGGCGATGTAGCCGTTTTTGATTGTTCGGTCTGAAGCAGTTAATGGCTTCTTGCGTTTAGGGGGGCATCTGCGTGTTCGACATGAAAAAGATTCGTAGCGATTTCCCGATTTTGGAGACTCAAGCCAACGGAAGGCCGTTGGTCTATCTGGATAATGCCGCGACAATGCAGATGCCCTCGCCCGTCATGCAGACGATGCAGAAGCATTATGAGCTGGAAAATGCGAACGTTCATCGTGGTACGCATTATCTCTCCCACGAGTCAACCAAGGCGTATGAGGAGGCGCGTGAGTCCATTGCGCGTTTCCTCAATGCTGCAGATGCGAGTAATATCGTATTCACCCCAGGAACAACCGGCGCTCTTAATATTGTCGCATCAGGATTACGCAATTACATACAGCCTGGCGATGTGGTGGTTGTGACCGCGCTTGAGCATCATTCTAACTATGTACCCTGGCAGCAGCTTTGCAAGGAGCGCGGTGCGGATTTTAGATGTGTCGGGATAGATGCCAACGGCGATCTTGACATGTCTGCATTGCGCGAGATGGCCGCTGGTGCAAAGGTGGTCGCGTGCACATGCTGCTCGAATGTCCTCGGCACTGTTACACCCATCGAGCAGGTTGTTCAGATTGCCCATGAGGCAGGCGCTTTGTGTGTGCTCGATGCTGCTCAGGGAATTCGCCACGAGCATATTGACGTGCAGAAACTGGATTGTGACTTCTTGGCATTCTCTGGTCACAAGATTGGTGCACCGGCTGGCATTGGCGTGCTCTATGGCAAACGCGAGACTCTTGAGTTGCTTGAGCCCCGCTGGTTTGGCGGGGAGATGGTTGACATTGTCACCATGAGTGAAACTACCTGGGAAGATCTGCCTCTTCGTCTGGAGCCAGGCACTCCAAACTACGCGGGTGCTATTGGCTTGGGAGCAGCAATTGATTACCTGGTCTCCATTGACAAGGACGAGGCAGCCCAGCACGAAGACGATCTCATTGCGTATGCTGAAAAGCGTCTCGGCGAGATTGACGGCATGAAAATCTACGGCAGCCCCAATCACCGCAGCGGCTGCCTTTCCTTCAATATTGATGGAGCGCACCCCTTTGATGTCTGCACGCTTGTCGACAAGATGGGCATTGCGCTCAGGAGCGGAAACATGTGTGCGCAGCCACTGCTTAACGAGCTTGGTTGCACTGCTGTCGCTCGTCTGTCACCTGCTTTCTATAACACGAGCGAAGAAATTGATGCTGCCGCCGAGGCATTGCAGCGTGCGGCGATGATGCTGAGGCACTAGTCTTCAGCTCAAAAGCTGTATCTTGGCGCAAGTTTCATTGCTTTTGAATTATGAGTGGCTTTGCGACAAGTCTTTCGAAGCGTTCCTTTTTGCACTTTGCACAAATAGCTTTTCTGAAAACTAATCTGAACGCCAATTGAGGGCATGACATTTCTGGCCAATCATATATGGCGCACTGTTATCAGACGCATCAGAAAGTTCGACTTGTCCCTCCGCGCCCCCAGCGTAATGTCAATCTTTCTGATGCGTCGTGCAATAGAAGCAGAAGACGCTGAGCTTTGCGCTGCTTGATGCACGAGCGATGAGCGTGTGACGAAACCCGGCCCATCGCACGCGAACCTCTATGTGCGTTCGTCACAATCAATTCCCTAAAGAGCCCCTATGCAATGTGCACTACGAGCTAAAGACAATTTCAGCGTTTTGGCAAATTGAGGTGTCGTGCCCGCTTGGCGAATATTTAAAAAGGGCAAATTGGCTTTTGCGAATGATAGAGATTTTCCGCCAGAGCTGCATTGCCTGTTTCATGCGGGCGGCATCTGGCCAATGTCTGGGGTTGTTCAAATGCCCGATGCAAAGAAGGATGGGATAGACAGCAAAAAGAAAGGGGATTCTCATGGATGATGAGGCCAAGTTGGCTCAGGAGAGGGAGTCACAGCAAGCGCTTCCTCCCGACTACAAGCCACTGTCTAAGGGACTGAAGATTTTCTACGGTGTAGGTGACTTCGGTTTCAACATGATGAATTCGGTGGAGAACTACTACTTCGTGTTCTTCCTCACAAACTGCGCGATGCTCGACCCGGTACTTGCGGGCATTGTTTCGACAGTCGGTTCCGTTGTTGACGCAATTGTCGGTTGGCTCTGGGGAGCGATTATCAACACGATCAAGCCCATGCGCTGGGGACGCTATCGCTCCTGGCTACTCTTTATGCCGTGGATAGTCCCCATTTTGTTCGCACTTGATTACGTCAAGTTCTCGGAAGATCCGATAATCACCGCGGTGCTCATTACGGTTTTCTACATTGCATCGCATTGCTGCTGGGACTTTCCCTATGTCTCGAACGTCTCGCTCATCGCAGTTGTCGGCAAATCGCCTGCAGATCGTGCGCATCTTGCGTCAACCCGCGGCATGTGGTCGAATGCGTCGAAGATTCTATTCGCCTACATCTTCCCACCCGTTGCTATGCTGGGTGCGATGATTCTTGGCAACCAGAACTCCGACCCAACCGCATCTCCGGCCAATTATGCGTTTGCCGCGTTCATTTTTGGCTGCATGTTCGCAGCTCTCTACAACGTGCATTTCGCACTTACCAAGGGCTATGAGAAAGAGTACACCAAGGAAGAACTTGCCAACTGGAAGACGGTCAAGAAGACCGACAAGGACAGCAACAGCGCAGGTGATCTGGGTCGCTCCATTGTTCAGAATCCCAATGTCATCTTCTTACTTCTTGGTGACGTTGCAAAATGGATCTTCAACTTCGTGGTGGGTGGAACGGCGGTTTACTATTTCACTTACGTCGCGTTTAATCCAGGGATGTTGGCGACTTACATCTTCGCAACCAATTGCGGCACCGTTGTGGGTGCCTACCTCGGCGGCCCTGCTGCCAAGGCATTTAAGGGGTCGAAGAATGCTGTCATTGTCGCCTTTGTCGTCATGATTGTCACATTGCTCATTTCGCGCTTTATGTACACGCAAATGATGGTTGTCGTGGTCATGATGACCATAGCTCAGGCCGGCTATGGTCTCATCTACGCGGTCATTCCCGCAATGTACGGCGATTGCGTCGTCTACTCCGAGTGGAAGACCGGCAAGAACTCCGCAGGCTGGATCTCGGGTCTGCAGGTTTTGCCTCTCAAGATCGGATTCTTCGCGCGTGGCGTTATCATTCCCGCCATTCTTGCAGCTGCCGGCTTTGTTGCGGGCATGTCTCCCGATCAATCTACGCTTGCCTTGCAGGAGGGCATCGTCAATGGATGGTTTGTGCTTCCTGCAATACTGTGCGTCATCTCAATGTTGATTCTCATATTCGGGTATAGGATTAACAATACCGTTCTGGCCAAGGCCGAGGCTGAGATTGCCGAGCGCAATCAGCAAAACAAGGAATAGCCTTAGCTGATGGGAAAGGAGTGCGCGCCTCTCGATGAGTTGCGCACTCTTTCCTAACGCATGCTAAAGTTGCCGCAAGGCAAAGAGCATGTGCTCCTACTTACTTTAGATGTCAGTGACGAAGAAAGGTGGCCAGGTGGCGGGAATAATGGATGCGTTTGCAGAAGCGCGGGCCAATCGGCAGAAGCGTTCCCCGCTTCAGGTCGGGCTCTCCACTGGCGCACTGCTCGTGGCTATTGTCGTTTGCGTTCTGCTAATAAAGGCACTTAACCCAGATCAGATTCTTATCCTGCTGTTTCCCATTCTGATAATTGGAATCTTGGTTACCGTACATACCGTCAGAAACAACTCCAGGAACAAAGCGGATGTCACCGACGAGCATGAAACATGCATGCCCATCTTGGATCGCTATAACGAGAAGCGGGATGTCAAGCAACTCATGCGCGATTATAAAGTGTGGTGGGCGTGCGCGCATAGCAATTACACCCGTATGCACTTTGCCGAGAAGGTAATCGACATCCTCATTGACAACAAAAAGTACGAGCAGGCGCAAAAGGTTCTGTATCAGGTGGCTGGGCTCTCCTTCAAGGGTCGTGATCACTACGATTTTGATAACTACCTTGGGAAAATGGACCCTCTTTTGAAGGAGCAAATCGCAAAGCAACGCAAGGCGAGGGGACAACGAGCTTCATAGCCCTTTTTCGCGCCGCGTTTTGCATATATTCGACGGAATGCACGAGGCGCATAGAAGCATCTCATTGTATCGAAAAAGTGAACTAGGCTTTTCCGTATGTCAAAAGGCTCCTTCGAATTCGGAGGAGCCTTTGCTTCCTTGGAGAAAGAAATGTTCGTGTCGGCTTTCCGGGTGAGTATAATCGCGGCATGGAAGAATACTTCGACGAAATCATCCTGATTGCCGCATGCGCGGCGGTGTCGTTTTGCCTTGCCGATGCGAATCATGTGGTCATCGGGATCCTGCTTTCGATTTCGCTCGTGTGCATATGCGACATGATGGGACCATCGTGGCGAGTCGTTGCCCAGCTCGCGTTTCTCGTCTGCACGCTCGCGCTTCCGAGTGTGCTTCCCTTTTTGCCCGTATGCGCCTACGTCATGCTGCATGAGCGCATGTGGTTGTTGCGCGTCGTCTGGATAGTCCCGCTTGTGGCGGCGTTGTCTTTTGGCGGTTGCACGCCGGTCGAGTGTGCGGTCATTGCCATCGCATGCGCTGCGGCGGTTCTGATGGGCATCAAGGACGCTCGTGTGCATGCCGAGCGCGCGGGCATGCGATTCGCGTTTGACGATTTGCGCGAGCGCAACCTCGAGCTGCTCTCGGAACGCGAATCCGATGCGGCGGTAGATGCCGATCGGGCCGCGGGACCTTTCTGCAGCCTCACGGAACGGGAGTATGCGGTGGCCAAGCTCGTTGCCGAGGGCATGGACAACCGCGATATCGCGACGAGCCTCTTCTTGTCCGAGGGCACGGTGCGCAACCACATCAGCTCGATTCTCGGCAAGCTCGAGCTGAGCAACCGTACGCAAATCGCCATCATGTACTACAAGGCCTAAATGTGACAGGGGTCCCTGTCACATACGAAAGGAGCCGCAATGGGGTTTCTCGAGGCGATTGAGAAAAGGATCGACGAAAAGCGGTCAAAGTGGGAGGCTCAGGGGCCATCGGACTTCGACGCGTGGGATAGCGCCGAGCTCGAGTACATGGAAGACGCGCGTGACGAGCTCATGCGCGGCGTCGAGCCGAAGGTCGTGTACGAGAGACTCAAGGCCGACCTTCCCGAGCTCGAGGACCGGGTTGCGGGCGAGGAGGCGTGCTACACCTTCGACTGGTACGACGATCACCATTACGAGAAGATCTACTCCGGACGCCTCATGGCCTGCCGGGCCCTTCTGGAACTCTACGAGGGGTAAGGACAGCTGCTGCTTACGTCACGTAACGCCAGCAGAGGGAGTCACCCGATTTCAGAACGTAGTTGCAGGCTGCTGTCATGGGCGTGTTCCCGTTGACGCTATAGGTCCATCCGCTGGCGGCGCCCATCATCTTTTCGGCCAAGCCGTCGATTGCGGAAACGTACGAGGGCGATCCTGCAAGGGAAAGCCCAGTGCTCCTCAGGGCATCGTAGGCGCTTGAGTTGGCGGGAAGCCGCAACGATCCCGAGGCCATAGCCGCCGGAAACCCGAGTGATTCTGCGGCGGAGCTATCCACGAGAATCGATATCGTTATCGGGGCACTTTCCGGCGTTTGCAGCGAAGAGCCCGTTTCCGGGCTCGGTGGCGCCTCGTTGTCGTCGGCGCCACCGGCCCTATCGGAATCCGCGGGATTATTCGCGTTGTCAGCAGCAGGCAAGGAACCCTCTGCGGTCGAGTCCGTGATGGCTTGGGAAGACTCGACCGGTGCCGTCTCGCTTGGCGCAGGGTTTCCGAGGATTCCCGTCTGGAATATCGCGACCAGCGAAAGCGCCACGCATGCTAGTGACAGTGCGCCAAGGAGTACTCCTGTCGTTCTTCTATCGGGTTTGCTCAGCTTCACGCTAGCCCCGTTTACGAGTGCCGGAGACGAAGAGGGCAATGGACACCGCTACGCCTCCAAGTGATAGGAACAAAAAGACATAGGCCATCAGCCCCTGGTCGAGCATGCTTGATCCGGCAGCGGCAAGGGGAGTTTCGTTTTCGTAGACCGCTTGCTCGGAAATGGCGGGATCTGTCGGCGCGGAAAGCGCGATGGTGGATGACGGATTTACAGAATATGGCATCGCTTTATCGTCCTGCACGCCGTCTGACTCCAGCTTTTCCCCTGGCGCATGCCCCCCTTCTCCAGATTCGGCAGGCAAGATGGCAAGGGCAAAGAGCCTGCCCGAATCATTGACGTAATAAAAGCGACCGAGACCATATGCTATGGAGCCCATCGAGTAATTGTGCATTCCCGCAGGCGGGTCAAAGGCAAGTGTGGCCTGCACGTCTCCGAGGCGATAGGCGTAGACGCCGCCGCCGCCCGTGTAGTCGGGGTACTTGCCGATTGCTCCGTTGCAGGTGAACAGCGCGACGATACCGCCGCTGTCGCGCACGAGGGTCGGCATGCTCTTGACCTCACCGGGAAGCGCCGAGTCGTTGGCGGAGCTAGTAGACCCCAGCACTTTCATGGACGCGGCATCAATAGCGGCAAGTACGCCCTGGCCATTCTTGCTGCCCCCGATGTAGATGACGCCGTCGGCTATGGCAGGAGTCGACGTGGAGTAGTCCGCGAAGGCGACGCGTGCCAACTCCCGGGGCTGGCCCGTGCTTCCCACCGTGACCTTGTGCAAGATACCGTCGGTGGTGACCACGTAGGCGACGTCATCCGAGCTGACAATCGTGGAGCGCACAGGGGCGCCAAGATCGAGCGTTCCTGATGTGGCGCCTGTCATCGAGTCCTCTGCGATAGCACGGAGCTGTCCGTCATCACCTGCTGCGAGAAGGAATCCGTTTAGATGGGCCGCTCCCGTCCAGTAGTATCCGGCGTCCTGGTTTCTCTGGATCCAGCGCACGGCGCCCGTCTGCAGGTCGACGCACAGGGAGTATCCGCCATAGGTCCTCGCCCAGTCGGCCTCGGTGGTGAATGCGTAGACGCAATCGTCTCCGAGGGTGAGCGTGGAGAGGGATTGTTGCTCATAGATATTCGGGATGGTCGATCCGGAAACGCTGACGGCATGGGCGGGGAGCGCGTCCGTGAGCCAGACCGTCGTGAGGTCAAGCGCGGAAAGCGCCTGGAGACGTCCGTTGTTGACGGGCACTATCACCATGCCATTGGCGTAGAGCGGACGGCACCCGTAGGCGGTCGACTCGGCAAGTGTGGCGCTGGCGATGATGGATCCCGTCGCGGCATCGATCTTGAGGATCTGGTCACCCGAGACGAAGAAGACGTAATCCCCGGCTATGACGGGTTCGGACCATGAGGCGAACGACCCTTGGGCATAATCGAAGGTCCAATCGCTCACGAGGCTCGAGACCGTGGTCTCGACGTTGGCCGGACTTGCGCCGGCAGATCCGTACGAATTCCATGATGCCTCCCAGTCGGCAACGGGGGCATCGGGATTGGCGGGTGCGTCTGGCTTGGTCATCGTACCCGTGGCGTCGACGTAGACGAGCTCAATCACGTCTCCGTCTTTGGGATGGTAGCCGCTCGGGAGCGAATCTGCATACGTGCCGTTGACGAAGAAGGACCAGTAGGACCACGGGGCGCTCGAGCTCATCGCGAGGGTCTGGGTGCGATCAGGTGTGGTGATGGAATAGGGGCACCCGCCGTTGAGGTTGTAGAAGTAACCAGCATCATCGAGCATGCCGGCGAAGATGTCCCAGGCCGAGATGCTCGTTGTCGATGTCACGGTGTAGACGGAGGTGGGAATCCATGCGACTTGCTGGAAGCTTGCGCCCGGGGCGTGTGGGGTAACCCCTGTCACACGCACGGTAACGTCGAGGGTTGTGGGCTCTTCCGGCACGACGGGTTCGGGGTCGACGGGCTCGATGGTCTCGCCGAGTTGAATCGGCTTGCGTGTGGGCCCGGCCTCCATGACGTTGAAACCGGCATCGACGAGGCACTTGAGGTACTTTCCCGTATAGGATTGGGGGATGACGAAGGAGCTCGCGTGGACGTTCTCGTCGTCGAGCTCGACGTAGTCTCCGTCATAGGAGTCTGATATGAGCCAGGTGTAGTTGAGCTGGTCTGCCGAGAGGTAGTCACCGGCCGTTCCCGCCGCGCTCGTTTCTCTGGCGATGACACCAATGGCGCGACCCGTCCAGAACGTGAAGTTCTCGTCAGATGGTGTTTGATCGAGGGCGGCGTAGTAGAGCTCGCGGGTGCCTGCTTTGCGGAAGGGGCCCGCTGCGTAAACATCAGGGGTCGTCACGGTGTTGTCACCGGCGTTCGCGCTGACCGCGACCCAGCAGCCTTCGAGGTTTTCGGGGACGGTGAGCTCGGATCCGGCCGCGCCTTCGATCTCGTGCCATTCGGGAGTGGTGGAGCCGTAGTCGGGGCGCGTGTCAGTCCAGTACCAGGTGTAGTTGACGTTCTCACTCACTGGAGTTTCGCCCCATGAGCTGTTCGTGTAGGGCTGCGCCACGAGCTTGTCGCCGATGAATTTGGCAGAAGAGGCATTGAGGATCTCGATGCGGGAAAGGGTCGTGACTCCACGGGGAAGGATACGGCCCACCGGAGACTCGCATTGATCGTGACCGGGAATGCCGTTCTTTGCCGTGGCCACCACCTTGATAAAGCGGCCCGAGGGCTCGTCGGCATGGAATATGGCGCCAGTTGCCACCTCGGTGAAGGGACCATCTTCGGATTCAGCGGTCTGCCAGGAGAAATCCACCTCGTCGGGACCGTAGAGGGAATCGGGGAAATCCGAATCGCACGTGCGCGCTTCGAGGGTGTCACCAACATTGCAGTCGGGAGTGTCCTCGTAATAGCCATAGTCCCCGCCGTTGAGGGAGAGCAATATGTGGTCGAGTTTGATCTGTCCGGGAGCCGTGATAGGGCCGGGAGTGTTGTAGTTGATGGAGGAAGGGGTTTCGAACGACCCGCTTGGCCCATATAGCGTGCGATCGTCGCCCGTTATGCGCACGCGAACATAGGCGCCGGAAAGCTTGGCCGCGAGCTCTTCGGTTAGGACGAACGAGGCTGAGGTCTGCCCCTCGATGGGCGCGTATGCTGCGTCGGATGCGTCTTTGTCGAAGGAGTAGAGCCACTGGAAGGACCAGCGGTCCTGAGTGGCGATGCGTGCGGCGGGGGATGCTTCGGAGTCGTAGACGTTGGCCCAAAGGACATCGCCTACTTCGAGGGCGCCGTTTATGGTAGAGGAGGTCGAGGCGGTATCACCTGAACCCTGGATGAGTACGTAGGATTTGTCATCGAGCGCGGTTTTTTCGGGAACAGGCTTCTTGATGGTGGAATAGTTGGAAAGCTTCCCTCTGTAGTTATTGGATCGACGGGGACCGCTGAGCGTGACATCTCCCGAGGTGATTTGAACAAAAAGATGTTTCCCGTCGAGTTGCTCTGCAAGTTCCTTAGTCAACACAAAGGTACTGCTTGTCTGGCCTTCGATTGCATCTGATTCAGATAAATCAGATGGGCTGACGCTTTCACATGCAAACCATTGGTACTCGAAGCTGCCGTCATCAAAAATTCGGGAGGACTTACTTTTCCATGCGCTAGCATAGTAGGTTTTGGGAGCATATTGAAATCCGGTGGGAGTGCTTGGTGCACTCCCAGAGGGAACGGTGGTAGAGACACAGCAGAAATTCGAGCTTGTGAAACTCGAGGAGATAGAAGTAAGGTCAAGTGTCGTCGGGTTGCCGGCTGCATCCTTAACTGTTCCAAGAAGCGGAGCATCAACGATGGATTCTTCCAAGTTCTCTGCCGTACCGATCGTACCGTCGTCTCCCGTAAGCGCTTCGATTTTGTCGATATCCTCCGCGTCCTCTTCGATAGGAGAGGATGGTTGAACATCATCGAAGACGGGGGCCTCTTGCTCGCCCATGCTTGCGTCTTGCTCGACGATGGCGGGCGTAGAGGATGCGGCTTCAATCACTTGAGATACTGGGACCTGGCCTTCTGGTGCCTCCGGTACATCCATAGCCCAGCCAATTCCGGGCACTAGCGTCCAGACGAGTACCAAACTCAAGATGATGGAGAGGAACGCGCGGCTGCGCACCGCAAGGGCGCCCTTCTTGGGCGCATGGGTTTGTCTGCTCATGCAGATACACCTACTTCCAGGGCTATCGTGCAATGGGCAGGTATTCCGACTTCGCTTCATCTGGAATGTCTGGTGCGCAACCACCATCCCACGCGGCTCGAAAGCCATACGGGACTCGACACCCCATCAGCTCATACGGTTCCTGGTAGAGCGGGGGATTCTCACCCCCATTCCCCTCAGCCGGACAACTCCTTGCTCCCCGACCGGCGCGATGCCTCGCGCAGCCCATCAAGGCCAATGCGGCAAGTATAGCACCCGTATGCGAAGCAGGGGCTAGCGGTTTTTGCCGGTACCAAATCCCTTGGGCACGGGAATCACCGACCCGGCGCAGGCCGCGATGAGCATGAACACGACGGCCTTGACGGGAAAGCACAGGATGAGGAGCAGCGCGACCATGAGCGGCTGGCGCATGACGACACCCAACAGCGCTGCCGTGCAGACGCAGAGCGCGAAGACCGGGTCGACCCCCATGAGTCCGGCACATGCGTAACCAATCGAGATGCCCGAGAAGATGATGGGGAAGAAATGCCCGCCACGCCAGCCGAGCCCAAGGCAGATCTGCGTCGAGAGCACCTTGAGAAATCCGGTCGCCAGCAACACGAGCGCGCTCATCCCCGTCCACTGCGCGGCGAGCATCTCGGTCTGGGCCTCGCCCGCGAACATGGTGAAGGGCAGGAAGATGCCGATGCCGCCAAGGACGACTCCGGCGATGACCGCCTTGACGACGGGCCGCTCGCCCAGGCGCATCGAAAGCCAGCGCACCCCGGCACCAAATGCGTGGTAGAGCCAACCCGCACACACGCCGATGAGCATGATGGGAACCATCCACAGAAGCTCCCGGGCCGAGACGTCCATCTCGGAGAAGCGCGGCAGCCCCAGTCCACCCCCGACAAAGGTGCTGAGCAGCGTGAAGACGCCCAGAGCGCCGGCAATCGAGAGCAGGTAGATGGCGATCTTGAGCGGTTTGGGCACTTCGATGCGCGGAACGTCCCCCGTCTCTGTCTTGCCGTCGGACTCATCGGCATAGCCAAAGAGCGGAGCCGCCAGGCCAAAGAGCGGAGCCGCGAAGATCGCCGAAATGATGGCGGCGGTTCCGGCATTCGCCAGCTCGCGCATCTCGCTTCCCACGAACCTGAGCCGGTCGCCAACCCAGGTGCAGAGCCCCGCGATGACGCCCGTAAGACCTGCCTCCGGTCCGATGCTCCCGCCGAACATGAGCGGCATGAGCGCACCGAAAAACATCGCCTTGATGTGATTGTACTCGTAGCGTCCGCTGGACTTCACCTCGGCGAGCACCGTGTTCATGTCATCGGGATACGACCCGACGCGTTTCTGGAACAACCCTATGGCAAGCCCTCCCAGGGTGCAGAAGACGATTGGGTAGAACAGGGCCGGACAGCCCACGCTTTCGAGAAAGACGGGCACGCGATTCCACAACAGATCCATCCCCAAGTTCATGAGAAAGAAGAACGCCCAGCAAAAGGCACCGGCAAACGCGCCAAACGCAAGGGTGAGAATTGCGAAGAGCAGGCGCCTCATTCGTCGTCTCCGTCATGCGGCTCGGCATCGGTCGTGATGGGCGTACGTCCGTTTCGCTGCGCGCGGAACTCCTCGACGAATCCCGCCGAGAAGATGCCCGCCGGTATGGCGACGATGGCGATCGAGAGAACCATGACGACAAAGCCGATGACCCTTCCCAGAGCGGTTACGGGAACGAGATCTCCGTAGCCGGTGGTCGTGATCGTTGTCATGGCCCAGTATATGCCGGTGAGGACACTGTCGAAGGCTTCGGGCTGCACGGCGTGCTCCACCTCGTACATGAGCACGCTCGCGGCGATTGTGAGCAACGCCAGCACCATGAAGGCGGCTATGATTTCCTGACGACGGTTCCTGATGACGGCACCAATGGTGTGCAAGCCTCGCATGTAGCGCGAGATCTTGAAGAGACGGATGAGACGGATGACGCTGATCGCGTCTCGTATCGCGGGCGACATCGGCACGAAGAACATGATCCATGCCGGGACGAAGGACAGAAGGTCGACGATGCCCATGGGCGACACCATGTAACGCAGACGTGCCCTTGACGGTGAAAGTCGGGGGCGCACCCTGTCGGCTATCCAGACACGCGCCGCATATTCGCAGGCGAACACGCATGACGAAATGATGCTGAGCACGAGGATAGGACCATCGAAGGCGGAGGACAGCCAGTCGCTCGGAATGCACACGAGGATGGCGTTCACGACGATGCAAACGCAGATGATGCCGCACGCCACCTTGCCGCTCGTCGGGGCTTTGGCTGGATACTCGAGTGCGAGGAAGAACCATTGCTTGAGGCGCTGTTCCTCCCGTCTGCTGGACGTGTCGCTCATATGTCGTCCTTTCGAGGCGCGGGGCTCTCTCCCGGTTCATCTTGCGTTGGGCCCTTGATGTGCTTGAGCGCAAACGAGGCAAGCAGTGGCATGAGGAAGACGGTGAGGCCTCCGGCAGCGACAAGGAGCGAGGCGATATCAGCGGACATCGCGCCTGCGCCGGTCGCGATGTTCGTGATGGCGACGATGAGCGGAAGGGCCGTCGTGCAGTAGAACGCGATCGTCGCGCGGCTGTGGCCATCCATATCGCGCGTTTCGGGCGATATGCGCAGGGCGACGTATATGGGCAACGCGCGCACAAGTAGCAACGCGACTATGAACAGCACGAGCAGGAGCGGGTATTCGGCCACGGCCATGGGATTTATGGCCATGCCGCTCACGACGAAGAACAGGGGGATGAAGAATCCGTAGCCGATGCCGTTGAGCTTATGCTCGAGCCCCCGATCACCTCCGGGTATGAGAAACCTGAGAACGAAGCCCGCGGCGAAGGCGCCGAGCACGATGTCGAGGTCGAACAGGGCTGACACCATGACGAGGCCGACGAGCAGCACCATGACGGAGCGAACGGTGATCTGGGCGTTTGTGTCCCGGTTTCTCTCGAAGAAGCCGGGAAGGTGCATGCCGTTTTCCCAGATGCGCTTGGGAATCAACGCAGCGGCGACGGCAACCAACGCGAATGCGGCGAGAATCGCAAGGGTCACCCAGGTCTTGCGCGTTGACAGGATGAGGGCGATGACGATGATCGGACCGATTTCGCCCCAGGTCCCATACGCGAAGATGGATTTGCCGATGCGCGTCTCCACGAGCCCTCGCTCGTGCAAGATGGGCACGAGCGTTCCGAACGCCGTTGTGGTGAGAGCGATGGCGGCGGCAAGCCATCCGATTTGGTTTGACTGGAAATCTGGAGTGGCGATGCAGATCACCATCGCGATGGCCAGGGTGACGAACCAGGTGAACAATCCATGGCGTCCTTGCTTGCCCGTCAGCTCCTGTGGGTTTATCTCGTAGCCTGCGAGGAGGAACAGAAAGCCGAGACCGAGGTCGGAGAAAAGCGTGATCGCCGCATCCGGTTGCGCTATGGCAAATACATGGGGGCCGATCAGCATGCCCGCGATGAGGAGGAGGACGGTCTCGGGAACCATCCGATTGGGGACGAGCGCCGAGAGGATCGGGGCGAGGAGCGCGACCACGACTATGCAGAACAGCGATACAAGGTCTGCTTCCAAGAGAAGTGCTCCCATACGATCCGGGGACATGACCGAGGGTGATTATAGCAGCGCCGCGTATGGCAAAATGGGACAGTTGTCCCGGGCAACTGCCCCGTCTTGCCAGCGAGTGACGGCGTACACTGAGACAAATGGACAGGTCATTTGTCTCATTATAGGTCGGTACCTGCTGATAGCGAGACAACGCGCCTGCCCATTTACCTTACTGTCGGCTTGCCATGTCCTCGTCTATGGCGAGCTTCCACGAACCCGTGATGCCCGCATCCGATCGCGCCTGGCAAGTCGCGGCGGCCATCGACGCGTATACGGCCTGCGTGCCGATTCCATCGGCGCGATACGTGGCTGCGCGGTCCGCGGAGATCCCGATGCGCGCAGCCTCGGCGGCGGCATCGATGTTCGCGCCCATGAAGACGAATTCCCAGCCCTTCTTGCGCTTCTTCTCGATGAGCTTTTTCACCTGCGGGTACGTGAACTCGCGACTTGCGTTCTCGTAGCCATCGGTGGTGATGACGAAGACGACGTTCTTTGCGCGATGATGCTTGGGTAGCGTCTTCTGCACCTTGCTCACGTGCCGGATGGCGCCGCCAACGGCGTCGAGCAGTGCCGTGCAACCGCGGACGTAGTACTCCTCCTCCGTGATAGGCGCGACTTTCCCGATTTGCTCGCGATCGCAAATGACCTCGATCCTGTCATCGAAGAGCACCGTCGAGACGATGGCGTCGCCCTCCTGCTCCTTGTTCTTACGGAGAACCGAGTTGAATCCGCCGATGGTGTCTCTTTCCAGTCCGCCCATCGAGCCACTGCGATCGAGGATGAAAACGAGTTCCGTGTAATTCTTTACGTTCTTCATGGGTTGTTCCCTTCTCGTCGATATCTGACGTGAGGGACTCTACGCCGCAGCGTCGGTGCATAGGTAAACTGCGAGGGGACATCGCGCAAGAGGGATGGGGCTATCCCAGCAGCTGCTGGTCGAACTCGTAGAGCACCATGTTCACCTGGTTGATGTCATGAATATTGCTCAGGAGGCAGTATTCGACGATGACGTCGAACTTGGAGCTATGGGACAGCGTGAAACCGGCGCGGGAGAGCAGCGCGAGGGCGTCTTCGTAGGAAAGCCGCAACGCGAAGGCCAGTGCGCAGGCCGTCTTCTTGGTGGGACGGTAATCGTCATCCCGGCGGATCTTCGCGAAGAGCTGGCGGCTCATGTTCGCGCGCTTGTATACCGTGGCGTCACGCAGGCCTCGCTCATCGATGAGGCGCAGCACCGTCTGGGCAAACGACTCGTCAAGGTGATCGAGTCGCTCGGAAAGGCCCGGCTGGACTGCGTCGCCAAAGGCAGCAGGAGCAATGGTATCGAATGCTCCGGTGGTTTCGGGGGAATCGACGAAGACGTCGTCAGATGCCTCGGCCGTGGTACCAAGAAACGTGGCCTGAGGAGCCATCATCGCCTGCGGCGGGCATGCCGGTTGCGTGGCAGAAGGCCAATCGCCGACATACACGTCGGCCATGTAGCGTCTCACCTTGCCAAGTAGCTCGGCATCGCGTTTTCTGCGTCGAAACATGACCCTCCTCAAAATGGGACACATTGGACAGGTGCATCTGTCTCATGACTCCCAATGAGACAGATGCACCTGTCCAATGTGTCCCATTTTACGACTCGAGGTCGCGGACGAAGAAGACCGAGCAGATGAGCACGCCCAGGGCGAATGTCGCGGAAAGGCCCAGGGCGAGGTTGTATCCCAGCGCACCGCCCACGAGCGAGATAAGCAGCATCATGAGCGCCGTTCCGAACGATGCGCACGCCTGGCGCACGGTCGTGAAGAAGGCCGCGGCATCGATCATGTTCCTTGCGGGGAGTTTGTGCATACCCCACGAGTTGAGCGGGCCGATGATAGAGCTCACGCCGATGCCGCGCACGACCTGCAATGCGGTGACGAGCCAAAACGGCGTGTCCGCGGTGATGAAGGCCATCGCGGTGCTGCCGCCGGCGAGGAGGATCGCGGCGCTCACGATGACGGGCCGCGCCCCGATCCTGTCGCTCAGTATGCCCGCAAGCGGGTTGAAGAGGACGGCGAGGATGGTCGTGGGAAGAAAGACGAGTCCGGCGTCGACCGGCGTCATGCCCGCGATGTTCACGATGAAGAGCGGGAGGATGAGCGTGATGCCCATGAATGACGCGTTGAGCAGGTTTTGCGCGACGAAGCTTACCACGTACGTGCGCGACTGGAAGATCGACATGGAGATGAGGGGGAATTCGACGCGTCGCTGACGGACGATGAACCAGACGATGCATAGTACGCCCACGATGATGCCCACCCAGATGGTCGGGTCGCTTACGGGGCGGTATGCCGCCGTCGAGAACGAGAGCAGCACGCAACCGAATCCGATGGTCGAAAGCAGGGCCGAAAGGTAGTCAAGATGGGCTTCCTGCTCCTCGTGAACGCGCTTGCGCACGAAGGCGAGCGTGGCGAGTGCAAGCGCGACGATGATGCCCGCGAGAATCCAGAAGAAGCTCCTCCATCCCCACGAGTCGACGAGCAGGCCACCGAACAACGGCCCGATATTGGGTGCGAACCCGAGCGCGATGCCGGCGATGCCCATGGCCGTCGCGTTCTGCCCGGCCGGAAAGCGCGTCATGGCGATCGTCTGCATGACCGGCAGCATGATGCCCGTGCTGATCGCCTGCAGCACGCGTGCCGCGAGCAATATGGCAAAGCCGGGCGCAAGGGCCGCGACCAGGGCGCCGACCAACATGAACGCCAGGGCGGCGAAGATGAGCGTGCGCACCGCGTAACGACGTGCGAGATGGGTAACGAGCGGAACGGTGATGCCGATGACGAGCATGTATATGGTGGTGAGCCACTGGCTGACGCTCTCGGGCGTGCCGAAGCTCGCCTGGACGCCGCTGAGCATGGAGTTCATGGCCGTCTGCGTCAGGCCGCCGAGTGCGGCGGTCAGCGTGACGATAGCGAACATCGCGTATGTGCGGCGACGGTCCATGGCTATCTCGCTATGGCGCCGCGCTCGCAGCGGTTGCCCCACGAGTCGATGAGGGCATCGTCGCGATAGACGCAGATAATCTCGCAATGGTTGGCGCAGCGTCCGCATTCGACCTCGCGCGTGACGAACTCGAAGTCGAGCGCGGCATCGAAATCGAAGGCGCCGCCGGCAAAGGGACCTTCGCCCGTTATGGCGGCCGGGCCGGCATCCGCGGCGAGCAGCGCCACGCCATAGGCGCCCATCAGGTGACCATCCGGATCGACGAGCACGGGCATGCCCAGGAGCTCCTCGAAGGCGTGGACGACGCCGACGTTCTTGCTCACGCCGCCCTGGAACACGGCCGGACCCTCGATCTTCTTGCCCTTGCCCACGTTATTCAGGTAGTTGGAGGCGACCGCATGGCACAGGCCTGCGATGATGTCCTCGCGCGAGTAGCCCACCTGGATCTTGTGCACGAGGTCGCTTTCGGCGAACACCGTGCAGCGCGCCGCGATGTTGGCGGGTTTCTTCGAGGTGAGCGCAATCTCGCCGAACTCCTCGACCTCCACGCCCAGACGATGCGCCTGGCTCGAGAGAAACGACCCCGTCCCGGCGGCGCATAGCGTGTTCATCGCGTAATCGACGGCGATGCCGTCGGAGACGATGATGATCTTGGAATCCTGACCGCCGATCTCGAAGATGGTGCGCACGTCGGGATGCAGGTGCGTGGTGCCGACCGCGTGCGCGGTGATCTCGTTCTTGATGACGGAGGCGCCGAGCATCGACCCCACGAGCCGTCGGGCGCTTCCCGTCGTGCCGGCGCTGATGACGCGCACCGCATCCTCGTCGATCTGGTCGCGCAGCTCGGCGAGCACGCGCTTGGCCGCACCGGCCGGGTCTCCTTCCGTCCACAGGTAGGAGCGCGCGATGATGTCGTGGCTCTCGTCGATGACGACGCCCTTCGTGGAAATGGAGCCGATGTCGATTCCGATAGTGCAGTTCATGAGCGTGACTCCTTCTTCATGGCGAGCATGTCGTAGAACGCCTCGAGGCGCGTGTCCAATCCGGTATCGCTCGTCTGGGCGTCGTAGGTGAGGTACAGGATGGGGATGCGATAGTCTGCGCTGATGCGCTGCAGCACGGGCTCGCAATCGATCTCGGGTGTGCAGCCGGCCGATTTCGCGTGGACGATGCCGTCAAACCCCCGCTCGGCATAGCGGCGCGCGGCGACGACGGTCATGGTCGAGGTGGGGCCCATATCGTAGAGGAGGTATTCGCCCGCGCTCACGCGCAGGTTGGGTTCGTTGTAGTGGATGAAACGATGCGTGAGGTTCAGGTACCGGTGTATCTCCACGCGCATCTTGAGGAGCTTCTCGTCGAGGCCGAGGTTCGAGCGCTCGTCGAACGCGGTGAAGAGCTCCCCGACGATTCCGATGCGTATGGGGTTCTTCGGCTTGTCGATGGGCAGGGAGCGCATCGCGTCCATGCAGCGGTTGTAGGCCTCGTTGATATCGGCATCGCAGCTCGCCGCGTTCAGATCGTCCGCATAGGAGTCCCAGACATGTCTGAAAGAACCCGGCTCGCACTCGAACCCGGCGTTGGCGAGGTAGTAGTCGCGGGCCGCGTCGAGTTTGACGGCCATGTTCGCCGTGGCGAGGAGCTGCACGACCGCATGGGGAATGTTGATATCTGGGTTGACCTTCCTGAGACAGTCCTTTGCCCACCCAATCGCCCCTTGGTCGTTGTGCTCGGAGAAGTTGAGCATGACGAAGTCGTAGCCGGCATCGCGCAAGATGGACTCCTGCAGTTCGCCGTAATAGCCCAGGCGACAGGGACCGGCGAATTGGACGAGGACGTTCGCTCCCCGGTCAAGCGCCTCGATGAAATCGCCCAATATGTGCTTGAACGGCGTGCAGACGTAATCGGTGGAAAGACGCTCCCCGAGCTCGATGGTCTGCCGCGTGGCTGTGGGCAGCGGTAGGAACTCGGCATCGAGCACACGTTCCGTGAAGAACCTGAAGGCCGGCTCGTAATAGCCATAGCGGAAGAACGCGACCTTGGTCGCCTTGTGACGCGTCTTCCTGAGCGCCTTGAGTTGTCGCTTTACATGCGCCTTGTCGGCGATGAGCTGGGAGGGACGTGACGAGGAGCCGTCGACGGCGATTCTCGAGCGTACACCCTCTCGTTCGATGTCAGTCACGAACGTACCCTCCCTTGCGCTGGAATTGCAGGATGTCGATGAAGCTCTCGAGGCGTGTCTGCACGCCGGCAGTTCCCGTCTGGGCGTCGATCATGAGGTTCAGTATGGGTACGCCCCGTATGCAACGCATGATGGCGTCGTCGGTCATGGAGTCGGGACCGCAGGGAAACGCGCTGATGAGGATGATGCCGTCAATCTGGTCCTTGAGCATGAGAACGGAGCCGATGAGCTCGCGGTTGATGATCCAGGGCATGGTGGACGAGAAGTCGAGACTCGCCTTGTACGCCTTGGTCCGGTCGGTGTCGCAGGCGAAGATCACCGTGCAGCCAAGCTGCTTCAGCGAGTTGATGATGTCCATCGACATGTACTGGTCGAAGGCGATGTAGGGATGGGCGACGACGAGGATGGTCAGCGGCGCCTGCTCCGTCTTGCCCGGGTCGCCGGCCACCACGTCGCGATACTCCTCCATGAGCTTCAGGATTTCCCGCTGGTTGCGCGCCCGCTGCTCATCTGCCCTTTCCTGGGCCTGCATTGCCAGCTTGTGCGCATGTCTCGCGTCTTTGTACGAGGCGCCCAGACGCTGCCCGAGTTCGACGAAGGAAGCCCGCGTCGCCTTCGCGTCGCCGATGTTTTCCACGAGCAGCGAGATGACGCGCAGCTCGGCGCGAAAGGTGTTGCGCACGAGATCCGTCATGGACTGGAATTTCGTGCAAAAGCCGCGGCGCGTATCGCAACTGGCGTAGCAGGGCACGAAGACCGCGTCGCAACGTCCGATGAGGTTGACGACATGGCCCAGGAAGATCTTCGAGGCTAGGCAGGTCTCGTCTACCGATCGCGCGATGCCGGCTTCGAGCACGGCCTTGTCGGTTTCGTCGCTGATGACGACCGTCTTGCCGAGCTCTTCGAAGAAAGTCTGCCACAGCACGCCATAGCGGTAGTGCAGGAGGGCGCGCGGAATGCCGATGACGCGCACGTCGGCTAGGTCGGCATAGGCTGAGATTCTCATAGCGGCTCCTTAAGGCTTAAATGATGATAGTAAGCCATCGGTTCGCGATGGGGAAGGGTGACAAGGGGCGCTTTGTCACGTTATTTGATTGCGAATATAATGGCTTGCGACAATGCGCATGAGAGGGAGTGGGGAGACCCCATGGGAGAACTTAACGATCTTCTGGTTGCCTTCACGGGAACCATCGATGACTTCATGTACACCTACATCTTGGTGATCTTGCTCGTCGCGACGGGCGTGTGGTTCACCATACGCACGCGCTTCGTCCAGATTCGCTACATCAAGGACATGTTCACCAACCTCGTCGGCAAGAGCGTCGCCGCCGATACGGAGTTCTCCGATGACGTCGCGAATTCCGTGGACACGGGCAAGCTTCCCAAGGCGCCCGGTGCGGCAAACGAACACGGGAGCACCGCCTACGCCGACGTCTCGAAGCCCAAGAGGCAGCGCAGGATCTCGTCGTTCCAGGCGCTCATGGTCTCGACGGCATCGCGCGTGGGTACGGGCAACATCGTCGGCATCGCGACGGCCATCGCCATCGGCGGACCTGGTGCGGTCTTCTGGATGTGGCTCATGGCCATCATCGGCGCGGCCTCGGCGTTCATCGAGTCCACGCTCGCCCAGATCTGGAAGGTGCGCAATCCCGATGGCACGTTTCGCGGTGGGCCGGCGTACTACATCCAACTCGCGCTCGGAAAACGCTGGCTCGGCATCGTCTTCGCGATCGCCCTCATCCTCTGCTTCGGCCTGGGGTTCAACGGTCTGCAGACCTACAATATGGCCTCGGCCATCGACTATTACGTCATCGAGGGTCATGAGACCGTCGTCAACGCCATCATCGGCCTGTTCGTTGTCGTCGCGGTCGCCGTCGTGATTTTCGGTGGCATACATCGCATCTCGATCATCACCTCTTGGATCGTTCCCATCATGGCGGGCGCCTACATCCTCATCGCCATCTGGACGTGCGTCTCCAACTTGGGCGATGTCCCCGCCGCGCTCGGCCTCGTCTTTGGCCAGGCGTTTGACTTCACGTCGCTTGCCGGCGGGTTCACCGGGTCGATGATCATGTGGGGCATCAAGCGAGGTCTCTTCTCGAACGAAGCCGGCATGGGGTCGGCACCTAACGCGGCGGCCACCGCCGATGTTTCGCATCCCGTGAAGCAGGGGCTCGTGCAGAGCCTCTCCGTCTACATCGATACGCTCGTCATCTGCACCTGCTCGGCGCTCATGATGCTCATCTTCTGCGTCCAGCAGCCCGATACGGTCGCGGCGCTCGTGGCTTCCGACAGCTTCAACGGCATCGATTTCGTGCAGATGGCAATGGCGAATTCGATTGGCCCCATTGGCATTCACTTCATGACCGCGTGCATCATTCTGTTCGCGTTCTCGTCCCTCGTGGGCAATTACTTCTATGCCGAGGGCAACATACTGTTCATCAAGGACAACAAGACCGTGCTTCTGGTGTTCCGCCTGTTCTGCCTGGCCGCCATCTTCTTTGGCGCGGTGAACAACTTCAGCCTCGCATGGAATCTCGCCGACATCTTCATGGGCTTCATGGCGATCATCAACCTCGTCGCCATCTTGCTGCTGGGCAAGTGGGCGCTCAAGGCGCTTGACGACTATACGGCGCAGCGCAAGCAGGGCGTGAATCCCGTCTTTTGCGCGCAATCCATACCGGGAATGCCCAAGACCATGTGGTGGACGCAGGATGCCAGGTGCCGCGTGCCCGCTTCGTCGGACGATGCGGGTGTGGCGGGGACCACCGGATAGAGCGGACGTCATAACGGGTTGCCGGGAAGGGTCGCCTCGCGGCGGCCCTTTCTTTTCGCCCCGTGCCGGCGGGCAAATGGGCAGGTCGCATGCCCCACTTTAATCTCTGCCCAGATAAAAATCCGGTGAACGGCTTGTAATTCACAGCAAACGGTAGTATTTTGTACGATGTCAAGAGAAATCTGTGAACGGTACTAAATACTTGGCAAGTGGACTTCGACGATCATGTGTTCGTGATGAAAACACTTCCTGGCCGGGATGGTTGCCGAAAAGTCTGTAAAGGGAGACCTAGGTAAAGGAGGACTGAAATGCTGTTTGACGTTTACGGTCCAAACGCCGCCTTTCAATGGTCAGGACTTTTCATGGTGCTCATAGCGCTCATCCTGCTCAATGAGGTGGCACGCCGCTGGAAGGCCGGAGGAATATTCTTCTTCTTCGGCGTCTGCGGTTTCATGACCATCTATTGCATCGTTGTGACCGTCGCTGCAAGCATGGGTCTCGAGTGGGGCCTCAACAATCCCACCGTGACCGACATGAATGGATGGTTCCATTACGCGAAGGTGTATGCCGCCACGGCCGGGTGCATCGGCTTCATGATGCTCAAGTACAGCTGGGGCAAGATCGGCCGCTCGCACTGGTTCAAGGCGTTCCCGTTCGTGATCGTGGCCATCAACATCCTGATCGC